>JGI25328J35697_1000234_pt1 | contig 50558 bp, 51 predicted proteins | sample HigsolmetaAR203D_FD_35697 | JGI IMG/M metagenome (IMG submission 35697)
AGGTCCGCAAACACAATTGACGCGGGGTGGAGCAGCCCGGTAGCTCGTCAGGCTCATAACCTGAAGGTCGCAGGTTCAAATCCTGCCCCCGCAACCAAATTTCCAAAGCAGGATCAACGGCTTCGACAAACGCCCCGGACCCGCGTCCGGGGCGTTCGCATGTCAACTCCGCAATACGTCCGCAAAATTGCGCTTTCCAGCACGGGCGACATGCCATCATCGGTTGATCGCACCACGTCGTTCGCGAGATGCGATGGCATCCTCTGGAGAACTTTGGTATCCTTTGCCGGAGGAATCGGAGATGGCCGGTGCATGCAGGATACGCTGCTGACGCTTCGCGAAGTTGCGGCATTGCTGAAGGTCGCCGACAAGACGGTCTACACGATGGCGCAGCGACGCGAACTGCCGGGGTTCAAGGTTCGCGGGCAATGGCGCTTCAAGCCGGCCGATCTCGACCAGTGGATTGAGGAGCGCAAAGCCGCTGAGCGCAAGACGGCGAAAGAGGGGGGCGAAGCGTGACAGAGCTCTTTTTCGAACGGCCCATCCTTAATTCACCCTATTCATATCCTGGCCGTCACTGGGAGCTGGATGCCGATGGGCAGCCAACGAACCGGATCATTGAGACCCGCCGTCGCTCCGATCTGATCACGCCTGTTCCGAAGCCGAAGAAGCGGCGCCGCACGCGCGGCCAGACGCAAATGCTCTTCGAGGACGAAGCCGGCCTCTCATCCGACGAGCAGGAATACAACCCAACGCCGATCATCAATGAGATTCGGACCTACGTCGATGCGTGGCGTAATTTGCCCAATTCCGATCAGTGGCTCGTCACGCCCGAGACAGCCCGTCTGCTCAAGCACTGGCGCCATCATCGTTTCGAAGGCATCCGCCCGTTCTTCTGCCAGATCGAGGCGGTTGAGACCGCGATCTGGCTGAGTGAGGTTGCGCCCAAGCTTGGGCCGCGAGTTGCCAAGTTCTGGGCGCACATTAAGGTCGGAAACGAGCAGGCCAATCCTGAACTCATTCGGGTTGCCCTGAAGCTGGCGACGGGAGCCGGCAAAACCACCGTTATGGCGATGCTGATCGCGTGGCAAACGGTCAATGCCGTCCGCCACCCGAACAGCAAGCAGTTCTCAAGAGGCTTTTTGATCGTGACGCCGGGCATCACGATCAAGGATCGGCTGCGCGTGCTCCTGCCGAACGATCCCGAGAACTACTATCGGCATCGCGAGATCGTTCCGCCGGACATGCTCGCCGATATCGACCGCGCAAAGATCGTCATCACCAACTATCACGCCTTCAAACTGCGCGAACGCATCGAAGTCGCGAAAGGCACGCGTGCCGCCTTAGAAGGCTGGCGCGGCGAAAAGCTGCAAACCCTCGAAACCGAGGGCCAGATGCTCCAGCGTGTCATGCCCGAATTGATGGGCATGAAGAACATCGTCGTGCTCAACGACGAGGCCCACCATTGCTATCGGGAGAAGGTCACGGACGCCGCCGGCGAAACGGAACAAGACCTTAAGGGCGACGAAAAGGACGAAGCCAAGAAAAACAACGAGGCGGCGCGTCTGTGGATCTCGGGCATCGAGGCCGTAAAGCGAAAGCTCGGCCTGTCCATGGTCTATGACCTTTCCGCAACCCCATTCTTCCTGCGCGGCTCGGGCTATGCGGAGGGCACCTTGTTCCCATGGACCATGAGCGATTTCTCGCTCATGGACGCCATCGAATGCGGCATCGTCAAGCTTCCGCGCGTTCCCGTCGCCGACAATGTGCCCGGCGGCGATACGCCGAAGTTCAGGAACCTCTGGGACCACATCGGCAAGAAGCTGCCGAAGAAGGGCCGCGCGGCGTCCGGCAAGACGCTCGACCCGTTGAGCCTGCCGGCGGAACTCCTCACCGCCCTCGAAGCCCTTTATGGCCACTACCAGAAGACGTTCGAGCTTTGGGAGCAGGAGGGAATCGGCGTTCCGCCGGTGTTCATCGTCGTTTGCAACAACACCTCCACATCCGAGCTGATCTACAAATACATTTCCGGCTTCCATCGCGAGAACGATGATGGCTCGACAACGCTGGAAAATGGGCGGTTGGCGCTTTTCCGCAACTATGACGAGTTCGGGAATCGCTTGCCGCGGCCGAACACGATCCTGATCGATTCGGCCCAGCTCGAATCCGGCGAGGCCCTCGACAAGGATTTCCGCGAAATCGCGGCCGACGAGATCGAGCGTTTCCGCCGCGACATCATCGAGCGCACGGGCGACATCCGGGCGGCCGATACGATCGACGACGCCACCCTCCTCCGCGAGGTCATGAACACGGTCGGCAAGAAGGGAAAGCTCGGCGAACAGGTTCGCTGCGTCGTCTCCGTTTCCATGCTGACCGAAGGCTGGGACGCGAACACGGTCACGCATATCCTTGGCGTTCGCGCCTTCGGCACGCAGCTCCTTTGCGAGCAGGTCGTCGGGCGCGGCCTTCGCCGCCAGTCCTACGACCTCAATGACGACGGGCTCTTCAATGTCGAATATGCCGATGTGCTCGGCATCCCGTTCGATTTCGCCGCAAAGCCGGTCGTTTCAGTGCCGGCCAAGCCGCGGGAGACGGTCCGGGTGCATGCCGTCAAGCCCGATCGCGATGCGCTCGAAATCACGTTCCCCCGCGTCGAAGGCTATCGGGTGGAATTGCCGAACGAGCGCCTGGAAGCGAATTTCGGCCCGGATCACGTCCTCAACCTGACGCCCGAGCTCGTCGGGCCTTCGGTCACGAAAAACCAGGGCATCATTGGCGAAGGGGTGGACCTCACGATCGCGCATCTTCAGGACATGCGCTCATCGACGATCCTGTTCCACCTCGCAAGGCACCTTCTCTACAACAAGTATCGTGATCCCGGCGAGGAGCCGAAGCTCCACTTGTTCGGCCAGTTGAAGCGCATCACGAGGGCATGGCTCGAAGGCGGCTATCTCAAATGCTCCGGCGGCACATTCCCTGCGCAGCTCCTCTACAAGGAGATCGCCGACATGGCAGCCGAGCGCATCAAGGCCGCCATCACCGAAAGCCTTTCGGGCGAGCGGCCGGTGAAGGCGATCCTCGACGCCTATAACCCGACGGGCTCGACGACTTACGTCAATTTCACCACGTCGAAAGAGACGCGTTGGCAGACCGACCCGCGCAAATGCCACATCAACTGGGTGGTTTGCGACAGCGATTGGGAGGCCGAGTTCTGCCGCGTCGCCGAGGCGCACCCGCGCGTGCGCGCCTATGCGAAGAACCAGAACCTTGGCCTCGAAGTGCCCTATCTCAGGGGCTCAACGCCGAAGAAATATCTCCCCGACTTCATCGTGCAGGTGAACGACGGCAGGGCCGAACCACTCAACCTGATCGTCGAGATCAAGGGCTTCCGCGGCGAGGACGCCAAGGAGAAGGCCAACACCATGCGCGCCTACTGGGTGCCGGGGGTTAACAATCTCGGCAAATTCGGCCGTTGGGCGTTCGCCGAATTCACCGCGGTCTACGAGATCGAATCCGAGTTCAACAAATTGATTGATGGGCTTTGCGCCGGCGGCGCGGCCAGCGCGGCGGCGTGAAGAGAGGGCTGGACGGATGGCGAAAAAGGCAATTGAGGTCACGGCGCTGAAGCACGAGGCAGCGAAGCGGCGCAACATCCCGACCGCGGAATATGAAAGCGTAATGCGGCAAGAGGACAAGACGCCGATCCAGATCGCCATCGAACGCCGCAACCGCGATCTCGATCCGCAGCTCGTCTGGCGCGGCAAGGACGAGCAGGACTGGTCCGATCTCGTCGTCCAGGCCCCGCCGCTCTTCATCCAGGAGAAGGTGCATCCGAAGGTCCTGATCGACGACCTTAAGCGCGAAACGAAGGCGCGGGCGGAAGAAAAGGCGCCGCCGATGCCGGACCTGTTCGCCGATTTCAACGGCCTGCCGGACGAAGAGGCGAAGACCGAGTTCTACCAGCACGACGCCAACTGGTCGAACCGCATGATCGTCGGCGACAGTTTGCAGGTGATGGCGAGCCTCGCCGAGCGCGAGGGCCTGCGCGGGCAGGTGCAATGCATCTACATCGACCCGCCTTACGGCATCAAGTTCAACTCGAACTTCCAGTGGTCCACCACGAGCCGCGACGTGAAGGACGGCGCCAAGGACCACATCACGCGCGAGCCGGAGCAGGTGCGCGCCTTCCGCGATACCTGGCGCGACGGCATCCACTCTTATCTCACCTATCTGCGCGATCGCCTCACCGTGGCGCGGGAACTGTTGCACGAGTCGGGCTCGATCTTCGTACAGATCGGCGACGAGAACGTGCATCGCGTGCGGGCATTGATGGACGAGGTGTTTGGAGATGAGAGCTTTGTAGCACAAATTCAGTTTCAAACTGCAGCGAACCAGAACACAAATCGGATTCAGCGGCTCTATGACTATGTGCTCTGGTATAAGGGTAAAGGGGCGCTAAAATTTCGTGAACTCCTTAGGGAGCGCGAGAAGCATGAAATTGAAGGTGTGTTCACCGCCAAGGACGAATCCTCCGACGAGATATACAAGCCATCGCAGATAAAAAACAGAGAGCAAATTCCGACCATAGAAAAAGCTGGGCGATTGACCAGTGACAGGAAATATTGGAAGCGATTTCTCTTCGACTTCCCTCTGTTGCGCTACGATACCGTCTGGAAAGGAACCGTGGAATCCACCTTTTCAACAGATAAGATTTACGTAGTTCAGACAAACAGAAACGTCGTCGAACGTTGCATTTTGATGACAACTGATCCTGGCGATCTGGTGCTTGATCCAACCTGCGGCTCCGGCACCACCGCCTATGTCGCCGAGCAATGGGGCCGGCGCTGGATCACCATCGACACGAGCCGCGTCGCCATCGCGCTCGCGCGCTCGCGGCTGATGGGCGCGCGCTATCCCTACTACATCCTCGCCGACAGCCCCGAGGGCCAGCGGAAGGAAGCGGAGATCACGCAGACCGCGCCGAAATCGACGCCGACGCGCGGCGACATCCGCCATGGCTTCGTCTATGAGCGCGTGCCGCACATCACGCTCAAATCCATCGCCAACAACGCCGAGATCGATGTGATCTGGGAAAAGTGGCAGCCGCAGGTGCAGGCAGCGCTCGACGCGCTCAACGCCGCGCTCAAGGGCCACGCCACGCCCTTCAAGGTGACGGCCGGCGGCCGCGCCGGACAGGCGATCGACTTCCGCAACAGCGGCACGGTGAAGCTGCCCTCGGGCGAGGACGCGCCCGCGGGCGCGCTGCTCGATTGGGAGGTGCCGCGCGAGGCGCCGGCCGATTGGCCGAAGGCCGCGCTTCGCCCGCTTTCCGCCTTCTGGGAGGCGCGCATCGCGCGGCAGAAGGAGATCGACGCCTCCATCGCCGCCAAGGCCGAGTTCGAATATCTCTACGACAAGCCCTACGTGGACAATTCGAAGGTCCGCGTCGCCGGCCCGTTCACGGTCGAGAGCCTCTCGCCGCACCGCACGCTCGCGGTCGATTGGAACGACGAGCTGATCGACGTCCTGAAGGCCGCCGAAGGCAATCGCGCCGCGCCCGACCGCGACGAGGCGACCACCGAATTCGCACAGATGATCCTCGAGAACCTGAAAGTGGCCGGCGTGCAGCAGGCGCACAAGGAGGACCGCATCACCTTCACGAGCCTTACCGGCTGGCCGGGCAGCTATATCTGCGCCGAGGGCAAATTCATGGAGGGCGACAAGGAGCGCCGCGCCGGCATTTTCATCGGCCCGGAGTTCGGCACCGTCTCGCGCCCGGATCTCGTCGCCGCCGCGCGCGAGGCGGGGGACGCCGGCTTCGACGTGCTGATCGCCTGCGCCTTCAACTACGACGCCCATTCCGCGGAGTTCGACAAGCTCGGCCGCGTGCCAGTGCTGAAAGCCCGCATGAACCCCGACCTGCACATGGGCGGCGACCTCAAAGCCACCGCCTCAGGCAACCTGTTCGTCATCTTCGGCGAGCCGGACATCAAGATCGAGGACTTGGGCGACGGCATGATCCGCGTGAAGGTCTTCGGGGTGGACGTGTTCAAGCCGCAGACCGGCGAAGTCGTTTCGGAAGGCACCGACGGCATCGCGCTGTGGATGATCGACACCGACTACAACGAGGAAAGCTTCTTCGTGCGCCACGCCTATTTCCTTGGCGCCAACGATCCCTACAAGGCGCTGAAGACGACCTTGAAGGCGGAGATCGACGAAGAAGCCTGGGAGAGCCTCTATTCCGACACCTCGCGCCCTTTCCCGAAGCCGGCGTCGGGCCGCATCGCGGTGAAGGTCATCAACCACCTCGGCGACGAGGTGATGAAGGTGTTTGCGGTGGGGTGAGGATGAGAATTAAACAGCGAATGGAGCTGATAGACAAGATCGGCAGGGAGCTGCAGGCAAGGTATAGCTATTCCGATATCGATGTTTTTTTGAGAGCCTTTGGTATTTCCCCTCCGGAAGAACCAATCGGGTACAACAGCAAATGGTTGTATTCAAAGGAGGCCCTGAAGAATGCAGACGATAGCATCCTGATCGCCATCGCTGAAGAACTAGAGGTCAATATCCCAGCGGTAGCCTCGTTTGCGGTCTCACCGCCGGAAATTTGGCAACAGGGTGATCTCTTTCGTCTCTTCATAAGCCATATCGCAATTCATAAGGACAAGGCTAAGCGATTGAAGGGGGCGTTGGCACCTTTCCACATTGCTGGATTCGTCGCTCACGAGGACATTGTGCCTACGCGCGAATGGCAGAAGGAAATTCAGCGCGCTCTCTTCACTATGGATGCGATGCTAACCGTTCACACACAGGGCTTCTCGGAGAGCGTTTGGACCCAGCAAGAGATTGGTTTTGCTCTAGGACGTGGAGTGAAAATCATCTCTCTTAGGATGGACGAAGACCCAAGGGGTTTCATATCCAAGGATCAAGCGATTTTGCGACGAGGCCGTGATGCGAATGGCGTGGCGCAGGAGATTGTCTCAATTCTTACGAGCGATCCGGCAACGAAGGCTCGTATGGCTGAAATAAAAGCTAAACATCAACAAATAGAAGACGAAGAAATCCCTTTTTGAGGATGGGGCGGCAGTGGAATTCCGCATCGCCGATACCTTCACCGACAGCCTTTCGCGGTTGACGGCGCAGGAGCAGAAGGCGGTCAAGACCACGGCCTTCGACCTGCAACTGAATCCTTCCGCGCCCGGCTTTTCCTTCCATAAGCTCGACCGTGCCAAGGACCCGAATTTCTGGTCGGTGCGCGTCAACGCCGACATCCGCCTGATCGTCCACCGGACGCAATCGAGCTTGCTCTTGGCCTATGTCGATCATCACGACGCCGCCTACAAATGGGCCGAGCGGCGCAAGATCGAGCGGCATCCGACCACCGGCGCCATGCAGCTTGTCGAAATCCGCGAGCGCGTCGAGGAAATCGAAATCGTCAGGCCGAAACCCGCGACGGCGACCGGCGCTGCGCCGAAGCCGGCATTGTTCGCGAACCTACGTAAGATGGAGCTCATGGGTTTCGGTGTTCCGGAGGAATGGGTCGATGACGTTCGCCGGGTGAATGAAGACGATCTCTTCGACGTTCTGGTTCACCTGCCGCAAGAAGCCCAGGAGGCGCTGCTGAGGCTCGCGGTGGGTGAAAAGCCGACCATACCGCAGCCTACCCCGGCCGAAGCCGATCCCTTTGCCCATCCCGACGCGAAGCGGCGTTTCCTTGTGCTGACCAGCATCGAGGAACTTCAGCGCGCCTTGGAGTTTCCTTGGGAGAAGTGGGCCGTCTTCCTGCATCCCGACCAGCGGGAACTGGTAACCCGCAGCTTCGCCGGCCCCGCGCGAATCGCCGGTTCGGCCGGAACCGGCAAAACCATCGTTGCATTGCATCGCGCGGTTCATCTGGCGCGGGCAAATCCGGCGGCGCGCGTCGTACTGACCACGTTTTCCGATCCGCTCGCGAATGCCCTCAAAGCCAGGCTTTCCTATCTCACGGCGAATGAGCCCGCGATTGCGGAGCGGATCAGGACGCAATCGATCACGGCGCTTGGCCACGACCTCTATGCGGCGCTGTTTGGCGCGCCGATTGTCGCCTCGCCGGGCCTCATCCGCTCCCTCATCGAGGAGGAGGCGGGCCGGGTGGCAGGTCACAGGTTCTCGCCGCATTTTCTTTATGGCGAATGGACCGATGTCGTCGACGCGTGGCAGCTCAAGACATGGGAGGCCTATCGCGACGTGTCGCGCCTTGGCCGCAAGACGCGCATCGGCGGCAAGCAGCGCGAGATCCTTTGGTCGATCTTCGAGCGGGTGCGGACGCGGCTCAACGAACAGCGCGCCGTCACGTGGTCGGACGTGTTTGGCCGGCTTGCCGACCATTTCGCGCATTCTGCGGATCGCCCGTTCGACCATGCCGTGGTGGATGAAGCGCAGGATCTCGGTGTTGCGGAGGCTCGGTTTCTTGGCGTTGTCGCGGCCGCTCGCCCCAATGGCTTGTTCTTTGCAGGCGACCTTGGGCAGCGGATTTTTCAGCAACCGTTCTCCTGGAAATCGCTCGGCATCGACGTTCGCGGCCGCTCGTTCACGCTGCGCGTCAACTATCGCACATCGCATCAGATTCGGTCCCACGCCGACCGCTTGTTGCCGCATTCGGTTTCCGATGTGGACGGCAATGCCGAAAGCCGGCGCGGGACGGTTTCGATTTTCAGCGGACCGATGCCGGAAGTGCGGGTCTTCGAAACGCTCGAGGACGAGCACGCGGCGGTCGGCGCGTGGATCGCCGACCGGCTCAAGGAGGGCAGTCAACCCCACGAGATCGGCGTGTTCGTGCGTTCGCCGAATCAGTTGGAGCGGGCAAGAGCAGCGCTCGCGCTTGCGCAAGCCACCGCGACCGAACTGACGGAAGAATTCGAACTACAGCCCGGCAAGGTTGCGATCTGCACCATGCATTTGGCGAAGGGGCTTGAGTTTCGGGCAGTCGCCGTCATGGCATGCGATGACGATATTGTTCCTTTGCAGGAGCGGATAGAGACGGTTGCCGACGACGCGGACCTCGAAGAAATCTACGACACCGAACGGCATCTTCTCTATGTTGCATGCACCCGCGCGCGAGACCGATTGTTGGTTACCGGCGTCACGCCAGCATCAGAGTTTCTCGATGATTTCATGAGAGGGGAACCGGCAGGCCGATAAGGTGTCGGCCAATGCGGCTATCGCCCGACACGCGAGCAAATCGCTTTCCAAGCTGCATTATGCTCCTTCACCTGCCGGATCGTCTCTTCCGTATCCCGCTCCGACCACCGGATCGGCTCGAATGCCGAGCAGGCGACGGCGTCAGTCCCGACGGAAGCCGTCGTCGTCGCGCAGCCGGGCAGGATCGGAAGCAGCGTCAGCGGCAGCGCGGCGCGCATCGCGCGCCTTGCGGATGAGATCGAGCGCATGGGTGGCGGACTCCGCGATGGCTTCGGCCCTGCCGGCGCCCTTCGCCTGCCGTTCGCGCGCCATTTCGAGGATGGCGAGAACGATGCGGGCAAGCGCCGTCAGGACCGTGAGCCAGTTCATGCGGATTTGCCCTTCATCGCCGGCGTGTCGGTCATGAAGCGGAGCACCGCGCCGATGATGCCGATCACCGTGACGGCGATGCCGGCGCGCTCGGAGCCGAGCAGATCGACCCAATCGGCGGCCTGAAGCACGCCGAGCACGGCAAGCGCGGCGTTGAAGGCAAGCGTCTTCCAACCCTTGAGCATAGAGAGCCTCCATAGAGAGAGCGCCGCATTCACGGCCGGGCGCATGGGCCGGTTCGCGCGCGGATGACAGCACCGAGGGCGCCGCAAACCGCAGGCGGAAAGGGGCGGAAACAGGCGAAAACGATCAGGCTTCGTTCACAGACAGCGCGCCGGTTGCTTCGAGCCGGATCGGCCGCACGTTGGCGGGCTGAACGCGATAGAGCGGCCGGCGCGCGGTATAGAGGCGGGCCTTGGCGATCCGCGCGATGCAGACCCGATCGGACTGGTTGCCGCCGAGCACGTGAAAGGCGGACGTATCTTCGCCGACATAGAGGCCGACATGGCCGCCGCCGCTGCGCGTGAAGACGAGCACATCGCCCAGCGCCGGCGCCGGGGCTTTGGCGCCGAAGGCGGACCACGACAAAGCCCAGAGCGGATGCTTCGGCGGCTCCTTGCCGGCGCGCTTGGCGACCACCGCCATGAACAGGCCGCACCAGGGGATGCTATCGGCCTTGTAGACATCGGCGACTTCGCCGCCGACCTCCTTCGCCCAGGCGACGATCGTCGGGTTGTTCGCGGCGCCGGGCTTTTCCATCGTGCCGAAGAGCTTCAGCGCCTCGACGATCATCTTCGGCCCGGGCTCGCGCGCGAGCCAGGCGTAGCGGGATGGCAGCATGAGAAATGTCTCCTGAAACGACGAAGCCCGCCGGGATGGCGGGCTTGTTGGCGGGCCGATCCGCGGCGCCCCCCGATCAGGGGCTGTTGCCGAACAGCTTCAGCTTGATGGCGATGCCGGCGAGCAGCGCGAGCAAGATGCCGGTAGTGATCAGGCGCACCGCCGTCTGCACCGCGGTGCGCCGCACGAAGCGAATGCATTCGATGAGCGAGCGCAGATCGCGAATGTCGAGCGCGGCCTCCTTGCCTTCGAGCCCGACATCGGCGAGCGCCCGGCGCGCGCCGCGCTCGGCGGCGCGGGCAAGCAGCTCCTCGAACTCGGCTTCGGCCATGCGGACGTAGCCGTCCTCGGACCCCGGATCGCCGTCCGGGGCGGGCTTGAGAGGAGTCATTTCTTTCTTCCTAGGATTTTGTGCGCGATGCCGCGCGGGTGCGCGTCTATCCGACCTTGCAGCCCCAGAAGGCCGTGTGGTCGGCGGCGAAATAGCCGTCCTGGGCGCGGAAATAGCCTTGCAGCTCGACCGTGTCGCCTTCGTCGAGAAGCGCCATGGCGTGCAGCCAGAGCGCGGTGGCTTCGGAAACGTGTTCGCCGGAAATCTCGCCGAACGATCCCCTGATCGCGGTCGTACCGTTCAGCACGAGCCGGCCGCGCATGCGCGCGGCGGTGCTCGAATTCACCTTGAAGAGAAGCGAGGCGCCGAAGAGATAGGTGCCGGCAACCGGCGCCACGAAGCGATTGTTGCCGGCGTCGAAGGCGTTCTGGTCGTTGTACTCGGTGTTGTTGATCGCGATCTTCGTCCAGGTATCGACCGCGACGTAGTTGTCGAAATTGGTATAGCCCTTGAACCGCGGCAGGCGCGGCTGGTTCATGATCCCGGTTTCGTGGTCAACCTCGAAGGCGTCGTTGAAGGCGGAGCCGTCGGCCGAGACCGCGAGGCGGAGGTTGTTCGATCCGAAGAGGCCGAGCAGCGCCTTGGTCACGAAATCCGTTTGCAACAGGAAGCCGACATCGCCGCCCGCGGCCTCCTTGTTCATTGTATAGAAGAGGTCGCCGTCGCCGCCTTCCGATGCATATCGTGCGGTCCACAGCGCCTTGTTGATCTTCGCGGAGAAGGGATTCTGCGCGTCGGCGGTCGTGCCGAGGCCGATCAGCGCCGCGTTCTGGATCACGGCGCCCGATTCGGGGATTCCTTCGACCGGCTCCCACGCGGCGCCGGTCCAGATCACGAGCCGCGCCTCGTCCTCGATCCACGCCCGCCAGCCGAGCCGCGGGACGAGCTTCATCCAGACGCCATCGACCCGATAGGCGACGTTGAGATCCCAGCCCGCCCAGGCGCCCGTTCCGCCGGAGGCAACGATATAGCGGTCGCCGTCGTTCGGGCTTGCCGGCGGATCGGTCTCGCTGCGGCTGATGGCCGACATCTGCACGAGCGCATCGAGCAGCCGGATCGCCTCGTTGTGCGTGACGTGCTTCTGCGCCTGGCTCGCCAGGATGTAGGGCAGCTTGAGATGCGTGGTTTCGTCGGACATGCGGGCTCTTTCAGAAGACCAGCGTCACGGCCTTCGGCGCGCCGCGGCCGAAGGTCGTCGAAAGCTGGTAGATCACGATGTCGAGCGAAGCGGGCGGCGCGAGTGGCGCACCCCAGTCGGCGGTCTGCTGGGCGGCGGTGTAGACGACGCTCGTGGTGGCGCTCGGAAGCGTGCGCTTGACGGCCGCGCCGTCGAGGATATCGACCTCGTAGGCTTCCGCTTCCTCGAAGAGCGGGACTTCCAGCGCGCCCCAGTTGTCGCCGGCCGGCGATCGCGTGCGGCGCTTCCAGCGGATTTCGAGATCGCCGGGCTCGCGCGCGATCCGGTAGGGCTGGCTCACATGGCCGACCGACCAGGGGCGTAGGCCGACGCCGCGCGGCGTGAACGTCTCGGCGAGATAGGCCGGATCGCTTGCCGGCAGCGACGCGGGCCCGATCCGCCAATTGTAGGCGATGCCGACATCGGCTTCGCCGATCGACAGCGGCGTCACCGCCGCATCGAGAATCACGACACGGCTTCCCGCGGGCGCCGGGTTGCGCATCGCCTCTTCGGTCCCGAGCTGCCCGCGCAGCAGGCGCTTGAGGCGATAGCGGCGCGCGTCGATCAGCTCGGCCTGGCCGAACTGCACGATCTCCCAGACGCCCGGCTCGGACTCGATCGCGGCCGAATTCGCGCCCGCGAACAGCTCGATATCGGTGACGCTTTCGAGCGTTCCGGAGAGGAGATCGACATGGATCTCGTTGCCGAGGTCGAAGCGCGCATAGGGCCCGGAATAGAAATCGAAGGCGAGCGTGCCGATGCGCGCCGGCCGGCCGATCGCGTCGAGCAGGGTGAAGCCGTCCTGCGTCGCGCTGCGATAGACCGCCGCCCGGCCGTACCATGGCGATGCATGCACGGCGGCATAGGGACGGTGCGCCGGCGCGCCCTCGGCGATGACCGGCAAGTCCATCAACGCGGCCACCGGCGGGCCGTAGACGATCGGCTCCGGAAGGGACGGCGTCCGTTCCGGACCCGGCCTTGCGCCGTAGATCACGGCGTCGGTGCGCACGGCCTCGATCGCCCGCGAGTCGGTATCCGCCACCGACCGCAGCCGGAATTCCAATTGCCGGCCGTCGTGCTCGATCAGCACGACATCGGTCGGCTCCAGGGCGAGCCGCGACGGCGCAAGCGCGAAGGTCGCCTGCTCGCGCTCGATCCAGGCCTCGAACAAAGCCCGACGGCAGCGCGCATCGGCCTCGGCGCCGGGCGCCGCGATCTGAAAGTTCTCGCTGCGGATGCGCGCCGTATCGACGGTGATCCGGCGCGCCTCGACCGTCATGCCCTCGTATTCCTCGTCGGCGCGAACGAGCCGCCATTTCAGAGCGAGCGGCAGCTCGGTTTCCTGCGCGCGGGTGAATTCGATGTCCTCGTCCTCGCGCCGGCGCGCGGCAACGAGATCAGCCGGCCCGACCACAGCGACCGGCATTCCGCCGCGCGGCACGAAACGGATGGCGCCGTCGGATTCGACGGCATCGAAGCCATAGAAGCGCGCGAGCGGCTCGATCGAGCCGCGCGCGCTTTCGAGCGCATCGATCAGATAGCCCGGCACGGTCGCGGCAAGCTGCGCCACATCGATCTCGGAATCCGGCAGGCCGCCGCGGCGGCAGATGTCGCGGACGAGCGCGGCGAGGCCCGACGCGCCGAGCCGGCCGTTCAGCCAATGCCCGAGCCGCCAGTTCTCGACATCGCCCCAGACATCGGCGCGGCCGGGGAAGGCGGGATAGGGGCGCGCATCCCATGTCCAGATGGAGAGCTCGCCCAATTCGATCATCGGGCCGCCATAGACGGAGGAGATCGGATTGTTGGCGGACCAGTAGTGATAGAGCGCCTCGACATAGCGGCGCTGAATGAAATCGTCGCGCGCGCCGCGCGAATAGTAGGGCAATCCGCTTTCGGAGGATTTCGGATCGACGAAGACGTTCGGCTGGTTCGTGCCCTTATCGACCGCCGGGCATCCGGCTTCCGTGAAGCGGATCGGCTTCGATTGCGGCACCCAGGCGGTCGGCGTTCCGCTCTCGATGCCGCCCAGGCGGTTGAAGTGCTGGTTCGACCACCACGCGCGCACGTCCTTGAAGCGGAAGACCCACGGCTTGCCGTAGGCGCCGTCGGTGATCGGCGTGCGAATCTGCGCGTCGCGATCGGCCGCGCTCGCATAGTACCAATCGAAGCCCTCGCCGCCCTCAATGTTCGCTTCGAGATATTCGCGATCATGGATCGAACGCCAGCCGGCAATCGCGTCGGCGTGGCCGAAGCCGTCGCGCCAATCGGACAGCGGCATGTAGTTGTCGATGGCAAGGAAATCGATGTTCGAATCCGCCCAGAGCGGATCGAGATGAAAGAACACGTCGCCCGAGCCGTCCTGCGGATGGTGGCCGAAATACTCCGACCAATCGGCCGCGTAGCTGAGCTTGGTCTGCGATCCGAGGATCGACCGGCAATCGGCGGCGAGGTCGCGCAGCGCCTGGACGGCGGGATAGGCGCTGGCGCTCGATCGCACCTGCGTGAGGGAGCGCAGCTCCGAGCCGATCAGGAAGGCATCGACGCCGCCCGCCGCCGCGCAGAGATGCGCATAGTGCAGGATCATGCGGCGAAACCCCCACTCCTCGGGATCGCCGATCCACAAAACCGTTTCGCCGGAAACAAGAAAATCCGACGGCTGCGCGCCGCCGAAGAACGCGTTCACCTGCGTGGCCGCCGCGCTGGACTTATCAGGGCTCCCGGCAAAGCCCGGCGCCGGCGAGCAGGTGATGCGCCCGCGCCAGGGATAGCGCGGCTGGCCGATCGCGGCGGAGTTGTCGGAATACGGATCGGGCAGTGTGTTGTCGGCGGGCACGTCCATGAGGACGAAGGGATAGAAGGTCACGCGATAGCCGCGCGCCTTCAGTTCCTTGATCGCCTGCACCACCGCGAAGTCAGCCGGCGTGCCGCCGTAGGCGGGATCGTCGGTGGCGGGCAGGCGGCTTACGAGATGCGCGGCGGCGCGGCTTACGCCGTTCACCGACCAGCTCTTGGGCGTCGTGACCTTCGATGCGACCTCGACGCCCGGGCGGATCAGGCATTCCCCGCAGCGCAGATCGGTGCCGAACCACGAGACCACGAGCGCCACGGATTCGACGTTCGGCGTGACGGCTTCGAGATGATCGAGCGAGACGATGAAATCGGGCTCGCCTTCCGACGAATTGACGTTTTCGGCGCGTGTATGGCCATTTGCGCTGCGCAGGATCGGCTCGGTCGCATAGACGAACTCGCCGGCCGACGGGATCATGTTGACGCTGCGGATGACCTGCTCGGCGGATTCGGGATCGTCGAGCGGGCGGAACACCTCGAAGGATAGCTGCGGAATCCGGTTGCCGAACTTTTCGAGCGACAGGTCGTCGAACACGACATAGGCCGTGCCGCGATAGGCCGGCGCGTTGCCCGCGCCCATCTTCTGCGCGATCAGCGGATCGGGCTCTTCGTCCTCGGCGCCGCGATGGACGCGATAGACGGCGCCGCGCACCTCGAACGGCTTGCCGTCGGCCCAGATGCGGCCGATTCCCGAGATCGGACCCTCGCACAGCGCCACGGCAAAGCTGCAAAAGTAGAAATATTCGGTGACTTCAACGCCGCCACCGCCGCCGCCCTTGCCGCCGCCGCCCTGGCGGGTGACGCGCCGCTCCTCGCGGAAGTCGGTGGCCCAGATGACGTTGCCGCCGATCCGCATGCGGCCATAAACGCGCGGGATCACCGCGCCTTCGGTCGAGGTGGTGACGCGAACGTCCTCGAGGCGGCGGCCCTCGATGCGCTGCGTGGGCGTGAGCGCCGCCACGATGCGGCTGTCGATGACCGCGCCGATGATCGAGCCGACGGCGGCGCCGATCGGGCCGGCGATGGCGCCGCCGACGACATTCAGGACAACCGAAGCCATCAGGCAGTTTCCGGGAAGAGAAAGGCGAACGCCACACGGCGGCGCCAGGCGCGATCGAGGCGCATGGCGACCACGCCGGTGCGCTCGTAGGAATGTACGAAGCGGCCGTCGTCGAGGATGATCCCGCAATGCTTCGCCGGCGCGCCGCGCCGCATGCGGAAGAGCACGAGCGCCCCCGGGCCCGCCTCGCCGGGATCGATCTCGATCAGATAAGGCCGGACCGTTTCGGCAAAGGTCTCGCGTGCGCCGACCTCGCCCCAATCGCGCGAATAGGGCGGCGGCACCATGGGCTCGGGCCCGACGATATCGCGCCAGACGCCGCGGGCAAGACCGAGGCAATCGCAGCCAAGCCCCTTGATGCTTGCCTGATCGTGATAGGGCGTGCCGAGCCATTCGAGCGCGGCCGAAACCACGCGCGCGGGATCGGCCGCGCGGCGCGGCGCCATGCATGCGTTCGCCATGAGATTCGTCTGCCGATCAGAGCGGGCGGCCGGTATTGGCGTCGCCGCGGTTCGCGTAGCGGAGCACCACGTCGTCGCCCGGCATATGCGGGAAGCCCCGGAAATTGACGACGTTGCCGAACTTCGATTTGCAGGTCGCGAACTGCTTGTCGCAGCCGGCGCGGATCACGAAGCCATCGCCCACCGCAAGCGTCCGCACAGGCGCTTCGAACAATTCGATGAGAACCTGGCCGCCGGCGGCCGCGTGCCGCGCGATTTCCGCGCGGCGCCCGGCATTGGCGCCGGTCGTCCATTCGAGGAAGCCGAGCTCGAACCAGCCGGCGGCGAACCCTCCGATCCCGGAGGCTTCGAACACGCGATCGGCGATGACGGCGACAATGCTGCCTGCGCCGCGATACGCCGGATCGTTGAGATCGACGCCGCAGCGCGCATCGCCGAGCGCGGCGTCGCAATAGTATTGAAACGTGCGGCCGACGGCCTGGTTGAGCACATGCGCGAGCGACCGCACCTCGGCGATGAAGGCCGCCTTGCCGCGCCGAACCTGGCCGATATTGCCGCGGCGCATGAGCGTGCGCTGGGAAACGTCCGCCCAGTTGACGCGCCAGACCTCGATGTTCGCGTTGTCCCAGCGCCCGTCGAGAATGTCGGTCTCGGTGATGCGATCCGACGTGAGCACGCCCTGCGCCTCCTGCGCATCGACGGCCAATTCCGAGCCGGCGCGGATTTCAGACGCGGAGAAGCCGGATTCCGGTTCGTAGGCCGTGCCGCCGAAGGCGAGCGGGCGGTCGTGGTCGGTGAAGCCGAAGACCTCGCCGTCGGCGCGTTCGATCCGCCAGCACCAGGCGAGCGTCGTCGTGCCGCCGTCGAGATGGGCTTGGAATGCTGCCGACAGAATCCTCATCGCCTGATCTCGACGAGCGGAATGGAAGCGATCGAGCCCATGCGTTCGATATCGAGCGTCACGTCGAGCCGATCGGTATCGAAGCGAACGGGAACGTCGAATTCGAAGCCTGCGGTAACGATCACGCTGTTGCCAGGCGCGGCCGCGAAGGACACGACGCCGGTTGAAGGATCGACGCTCCATCCCGATCCTTGCGCAATGCCGTCGAGCGCGACGAGGACCGTTCCGGCAACCGGCTTCACGATCCGCCGAGAATAGCTTTGCGCGCCGCTCGCATAGACCTTCACGAGCTGAAACTGGGTGGTGCTTCCGTCGCCCTCGCCGATGATCTGGTCGGTCGCCGAAGGCAATGCCGAAGGGAAGCACGACTTGTAGTCGCTCCAATCCTTCCAGCGGAAGCCATAGAGCCTGCCGTGCCTCGCTTCGAAGAACGCGACCACCGCTGCGAGATCGTCGGCGCGCCGGATGCCGTAGGCCGCGTCGTAGCGGCGGCGGCTGTCGGCCCAGGGCGAGTTGCGTTCTTCGTCGCCGCTTGCGAGTTCCACAATGCGCGTTCGGCGCTCGGGTCCGCCGCGCGCGCCGCGGCTGATGTCGTCGGGAAACCGCACCTCGTGAAACGCCATCACAATCCTCGCGATCCGAAGGCAACCGCCCGCGCGATGTCGGAAGCGATCTGCGTGCGCGAGCGGCGGAAGCTTTCGAGATCGGGCGTGGCGATGTTGATCTGCACCATGCGCCGCCGATCCCAATCGCGCGCTTCGCGGCGCGAAAGCACGCGCTCGCCGCGCTGGAGAATGGCGGGCACTTCATCGTGCCGCAGGCCGGCGACGCCGCCGTCATGAAGGCGCGGCGCGCCGACGAACGCATAGGCCGGCGCAAGGCTTGGCGCGCCGTCGCGGCCGGCGATGCCGCCCTCGTGCAGGCGGAAGGCCGGAAGGCCGCCGCCCAGGCCGCCCAGGAAATTCCCCAGCCAGTTCGCAAGCGGCGCCAGGACGGCCTGGCGGATCGACAGCCGCGCCAGATCGGCGAGCATCGAGCTCACCAGCGAGGAGAATTCGAGCTTGCCGGTGCGGACGAACTGCGCGACCGCCTCTTCCGCCGTCGAGAACGCCTTGGAGAAGCTTTGCTCGATCAGCTTGGCCGTGGTGCCGGCCTTCTCGACATATTCATCGAGGAAGGCGCGCGCGGGCCCGAACAGGTCGCCCGATTCGCGTAGGAGGCGCCGGCGCTCGGTGCGTTCGAGGCTCTCCAGCCGTTCTTGGGCGCGCGCTACCGCCCGCGCATAGATCTCGTGCGAGATCGCCCCGGCGGCGAGCAGCTTGTCCAATTGCGCGAGCGTTTCGGCATATTCCTCGGCCGCCGTTCGGACCGAGCGATAGACCGATTGCGCTTCGGTCCGCAGGCGCTCGGCTTCGCGCTCCGCTTCCGCGGTCTTCTTCTGCGCCTGCTCCAAATCGTACAGGCTGTTGGCGAGCCTCTCGACCTCGGCGCGCTGCGCGGCCGTCGCGCTGTCGCCCAGGCGCGACACGAACCGCTCGACGAACTTCGCCCGCTCGTTCCCGAATTGCGCAATCGAGCGCGTCAGCTCGTCGATCAATTCGCGCGTCTTCGCCGCCTCGCGCTCAGCCGCCTCGCGCGCCGGCTTCTCGATGGCGTCGATCTGGCGGCGCGCGATCTCCTGCGCGGCGGCAATGGCCTCGTCGATGGCGCCGGTATTTCCGGCCGTGCGCAGCGTTTCGAGCTGGGCGATGGTCTCGGCAAGGCGGGCATTGATCGCGGCAAGGCGCTCTTCCGGCGTGGCGAGGCCTTCGAGCTCCTTGCGCAATTCGCGAAGCCGGTCGAATCCCTTCTCGGTCCGCGCTTCGATTTCGGCGGTCCGGCGATTGGCTTCGGCCGTCTCCATGGCGGCCACTTCCTCGCGGCCGCGTTCGATGACCGCTTCGATGCGCGCTTCGAGATCGGCAATTTGGGCGCGCGCGATCGCCGCCGCGCGGCGATTGCCGGTCTCTTCGAAGCGGGCGAGGCGATCCTGCGCTTCGATGAGCTGGCGATTGAGGCGCACGACCACTTGGCCGACATCGCCCTCGTCGTTCATCGCCTGAAGCGCGCCGGTGAGGCGGTTCACGCCGGCGGCGAGGCTGTTCATCGCCGCTTCGGTGATGCCGGCCGCGCCGCTCACTTCCGCCAATGTCGCGAGAAAATCGCCGAGCGCCGCCTTGGCGCGATGGAACGAGCCCGTGACGCCGCCGGCTTCCGCAACGCCGGCGCCGCCCACCTGCCGTTCGAGGGTTTGGAGGATCGCCCGCTGGGCGCCGGCGATGTCGCCCATGCGGACCATCTCATTGATCGTCTCGCGCTGGGCGGCGGTGAACGAGACGCCCACCCGGCGAAGCGCGGTCAGGCCCTGGATCGGGTCTTCGAGCGCCTTGCCGAGTTGCGTCGCGGCCGATCGGATGTCCTGGCCGAAGACGGCCGCCAAATCCTGCGCCGCGCGCAAGGCGCGGCGGAACTCCTCGCCGCTGATCGCCCGGAACGTCGCCAGCACGCCCGCAGCGCCCATCACATCGACATCGGAGGCGAGCGTCGTCCGCTCCATCTCGGATGCGATGTCGCGGATTTGCCGCGCGGTCATCCCCGCCGCGTTGCCGGTCGCGCGCAGCACCTGTTCGAGCCTGAGGAACGCGCGCTCCTTCTGCTCGAACTCCCGCACGCCGGCCGCAAGGGCGGTGACCACCGCGCCGATGCCGGCCGCGGCGGCCGTGCCGATCGGACCGAGCGCCCGCAGCACGGTTCCGGCCGCGCCGGCACGCGAGGCGAACTGATCGATCTGCTGCCGGGCCTGGCCGGCGGCGGCGTCCACGACGCGCAAGCCCCGGCCGGCCGGCTCGGTCGCCTTGGCGATGCGCTCCATCGAGCGCTGGCCGTCGGCGCCGACCGCGGCGAGTTCGGCCTTGGTCTGGTTGCCGCCGACCACGGACAGCCGGACGGAAACGCGGCGTTCAGCCATCGCAGGATTTCGCCTTCAGTTCGTCGTTGATCGCCCGGATCGCGATCGCCTCGATCTCGGGCAGGATTTCCGCGGCGACCACCGCGTTGACGCCCAGCGCCTCGGCGAGCGCGAGCCCGGCGCCGAGATCCCAGCCGAGCACCGCGCCGGGAATCGCGCGCAATTGTCCGCCCATGCGCAGCGCCAGGTCCCAGACCTGGACGCCTTCAAGCGTCTGCGGCCGGTTCAGGATTGCGGGGCAGTCCGCGCATTGCGTTTCGCAGGCCGCGCAGTATCGCGCGCCCCCGCCGAAGTGCCATTCGGCGAGGGCGCGGATGCGTTTTTTTCCGCGTCCAGCGCGAGGCCCTTGGCGACGTAATCGAGCTCGAAGGCCTCGAACAGCGGATAGAGATCGAGCAGCGCATCGATGCCTTCCGCGGTCGGCGCGACCGGATTGCCGTCGGCGTCGCCGACGCCTTCCCATTCGGTGATGACGCGGCGCGCGACCGCCTTGCAGAAGGCGAGCGAGCGCTCCTCCATCGGCGTGTCGGCGGGCAGATCGCGCACCGCCGGATCGGCGCGCGCCGCCATCATGATCGCAGTGGTGAGCGGAGGCACCTTCACGCGGACGCCGTGGCCGAGGTCGAGCCAGCGCGGGCCGGCCGAAATATCAAGACGGATCATATCGGTTCCTCAGCTCGGATTGTCGTAATCGGCGACGTCGTTGACGAGCGTCGCGGTGCACATGCGGCCAAGCACGGAATCGCGCGCGGCCTGCCATTCGAACGTGGCCTGCACGCCTTGCGGGCCCTGGATCGGCAGGCGCGGCTTCGGCAGATAGACCGCATGCGCGACGAGCTCGAACGACTCGCTCGCGCTCCGGACGAAGCGGAATTTGAGCTCGGCGGGGTCGCCATCGACGGCCTGGTTGAGCAGCGTTTGGTCCGCGAAGCGCACCTCGATGGTGCCGGTGAGCGCCGCGATGGAGGGATCGGCGCCTTCGATCCTGCCGTCGTTGCGGATGGTCTCGATGCGATCGAGATTGTTCGAATAGGTGATTTGGGCCGAGACGATGTTGCCGAGCGGCGCGCCGCCGCGCTCGACGGCGCCGTTGAATTGGCCGAAGCGGAGCACATCGAATTCGGCGAGCGTGCCGGCGGCGCTGGCGCCATTGACGGATTCGCCCTGCGCGAAAAGCCCCACCGTGGCCGTAAGAAGGCCGGAGCGCTGCATCGTCCACGACAGCGTGTTCGCCACCGCGCCGGAGATCATCGCGAAATGCGGCACCTCCGGCATGCCGACCTCGATGCTGAGGCTCGGCAAGGTCCAGGCGCCGGATTCGAACACATGGGTGAAGACGCCAAGGTTCTCGCTCGTGTCGGGCTCGCCGAACACCGCCTTGAGCCAGACGCCCCAGGCGCGAACGTCGATCGGCACGACGATGTCGCCGTCGGCGTTCTCGACATCCGGCACCGGCGGCAAGGGATCGCGGCCGTAGCCGAGGAGCTCGGAGGCCAGAAGCGGCCGCTCGGAGCCGAGCGAAGAACTGGCGAAGGGCATCCGCCGGTAGCTGTTGGCCGCCGGCGGCGTGCCGTAGGTCGATTCGAACGCGAGCGCGAGTTGCGCCCGCGCACCTTGAGCGCGTGCCATAAGTGAAAGCCTCCGTCGCGAGGATCAGGACAGCGGGTCGCCCGATCCGTAATGAAGAACGAGCGGCACGACCGCGGCCTTGAGGCCCGGCGCGCCTTCAACGGCAAGGTCGATCGGCTCGGGCGCTACCGTTTCGATGTAGTCGCAAAGCCCGCCGAGCGTCCGGTCGAGCGCGATTGCGGCGCCGATCGCGAGCATGATGGAATCGAAGGTGCCGTCTCGCGTGGCGGGCGTCGCTCCGTCCACCACGACCTCGATATCGGCGCGGTGTGCGTAGACGTATTCCGGCGGCGAAAGCAGCACGTCGGGCTCGCCCGGATCGCCGTCGCGCAGGATGACGACGCCGCCGGCCGGAATGCGTTCGGGCAAGACCTCGTTGCGGAGAACCTTCGGTCCCGCAACGCCCGACAATCGGTCGAACAACGCCTGAAGCACTTGCTCGCGCTTGGACGCCATCATTGATCCTCGGATTCGATCTCGGGCCAGTTGTCGTGGACGAGACGCGGCAGGCGCTCCTGCCATTCGCGGGCGGCGCGGTCGAGATCGAGGCGCTTGCGCAGCGTGACCTGCGGAACGAGCAGGAATATCACCGCCGTGACCTGACCGCGGCCGGTCTTGCTGCGGCTTGCCGCCGCCAGCCCGCGCTTGGTGATGCGTGCATTGTCGGCGACGAGCAGCGAGGGGACGCCGCGGCGATAGACGAAGCGCAGGCGCATGCCGGTGCGCCGCTCCCATTCGCCGGGCCTGATCCGCCGGCCCTTGAGGCCGCTTCCCGCGAGCTCGGTCGGGATCGCGAGCCAGAAGCCGGCTTTCGAGCGGATGACGACGCCCCGGTCGAAGGCATCGACGATCTTCGATGCCCGCGAATAGACCAAGGCGGCCGCCGAGATGCTGGCGCGTCCCTTCGGGTAGTATTGATCGCGGATCGTGTTCGCGAGACGCTGCCCCAATCCGGCCGACGTGATCTGCCCGCGCCAGTCGCGCTTGAGCCCGTCGCCGGCCTGGCGAACGGCCGCGGTGGCCGCGTCCGCCGCGCCTTTGATCTCCGCGGCCATGTGCTTTTCGAGATCGCCGACGATCGCCGCATGCAGCCGCGGGCTCATGCCGGCTTCACTTCCGCCGACCAGATCAGCCCTTCGGCGTCGCGCAGCGGCTCGCCTTGCACGGCGAAAATCTCGGTGCCGATCTCGAACGTATCGCCGGCATCGAGCGAAGGGACATCGGCGGTGCGGACATCGAGCATGCGGCCGGCGGTCACGAAACGGCCGGCGCCGAAATTCGTGACCTGATCCGGCGTGCGCAGCACGACGCGCACCGGCGTGCCTTCGCCGCTGCCGCCCGCCCGCCAGATCGCGTCGCGGGCAAGGTTCGGATCGCCGAACAGGGCGTCAACGGCCGCGGCGAACGCGTTCATGGCATCACGCGGCTACGGGAAAGCCGAAGGCGCCGTTCAAACGCACGCGGCCGATGGTATCGCCGGCGCCGTCGGGAACCGGTGCGACCGCAACGCCGATCAGCGCGTTGCCCGTGGCCACGGTGGTGCATCGCTTGTTTGCATTGTCCCAATAGACGAGATCGCCGGCGTTCCATTCCTGCGAGCCGGTCTTCGCAAGATTGAACACGCCCGTGGTCTTGATCGGCACATTCGCGCCGCCCGCAGCGGCGGTGACGGCAACCCCGAAAATGGAGCCGACCAGCACGCCCTCGCCGGAGCCGACGGCGGTCGGCGCGACGACGGTCAACGTGTCGCCGTGCTGCACGAAACTCTTCATGATTGCTTCTCCTGAAAAGTTCAGGGCCGCGCGTTGCGCGGCCCTTGAGGACAACCGGACCGGCGCGGGCCCTTACGACGGGTTCGCGCCGGCGTTCTTGTAGAGGCCGCGATGGTCGAGTGCCTTCGCCGCGAAGTCGTGGCGCACCTTGAACTCGACGCCATCGACCTCGAAGCCGGAACGCTGATCGGTGAACGGCTCCATCTGGCCTTCGAGATGGGCGTACTCGATCGTATCGACGAGGTTCGGATCGGCGGCGAGATACCAGGGCTGCGGCCCGCCGATGACGAACAGGCGCGGCTCCTCGATGATCTCGAGCGATCCCGTGAACGCATTCACGTCGGCCGCCTTGGCGGCGGTGACCGCCGCGACCATCTTGCGCGCCTCGATCGAGCGCTGGCCGGGCGGCACGAGAATGAACCGCGGGCGGTTGTCGATGTATTCCTCGCCGTCCAGGTCCTTCTGCTGCGCCATCTTCTCCCAGGCTTCCGAAAGCGCGGCCTCGTCGATCACGCTTGCGGTGCCGAGGTTGCCGTGATCGGCATGGAAGAGCGCGATGTTGTCCGCAAGCGGCGCGTTGGCGATCAGCACGTTGTAGACGATCGCCGATTCGAGATCGGCGGCGCGCTGGCCGGCGCTCGCGATGGCGCGGTCGAAGGCGCGCAGATCGTCGTTGATGATCGCCTGCCGCGTCAGCGCGACGATGCGTCCGTAGGTCGCGAGCTGATAGCTTTCGCGGCCTTCCGAGATCGTGCCGTAGCTGAACTCCGCGCCTTCCATGACTTGCTTCAGGGCCGGGAAGCTGCCGATCTGCGTCGGGAACATCGGCTTGAAATCGGTCGCCGTGATCCCGCGCGCCCAGCGCTGGAACGTGCGGGGCGTCGTGGCATAAGCCTGGCGCAGCCGCTTTCCGGCGACATTGGCGAGGATCAGCGGGAAATCGGAGGTCGAGTGCAGCCCGGCCGCGCGGGTCGCAGCATAGGCGATCTCGCCCGAAGTCATGCCGCGCGTCCGCACGCCCGCCGTTTCGAGGCAGTCGCGCGCCACATCCAGCAGGCGCATCCCGCGATACTCGCGGGCGCGATCCGTGAGCTCGAACGCGTTCGGCTGCGCCCGATGCAGCAGCGCCTCCGCGATGGCTTCGCGGCGCGTGACGGTGGCGTCGAGTCCGCCGGCCGGCATGGAGATCTGCGAATGGCCGCTGCCGCGTGCGTCGCGCTCGGCGAGCTTGTCGAGCACGGCCGAGCGGACCTCCGGCAGGCCGGCACCGCGCGCGATCAGATCGTCGACGAAGGCGCGCTCAAGGCCGAAGCGATCGCCGAGCGCCTGAATGGCGGCGATGCGCTCGCGTTCCGCGCGCCGCACTTCGTCCGCGTTCGGTTGCGGCGCTTGCGGCGCGGGCGCGGTCTCGGGCGCGCTGTCCGCGCGAATGTCGGCCGCGGCCTCGATGGTGTCGCCCTGGTCGCCGGCGACGGGCGTCTGCTTGTTGGGCATTTCGGACCTCTCAAGTTGCGCCGCCGGCGTGGCGGCAGGATCGTCGTCCCAGACCACGACGCATGGCGCGAGCGCGGCGTCCTTGCGGATGTGCGCTCCCGGGTCCGCCGCGACGGGCACGGCGGAGATTTCAAGGGGCTCCCAATCGACGGCCCGCCACAGCTCGGGCCGGCCGTCGCGCTTCTCGACCTCGTACCTGTGGACGCGATAGCCGACCGAGACGTTGCGGATGATGCCGGCAACCACGTCGCGCCAGATCGGCTCAACGTCCGCGCGTTCGCTGAACCGGATAGTGGCGATGCCTTTGCCGTCGGCGATCCGCGCCGAGCCTTCGACCACCACGCCGATGATCGCGTCGAGATCGAACGCGTTGTGCGTGTTGAGAAACGGGGCGCCGGTATTCAGCCGATCGAGGCGCACCGCACCGGCATCGACTACGAGCTCCTCGTCGATGTCCTCGTCCCAAAGCCTGCGGCGCCTTATGCGCGCGCCGGTGGTCCACACCACATCGACCGTGCGGGCTTGTTCGTCGGCCGTTTCGGCGCGCACCTCGACCTCCCGCCCGAGCAGCGGGAGCATGACGTTCTTCGGCATCGGGCGTTCCTTCAGTTGACGGCGCCGGCGTCGGAGGGATTCCGCTGCATCAGGCCCTGTTGCGTGACCTTGCGCGGATCGCTGTCGAGCGTGATCTCAAGTCGGTCGAGATCGGCGTTGGTGCGCGCAATCTCTTCAAGCATCGCGTCCGGATTCCATCCGCGCTGGGCGATGGCCTGGCGCAGCGTCTTCGTGCCCATGCGGATTTCCATGAGATCGGCCGTCGCGTCTTTTTGCGGATCGACCGCCTCGAAACCGTCGGGTTGCCATTCGACTGCCGCGACCGGCTCGGGCAAAAGCCCGGCGGTCCAGGCAGCTTCGATGAACCAGTCCCAGACGGGCTGGCAGAACACCGGGATGACCACCTGCCACTGGATCGCGCCGACAAGCCGGCGGAATTCGACGAGCCCGGCCCGGATCGAGGAATAGTTGACCTGGCTCAGATCGCCGGTGAGCAGCTCGTAGGGAATGCACCAGCCCGCGGCGATGATGTGCAGCTGCGTCCGCAGCCATTCGCTCACGCCGGCGACCGCCGCCGGCTGGTTGAACTCGATGTCCTTCGCCCCGCGGGCGTAGGCGATCAGCCCGGGCTCGAACTGCTCGATGATCTTGCCGTCGGAATCGGTGACGGACGGAGCGATGCCCTGTTCGGCATCATCGGCCGCCGTCACGATTCCGACGAGGCAGGCCTCGGTCTTCTTGCGGACCAGTTCCGCGTTGGTCCAATCGTCGAGATCGCGCAGCGCGCGGATCACCGGCGCGCCCCAGGGCACGCCCCGCTGCTGCACGCGATCGCGCCGGAAAAGATGCACGACGCCGTCAGCCGGCACGCGCACCGACGACCGGGTGACGGCCAGGGTCGCGCCGACATCGCCGGGATGATCCGGGAAGAGCCAATAGGCGCGGCGGCGGCCGAACTGATCGTATTCGATGCCGCGAACCGTCCGGCCGCCGTCGGCGCGGGAGGCCTCGATGCGCGATTCGTCGAGATGGTCGGCTTCCAGCGCCTGCAATTGCATCGGCACGGCGAGGCCGTCCGACATGCGGCGCCGGCGCCGGCGGATGAAGCATTCGCCGGCTTCGACCATCTCGCGCACGGCAAGCGTCGCAAGCGCGTTGAAGTCACCGCGGCCGTCGGCATCGCATTCGGCGGACCAGCGCGCCCAGAGTTCGTCGATGCGCTTGTTGAGCGCCGGATCGGAGGTCGCGGCGTAGGGCGTGAAGCCGTCGCCGACGATATTGTTGACCCAGGCGGCGACCGCCTTTGCCGCATGCGGATTGTTGCGCACGAGATCCCGCATGCGGTTCCGCAAGACCGTGCCGGCCGCGGCGATTTCGGTGTCCGCCGAGGTGCCCGGCGTGCGCCAGCCGTCCGTCCGCCGCCCGCCGGCCGCGCCGTCATAGGCACGGCGCGAGAGGTTCTCGAAGGCAAGCCGCGCCGCAAGGCGCCGCGCGCCGGCGCGCGGCGCGATCCGGGCGATGGCGCGATCGAGCAGCGTCGGGGCGACCGCCGATGCGATGGCGGCGATCTTCATTGATCGCCCCGGCCGAAGGCCGCATAGCCGGCGATCGGCCGCGGCTTGCCCTGCGTTGCGGCAATGGCGCTTTCGATGGTTTCGATCCGCCGCTTGAGATCGGCTTCCGATCCGTATTCCACCGTTTTGCCGTCATAGGTCACGCGCAGCGTGCCGCGCGCATAGGCGCGGCGCAGCGCATCGAGCTCGGCCTGCGTCCAGCTCATCTCAGCCACCCTTCGCCGTTGCGGCCGCCCAGCCAGTCCGAACGGCGCTTCTCACTCTTGGGCGCGGCCGGCCGGATTTGTCCCGCCGGCCGTGCTTCCAGGGCCTTCGCCGCTTCCCGGACCTGCCGCTCAAGCGATTTCCACTTCTCGTCGGACCACCGATCAACGCCTAAGAGCCACGCCGCCGCGCGCGCATAGACGCGGCAATCGAGCGCCTCGTTGCGTTCGCGAATCTGCCGCCACTCCATGCGCGTGAAGCCGCGCCGATCCCGCACCGCGGTCAGCCGCTCGGCCGTCAATTGCTTCACCCATTCGGCGGTGACGCCGTGCGGCAGGTGGATGAAGCCTTCGGGAAAGACGGCGCCCGCCGCCAGTTCGTCCGCCGTCGGCCGGGGAAGGCGCAAAAAGCGATACGTCTCCGACTTGAAGACCGCGCCGCAGACCTTCCAGAGCCGAAGGCCGCGCCGATATTTCCGGCCGGCCTCGGTCACATCGACGAAGGACGGCCCGTCAACCGGCGCGCTGCGATCGAAGCCTTCGACGCCCTTGACCGCCACCGCAATGCCGGTGCCGAAGCTGCGCACCCAGCTATAGACCTGCGATGTCGTGCGGCCGTCGCCCGAGTCGATCGCAAGCCGCGCGATCTGCATGACCGCGCCGTTCTCGTGCGGCCAGGTTCGCGACAGGAGCTTCGTCAGCTCCCGCCACACCACCTGGCCGGAAGTCTCGCCTTCCAGAACGACATGGTCGATCAGCCAGCTTTCGAGACCCCGGCCCCAGGCCCAGACATCGACTTCGATGCGATCGGTCTGCACGTCGGCGCCGGCCGTCAGCACCAGCGCGCCTTCGGGAATCGTCCCGAGAGGATGCTCCTTCTCGCGCTCATAAAGCCGTCGCCAATCGGGTGCTTCGCCGCGCTCCTGCCAGGTTTCGCCGAGCAGCGTGTTCTTCGCGGTCTTGAGCAGCGCGTCGTTTCCCTGCGCCGCTTCCCATTCGCGCGCGATCTGCGCCCACGAGAGCCAGCCGACCGGCGAATAGAGCCCGGAAATGTGGAAGCCGATCACATGCGGATCGTCGGCTTGCGCCGTCGGCCGCCATTCTCCGGCCGCGAGCATTTCCGTCTTGCGATGCTCCGGGATTCCGCGCTCGCAATTCTCGCAGATGTATTCCGCCGTCTCCGGCCGGCCCTTGTCCCAGCGCAGGCGCTCGAACTTGAGCCACTGCATGAACCGGCAATAGGGGCACGGAACGAAATAGCGCCGCTGGTCGGTCGCCTCGTATTCCCGTTCGATGCGCGAGAGGCCTTTGACCGTCGGCGTGCTCACGATGAAAACCTTCCGGCGATGCCCGAAAGTCCTCGTCCGCGCCTCTGCGAGCGCGATCGGATCGCCTTCGCCGTCCACGTCGCCGGGATAGGCGTCCACCTCGTCGAGAAACAACCAGCGCGCCGGCATCGAGCGAAGACCGACGGCGCTGTTGGCGCCGGCCAGGATCAGCTGCCCGCCCGCGAACCGCTTCGCGAGCACCGTGTTGCCGCTGTCGCGGCTGCGCGCCGGCAGCACGATCTCGCGCAGCTCCGGGCTTTCCTCCAGAAGCGGCTCGATGCGCTGCTGCGACAGGCGCTTCGCTAGATCGGTCGTCGGCTGCACCGCCAGGAACGGGCCCGGCGCCTGGTGGATCACGTAGCCGATCCAGTTGTTGCCGGCCTCGGTCGCGCCCACCTGCGCCGCCTTCATGAAGACGATCCGGCGCGCCGGATGCGACGGCGAAAGCGCGTCCATGATCGCGCGCATGTAGGGCGTGCGGTCGGTGCGATAGCGCCCGGCCTCGGAAGCGGCGCGGGAGGAGAGCACGCGATGGCGATCGGCCCATTCCGAAACCGTCAGCAGGGGGTCCGGCGCCAAGCCTAGCGCCCAGGCGCGAACGATGTCGGCTTCGCCGTCATACGCTTCGGCTGAGCTCGACCTTGAACTCGCCAAGTTCGGCAAGCTGGCGCCGGACATGCTTTTCGAGAACCGTTTCCATCTGGTGCGGATCGACACCGAGCTCGGCCGCCATCAGCGCGGCGACGCGCGCCGGCCATTGGACCCAGGCATCGCGCTCGCGGCGCGCCAGCGCATAGACGGTGGCGATCGTCCGCGCGCGATCGACCAGTTCGCCCTTGAACTTGCGCAGCCGCTCCCGCGCGGTCTGCGCCTTCAGAACCTCGTTGGCGGTGCGCGCCCGCAGGAACATGCTTCCGCCGGGATCGCCTTCGCCGGACTCGCGCAGCGTCTCCTGCACCGCGTCGATCGCCGCGCGCGGCACCGCCTTGCCTTCCGGGCGCGCGGCCTTCTCGCCGGATGCCGGCGCCCGCTTCCTTTGCTGCGAGGGGTCGGTCTGCGCCGCCCATTGGGCGTCGGCCTTGGCCGGATCGATGGTGCCGTCGGGCTCCGGCGTGATCCGCCCCGTCGCGATCGCCTTGCGGACCGCGCTTTCGGCGCAGCCGCGATGGCGCGCGTAGGCCCTGCGGGAGAGACCCATGCTGCTCTCGCGCTCCCGATATGCTCGTTAAACCAGTGACTTAGCAGTTGCTCTCCTTCGCCGGTCGAGCCTGAGTGAGCGCCGGCAAGATCAACGTGGAGGGCAGCAATGGCTCGCAAGCCTCACCCGGCGGACGCCGCGAACGCCGCAATCATCGCCAATGCGATCCGGTTCGATCTGGCGCTCTTCCTCGGGGTCGGGCGCTACGCGAAGGCCTCCGCCGCCACGCTTGCCGAGGCGCGGCTTAAGGCGGCGCGCCTTGCGGCCGAACATCCGAACGGCCGCCGCGCGCTGATCTACGCGGTCGATGCAAGCGGACGATCCGCGCTCGTTACCGATCACGTTCCAACCCAAGCAAAGGAGCCTGCGATGAAGACCTATGCGAAGAAGTTCAACGCCCAGCGCGCCGCGAAGGCCGCCGGCCACGATCCCGAAGAGATCGAGATCGTGAAGACGAAGGACGGTTTTGCCTGGCGCCTGAAGAAGCAAGCCGGCGGTCGAAACGATGCACGCGACGCAAGGCTCGCACCCGATCCGTCGCGCGAGCCGCAGCACGCGACCGCGACGAAGCGCGAGCGGCCGCTCGGCAAGCGCGCGCAGATCGAGGCCGATGCCCGCGCCGGCAGGCTTCCCGAGCCGCCGGATTTCAGCGCCGAAACCCACAAGCGGTTTCGCAACAAGCTCGCGGCCGTGGTCGCGCTTGCAAATGCCGGCGATCTGAACGGCCTCCGCACCTTCCAGATCAATCCGGTCAGCTCAAGCCCGAAGGCAATCGCCCGCTATCGCGATCTCTGCATCATGGCGCTTGAGGCGCAGGGCGTACGCTAAGGCCTCGCGGGCCCCGCGACATTCCAGAACAGCAAGCGGCCCGGGCCTTTCCGGGCCGCGTGCTGGTCTTCAATCAGACCGCCCGCCGTGTAGCAGTAATGCGAAAGGCCGCAGGAGCAGCGGCGGAAATGAAGGCACTAGTGAGATCTACCTCTCTACCGAGGAAGAACTCACCTCCAAGGCTCTCGAAGCGCCGGGCGAACTCGACCTTCATGCCATCTTCTGCCTGCTTCGCAGTGTGACCATCGACGAACGCTCGCGAGGTTAGCTTCAGGTTCCACCGAAGACGCCCAGTAGGCGGCAATGCGGCGTTGTGTTCGTCTCTTCGCCGGACCGGGTCGCGAGAGAAGCCAACCTTGACCAATATGCAGTCGCGCATGCTTGATGCTGGCCGGCCGAGCAGCTGAGCTATGTCACCTGCCATCTCGAGCATGTAGAGGAAATGCTCTCCGTCCTCATACTCGCTCGTTCGGGGCCCAAAGGTCGGATCAATGCCGCGGGACGGCTTTAATATGGTTTGCAGGGCGTATTCTGATGGGCCCACCGGAGCGATTGATGGCTCTCCGAACACATCGACTGGCACGACCGGTAACTTGAGCGAGTTCGCGGCCTCATCCGATGTCATCAGCTCACCACGTGACGCGATAACGCGAGCGCGCGCATGCGTGTAGGTATTTGGCGCCAGGTGTTTTACTTCGATTCTACGAGTTACTCGCCAAGCCCGCCTAACGGGGACAGCGAAGGTCCACCGATTCACCCACCCGTTGTCGATCTTCCTCCTCCTACCCTCAGGCGAAAGGCGATCTTGGTCAGGAATAGGAATTGGATCGATCTCCAAGAATCCCAGGGCCTGGCGGCGGTCAGCGGCATCTGTTTCGGGAGCATCGGCACCATAGATCAAGACGAGATCGCCTGCGCGCGCTTCCTCGATGAACCGGTCGCGGTCACCGGAGCGTGTGAAACCCAAGTAACCTTCATTGGCCGGGTCGAAGCCCCAAAATGCTTTCAACCAGACTCTCGCGCTATGCGTTTCCACTCAGGCCCCCGAGGCTTCGCCGCTCGTGGTGTGCAAGAAGACTCAGACGACATCCTTTATGAGCTAGTTAGCGGGCCCAAGGCTCGTCCTAAACTCTTCGCCAAACTTAAGACCAGCGCATTCCGCCGCACGGTTGAGCCACACGTTGGCTTCACGCGCCGAATTGTTCGTCCCGAAGTACCAGCCGTCCTGGAGACGCTCGGCGTAGTCCTTTACCAAATGCGGCTTGTCGAAAAGATGATTGGCCTCGCGGGCAACGATCCTCCGACTTCTTCCCTTCACGCGCGATAAACTATCGAGCGTGCCCGGCCTCAATCCCTCCAATGCGAGGAGGCCCTCCGCGAGCAAGTTCTTGAGCGAGCGACATTCCGTCCTCTTGCCGCGAATCTCGAACCAATATTCTCCGCTCCGACGTGTGATCTTTCCTCCTCCTCGAGCCGCGTGATCGTCAGAAGAAACGTCATTCGCCTTTTGCGGACTTTCAATCGGTCCGACAGTTTCCTTTGCCAAATCGATTACGCTCGTGGGCTGCAACGGATCGGCTCCGATCGCCAACCGAGTTGCGCTCAAGACGCGGACATACATCCTATTCTGAGGGTCGGCTGAGCGAAGGAGATCCGCTAGCTTTCCGGCCGGGATAAATGAGAGGCTAGCCATGGAGCCATCCTTACAAGGAAGTTGAGGAGATGCTTCCTTATAAGGAAGAGTCTGGAGGCGAGTCAAGGGTCTCCTTCTCCGCCTAGGCTTTGGCCGGGCCAGCAACGTTCCAAAACAGTACGCAACCCGGGCCTTTCCGGCCCGCGCATTGCTCCCAGGCCTTCGCGTCATAGTGCGGGTCGCTCGGGAAGGGCGGCTTGATCTTTGCCTCGCGGCCGAACGGCGCAGGGTAGATGTGAATCGTCGCGCCCGCGACCTCTTCCGGTGTCAGCGCGTGGCCCACCTGGACGACGTGCCGCCGCGCCGTCGGCCATGCCATCGCAAGCCCGCGCGCCAACACGCCCGATCCCGCCGCGCACCAGACCTCGTCGGGCACGATGCCGATCGCCTTCGCCGCCTCTGCGATCGCAACGACGGCTTCCGGCATATCGACGCCGAACGGCACAAGCGCGGCTCCGACGCGCGAGCAATATCCCCGGGCGCGCGCCTGAACGACCGAGAGATAGCCCGGAGCGACCGGAACAATCTTCGCGCCGAGGCGCGCGGCTTCGAGGGTGCGTGCATGCGGACGGGCGCGTTGCGCGACGAAGATCGTCGCGCGCTTCCCCAGCTGCCGCGCGACGGTGGCGAGCGCCGCCTGCGCGCCGCCTTCCGCCGGGCTCGCATAGACGGCCTCGTCCGCGCCGGCGAAGACGAGATGCAGGAAGCGCGCTTTGGTGCCGCCGGGGAAAAGATCGTCCCGCACGACCAAGACTCCCGCATGCTCGCGCACGACGGGAGCGGTTGCAGGGGCCGGAATCGAACCGGCTGCTCCCGGGGTATGGGCCCGGGCAGGCTCCAAGCCTCCCTGCGTCATGTCGGCACTTCTCCTTCGGCATCGATCTCGCCGAACTCCACCGGCCCGCACGCTTCCGTCGCGCGCCGCGGGTCGCCCTTGCAGAACACCATCACGTTCTGGTGCGTGCGGCCGAGCTTGCGCGAAGCCGTGAACTGGCGTCCGGCGCGGATCGGCAGCGAGCCCACGGCGGTGACGAGGATCGCGTCGTTGTAGAAGCGGGCGCCCGCGGCTTCGAACGCATCCACCGTTCGGCCGGGCAGATTGACGTAGCCGCCGTCGTCATCGCGAACATCGCCGACCACCCAGACGGCAAAGCGATCCTCGCGGAGGCGCGTCACCGCGGAGGCGATGATCTGCGCGTAGGCGGCGAAGAATTCGTCCCGATCCATCGTCGAAAGATCGGCGGGATCGTCGGAATATTCCTCCAGATTCCAATAGGGCGGGCACGAGAAGATCAGATCGGCGGCGACATCGCCGGCGAGCGCGGCGAGATCGCGCGCATCGCCCGTGCGCCATTCCGGCGGCGGATCGCTCGCCAGGTGCATCTGCGCGTAGTTCGCCGCGACCTGCTCGGCGCGAAGCTCGATGCCGACATACCGCCGGCCGAGCCGCGAGGCGACGATGCCGCGCACCGATCCGCCGGCGAAGGGATCGAGCACGGTGCCGTTCGGCGGGCAGAACCAGCGGTAGGCGATCTCGCAGAGCACGGGATCGAAGATCGAGGTACCCGATCCGACATCGAGGATCGCCTGGCTGACCGGATCGAGTTCTTCGGAATCGCGATCGCCCTTTACGAAGGTGAGGTTCATCATAGCGGCCGCCCGCGACCATCGCCGCGCGCCTTCGATTTCGAATAATCGGCGGCCGGCAACGGCGAGCCGCCCGGCGCGGCGCTTGCCTTCGCCATCCGCGCCCGATCGAGCGGCCGCGGACTTCCGCCGGGCGCGGCGCCGCGGCCGAGCTCCGAGCGAATGCCGAGATCGATCCAGGCGCGCTTGCGCTCTTGCCACCAGCCCTTGCGCGCATCGAAAACCGTGAACGGCGGAATGCCGAAGCGTTCGGCCAGCGTTGCGAATGCTTCGGACGCCGACGATCCGGCGGGAGGAGAACCGGAATCGTCGGCGTCCTCGCCCCCGAGCGAAGCGGGACCGTCGATCGAATCGAGGATGCGGAGAAGCTCGGCCTCGCCGAAGCCGAGCACGTCGAGATCGAACTCGTCCTCGCGCAGCGCCGCGAGCTCGGCGCGGAGCATCGCTTCATCCCAGCCCGCGTTCTCGGCAATCCGGTTGTCGGCGATCACCAAAGCGCGCCGCTGCGCATCCGAAAGATGATCCAGGACGATGACCGGAACCTCGCTCAGCCCCAAGAGCTTCGCGGCGAGCAGCCGCCCGTGGCCGGCGATGACCACGTCATCGGCCCCGATCAGGATCGGATTGGTGAACCCGAACTCGGCGATCGACGCGGCGATCTGCGCGACCTGATCCTCCGAATGCGTCCGCGCGTTGTGGACATAGGGGATTAGGCGGTCGAGAGATCGAGTCTCGATCGTCAGCATCGCTGGCTAACCGTTGTTGACTCCGACAGTGCCGGCGGGCAGCGACTAAGCTTTGGCGGCCATCGGATGAGAGACGAGCGCGCGGTCCACGGTGACCAGCCGAAGGCCTTCGACTTGGCACTGTGCCAAAAGCATTCTGTCGAACGGATCGCGAGTCGCAGGCTCCGGTTCAATGCTTGCGAGGGCGTGGTGCTCGTTGATCGCGACGATCCGAATGCCCAAACCGTCAAGCAATTCGGGCAGCGAACTCAAACGGGGTGTCAGCTTGAGCTTGCCCAAGCGCGATTTGATGGCGATCTCCCACAAGCTCGCCGCGCTCAAATGATATTCGCTGTCCGGGTCCTTCAGCAGACCCTCAACCGCAGCCGGCAAGCCGACGAGGCGATCCTCGATCAAGGCAAGCAGGACGTGGGTATCGAGCAGCAGCCTCATGCTTCGGGCGGCAGCGGTCGAAGCAGAAAGTCCTCCGGAAGCGGTGCGTCGAAGTCCTCGGCAATGTAGGGAACGACGGTCTTGATGCCGTGCTTCCGCTTGAATTCGTCGATCGCTTCGAGCCGGAGGCCCTTTCGAGGCTGATGCGGAACAAGATCAAAAACGGGACGTCCGTTGCGGGTGACGACGATCGTCTCGCCCTCTTCGACCTCGCGGGCAAGCTCGGTGAGCCGGTTCTTGGCTTCGCGGATGGAGACGGTTTTCATGCCGCATAAGTAGCCACATGTGGCCACATTGTCAAGCCGCGCACCTGCGCACCCGAATAGTGCGCACCGCGATGCGCACTCCGATTTCGCGGCTGGCGCTAGCGGAAGCCGGGGCCCCCGCCGCCCGCATACGCCGGCCGCCGGGAAGAACCTTCGGCCGGCGGGCGCGCGTCCCGCGATCATGCCAGGAAAGATGCCGAAAAACGTCTCGTTGTTGAAGCCAGAAGTTCGACGTGTTTTGCGGTTTTCGCGCCGACTAGAGCAGCCCGTCGCGCCGTGCTTCGTCGATCGTTGCGGTCACGCCCTTCTTGCGACCCTTCTTGACGCCCACGAAATACTTGGAATTCAGCCGGTTCGCGATGGTGATCAGCGCGGCAACCCAACGGCGCCACGCCGCGGCCCGAGATAGGCCAACCCGCCAGCAGATCGGCTTCCAGCGGACGCCTTCGGCCCGCAGCCACACGATGCGTGCATCGTCCGGCTCAAGCCATGTGAGCCACGTGAACGTCTCTTCCATGCGGCCGATGGCCTGCGGGGACGGGGCGATACGCGGCATGCGCGCGGGATCATAGCCATAGGCTTCGGCAGCCGCCCGGATGATCGGCGGCCACGTGCTGAAATATCCCGGCACGCGCGCATCGGGCAGGCGGCGCAACGTGGCGGCTGCTTCCTCGAAGCGCTCTTCTATGTCCTTGGGCGTGTATTTCATTTCGTGCGTGCCTCGTTCACCAGCTTGGAGAGAATGGCCGCATAGCCGGCAACGTCCCTGATGCTGTCGGCGTGCGACCAGTTGTGGCTGAGCCGTGCGAGCTTTACGCCCACCATGCACAGGGCGACCTGCTCGGGCTCGATCTCGAAGCTCAAGATCACCGTCCAGATGCGGGCAATCTCGTGGAACAGCTGGGCGGGAGCGCCGTATTGATCCTCGCGATCGGCGAGGAGGACGGCGAGCTCATCGAAGAAGTCCTGCCTTTCCATACTTACCCTCCGATGCGATTGGCGATCGCCCAGTCGAGCAAGGCGAGCGCATCGGCTTCGTTGTCGTCGGCGGGCGAATGTCCGCGCGCGCGGATAGCCGCGATCACCTCCTCCTTCGAGGCGTTCCCCTTACCGGTGACATGGCGCTTGATGGTCGCGACCGGCACGCCGAGATAGGGTGCCGCATGCCGTTCGCACCACGCGGTGAGATGGGCGAGGAAGCCGCCATAAACTTGCGCCGCGAGCGTGCCGGCATGCGCGCGGACCTCCTCGAACACGACGACGCCAAACGGACCGGATGTTTCGGACGCATCGGCCAGGAAGCGTTCGAAGCGAAGGAACGCCATGCCGGCGCCTTCGAAGCGGCCGGGCCGGAATTCGGTGACGCCGGATGCGATCCGCCCCGAGCGGGGAAGCACGGCCCAGCCGCAGCGCGATCCGAGATCGAGGGCGAGGATCGCGCGCGGCGGGAGCATCGCGACATTGGGCGCCGGCGGCGGTGCGGATTCGGCAAGAGCGAAGGCGAGCATGGGCATCCTCCGGATTGTTCAGAACGGGATTTCGTCGCCGCGCTCCCAATCGATCGGCGGCTTCGACGAAGCGGTTTCGGGAAGCGGCGCGAAGAAGCCTGCCGCGCTTGACGATCGGCGGGTTCGCTTGCGGCCTGGCGGAACGCCGGCACGTTTCGATTCGCGTGAACCGATCGGCAGCGAGGCGGGCCGAACCGCCGTTACGCTCGCGCCGGGGAACGTCGCCTTCACCGCGCGGACCTGATCGCCGAAGGCATCGATGGCGACGGCGACTTCGGCCAGCGTATAGACCGCGCCGTTTCGTTCGCGCGCGACGGCCGATGCTTCCTCGGCGGTGCGGACGATCGCGACGATCTCGCCGGTTGACGGGATCACCGTTTCCCAGATCTCGGGCGCGAGCGGCGCGCGGCCATCGGCGAGCGCCGCGGCATCGAGCGCTTTCCAGGCGCGTTCCATCGCCGCGGCTTGCGTTGCGATCGCGTCGGGGCGCTCAGAGCGGAGCGCCTCGTTGAGCTTCTCGCGTTGCACCTCGAACCGCGCGGCGAGGGCAGGATCGACGAGCTTCGGAAGGCGATCGATGCCCCACTTGCGCTCCATCGCGTGGGCGACCTCATCGAGCCGACCGACGGCAAACTGGGCGAAGCGATCGGTGCTCATCGGACGAACGCCTCAACGCGCATGCGCGCGGCCCCAACGCGCGCGCATGCGCGTAGGGGGATATAAGGGGGGACTCCCGCCGCCGCAAAAAATGCACGCGAAATCAAGGACAACGGAGGGCGCTTCCGCACCCCCGCAAAACCTCCGCCGCTTAGCGATTTCAATGGGTTGCGCGGGAACCCCCGCAACCCCCGCGCGGCTTCCGCAAGCCGCTCCATGGCGTGCATCATGCGTCTCCTTCCGAAGATTCGGACCCGCTTGGCCGCTTCCGCTCGTCGAGCGGCACGGGCCGGAGTCCCTTCTTGCTGTTGCGGGAATCGAACACGGCGTCCTCGATCGCGCCGCGCGCCATCAGCCGCTCGACGGCTGCACTGACCACGCTAGTCGGGCGCCCGAGGCGGCGAGGGAGCGAGCGGCCATAGAAGCGCTCGCCGCACAGGGGATGCGTGCCGTAGGGTTCCTTCACGCGCCACGCCCGATCGATCTCGGCGATGACGGCCGCTTCGGTTTCCTCGTCGGAAACGGCGCTTTGCGGCGGACCGGGATCGCCGGGCACGAGCACGCCCACTTCGTCGCCGTTGGCGATGACGACGCCGACGCGCTTGAACCAGGACGCTTCGCCTTGGATCAGCGACAGGTTCGCCTTGGCATCGTCGAGCCGAACCCAAAGCCGGCGTTCATGTTCGACGACGCCGAGCTTTTCGGCATCGCGCGGCGACATCGCAAAGAGCGTCTGCACGATGCGCGCAACGCCGGTGAGCGAGGACGCCCCGCGCGCGGCGTTCTGGTTGCCGGCGAACGCATCCGACGAGGCCGTCGCCGGCTTCGACGTGTGATGAATCAAAAGAACGGCGCAATCGCCGCGCCGGGCCACTTCGCGAAACAGCGCGGCGACCTCGCGGATACGCGCATTGTCGTTCTCCTCGACCGCATGCACTTCGGCGAAGGGATCGACGACGAGAAGGCCGATCGCTTCGGCGCGGATGCGTTCGACCAGCGCATCGACATCCGGCGTGCGCATGGCCGAGCCGTCCTTCGCGGCGCGCGCCACCATGAGCGCGCGATCGGCGCCGGAATTGAGCGCAATGCGGCCGCGGATTTCCTCGATCGGGATCGACCAGTGCTGAAGCACGGCCGCGAGGCGCCGCCGCAGCTCGTCGCCGTCGTCCTCGTTGTTCCAGACCCACGTCTTCGCGGTCTCGTGGACCGCCTGGCCGGTGATCTCGCGGCCGGTCGCGATCGCCACCGCCTGCGCGATGGCAAGCGTCGATTTGCCGGCGCCCGGCGGCGCCACTTCGACGGTTAGGTGCCCGCGCAGGAGCGAGCGGCCGAGCAGCCAACGCCGGCGCGGGATCATGGCGGCGTCGAGCCTTTGCACCCAGCCGACTTCGATCGGCGGCGGGCCGGCGTCTTCGCCGACCTCGTGCACCGGGTTCGGGATGCTCCATTTGCGCCGCGCGCCGGCGATCATGCGCGCGAGATCGCGGCGCGTCTCGTCATGGGTCCAGCCGGGAAGCGTAAGGCCTTCGGCGGTGGCAAGGATCTCGGCGTCCGACCATCCGCGCGCCACCCAATGGGCGACGAGGCGCACGACATGATCGTGCCAGTGATCGCCGCGCCGGACCGCGGCGACGGCGGCTTCGACCGAAAGGCTGCCGATGGCAAGCCCGCCGTCGGCGCGCGACGCGGCGGAAACGGGCGACGAAGCTTCGGAGGTTTCGGGCGACTTCGACAGCAACGGCGCCGGCTCGGGCGCGAAGGCGCGCGCGATCCGTTCGAGGAGATATTCGGCCGGCCGCCCATCGCGCGGAACATGCACCTCGGTGCGTTCGAGAACGCGACCGTCCTTCGTTGGCCAGGCGACCGATCCGCCGAGCCGAAGCACGCGACCCGGATTGAGCACCGACGGATCGCCACCGATCGCGGCGGCCACGGCCGCGCAAATCCGCCGCAGCTGCGCGGTGTCCCGGCAGGGCGCATCGAGCCGCCACCACATTTGCGCCCGCAAATGCGGATGGCGCCCGGTGACGACGGTCATGGTCGGCGGGGCGCCGCGCCGCTTGCAGGCGGCGATCGCCGGCGCCACTACATCCGTGTCCACGTCGGCCCAGATGCAGCTTGCGGCGAGAAAATCCGCATCCGAGGCGCGGCGGTTCCGAGCCGCCTGCGGTCGGCGCAGCGCGGCGCCCACATAGACGTTGACGCCGGGAGTCCTGTTGAGCGCCACGGCGCGATCGACCAGTTCGTCGATGTGGTCGGTCCCGAAGAGTTCCGCCGCCGACAGCGCGCCGGTTCGGGGGTCGTTCCAGGCGAGCTCGACCAGGCCGTCATGCGCGCCGTCGAGATCGCCATGGAACACATGCTCGAGCTGCCTTCGCATGGCATCGGGATCGGGCGCGAGGATTGGCGTCACGGCGGCGCGCATTTCGGTGGTTGAGGGCTGGGTGCTGATGGCGGGCGCGGACGGAAATCAGAATTCCGTTTCGAGCGCCGGATCGGGCGCGAGCGTTCGCGCCGCCGGCGGCGGGACATGGACGGCAGCGGTTTGCGCGGGCGCGCTTCCCTTCCACACGTCTACGTCGTCCACCGGAGAGGCGTCGGGAAGCTCGGCCGGCCGATCCACCCACTTCACCAGCTCAAGCCGCGGCCGATAGTTGGTGCCGTACTTGTCCTTCATGGGATCGGCACCGGTGCACGCGACCACCGGAACCTTGCCGCGGTTCTCAGGGCGCCCCGCCTGCTCCTCGAACGCGGCATAGAGATCGCGCACGGCGTTGGAGAGGTGGATCGAGGCCGACGAGAACTCGACCGTGCCGCCGAAGAACTTCTGCGAAAAGGCGGCGACGACGAAGCCGCGCTTGAAGTCGTCGCCCGGCGACGGTGCGATGCGATCGAGCGAGGGATCGATCAGGCGCTCGGGCGCCTGGCCTTCGCGGAAACGAAGCCAGCCGGTGCGGATGTTCTTGAGATCGAGCAGAAACATCGGACGCGCGATTTCCATGTCGCCGCCTTCCGGCGAGCGCACGAACCACTTGTCCGCCTTGGCGTTGTACTTGACGTATGGCTTCACCGTTCCGGAGCCGCCGATTTGCAGAGGCATGGTCTTTCTCCTTTCGCGTTGAGATTCAGAAGCCGAACACTTCCCGCCCGGCCGCGCGCGCGGCCGGGTCGGACCACCAGAAGCTTTCGAAATCGGGGACGATCACGCCGGCGAGTTCGCGGGGATCGTTCGAGAGCGCGAGGAAGCGGCCAAGCGAAAGCGCGATCAGGCGCAGCGCCGAAAGATGCCGGCGCACATCGTCGCCAGACATTTCGTAGACTCTGACTTGTTGCGGTTCCTTCTTGCCCGGCGCGGGCTTCGCATAGGCGAAGCGCATCCCAAAATTGCCATGCGCCGACGCATAGACCGCGCCCTGGCGGCCATGCGGATCGCCGATGGCGGCCGGAAACCGTTCGGTCGTCTTGAGATCAACGATCAGGCCGTGATCGGAAAACCGCCAATCGATGAAGCCGACCACGGGCACCGGGACATCGTCGAGCCGGACTTCGACGCGGTGCTGATAGGCATCAGGCACGCCGTATTGGCGAAGCTCGGCGAGCGCGCCGCGTACATAGCCGCCGATCTTCGGCCGTTCCTCGTCCCGGCGCGGATCGCCGGAAAGCGCGGTCAAGCGGTTGAATTCGCGTTCGGCCTCGGCCGCGCAATCGTCGATGGGCTTCGCCGGATCGATCAGGCCGAGATGCACGCCGTGTTCGACCGCCTTGCCGCGCGCGGCCGTTATGCCCATGGGCGCGCGGCGGCCGAGCAGGCGCTCCATGATCCACAGCGCGGGCTGGGCCGCCCAGAGATTCAAGGACGAAGCCGAGAGATGGCCGACGCCGTGCCGTTCGAAGGCGTTCATCGCTCGCCTCCCAGGAGAACGGCGACGCCGCGATCGATCAGATCATCGGGCGTTTCGAGAAATTCGATGTCTTCGTCGCGGAACGCGACGCCGAGCTTGAGCTCAACGTCACAAACGAGGCCGAGGCGATCGAACGGATCGAGCTCCCAGAGCCGATCGTCAGGGCCCGGCGGTTCGCCGTAGCGTTCGAAAAAGGCGAGGCGCACGGCATTGGCGACCAGCGCGCGGGCTTCGAGCCGGGCGGCAACGACAAGCGGCGCGCTCATCGCTCACCGCCCGGGCGCGCGCCCTTCGACACGGGATGACGCTCGCGCGAGACCAGCCATTCCCGGAAGGCCTCGGCGCGATAGAGCACCTTGCGCCCGATCCGCACGCAGGGCGGGCCGATGCGCCGGGTCTCCCAGCGGGCGAGCGTATCGACCGATAAGCCGACTTCGGCCGCGACCTGGGCCCGGGTGAGCCATCCGCTCAGGAGCGGCGCCGTGCCGGCCGCAGATTCTTCCTGTTGATCGTCCACGAAAGCCTCCGTCACCACGTCACGTTCGCAGCGGCGCGATCCGAACACGGCGGGGCGGCTTCGGCAGAGGCGGAAAGGGGCGGAAACAGGCGGAAAGAAACGCCGGTTTATGGGGACTTCTGAAGAATCAAACGCTTAGGCTGCATTGCCGCACCGGCTTGCGACCAGCGTCATGGGGCCGGCGAAAAAAGGACTCGACTCCTGCCCAAAGAAGAACATATAAGGAACATTGCTGTTGAGGAAATGGTCAACAAGGAGGCGATCAGCATGGCGCTCAACGTGGAATATCCGTGCTTCGGCTCGGGCGAGCCGACGAGGCTTTCGGCCGATGCGATCCGGCGGCTCGGGGCCGATCTCCGGCAGCGGCTCCTCGGCTACACCGCGCGGCCGTTCCAGCCGGCCGAGCTCTTCCACCGAGCGGCTTCTCTCCGCGTGAACGGCCGGCCGCTCCGGATCGTATGGGACGCGGCGCATGCGGTGCACGACGAGGCGGGCGAACCCGTGCTCGGCGTTTGCGAACATGATCCGCAGGAACCGGCAACCGTGATGATCAGCCTCAATGGCGAGCTGCTCGCCGATCAGCCCGAGATGCTGCGCTCGACGGCGGCGCACGAGCTCGGCCACGCGATCTTCGACATGCCGGCGGCGGTGGCGAAGGGTGCGGCGCGCGCCTTCCGCAGCGGCGCGATTGCAGCGCGCGACGCCGCGCCGATCGATTGGCGGGAATGGCGCGCCGACGAGTTCATGGGCGCGTTCTTGGCGCCGCGGCGGCAGCTGGCGCGAGCGTTCGCCCGCGAGGCCTCCGCGTTCGGCGCGGCGATCCGATGGAAGGTGATCGACGAGATCCCGACGCCCTACTTGGCGGCAAACGTTGCGGGTTGGTCGGCGATCGATGCGATCGCCGGCGCGCTTGCCGAAGAGTTCGGCGTGACGAGCGCCTTCATCGGCGTGCGCCTCCGCAAGTACGGGCTCGTTGGTTGAAGGAGGCCGCCATGGCATTCGGGCTAACGGTCAGGGCGAAGCGAACCGAGCAAGGCATCGGCCTCAACGATTTCGCCGAACGGCTCGGCGTATCGCCGGCCTATTGGTCGCGCGTCGAGCGCGAGCAGGAAAAGCCGCCGCGCGATGAGCTGGTCGAGCGCGCCGCGGCGATTCTGGGCGTTCGCATGGACGATCTGTTCGTCGAGGCGGGACGCCTGCCGCCCGACATGCGGAGCGACCTCAAGCAGGTGGTGCAAGCGTATCGACGCTTGCGCCAGCAGGTCCGTCAATGAGCAATCGGGGGCACGCCGGACATGCAGCTTCCGCCGCGATCGTTCCACTCTCTCACCGAGATCGCGATCCGCTGGTCGGTCACGCCGTTCGACGTGATCGGCTGGTCCACGGATGGATTGCTCGCGCTTTCTATCGCTTTGCCGCCGGTGAAGACCGGCCCGTCGGAAACGCTATCGGGCCTCGCCGATGTCGAGGCGGCGCACCTGCTGCCGTTGTTCCGCAGGGACGGGGCGCCGAGCCCTACCGTTGCAATCCGCCGCGTGAAGGCCGGCGACGACTTCCGATGGATCGTCGATCCGGCGGAGGGCGTCGCGATCACCGCCGCGGATGTGCTGGTCAGGCGCGGCGAGGTCGAGCGCTTCGAGCGGCAATACGGGTTCTTCAACGGCTTGCACGTGCCCGAAAGCGACGCCGCCACGGCACCGCGCCGCCGCGGCGGCCCGGGCGTTCCGCCGCGGCACGATTGGGACGCGTTCTATGCGGCGCTTGCGCGACGTATTCATGAGCACGGCGTGCCGCCCACGCAGGCCGAACTCGTGCGCGAAATGGTGGCCTGGTTCGAGGCCCGCGATGTCGAGCACGCGCCGGACGAGAGCACGATCCGAAAGAAGATCACGCCGGTATGGAGGGAGTTGAGCCGCTGAGCCGCAGAGGAGCGAGTTCGAAGTTCGTCTGCGCGGGGAAAACAGCAACCAGCAGCACGCTCGAAAAATGACGAAGACGCGCAACAACCACTACGTGCCTCAATGGTATCAGGAAGGGTTCCTTGAGCCGGGCCGGAAGACCTATTCGTATCTCGACCTGAAGCCGCCCCAGCACGTGCTGTCAGATGGTCGTGTCGTTACCGAGAGATCGAAATTCCTCTCGCCAACGTCGAGGGCGTTCTGCCAACGCGACCTGTATTCGACCTTCTTCGGCACGTCTGTGAATGACGAGATTGAGCGCAAGCTTTTCGGTGACATCGATACGCGCGGAGCTCACGCGGTGCGCGCCTTCGTGAGCGATGATGCGGGCGAATGGCACCGTCACTTTACGAACTTTTTCGAGTATCTCGACATCCAAAAAATCCGAACACCCAAAGGGCTAGATTGGTTGCGCGCACAATACCCGCACCTAACGCAGAACGATCTCATGTTCGAGATGCAAGGCATCCGCATGATGCATTGCACTATCTGGACAGAAGGGGTGCGAGAGATCGTGTCGGCGCAGGACGCCGATGTCAAATTCATCGTGAGCGACCACCCGGTAACGATTTACAACTACGCGATACCGCCCGATGCGAAAGGCTACGCCTATCCGAATGAACCTTCGATTGCGCTAAAGGGCTCGCAAACTATCTTCCCGCTGAACCGGGATTTTTGTCTCATTCTCACGAACCTTGAGTGCGCGCAAGACCATTCGGCCAACCCACTTGAGAAGCGGACATTTGCTGGAAACTATCGCAAGTCGATTGTACGCACCGATGCGTTTATTCGCACGCGCAAGCTGACGAGCCAAGAGGTCATTCGGGTCAACCGCGTGCTCAAGGCGCGCGCGAGGCGATATATCGCCGCCGGCAAAGAGGAATGGCTTTATCCGGAGATGCTGTCGACTGAGCCCTGGGCCGACCTACGTGGTGTTTTCCTTCCACCCAAGAACGACCTTTGGCGCTTCGGCGGTGAGATCTACGTCGGCTTCGAGAGCGGCGAAGTGCACTATCAGGACGCTTTTGGCCGGACCGAAAAGGAACGCGAGTTTCTGAAGAAGAAGCCGCCATTGAAGCCGCTTCGCGCCCGCGATCCCTGCGGTTGCGGATCTGGCCGTGCGTTCGGCGCTTGCTGCGAACGCAAGAAGGTCGTCCTCCGCCCAACGTGGGCGGAGCGCAGTATCCGTGAGCGCAACTTGATGCTCTTCACGGGCATATCCAAAATTCTCGGCCTCGCGGAGGATCGGGATTGGGCCACCGTGCGGCGCGAGATCACCGACGAGAAGATCAAAGACGTGTACGGCCTTTACGACGCTTTATGGCCGCGCGAGACAAACTTGCTGGCGATGCTGCCAAAACCCGATGGTTCGGCGCGCGCGATTTACACCGGGCTTCTGCACCCGTCAGTCATTTCAAACTGCGCGCTCGGTCTATCACTCTATTTCGACGAGCTGCTGATCGAGCACCCCTTTATTCATCCACGGACTGTCAACAAGGAGTTCAGTCCGCTTGAGCACCCCAAGACGTATCGGCAGGAATTCTTAAAGTCGGTCGTCTTGTTTTTGACGATCATGCCGCTCGTCGAACAAGGGCTTGTCACTCTCTTTCCTGATCCCTGCAACTTCGATTTTCACCTGCGCGAACAGATGTTCGCAATGGCCAAGTTTCGGTCGCAGGGGATGAAAGTCGATCCAAAGGAAGAAGCCGGCCTGGCGAAGCTGATGAAGGACGACCGCAAGCGGAGCATGTTGCTGCTGCCAAGAGACGCGCTGCGGCGCCAAGTTCTGCGGGATTCTCCCGAACTGGATGAAAAAGCTGTTGAGGCCCTTTTGGATGAGTTCGATATGCTTCGCGAACAAGACCCTCTCGCAGTGCTGCAAGAAGGATCGCTCGAGGGCGGGAAGGGCGGCGGACAACTCACACCGTTTAAGATGGCGCCAAACTTCGAGATCACGATGTACCTCGCGCAGGCTACCGGCTCATGCGTCGTCACCGACAACGCGTTCCGCTGGCGCGAACTGATGACGGCCGCTGGACGCGGCACGCAGGGTGTACCGCCGCTGACCCAGCTACGAGCTAGCATGGAGCAAGCTGAGTTTGTCCTCCCGTACGACGTCCAGGAAATCGCTGTACTTGCAAGGCGTCGGATATTTGGAGGCTATCCGGGCATCATGCGAAGGGTCTTCAAGTATCTTTCAGCGCTTCCGACAAGGGGCGCAAAGCCCAACCTTGAAGCCAGCCTCAATGCTGAATTCAAACGTGTCCACGCCTCAACGGTGCGGGTCGCAAAAAAGTCTGGGGCTCACCTGTCAGAAGCGCGGGTGTCGTGCCTTTGGCCAGCTGGCGGCATCCAAGACAACACCGTTAACCGGCTCCTCTTGATGTCCAGCTCCGAGCATCACCTCGCCAGCGTGCCGATGGCGTTGTTCATTAAACGTGATGTATCGGATCGGCAGCATCATGCCGCCGATTCGCGAAATAGTAGCTTGATTCTAGGTCCGAAACGTTGAGTATGCTCCCCTCCGGCGGCCCGCGCCGTCGTCTTCAGCCCTCGGTACACGCAACTCTTTCGCGGTTCTGCCGCTTGTCTCGCAATGGCAGGCGGCGACGGTCGTCATCGTCTTCAAGTCGCCAGTCGAGCTGTTCGGGATGGTGGCTTGTCTTTGGCCGATTCCGCGGCTCCTTGCACCCGTTCGCACAGATAGGGCCGGATTTTGATCTCAACCCAGTTTGGGCCAATTCGGCGGCTCCCCCGCGTTTCATGCGGAGAAAGAGAGTTTAATCACCGCGCGGCAGCAATTTTATCGGTCGTCCGCGTTCCATCCGGTTCCGCCGCGGCCGCATCAACGAGCCTGAGCTTGGGACGTAGCACCTCGCCTACCTGATCCAGTCCTTCGCGGAGCGGATCGTCATAAAGATGTGCATAGCGAAGCGTGGTTTGCGCCTGCGTGTGGCCAAGTAGCCAGCCGACCATCGGCAGCGTCATGCCGCCCGACACGAGGAGCGAGGCAAAGGTATGGCGCAGATCGTGGATACGGGCATCGCCGAGCTTGGCCTTCGCGCGCACGCCTTCCCAGAAGGTCTGCATTTCGCGCAAGGGATTGCCTTTGATCTCGCCGGGGAAGACCCACGGGCAATCCGCAGGCACGCTTGCGCGGATCGCGCGCAGGAGTTCAACCGCGGCCCGCGAAAGCGGCGCCCGATGAAGCCGGCGCTGCTTCGTGGTTGCCGCGGGCTTGGTCCAGATCCCGTTCTCCAGATCGAACTGCTCCCAGCGCGCGTTCATGGCTTCGCCGCGCCGCGCGCCGGTAAGCAGGATCAGGCGAATGACGTTCGCGCAGCGGCGGTTCGGATGCTCGGCGAGCACATCGGCAAGCCGCTTGATCTCATCGGCCGAAAGAAACCGATCGCGCGGGATTTCGGGATAGCGCGCGAACCCGACCACGGGATTGTCCGGCCGCATCTGCCAGCGGATCGCGAGGTTGAACATCTTGCGCAGGATTTCGCCGACGCGGTTCGCCCGGATCGGCGTCGGGCGCGGCTTCGCCATGGCCTGCCGGCGCTTGTACTTCGGCCTCTCCTTGCGCGGCCGCGGCCTGCCCTTGGCGATCTTGGCGAGCAGCCGATCGACATCCTCCGGCGTGATCTCGGCGACCTTGCGGGCGCCCCATTCCGGCTCGACCAACTTGCGCAGAAGCGAGGTCCGATCGCTGAAGCTCCGCGGCGCGAGATTGACCGCGTGCTCCTTGAGATAGCGGTCGATCAGTTCGGACATGGTTGGCGCATTGCGCTGCTCAATGCGCTTGCCGAGTGGATCGTTGCCGGCATCGACTTCGCGCTTGAGCCGCTTCGCCTCTTCGCGCGCGGCGGTGACCGACCAAGTGGGCCAAGCGCCGATCGTGAAGCGGCGTTCGCGACCGGCGATGCGATAGCGGAGAAAGAAGCCGCGCTTGCCGGAGCGAAGGATGAAGACGCCAAAGCCCGTGACCTCGTCGTCATAGACGAGGAGGTCCCGGTCGATCGCCGGCACCATCGCCTTCACGGCGCGCTCGGTCAGATGTTGCTTCATGCCTGTCACTGAGCGGTGAGCCTTCGCGGCAGGCAAGATGCTCTTTTCGAAGCGGTGGCGCAGAGGCGGAAAGGGGTGGAATAGGGCGGAAAGACGGGTAGACCGCTGCGATGGTCGTTAAGATCGGCTAAGCGCTCGGCGGACGGATCGCGATTCTCAACTCCGCAATACGTCCGCCGCCGTAACGGAGTCGTCATCCGGCGGATGCGGTTTGATGCCGTTGAACGCGGCCAAATGCGGCAATGAGATTCAATCAGTTCAACGCATTACGGCCTAAGCGTCTGATTTCTCTGGTCTCGCGTTCTGTCTTTGTTCGCCGCTCATAACCTGAAGGTCGCAGGTTCAAATCCTGCCCCCGCAACCACCGATACCGACAATCCCGTCGCACCCGCGGCGGGTTTTGTCGTTTTCCCAGCCTTTCCAATGGCTTGCCGCTCCGTCCATTCGAGGATCGTGCGCAGTTCGCCATGCAGTGTGGCGTAGAGTTCCCCCCGTTCCGGCCCTGGCGTCAGCACGATCTTCTCGATCAGCATGCGCAGGGCATCGGCGGCCTGCTGGCGCTCTTCGGGGCGATTCAGGGCGGCAGTAAGCCGGGTGACCCTTCCTCGCGTAGATCGCTGCTGCGCTCGGCAGAATGTCGGGGGTGTCTTCCGGGGCTTCGGCGAGAAGTGTAGTCAGCTCCGCTCTGCGCGCCTCCAGCGCATCCATCTTCTCCTTCATCGACGGATGATACATGCCGTCTGCAATGGCTTCGACGATCTGCTCGATCTGTCTGACAACCTTGCCCAGNTCGGCTTTCCATGCTTCGCTGTTGGAGCGGCGTTCCCTGTTCAGACGGTTCGTCTCTTCAGCGTAGGCACGCATTGCCTCCCCTACCATCTCGGGCGACATCATCCGCTCCTTCAGGCCGGTCAGCACGCGGGCTTCGAGTTCTGTGCGTGGGATCGTGCGACTGTTTGTACAGGTGCCCTTGCTGATGTGGTTCGAGCAGGCGAAGCGGTCGGCCCCGCGAAGTGAGTAGGGGCCTCCGCAACAGCCGCAGAACACCAGGCCGGACAGCAGCGACTTCGGGCGCCGCGCGCCGTTCAGCCGATTCTTCTTGTGATGCGCGCGGACGGCTTCAGTGACATTGGCGAACTTCTCGGCGATCTCGCCCTGACGCGTGCGGACGGCCTGCCAGAGTTGGTCATCGACGATCCGCAGTTCCGGCACCTCCCTGACGATCCATTCCGCCACGGGGTTGAGCCGGGAGACACGCTTGCCGGTTGACGGATCCTTGACGTAGCGCAGCCGGTTCCAGATCAGCCGGCCGATATAGAGTTCATTGTTGATGATGCCGGTGCCGCGCTTCACGTGGCCGCGGATGGTGGTGTCGCTCCACGGCTTGCCATTCGGGCCGGGCACGCCTTCCTCGTTCAGCCTGCGCGCAATGCTGCGCGGGCCGATGCCAGCGGCAAACTCGCGGAAGATGCGTCGCACGACATTGGCCTCGGCCGCGTCGATCTGGCGGTCGCCCCGGATCGGATCGCCGCGCGCATCGAGTTGTTTGACGACCCTGTAGCCATAGCAAAGCCCGCCGCCCGACTTGCCTTCCTCGACACGTCCACGGATGCCGCGGCGGGTCTTGGCAGCAAGGTCCTTGAGGAACAGCGCGTTCATCGTCCCCTTGAGGCCGACGTGCAACTCGCTGATCTCGCCCTCGGCCAGCGTGACGACAGGCACGCCGGCGAACTTCAGATGCTTGAACAGTGTCGCCACATCGGCCTGGTCGCGGCTGATACGGTCCAGCGCCTCGGCCAATACCACGTCGAACTTTCCTGCCTTCGCGTCCTGCAACAGCATCTGAATGCCGGGCCGCAGGATCATGCTCGCCCCGGAAATCCCCGCATCCTTGTAGGTGCCAACGACTTTCCACTTCTCGCGCTTTGCCTGCTCCCGGCAAATCCGGAACTGGTCTTCAATCGACGCCTCGCGCTAGTTGTCGGAGGAATAGCGGGCATAAAGGGCGACGCGCGTCATGGCATAGCCTCCTTCAGGCAACCTTGTCGAAGCGGCTCGGCCGGATCAGCACCTCGGCCGAGATGCCCAGATGGTCGTGCAACTGCCGAATCATCTCGATGGACAGTCCCCGCTTGCGGTTCAGGACATCGGCCACCCGGTTGCGCGGGCCGATCATCGGTTCAAGATCCTTGCGGGTCAGTCCCTGCTGCTCCATGCGGAACCGGATCGCCTCGATCGGGTCGGGCGGATCCATCGGATAGTTCTTCGCTTCATAAACCTCGATCAGTGTCGCCAGCACGTCGAGCCGGTCGCCATCCGGCGTGCCGCTCTTCGCGCCCCACAGCCG
>JGI25328J35697_1000294_pt1 | contig 44009 bp, 55 predicted proteins | sample HigsolmetaAR203D_FD_35697 | JGI IMG/M metagenome (IMG submission 35697)
CCGCCCTGCGGCACGTTGCGCTTGCGGAAAAGGATGCGCCCGCGGAACGTCGAGAGGTCCGTCGTGTACGGGTCCCCGTCTGGTTCCACGTCGGCGCCGCCGACGATACCGGTCGCGCCGACCTCGATGGCCGCCGCACCGTGCACGCCCGATACGGGCGACAGTTCCGTGCCGGGCAGCGTCACCGTGGCCTTGCCGGTCGCGCTGGATGCCACGTCGAGCGTGAGCGTGCCAGCNGCCGCGAGCGTGCCCCCGACCNCCACGCGGAACTGCACACCGTCCGCCCGGCGCAGGATGGCGCCGGGGTCNACCGTCAGCGGCCCCGGAGCGGTGAACACCGCCTGCCCCTGCGATGGGGTCGCCGGACGCCGGGCAAGGCCGAGCTCGGCGCCGTGCATGTCGAGGTGCTCGCCGTCTGCCGTGAGGGCGAACTTCTGGCGGGCGATGTAATCAGCGAAACCGAAGACCTCCGACGTCAGCCCGGCCAGCGTCTTCGCGGCCGGGCGCACGTTGTTCGGCCAGAGCGCCGCATCGGCACCCGGAAGGTGCGCGCGAAATGAGAGCGTGGCCCGATTGATGAGATCGGACAGGGTCGGGATCTGAAAGGGCATCGGAATTCCCGCTAAGCGCCGATCTGGCGCCACAAGACCTCGAACCGCCGGTCGTAGATGCGTTGCCCGTCGCGCGCGTAGAGCGCCACGAACAGCTCGATGCGGTTCTTGATTTCATCCGCCTGCGCCGACACGTCGATCCGGGCGCAAGCCCCCTGCGCAACGAGTGGCGCGAGTGCTTCCTGTGCCAGTGAGACCGCCCAGCGCTCCGTGTCACCCGCCATCAGCGGCGCCCGCTCGAGCAGCCACAGCAGCGATCCGAGTTCCGTCTCACCGTCGCCCTCGCGCACGTCGATGCCGTCACCCCACCATCCGCGCGGGTCGCTGTCGGCGAGATACCGCAGCGGGTGGTTTTCGGGGCAGCGGCGGTCGGAGAAGAGCGCCAGGAGAACGGCCGTCGCGATGGCGGACTTGGCCCGAAGGCCGCCGGCGTTGCGAGCCTCGTCCGGATCGGCGAGCGCCCAGTCGGCCTCGCCTCGCTCCGGGTTCCACACGGTATCCCACTGCAGCGGCGGGATATCGTCGTCGCCCTCGCCGATCCGGATGCGGATGTCCATCAGTCGAGCCTCGCGAAAACGACGTTGCTGGGTCCGCCTTCGGTTGCAACCCGATAGGGCGCCTCCTGGTCCTCGGCCGTCACGGCAAGGTCGATCCGGTGAGGCCGGATCCGCGTGAAGCGGTCGGCGACACCAATGACAACCTCGTTCGAGCCGCGGATCGTGACCTTGCGGGCGTTCGTGATCTCCACGTCCTTGCCTTGGGCGTCGAGATAGACCTTCTGCATGAGCAGCTTGAGGATCGTCCCGTCCGGTCCGTAAAGCGCGGTCTCGCCGGGCTGCATGCCGGTGGGCCGCGCCCCCGGGTCCTCGACGCCGAGGACCATGGCCCGATCGGTGCGGCCCCCAAGGGTCAGGAGTACGCCCTCAGCACCGGCCGGCGGAACGCTCGAAAGGCCGTAATACTGCGCCCGCACCACGCCCGATAGCGTCTCGCCGCGCAGGCCACGAAGCCGCATTGTCTGCTGCGTCCCGCTGTCGTCCGTCTCAAGCAAGCGGACGCGGCGCAGCATCGTTGCGACTTCGTCGTGCATCACGGTCCCCCGTCTTGCGCCGGCACCTCCGCTGGCGAGTTCCCAATGTCCCACTCGCCCCCGGACTTGTTCCCCTTGCCCTTCTTGCCGCCATAGGCTCGGGGATCGACCAGATCGAGTTTCGCCTCCGACCCCTGACTGCTCATCGAGAACGTCACGCCCTCAATCAGCATGTCCTGGCGGACGTCGAGAAAGTCGCTTTCGACCCAGACCAGCCGGTTCGGCGTCCAGATTTCGCCGGCCTCGTCGCGAAACCCCTGCGTCGTGATCGAGCAGCGGAGGCTGTTGCCGGCGGCACGGTCGCGCCTGTTCTGCGCGCGCACCTTTGCCCGGTCGGCGTCCGTGTCCTGATCCTGGACGATGATGATCGGCCGGTAACGGTTCACGCCAGCGTCGCGGGCGATGGCCTCGATCTCGAGGGCGTCGGCGCCCGTGCCGAACGGGCGCTGCCCCTTGACCCTGTATTCGCTGTGCCGGTTCGACCAGTTGTGGTTCGCCTCGCCCGACTTGATGTTACGCCCCTCGAAGAGGCCGCCGGCGTGCCGCCGCGTGCCGGCCTTCGTGATCTTCACGGACCCGTCGGGCTCACCCATCAAAGCAAGACCCTGGTCGCGGGCGACGCGCTCGAGGGCGGAAAAGACGCTCTCGCCTGGCGTCAGGCGGAAGCGCGGGATGACGGTCATCTGCTGATCGGACGAAAACCCGACGCCGGCCTTGTCGAGCTCGCGGGCGATGTCGAGCAGCGTCTTGTTCTCGATCTCGCCTGTCGGATGGATCGCGCTGCTGTCGATGAGGTCGGCTGCCTTGCTCCGGCCGGAGATCACGATGGTGGCGTCGGAGTTGTCGCCCTTCGAGAACCGAGGCTGCTTCTGATCGACATGCCCTGTCACGAGCAGGTCAGCGTTGGACCTGATCGTCACCGGCGTGCCGGCCTTGAACAGACCGTTCGTCGCGCTCGCGCCCAGCTCAGCCGCGATGGTGAGCCGGAACGAACGCGCCGCCTCCTTCAGGGCCGCGCGGATCGACGCGTCGCGCCAGGCCGTCCAGCGCCCGCCGGCAGCCTCAACCGTGATGATCTCGATGCCCATCAGGAAGCGAGCGCCTCGAATTCGCGTGGCATGAACGACGGGTGCACTACGTGATTGCGCGCCACGAGCTCGCTGGCGCGTGTCGGATCGCCGTAGAGCCGGTACGACCACCACAGCGACGGCAACGGCACGTTGGCCGAGACCGTCACGATGGGTGCAAGGTCAACCATGAGCCGGGACAGATAATCGGCGGCGTTGCCGCGCATGTCCGTGATGGCGCCAACGACATCGTTGAGCTTGGCACCGGTCGACCGTTCGAGTTCGAAATCGCACCGCTCGACGACATCGGCTCGCGCCGTCACCGCCTCTCGGCGGCTCGGATAGCTCGCGCGAACAGTCGCCTCGATGTAGGTCGCCAGCGCCGCGAGCCGCACGACCCGCAGCGCCTCGGCCTTGTTGGCCGCTGCCTCAGCCGTCGTGCCGGCGGCCGGCGTCTCGACGGGCACGGCGTAATCAGCCACCTCCGAGAAGGCGCCCACCGCGGCCGCCGGGGCCATGGCGTCGCCGAGATCGCGCGCGATGGCATAGAGCTCCGCAGCGGCATCCCGGCGCCCATCGGGCGTCGCGAACATGACCGAGAGGTCGTCGCCCAGCTCGAGGGCGCGCAGCCCAATCGCCGCGCTCGCTTCGGCGTCAACGGCGTTCGTCTTCCGGATCTCTTCGAAGACGGAAATGCCATCCCGGATCCCGGAGACCGCCGCGTCAACGACATAGTCCGGCCGGGCCGTCACCGCCAAGCCGGCCGCGAACGCCTCTGCCATGGCTGCCCCGAGACGATCGGCGCCGGCGTAGACGAGGTTCGCGACCGACAGGACGGAAGCCAGCGCGCTGTTGGCGCCTACCCGTACGTAGCGCAGCGAGAAGGCGATGAAGCCTGCCCGGTCACGCTCGCTTGTCCGCCTGAAGGTGATGCACCGTGCCCGGATGGGCCCGTGCGTCGGGAGCACGAGGACGCCGCGCCCCCCGGCCCTCATGGCGGCCGTAAGGCTATTCGCCTCCGCGTCCGCCGCATCGGACGCGACATAGGCGTCGACGTCGAAATACTGCGGCGCCTCGCCGATGTCTTCGTCGAACGGATCGTCTCGATGGACGAACTCGTGAACGATGACGCGACGGCCGCCGCTGTCGTCATCGCGAGCGACGAAGAACGGCACCCCGTTCCAAGACGCCGGAAAGAGCGTCGACTGCCAGTCGCGGCACTCGGCCATTTACTCCCTCCCCGATCCGACGATAGGCGCCGCCGCCTCCGGCATCGACACGCCGGTCGACCCCGGCCCGTTGGTACTGCCCTGCAGCGGCATGCGAGCGGCCTGTTCCCGGGCAATCTCGCGCATCCGCACCTCGAAGAGCGGGGACGGCTCGACCTGAACCTTGAGCTCGCTGCGCACCGTCGCCTCGCCGGTTACCGACATCTGGGCCGGGCCCATGCGCATCATGGCGCGGCCGCGCGCCCCTTCCGGATCGCGGCGGAACTCGTCCGCGGCGCGGCGCGCGCGCTCCATAGTGGCGGGATCGACCGCCGGCCCGCTGGGCAGCGACGGCAAGTCGTTCCAGATGCGCTTGATGCGGCCCCAGGTGCCGAGGTTCATCTCGGCCTCGGGGTCGTACCCGGCCGGATATGCCGGCTTAGGCAGTGCATCGACGCCGGCATTGATCAGCGCCTTGCCGCCGAAGTAGAGGCCGCCGCCGATCAAGCCCCCCTTGAGGCCCATGTTCACGAAGGTGCCGAGGCGAGAACCGGCCGCAGCAGCGCCGACAGCCGAAGCGCCGGCCGCCGCCGCGCCGCCTCCGCCCAATGCTCCCACAAGCGCGACCAATGGACGGATCGCGAGCGTGAGCGCCCCGATGCCGCCGACGGCCATCGCCGCATAGGTGCTGAACTCGAGCAGCTTCGGGTTTGTCTCGGCCATCGACCGGAACGTCGTCGCAACCGCGTCGAGGCCAGTGGCGACAGTGTCGAGCACCCCGCTCTCGGCCAGCGAGAGGATGAGGTTATCAAACGACGACACGAGGCGGTTATGAGCCCCGAGAGGCCCGCGCCGCATCAGTTCCGCGCCCCGCTCGGACGAGCCTGCCGATTGCTCGGTCAGGATCTTGAGGAAGCGCTCGTAATCATCGTTGAACGTCAACGTGCCGATGCGGACGCCCTGACGCTGATCGAAGATGCGCGACATCTGGCCCGGCGTGACGCCCCGCTCGCGCAGGTCCGCGAGGAGGCGGTCGACGTCGAGCCGCTCGCCCAGGGACGCGGTGTACCGCGACACCATCCGGGCGATCTTGCGCTTGTCGATGATCGATTTGACGCCGAGGCCCGAGATGACCTCGTCCGTCATCGCCTCAGCGATATCGCCGCCGTCGCTCTCGGTGCTGTTGAGCCGGCGCTGCAGGCGCTTCCGGATCTTGGAAGCGTCGATGCCCTGATTGCGCAGGCCCGAGAGCAGGTCGTCGACCGAGACCGGCTTCGTCTCGAGAGCATAGTCCTCGAAGCGCATGCCCATTTCGGCCATGGCCTGCCGGCTGTCGGCCGTCGGCTTGACCGTGCGGGTCAGCATCGAGCGGACAGCAACACCGGCCTCATCGCCGCGAAGGCCCGCCTGGCCCTGCGTCGCGATCATAGCCGCGAGTTGCTCCTGGCTCACGCCGAGGGCCGCGGCAAAAGGAGCCGCATACTTGAAGCCCTGCGCGAAGTCGTCGACGCCGAGCCGCGTCACGTTGGCGCCCTTCGCGATGATGTCCTGATACCGCGTCGCCGCGTTCACCAGCTCCTCGCGGTTCTTCGGCTTGATGCCGTAGGCCGCCAGGGCGGAGACGGTGAAGTCGGCCGCCGAATAGGGATCGACGTCGCCGAACAGCGAGAAATTCATGGTCGGCCGCGCCAGCGCGTCGGCGTCGTTTTCGTAGCCGGCCTGCACATAGGCGCGCTGCAGCTCGGACACGTCGCGCGCCGAGAAGCCGAGGCCGGCGGCGCCGAGCTCCCGGGCATTGCGCCGCAGGCGCATCGCCTGCTCGTCGGTGAGCTCGCCGCGCGCCTGCGAATAGGCCACGGACCGCTCGAACTCGATCATGCGCGTGTAGGCGCTGCGGAACGCCATGCCGCCGCCATAGGCGGCCGCCGTGCCCGCCACGGTCGCCGCGGCCGAGCCGGCGCGTACCATGGGGCGCTGCGACTGTGCCGGATGCGTCTGCGGGATCAGCGGGACGCCGGATCCCGAGACGGGGCCGCGCCCCCAGGGGCCGCCGCGCGCCATGATCTGGGCCTGGCGCTGCAACTGCGCATTCGCGGCCTCGATCGACCGCTTCAGCGCGTCCTGCTGGCCGCGCAGATTGTTCAAGGGGACGCCCGCCTGCTCGAGGCCGCGCTTTGCCTCGATGGCAGCGCGCGCCTGGTCGCGGTACGCCGCGGCGGCCGACGAGACCGCAACCTGCGCCCGACGATAGGCCGCCTCCATCTGGCGCGTCGGCTGCTCGACCTCGCGCATCGCGCGGCTGAGGCGCTGAACCTCCTCCTGCGCCGCGCGGAACTTCTGCCGGGTCTCCGACAACCCGCGCTGCAGGCCGCGGAAGCCCTCGATGCGGTCGAGCTTGCCCTTCATCTCGCCGATCTGCCGGCCGATGCCGGAGACGGCTTCGCCGACGGTCTTGCCCGCCTTGCTGATCTCCTTGAAGCGGTTCGCGATATCGGCGAGCGCTTTTCCAGAGGCGTCACGCGCCCGGAAGACCGCTTCGGCTTCAAGGATGATCGCCATCAGGTGCCTCTCTTGGGCCGGGAGTTGGCCCGTTCAATCCACCAGCGGATTTCCCGCAGCGGAATGGACCGGATCGTGGCGATGTCCGCGATCCGGTACTCGAAGACGATCAGGTCGAGGGCGTCTCCGATGTCGAACGGGCATCGCTGAAAAAACTGAGGACGATGTCCCGGATCGCCATCGCGTCGGCGAGGCCCATCTGACCCATCAGGTTGGGATCCAGGTCGACGAGCCGGCCGACATACTGGCGCAGCACGCCCTTATCCTCCGCCGGGAAGAACGTGCCGTCCTCGAGCCGGGCGACGATGTAGGGATCGCCCAGCTCCATGTAGTCCTCGCCGTTCGGCTCCCGGATCTTCACTTCCGTGATCGGGGCGTTGGCGGTCTGCAGCGGCTTCTTCAGCCTGTGGGTCACGGCCGGCATCAGTTATCCTCGACCTTGCGGTAGCTCTGCGACGCGATCGACAGGCCGGTCACCTCACCGGTGGAGAGGTTGACCTGCGGCCGGCCGACCCACCGGGCGCGGCCGAAGAAGTGCGTGCGGCGGCTGTCGTCCTCGCGGACTGTGACGTCCAGCGCGCACTTCAGGAGCTCCGCATCCCAGACGAGCCCGCACGGCTGCGAGAAATTCATCTGCGCCGTGTAGGGGACGGGCTGCGAGGTGAAGAAGACGGACCCGTCATGGTTCGCCCCGGCCGACACTTCGCGGTTGGTCGGGTTGATCGAGATCTCGCCGCGCGCCGAGTAGCGGACGCCGTTGACCGAAATGGTGATGCGGCCGCCGAAGGAGTTGCAGCATTCCGTTGCCATTGCTCAGATCTCCCCGTTAGGCCGCGTACTGCAGGAAGGTCGTGACATTCGCCGCGAAGACGCGGAGCTGGTTCACGACGTCGACCGGCAGGTAGGCATTGACCCGGGTCGCGTTGTTCGGGTCGCGCTCGACCTGGACGAACTGCGCGAAGAGGTCCGCTTTCTCCAGGACGCCAAGGGCGACGAGGTCGCCGTATGCGTGCACGAGCGTGTCGCGGATGTCCTGCGGCGTCGTGATCTCCTGCAGGTTCGACGGGTTGTCGTCCGCCAGCGCCTGCCGGCTGTGCCGGTTCTGCACGAAGGTGCGGATATAGCGGACCGAGAACATGAGCTGCGCCATGGTCTCGATGTCGCGATAGGTCGCGTCGGCCGCACCGGCCGCCGTCTCCTGATAGGTCGTGACGACGCGATCGATGCGCACGAGCCCATCGTTGCCGACCCGGGCCGCCGAGATGCCGTCGACATAGAGCGCCTGGCGGTCGTCGATGTCCCACCAGTCGGCGCGCGACGGCGGCGGCTTGATGCCATCGAGCAGCAGCGTCTGCAGCGGGCGCGACAGCTCCGGCGCGTCGGTCAGGTGCATGGCACACTGGCCGCCAAGCGCCGCGGCCCACTCCCACGGCGGCGACGACGCGAGTTTCGATCCCATGATCGAGACGTGCTGGTCGTTGCGGCTGTCGCCCAGGGCAGCAAGGCCCGACAGCGTGTCGAACTTCACGGTCAGGTAATGACCGTAGAGCTGCTTGGTCGGAGACCAGCGGCCCGAAGTGTCCGACAGGAAGTCGCGGACCGTGTTGAGGCTCACAGCATCGGCATAGGGCGATGCGATCCAGTCGAACTCGTCGTCACCAAGGTTGGCGAGCGCGTTCGTCAGGTCCGGAACGCCGGTGCCGCCTGAGAGCTGGGTGATCGTCGCATGCCCGACGAGGATGTTCGGCTCGTCCGTGAGCAGCCGAACCAGCACGTCGTTGCCGATCGTGCCGACGTGCCGGAACGTCAGGGTGACGGTGCCGGTCGCGGCCGTGGCGCTGATCGGCAGCCCGGCAGCGTTGATCGCGTCGCGCACGGAGTTGCCCACCGTGGTCGCGTTGTCCGCGGCGTTGACCTGCAGCGTGATCCTGACGCCGCAGATCTCGAGCACACCGACGCCGGTAACGCCCGGCGCGGTGCACACGATGGTGCCCTCGGCCGCGGTGCCGGCCGGGTCCGCCAGGGGAAGGGCCCAGATCGGCTGGAACGGCGCGTTGCGGCGAGCCTTGGCGTACATCACCGCGAGGACCGAGCCGGCCCCGAACAGCGCGTTCGCGTCCGCCTGGCTGCCGATAGGGCCAGCCGGGACGTCGGCCGTGGCGGAACCGGCGGCGAGCTTGGGGCCGACCAAGAGCAGGCGCGACTGGCCCTCGTATGGAGACCCGCCGCTGTTGATCTCCGCGTAGAAGAAGGGGACGAGGATGTTCCCCGGAATGTTGTTGAAGGCGACCATCGAAGGCTCTCCTTATCCCTTGGACTTGCGGGTTCGCCGCGGTCGCCCGGGCTCGCCGGCGACGACGTCGCCGTCTCGAAGCCGGCGGGCCCAGTAGCTCGTGACCTCGACGTGCCGCCCCTCGGGCGGCAGCGGCTCCCAGCGCCGTTCCGGCTGGCGGACGAGCGCCGTCGTTCCGTCCGGCCGTTCGGCCGGTCGGATGAAAAGCGTTGCCATTGCTGTCTCCTGTCAGGGCGCCGGCTGGTCGATCTCGACGTCGGCAGTGATCGAGGCTTGCCCCACCTCGCCGGAGGGATCGGCCACATCCAGCGTGACCGACACCGTCTGCAGCGGGACGCGGACCGGCCCGACTGGTGCCGCCTCGGCGATGCCCCCGAGCACGTCTCGCCCGTAGCTCCCTTCCGGCAGGCCGTCGTATAGCCGCCGCAGGCGCGCGGGCAGGCGATCGAGCCCGGTCAAGGGCGACGTCGGCACCAGGTTCGGGCAGTCGTCCTCGGCCGAGATCGTGATCCGCATGACGCGGATGGCCTGAAGTCGCCGCTCTTCCGAGGTGCGATCCACGTCCGACTGGATGTCGCGGACCCGGCTGCCTCCGGCATCGCGGAAGAGCTTGCCGGTTGGACCGACGAAGAGGGCGAACCGGACCTGCGCCTCGAGCAGGTCGAGCGTCGCTTCGGTTTCCGCGTCCGTGACCGGGAAAGAGGCCACGAAGCCGCCGGTCTCGTTGCCGGCCTCGTCGCGGCGCTTTGCGAAGCTCATCACCGCCATTTCGACGTCAATGCTGACCATCCGCAGGAACGGCAGGCCTCCCGCCTTCTGCGCAGGGTCGCTGTTGTCGAGTGCGGTGTAGACAGTGATGACCGGCGTGCTGACCTCGTCGGCAAGGTCGTCGATCGGCTTGAACGACGTGTCGTAGACACAAGGCCCGGCGATGGTCGGATAGCCGCTGCCTGCCGTGAACGCGGCGTGTGGCAAGAGCGCCTCGAAGGCGGCTATGCGCAACGCGGTGCGGATCAGGCTCATGGCGGGGCCACCAGTTCGTTGAGATCGAGCGCGTAGCCGCCCATGCCGTCGGGGCGGATCTCGGCGATCTCGAAAAGCTCGTTGGTATCGACCCGCACGACGTAGTCGCCGGTGCGTGGCCGGTAGGGCAGTTGCCCAGGCGAGACGCCGATATTGATCCGGGAGCTGGCGAAGCCTGCCCGGTCGGATCGTGGCGCCATATGCGCAATGCGCTGCCCGCTGTTGGCGCGAGAGGCCACCTCGGCGGTGATGCCGAGGAATTCTGTGACGGCACGGCTCGGGTCATCTTCAGAGCGGCCGTTCGGTTTCGTCACCGCCCGAGGGCGAAGGACGAAGCCCTCCGCGAAGACAGCATCGACTGCGGCGTTGAGCTCGCCGTTGAGGTCGTCAAACGCGGAGGGCATGGGATCAGTCCAGGATTGGGGACCCGCGATCAGGTCCGGCGACCGCGGTGCAGTGCGGACGGCATCGTGCAGATGTGGAGCGGATACGAGTAAACCTCCACGTCGGCCCACGCGTTGCGCTTCTCGTCGCGGATGATCCACGAATAGAACGGCTGACCAAGCGTGTTGACGAAGTCGAACGTCTCGGCCGGCGCCTGAGCAACGGGGAAGATGCCGGCATTGACCGGAAAGAAGCGAACCTTGTCCGAGCCGACGCCAAGCGTCGTGTCGTCATCGGTCCCGCGATAGTTGTGCCAGGTGATGTCGCCGTAGTTGAACGACGTGTAGGCACCGCCATGCCCTTCCCGAAGGGACGCGGCAGCCGACCACCCCTCAAAAGTCTTGATGACCTCGGGATGGTTGACGAAATCATCCCAGAACGCATCACCGCAGATCGCATGGATCTCAACGCGGGAGCCGCCCAGGCCCTTCAGAGCCTTCAGCATCGACCTGCGAACTTGGTTGCACTTCTTCCGGATCACGCCGGAGGCCGGATTGGCGTTGTCCAGGTCGAAGTCGATTTCCGCCGGAACGGTCTGACCGAACTCGGTCTCCCAGTCGTAGATGACCGAGCCATCGGCATCGACCGTCTTGCCCAGGATCGCGCCGAGCCTCATGTTTTCGAACGTGAGGTCGAAATCCTGCATGATCTTGAGCTGCCGGCGGGCAACCTCAACCTGCATCGTCTTAAGTTCCGTCTCGGACCCGAAGGCTCGGATATTCTGCAGCTCATCCGCCGTGATGCGGGAAGCTTCCGCGAGGCGGACCGTGTTGAACGCCCGCGCCTTCCGCTGATCGCCGCCCTTCTGCTTCGGCTCCGCGCCGCGCGGGCTCGTCTGGATCAGTGCCGGAGCATTGGCACGTTCCTCGATCCAGATGGCCGTCGTGCGAACTGGGGTAGGCGTGAACAGCCCGCGGATCGATCCGAGGTAGCCGGGCACATAGTCGAACTTGTCGAGCGCGGCGGTGAGGGAGATGCCCGAGAACGCGCTGTCGTTGAAGACGTCCATCGTCAGCATTGACGTGGTCCTTTCCGTTTCTGCCGCGCGTCAGCGGGCGATGATGCCGAGATCGGCGAGCGCAGCGACGACAGCGGCCTGCTGATCGGCCGTCGCTCCAGCCGGGAACGTGAGGTCGGAAAGCCGCACCTCGCAGTCGCGCAGATGGCCGGTGATGAGCTCCGTCTCCCCGGCCCCTGTCGTCGCCGGGTACATCGCGATGGCGGACGGAACTTCCGAGCCATCGGTGCCGGCGAGATTGAGGGCGGGATAGACGTAGTCGCCGTGCTCGGCCGTGACGTCGACGAAGAACTCGTCTCCAGCCACGTTCGCGACGCCGCCGGCAGTGATCGTCAGGCGCACGCCGCCCTTGTTGAAGAGCGCGCCGTGGGTCGAGGTGCCGATCTCATTGCCGTCGGGATCCTCCCAACGGACGGTCGTCGCGGTGACCGCAATGCCCTTGTACCGGCCGTTCTTGACCTTGGCCGTAACCGGCGTCGCGTCCATGGCGATGGTCGCATCGCCCGTGTTGCCACCTGCCGCGCTGGCAGTCGCGACGACGTCGGCAGGTACGGCGACCTTGCCGAGGACCTGCCCGGGCACGAGGCTCTGGTTCTCCGGGATCTTGATGGCACCGCGCGAGCGGAAGCCATTCGCCTCGGAGACGATGTACGCCCCGGCGTGGATCGTTTCGGTCTTGGTGACCATGGCGGTGTCTCCTGTTAGCGACGATTGCCGGCGACGCGCGCCGCCAGCTCCTCGGCCGAGTAGGCCGCGCCGGACTTCCCCTTGTCGGTCGGCCTGCTGCCGTCCGGCGCGCCGGCCGACGGATCATCCGAGGCGCGCTGCGCCAGAGGCGGAATGCCGGCGGCGCCAGCCTTCGGCATCGCCGCCAAGGCGCGCTTCGCCTCATCGGCCGACAGATCGGTGGTGTCGGCCAGGGCGGCGGCCGCGGCTTCGCGGCCCTGCGCCTCATCGCTGCCGACGATTGCCGCGCGGCGCTCACGCTCAGCCTTGCGCCCCTCGGCCAGGCCGGCGGCATGACCTTCGGCCCGGCCGTCCTCACGAGCCTTTGCGACGGCGGCGTCGTGGTCGGTCTTCGAAATGCCCGGCGAGGTTTCGGCCCCAGGCGCGCCAGCATTCATACCCATGCTGTGTCCTCCATCGATGCGCCGGGAGCCCCGGCCATTGCTGGTGAGAGATGCCAGCACCGCCGCTCGGGTGCCGACGCTGTCGGCGAGTTTCATCGCGATCGCTTCGCGGTCGCCGGTCGCCACGTTGAGGGCCCGGAACATTCGGGCCTCCGTCGCCAGCGCGAGATCGGAGGTGAGCCCCCTGGCAGATCGCCCTGCGGCGACCTCGCGCGCGAACATCAGGCGGAGATCGTCGATCTCCTGCTGGATGGAACCCCGGACATCCGAGGGGAGCGGGGCGAAGGGATGCCCGTCGACCTTGTGCCGACCGGACGAGATGAGCGAGATCTGCACCCCGACCTTCTCGAGCAACCCCGAGATGTCCATGTGCATCGTGTAGACGCCGATGCTCCCGACCTGCGCCAGATCATCGGCCAGCACGATCTCGTCGGCCTGTGACGCGAGCCAATAGCCGGCCGAGGCTGCCATGCTGGTGACATGCGCCACCACCGGCTTCGCCGCCCGCGCGGCGCGGATCGCCCCGGCAGCGCCGAGGACGCCGTCGACAGTTCCACCGGGCGAGTTCACGGCCGCAACGATGGCTCGGATCGAGGGATCGTCCGCCGCCCGGGCGAACTCCGTCGCGATTGCGCCGTAACTCGTCATCCGATAGCCGTCCCCGATCATGTCGCCGCGCGACACGAGAGGCCCAGTGATCGGGATGATTGCGACGCCGCGCTCTACCTGATAGCGCGCCTTGGTACCGGCCGCGGCCATGGCGGCGGCCGCCTCCGGATCGCGAATGACGGCCTCGGCGTTGATGTAGGCCTGGACGACCTCGAGCGCGTGCGCCTCATGAACCAGGAGCGGACGCGCGGCGAGATGCGCGACGGCCTCTGCCGCCACGTTCGGATTGAGCGTCATGGTGGTCAGTCCTATCCGCCGGCGCGGAGCCCGAAGCGGGTGACGCGCCCGTTCTTGGCAGCGCACGCCGCCTCGAGCCGGCGCACCTCTTCCCGGAGCGCGTTGATATCGGCGCGGCCGAACACGACCTCGCGCTCGTTGTCGCCGGAGCGATACCGGACACGTTCCGTCCGCGACCCGCCCAGCATCTTGTAGTAGGCCTCCCGGAGGATCGGGAGGACGGCGCAGGGATCTGAATAGTCGATCGGATCAGCCATCGCCGTCCTCTTCCTCGCGTTCGGTGAGCAGCGCATCGGCATCCGGATCCGCCTCGACCGTCTCGGCCTCTGGCAACCCGTACTCCCCGCGCATCTCGCGCTCGCGGGCGCGCTGCGCATAGACATCCTCGACATCAGTGCCGAGATCGTTGCAGATCGCCTCGTCGGTCATGACACCGAGGCGCTTCCAGATCTCGTGCGCCTTCGCCGTCTTCAGATCATCGGCCTGCGGCTTTGCCGCTCCATGCCACTCGGCGCGGCAAATCGCGGTCCGATTGGCAAGGAAGGCCTCGATGCCACCGGGCAGATCGACGCCGCCGCTTTCGATTTCCTCTTCCAGCCAGGCCTCAAAGGCGGGCTGGCAGAACGGCGTCACAACATTCTTCCGCCGGTAGCGGGTGATGGCGAAGATCTCATTCACCGCCATTCGCACCGACGAATAGGTCGCACCTTCATAGTCGCCGGTCGCGCTCTCGTAGGTGAGCCCGGCACATCTCGCCAGTTCCCGCAGCAGGTGGAGCGCGAAGTCCTTGTAGTGCGAAGTCGGATGCGCCGGGCTGTGGAACTGCAGTTCCTGACCCGGAAAGAGATGCGCGACGCGGCCGTTGATGCCCACGTCGATCACGCTCTTGTCGTACCAGCCGGCTTGCGCCTCGTACCAGACATCGAAGACGGTCGCGCCGGAGCCAAGGACCCGCGCCTGCTCCTGCGGGGTGAGGAGCGAGCGGAGCATGTCCTCTGTCGGCTCGTCCGACTTGATCGATGCCGCGAATACCGTCTGCACCAAGGCCGCCATAAGCGTCGCGTCGGCGAGCTGGTCGAACTGCCGGCAGAGACGAAGTGCCGGCACGAGCGGCGTGATACCCCTCACCTGCCCGGCGACACCATCGAAGACATGCACGAGCTTGGGGCGACCGAAGCTATCACGTGCGCGGAACTCGACGTCCTGCACGCCGTTGAGGCCAGGCGCGCGCGACCGCACGATGTAAGCGATCGGGCATCCGTCCTCGTCCATCCTGACGCCCTGGACGATCCGCTCGGCTTCATTCGAAAACTTCGACAGCCACCACGGCGGCAGGAGCTTGACCTTGGTTCCGTACTGACCTCCCGGTCGATACTTGAACCGGAGCTGCGAGACGATCTCGCCTGTTGCGAACCATTGCCGGAACGTTGCCGCCTGCATCTGCCCGAAGGTCCGGCGGCACTCGACATCGCATTCCAGCGGCGTGCGAGCCCAGAGCTCGAAACGCTGCTCGACGCGCCGGGCCCATGCAGACGTAGTTTTGCGATCCCACCCGAACGCGGACATATCGGGCGTCGAGTTGAGCCGCAGGCCTTCACCCACCGTATTCGCGACGGCCTGGTCGATGATGCCCGCGACCCAGCCCGAATTCTGGATGACGTCCAGCGCCCGGCCGATCGCCAGCTCGTAGGCGTCGGCCACGTCGTGGCGGGGCTCCCGCACTGGTGGCCGCCATGCGCCCATGACGATGCCCTTGTCACCGCGCATGTACGCCGCGCTCGGCGCCTGCCGACGCGGCGATGCCGTGACCGGGAGCCCTACGGCGCCGCGGATCTTTTCGATCAGGCCCATTCGAGTTCCCTATCGGTTGTTGAGCCTCGCCGACATGTTCGCGAAGCGATCTCGGATCGACCTGACCGTCGCCGGCGCCGCGGCCGGCGTCGGAGCGGCATCGGCCGCGTCACCTTCAGCCGCGACGCCGATTTCCTGATCAAGATCGGCCCCCTCCTCTCGCACGATCCCCGCCGGCAGGCGGTGCACGCCGGCAAGAAAGCCGGCGACGGCCGCGAGCACTTCGCAGTCGAACCAGTGGTTCTCGCGATATCGCTTGATCCACCTCGGCTTCCCGTTCGGGGCGATGATCCTCGCTTCTGACAGAAGCTGCTTGCCGTAGTCGTCGTCGACGTCCTCGGGCAGGTAGAACGCGCCGGGCCGGCCGACCAGTGTCCGCAGCCGGTCGTGGACCATCGTCTTGAAGAAGTCCGTGTTGACGTGGGCGAGCTCGACCGATTGCGACAGCTTCTTTCCCGAGCTGTCCTTCTCGATCATCCTCACGTTCACCGGCTGGCTTTGCGTGTCGTGACCCTTCGTCGACAGTACGAGCCGCGGGAACTTCATCGCAAAGCGATAGACCCGATGCTCGTCGCCGGCGCTCTTCTTGTCCGGCCGATAGCCGGCGTCGATCATCATGCGCTCGATGTAGAGCCCGCCGATTGGCGTCAGGAGCATCTGCTCGAGCTTCTCCCAGACCTCGTCCTCGGCCGTCAGGCCGTAGAAGATGCCGGGCTTGATCAGCCACGATGAGCCCTGCGAGCCGAAGCCGCGGATCACGTAATGGAGCGTGCGCTTGCCGACGTCGACGCCGCACATGAGGCGCACGACCTGGCGCGGCACCTCGCCGGACTGGTACGGCACGACGCGGGCGCGGACCTCCTCCCATTCCGGGAGGTCGCCGCCGCCGCCCGTCGCGTAGAGCTCGCCGAAGCCGGCGTTGATCGCGGTCTGGACCTTGTCGTCCTCGCCGGACGCGACCGCCTTGAGATACCGCTCGACGCGGTCGCCCCACGTCACGAAGGGCGACGCGAGCCCGGACGCCCACATCGACCATGTCGAGCTGTCCGGCGGATCGCCGTGGACAACGCCGTTTGCGATCCACTGGCCGGGCGCGACGAACACGCCGCGCTCGTTCATCTCGGCCTTGTCGTCGTCGACGTGCAGGCCGCCACAGCGTGGGCACGCGAGATGCGTCTTCCGTCGCGCCTCCGCCGGCGTGGCGCCATCGGGATACCGGAGCAGCTTCGACCGCGGGATGAAATACTCGCCGCAGTGCAGGCACGGCCATGCCCAGTGATACCGCGTCCCCTCCTGGAAGAGCCGCCAGATCGGGCTTTCGATCTGGTCCGGCTCCATGACCTTCCAGAATTCGAGGCCGTTCTCGTCCACTTCCGTCTCGCAGAAGCCACGCGAGCACGTCGAGGTGACCGCGGTTGTGAAGTCGGCGAATGTGTCGCCTCGAGCTTCGACGAGGCCGAGCGGATCGCCCTGCCCCTTGATGTTCGCGAGCATCTCGTCGAACTCGTCGACAACGGCGAGCGCGGCCGGGTCCGACTTGAGGGCCGTCGACGATCCCGCATGGGCGAGGCGGACGCGAACGCCGGCGACGCGCTTCAGGGTCTTCTTGTTCGCCTTGCCCCGGCTCACCTTCGCGGCGAGCGTCTTGGCCTGGTCGAACAGTTCCATGAGGCGCGGCTCGAACTGGTCGGTGAGGAACTCCTTCGACGGCCCGACGTAGAGGATCGGGGCAGGCCGCTGGTCAAGCCGCTGGCCGATGATGTCGAGGAAGCTTTCGGTCTTGCCGGCCTGCGCACAGGTGACGGCGACGACGCGCTTGTACCGGCCCGACGCAACGGCCCGACCGAACGGAACCATGTAGGGCGTCAGGTACGGATTGCGCTCGCCCGGAACGCCGGACGTCGGCGGGTAGACGCGATTGTCGGCACCCCATTCGTCAGGTGTCTGCCTCGTCGTCGGCCGGATCAGGATCCTGGCTGTCGCCAAGACCCTTCTCAAGTTCCGCCGCGCGATCGGCCACGTCGGTGCGGATGGCGTCAATGGCGTCCTCGATTTTGCTCCGGAGCGCCGGGTCTCGCGTGACCTGCGCCGGCAGACCCTGCATCCGCGCGATCAGCATCCCGACGATCTCTTGCGTGTAGGCCGTCGCCTCCTGCCACGGCACGAGCTCGCGCTGGTCCCGTGCCGTGCGCAGCTCGATCTGGCGCGCCCGCGCCCTGCGGACCGCACTCTCGCCGGCCGACTTCGTGCTGCGCCGATCCTCGTCTCGGAGCCACGCGACATAGCCGCGGATCGTCTCTTCCGCCGGGTAGGCTCCTCGGATCGACTTCGGGATGGCGCCCTCGCGAGAGAGCTGCCGCAGTCGCTCGGTCGTGAGGGCGAGGACGCGGGCCATGTCGCCCGCGGTCAGTCGCTCGGGCAACTTCCCCGTAGACGCCTGTTTCGGAACGCCTTTCGGCATCGCATCGCCCCTCCTGGACAGCGACGGACTTTGCGCAGACGCACGGACCTTCGCGAAAACCAAAGCCGGAATTTGCATTGTCGAAATATGCGAAAAGCCGGGACCTTCGCGCCGTGGCCGGCGCCACGACCGGGAGACGGTCCCTTTTCGACCGATGCAACCGGCTGCGACCGCATCGACCGCGTGGCCTGGGCGGGGCCCTAGCGGCGGCGCGGCGGGGCTGAGGGGGCGGGCCGAGGAGCCACCATGCCCGCCCCCTGCCCTGTCCTCGTCAGCCGTAGCCGAGGAGGACGCGAGAGAGTTCGTGCGACAGGCGCTGCGAGAAGACCTTGCGGGCAGTCGCGATGAATACTCGGGCGGGCTCGCCTGCAACCATCTCCTCTGGGATCGTCACGTCGGAGCGGACGAGCCGGACCGGGCCGCCCCAGCGCTTGACCCCGGGCAGGCGCTCGAAAACTTGGCCGCTCATGTTGAGGGTCTTGCGGTTGGGAAAGCGGCCGCCCTTGATGAACGTGCCGGCGAAGACCTGCCGTTGACCACGAGGAGCAGCGGAGACGCCGCGAAGGGTCTCGCGAGCGCCGAAGTGCTTGAGCCTGATCTTGCCGCCACGGCTGACGATTTTGAAACCGTCGTCTGTGGTGACGATTTTGAGCGCCCGATGGATGACGCGGGGCTTGAGGCCGGTTGCCTTGACGAGGGCGGGCCGCATGGCGGTGCGCGTCTGCTCGCCTGTGCGCTTCGCTGCTCGACGAACGGCGGCTTGGGCCTTGGGGCCGGCCGCTGCGAACATGTTCGCGAAGCGGTCTATGGCCGAGGTGTCGACGGACAGCATCAGCGACGGACCAGCCTGGCGAGGGCGGCGTTCTTGAGCGCGCCGCTCCGGAAGTCTTGGGCGAGGGTGCGAGCGTTGTACGCGAGGGCCGGCCGGATACCGGAGAAGTTGCCCTGCCGCACTTGGGCGACGGTCTGCTTGATGACATCGCCGCGCTTGTTGCAACCGCACATGACGACCTCCTGAAACGAATGCGGCCCGGGCGAAGTACCCGGGCCGCGCTCGACGCGCGTGACATGGCCGTGACGGCCCCTCGCGCGGAGACACTGAGATGAAGCGTTGTTCTCTGGGTGACTGGGAGGAAGGTTATCCGTGTCGCTCACTCGCTCGCCGCTGATCGCGGCTCGTTCGCGACACTAACCCACAGTTCTCCCCTCTCCGCGCACGTGATGCCATTTTGCGCTCACCTGTCAACGGGCAATTGTGCATGGTTTTTTTAACGTCGCACCTCGACGAGGGCGGATAATCGCGCCGCTTCAGAGAGATGCCGGTAAATATGGGCAGCAAGTCTGAAGTTGAGCAATTGTGCATGTTTTTTGTAACCGCGCGGCTTTTCTAACGTTTGGCGCGGTCTTTGCAACCGCCGAGGGCGCGTTGCTTGGGGGTGATTTGCTCCAATGGTCGCTCGGCTGCGCGGCGTGACGCTATGGCAACGCGTCGTGACCGCGCCGTGACCGCGCTGCCTGCATCGGTGACATGACGTCGGGCCGTCGTGACACGTGGGGTGATTTCCATGACAATGGCGCACCACGCCGGCCGCAATGGCTGGCGCTGGACAGTGGGGCTATCAGAGGGCTAGTCTATGGCAGTGGAACACAAGATAGATCTGATCGAAATCCTAACTCTTCACAGCCAAGGTTTCGATTTTGAGCACAATTGTGCTCATTTCTATTCGATTGTTGGCGCATTTGAGATCGTCCAGAACCAGATCCGCATGAAGGTAGCAGGCACAATGCGCTTGACGACCGTGGAAAGCTTCAAGGACTACGTCGGCATCGAGCCTATGTCGGCCGACTTGGAGGCCGAATTCGAGCGGGCCGGATTGGAATTCGAAGGCTTTGACCACGACAGGGTTGTGAAGCTGCAATTGGTCGATGTTGAAGGGTGCCGCACAGTAGAGCGGGCGCTGCTGACCCCGCGTCCCTCCACGCTTGACGTGTCGTTCTCGGTCGAGTTCCCGAGCTCATTCATCGACGGTGACTACCGGAAAGAAGGCGCTGTGAGGCGCGCCGATATCCAACTCGTGACCACTTTCTGAGGGGGCGGGCAGCTGAAACAACGGCCTCAGTGCCGGCATGCCTGCCGCTCTTCCCTGCGGCCTGGATTGGGGCGCAGTGTAGGACGAACAGGAGCGCCCGCCGGGCGCGACGTAAGCCAGCCCCCGGCGGGACAATCATGGATCAATGCGGCCGGCGAAACCGGTCAGCGCACCGTTACGGGCGAAGCTGCCGGTACAGGGCGTCGATATCGCCGGGTGAGAGGACCTCGTCTCCCGTCTTGATCCAAGGCCGCTTGGCGGGGCGCGGGTCAAGTTCCTTGGCATAAACGATGGCCTGCCGCAGCTCCCACCAAGGCTCCGGGTTAGGATCGGGCGGCGACATGGTGGGATCGCTCGTCTTCGCAAAGTCGACGTCTGTGGGTCGCTGTCCCTCCGGGAGCCATACGAGGACGGCCGCCGCCGTGTAAGATAGTTGCTTGGTCATAACTTCTCCTAAGATGTAATTGCGCTTCGGCACGCCTATTCGTGCCGGGCACTTCTATTTAGTCACGCACGTCGAATTGCATCGCGCTGCACGGTCCGCCACTCGCCATTGGCGATCCGGTTGAGTGCCGCCGCCTCCTGCTCGCGCGTCATGGCGCCGTGCCGGATGAGGTATGCCAGCGAACGCCGCGTCGGGCCGCTGAGCCCTACCTTGGCGAGCGTGATCTTGCGGACCGGCGATCCGTCGCCGGCCGCATCCGCCAGGCCAAGCGCGGCCGTCATCTCGCGGTGCGACAGGCCGGTGTGCTTGAGCGCCGCCCTCATGAGCTGAGCGTCTCGCTCCCGCGCGGTCCGCTCCCGGAACGCCTCGGCTTCCTCGGCGGTGGCGAACCAGCCGGACGGCGCCGGCAGGCCTTCGAGCCACGCGCGGCAAGCGGCGACACTCTCATTCGCGTCGGGCGGGGTGACGCGCAGCTCCGCCACGCGGTCGAGCAGGGCGGCATCGCTGTCCGCCTCAAGGACGGCCGGCGCGACGCCTTCGGCAATGATGATCGCAACGGGCATGGTGCCCTCCTGTCATTTCGATGGATTGGGGCCGCACTCTCCGCGCGGCCCCGGGTGTGGGGCGCTACCGCCCCACGATTTCCGTTTCGCCGTCCGGGTAGGAGACGAACACCGCCTCCGGATCCGTGTCGTCGAGGAGGCGTTCCGCCAGACCGCGAAGGGTCGAGCGGGCCTCGACCGTCTTCGGCGCCGCAGCGACGATGACCTTGACCGGCTCGACCTAGAGGCGCTGCTCGGCGTTCATCCAGAAGCCCTCGGCGTTCCAAGCGGTCGCGCCGCCGAACGCGCCGATCAGCGAGCGGATCGTGCGCTCGATCACGGGCGCATTGTCGCTGCCGTCGTTGTCGTGGAGGGGGATGATGATCGAGGCTTGGTGAAGCATGCTGTCAGTCTCCTTTGTCGGATGGGCAATGTGCCCCGTTGACGAGAAGAACTTAGTGCATATTGCACTATTCCGACAAGCTAGAAAGTAAGACGCAGCAAAGAAAAATCGCCCTATCGGACAGGCACGGTCGATTGCGCCAGGGCGGACGCGATGAGGGTCAATCCAGCCTGCCGCCGGCGGCGCACGGTGGCATCGTTCCACCTCAGGCGCTGGCAAAGCGTCTTGATCGAGACACGCCGGGCCTGCGCGATTGCGACGTGCATCACGAGCTTGGCAAGCGCCGGATCGTGGGCGAGGTGACGCCCCGGCCACGCGAGCGCTTCCTCCATGCGCGAGATGGCCGACGACGGAACCGGAAGCCGGATCCGCGCCGGCTCGGCCGTGCCGGCCTCCTCCTCGGCTGCCGCCTGCTCCTGCTGCGCGCGCAGGTCTTCGGCCTCATAGACATAGGACGGCCAGCCCTGCCCGTGGCCGCGCGCCACGTCCTTCTCGGGCAGATGGCGCAGCGTCTCGAAGGCCTGGCGCAACCGGACGCCGACATATTCCGGCGTCCACGCATCCGGCACCTCGTTCGGGTTGAGGCGCTGGAATTCGCGGAACGCTGCCCGGCGCCGCTCGGCGCGGGTCCGCCGGCGGGCGCCATCGTCAATCACTGCATCGTCGCTCATTTGAGCCCCCTATATCCCCGCTGCGCGCTCGATCGCCTCGCGCTTGCACCTCGCCCAGGCGGCATCGATGCGCCGCCACATGCTGACCGCGCGCAGGCGCTCGGGCGATCCGGGCCGCAATTTCCAATACTCGCGATAGATCGGCCGGCGCGCGATGATCCAGCGGGCTCGCCGCTTGACGAGGTTGTATGCCCCTCGCGCCTCGGGCGAGACGAGCGGCCAGTGCTTTCCGCAGATCCATTCCGAGAAGCGGCCGGCCTTCGTCGTGCGTCGGCAAAACGGCACGCAGCACGGCATGCGGTCGCTCATCATGCGGGTGACCCCTTCAATGATCGGACGAGCCGTCTTCCCTCGCGCCTGCGACGGCCAGCTGTTGACTTCGAGAAGGGTGCCGGATGTCGGCGCCATGTGCGACCGTCGAGGAGCTTGCGGAGCGCCTTCTCGATACCGGCGAGCTTGGGCGGTTTGCGGCGACGCATCGGTCAGTCCGTCGCGATGTCGACGCCAGCCATCAACCACCGCACCTCCGGCATGGCGTTGTGCTCACGGCCGTCGAGGCGGCGGCCGGCGCGGGCCTTGCCGAAACGGGCGATGATCTCGGCCCGCTCATCCTCGGGGGAGCCGGTGATCGCCTCCGGGCCTAGCAGGTGCAGCCCGGAAGTGGTCACGACGCTGCATGCCGCGGGGCCGAGCGGGTGGAGCTCGCAGGGGCCGTATTCCCCCCACTGTTTGAAGAAATATGCGGTGCCCGCCGCCGCGCACTGGTCGCGGATCGATCGTGCCCAGTGGGGATGCATCGGCCGGGCGCCGGGGCCGCTCTCGCCGCCGACGATGATCCAGTCGATCCGGCTCAGCCACGGCTCAAAGATGATCGAACCGAGCAACGGCTCCGCCGAGATGAACCGCACCGCCGCCGGCGCCTCCAGAAGATGCGGGATGCGACGGTTGGCCTCGTGCTGGTCTTCGGCAGTCGTGCCGAGCCAGATATTCCTGGGCAGTCCGGCATCCCATTTCGGCCAGATCATCTTCTGGATGTTCTGCGGACGCTTCGTCAGAAGCAGCCAGTCGAGGTGCGGTGTGTCCTCGATCAGGGCGAACAGGTCCGAGCGCCAGATTTGGGGGACCTGGTTGTCGAACACGTCGGCGAGGCTGGCGCAGAACACGCGAAATCGGATACCGGCCGCTTCAGCCTGTCGGTTCCATTTCAGGGGCAGGCGCCAGTTGGCCTCTGACGTCCGGCGGCGGTCGCCTTTCCAGAGGTGTGCTTGCCCGGTGCGCTTCGCCCAGCTTTCGGCGTAGCAGTGGTCACAGGCCGGCGAGACGGCCGTGCAACCGACCCACGGATTGAAGGTGTGATGCGCCCATTCGATTTTGGTGTTGGAAGCCATGACGTCGGCCCTCTACTGCATGACCGAGAAGCAATTCGGCGTCGTGCACTGGGCGTGCAGATGGCCGTTGCGCGGGGAGCGGGACCAATGCACCCGGCCGACCTTGCAGGCGGGGCAATCGATCACGCCGCCTTGGCCCTTCGGGATCGCCGCCATGACGATCCGGACCCGCTCTAGGCTGTCATCGACCCACGCGCGCCAGGCGGCGCGCTCATCGTCCGTGTACTCCTCGCGCAGCGGGCACGGCGCATCGACGCGGAAGCCGCTCCCCGCCGGCATGCAAGGCGTAGAGGCGCTGGCGGCCGACAGATCGATGCCCAACGCGCAGCGCGGGCGGCCGCCTGACAGGAATGAACCCCGGTCAAAGTGGTAATGCCGGCAGTGCTGGGTGGCGCGCAGCGGCGGCGAAAAGTAGGGAGCGTCACCCATGGGCCGCCTCCATGTTGTCGATGTTGGCGAGGATGGGCTGGAAGCCGTAGACGGCCACCCATGGGTTTGCCTCCCATGAGCCGGGGCCGTGGATGTTGATCCAGAGGCAGCGGAAAGCCTCGCGTGGGTCAGGACTTCCGCCGCAACGCATCGTGCCGTCCGCGTTCCATGTGCCGTAGCAGCCATCGCGCCATTCGACGCCTTCGGCCCTCGCATCCTCCTCGCTGATGTCCTGTAGCCGCTCGACACGAACCTCTTTCACGAGGAGCGTGAGGCGGCTCGCCCATCTCGGCATGAAGCGGGCGTGGCGGTAGCGGCCATCTTGAAGCGGGAGCCTGATCGGGCCGGCCTCATACTGGATCGGCTCCTCTCCGCTCATCTCTGACGGCGAAAGGTCGTCATAGGCTCGGCCGGTCCGCCACGCCTCCCGCACCCAGAGGCGGTCGCCAACGCGGTAGCGAGGGCGGAACCGGGCGCCCTTGCGAACGAAAGCGTCGGCGGGCCAGGAAACAAGGATATCGCCCGAGCGAATTTCCTTGTCCGTGGTCGGCTCGATCACCCGCCGCGTCTGCGTCTTGCCCGTGCCGGGCTGCTCGATCTCGCGCAGGATCGCGCGGACCATGGGCGGCGAAAATGGGATCGGGCGGTCAGTCATGCCGCTTCCTCGCTGGTGAGCAGGTCAAACAGGGACGGCACCGCGAGCTGACGATCGGCGGCTTCCAGGTAACGGATGCTGTCGCGCCAATACTTCGCTTCGAGTTCGGCGCCTGCGCCGAGGCGCCCGCGCAGGACCGCGCGATAGGGCACCGTGCCGATGCCGGCGAACGGGTCGTAAACGAGCTCGCCGCGCATCGAGTAGAGGTCGATCAGGCGGTCGACGATATCGAACTGAAGGGGGCAAACGTGCTGCTCACGCCCTTTCGCCGCCTGGTCGGTATTGAGGGTGAGCATCCGGTTGATGTCGGTCCAGACGCTCGGGTCCGCGCTGTGGGGCGGCACCGCCATGTAGGTCTTCGGAAGCGCATCGATGGACGCGAGAGCCTCGGCAACCTCGACGTGACGGCCGTAGTCGTAGACCGTAGCGAGGTTCTCCTCGCGCCAGCGCGCGATGATCGCCTGCATGCCACCCTTGCGCCCGGCCAGCGCCTGCCACTCGTCGGGTGCCAGCAAGCGGTTCCCGGACGATTGCCAATAGCCGTGCGCATCTATCTGCCACCGCGCGAGACCGTATTCCTCAGCGGTCTTGATCACGGGATCATCTGCATATCCCCGGGAGCGGTCCGACTGCGGCTTGCAGAACATGAGCACGAACTCTTGCGAGCCCGCCCCCATCTTCGTCGCGTCCTTCAGCATCTCGCCATAGCTGAGCCGGTACGTCTGGTTGTTCTCCCGGACGACGTCTGTCGTGATGACGCGCATGCCCATGTAGAGAAATCCGTGCGCCCGGAAGTGCTCGATCGTGTCGGCATGGAAGGGCTCGACGGTGTACCGGCCCGTCCCCGTCACGCTGCCGAACTGGATCCTGTCCTTGACGTGGACGCACGCGACCCGGCCGGGCTTGAGCACGCGCAGCAGCTCCGGCGTCAGAAAGTCCATTTGCCGGAAGAAGCCGGCATTGTCATCGTTGTGGCCGAAGTCGTTGTAACTGGCGCAGTACTCGTACTGGGTTCCGAAGGGGATGGACGTGACGACGAGGTCGACCGAATTGGTCGCCATCCGCCGGGTCTCATCGACGCAGTCATTGTTGGCAACGCGCCAGTTCTCGCCGGAGGCTTCTTGCCGGTCGATGCCGATGGAGCGCGTCAGCACATCAAAGCCGGACAACTTGTCGAGGCCATGCTCCTTGATGAGAGCTGACATGGTCTCCCGGAGTTCGCGATCTTGCGCCCACTTCCGTTCCAGGTCGCGCCGCACCTCGCGCTCGGTCTCCGCATAGATCAGGTCGATCTCGACCGGATACCGCTGCCCATACCGCTGCAGCCGGTGCACCGACTGCAGGAAGTCATGGAACTTGTGGCCGATGCCGGCATAGATCGCGCGGTGGCAGTGGCGCTGCAGGTTGCCGCCAGCGCCCAGCATAACCGGCTTCGCGGCCAGGTCGGTGATCTCACCGGCCTTGAAACCAACGATTGTCTGCTCGCGCTCGTCCGGATCCTGCGTTCCGTAGACGCTTCTGGACTGCGGCAAGGCAGCCTCGATGGCCCGACGCTCATCCTCGAGATCGTGCCAAAGGATGAAATGATCTGCCGGCGAAGCGCTGCGGATCTCGACAAGCTTTTCGATGCGCTTGGAGAGCGTGTTGCGCTTCTCGCGTGCCGTCGCCTGAAGGCCAACGGCCGCGTCGCGCATCAGTCGAAGCTGCCCGTCATCGTCGGCCCCGGCGTCCGCGATATCGACCTTGACCTCATGCCAGCGGACGATGAGCTCAGGCAGGATGTAACCCTCGTCGGAATGGCCGAGGTCCGACGGCTGCTGCAGAAAGATCGCCCAGCTGTTGAGCCACAGAAAGAACTCGCGCGTCTTGTGCGGATAGAGCGTGAGATCGCCGGCCTTCGTGCTGTTGCGCTGGAAGAAGCGCGTCAGGGCCTGCCCAGTGTCCATGATGCCGAGGAAGCCGGCGTAGTGGATCAGCTCCTTGTAGCGGTTGGGCGAAGGCAGCGCCGTCGCGACATACCGGAACCGAACGTCCTCGAAGAGCGGCAGGAACTCCTGATAGGTCTTCGAGCCATAGCTCCGCAGCACCGCCGCCTCGTCGAGCGATGCGACCGTGAACTCGGCAGGGTCAAGTTTGCCTTCGCGGATCGTCTCGTAATTGGTGAGGTAGAGCCCCGTCTCGTCGGCATCCTCGATCCGCCGGATGAACTCCGGCACCGTCGACCAGCCCAGAATGTTGCGGGCGTCGTCGCGGAACTCGATCCGCACATCTTGCGGCATCACGATGAGACCGCGGCCGCCGGCGCGCTCAAGGATGAGCCGGCTCGTTTCCAGTTCCATCACCGTCTTGCCAAGGCCGAAGCGGGCGAAGTAGGCGCGGCGCCCACCGGCGACACCCCAGCGGACGATATCCCGCTGGTGCGGCTGCAGTGCCGGGTTGATCTCGTCTTCCGAGACTTCGAACCCGGTGCGAGGCGCCATCTTGATCTTCGTCTCGAGAAACTGCCGATAGCGGTCCACGGTCACGAGGATGACCTCCGGCGATGCGCCCAGGCGCGGATTTCGGGATAGGTGACGCCCTGCAGCGCGCGCCAGGCGCGCCGGCAGGTCTCAAGGTCGAAGAACGCGGTATGCGTCTCCTCCCGCGACAGGCCGAGCCTCTCGGCGAGGAAGGCGTACACGCGGTTTCGGGCCGCCCGGACGATCTTCGCGCGCGCGGCGCGATCCTCGGGCTGGTAGCCACCGGCCTCGATCGCCGTCATCCAGAGCGGATCGATCATCTGGTCGTGCAGCAGCATGCGGGCCCGGCGCAGCTCGGCACCGGCCGGCGTGCCAAGCGGCCGCGTCGTGCCGGGGTGGCAGCCGACGTAACCGTCGCAGCCGTCGCACCGCCAGATCGGCTTGTCGTGCAGGTCCGGGCGGTGCGAATAGACCTCGCGCCCGTTCGTGAGCCGGCAGACGAGGTGGCACGCCGGGCAGACGGGCGCCTCGGGAAGGGCTGATCTGGCGGCGTTACGCATCAGCTCCGTCCCGCATCCTGCGGAAAGTCTCGAGCATCCGCAGAACGGTCGTCTCATCGACCTTTAGGGCCAGCCCAATTTCCGCGGTGTTCCAGTCCTTCGCCCACAACAGCGCGACGGCGGCACACATCCTGTCCAGTTGCAGATCGCCGGTTTCCTTGCACCTCGCGGTGTAGGCCGCCTCGAAGAGCCGCTCGGCATAGGCTGTGCGGGATAGCCCTGCCTCCTTGGCCATCTCTCCAAGGCGGTCGTACATGATCCGCGAAACCGTGATGGTGATTTGCCGACGCTCAATCAGACCCGGATTGATCGTCCGCGCTGGATTGAAAGCCCCTTCCTTGCTCATGGCGCGACATCCTGTTGCAGGGGCAACCGTTCAGATCGCTCGCGCCGTCGCCTGTCCCGCTCCGCGGCGGCTCGGGCCGCCTTCTCCTGTGAGCGCTTTGTCGTGCCGAGCGCGTAAAGGACCGAGGTGTGGTTGATGCGGAAGATCTCGCCGATCTTCACGCTTGAGAGGCCGCGCTCATCCTTGACGCGGCGGATCGCCTCCCGCTTGGCGGCAAGCGTCTTCCGGTCCTTGCAACGACTACGGACAAGCGCCTCGGGAACCCCGTGGCGCTCGGCGACTTCGCGGATGATGTCGAGGGTCGCCTCGTGTGGGGTGCGGATCGGCTCCATCACACCCCCTCCCCGGCGAGCGTAACGGACACAGTCACCGGCAGTCGGGAGCGCATGCCGAGCTCGGCCGCGACGGCCAGCGCGTCGCGCGGGTCCTCGATGTCGGTGATCGCCCCGGCCTCCCCGTCGGCACTGCGGCCGTACACGGTGAAGAACTCGGCGGCCCCGGCGGACTGTCCACCGGCAATCATCGTGCCGGCCGGGTCGTCCGTGCCGTTGAGATCGCGGCAGCCGGCGAGTTCCAGCGACGTGAAGCGCGACCAGTCCGGCTCGGCGTGGCCCGTGCAGCAGTTGAAGAGGCGGGCGCCCGTCACAGAGCTGGCGCTGTCGGCTCGCGAAGCGCTCCGTTTCTCAATGCGCTCGGAGCCCCCCAGTGCGGCCGCTTCGGAGAACTCAGCCGGCACGTTGGCGGCGCCGCCCCACGGGTCGGCGTCGCCCTCAACGACGCCGTAGATGAACGTGGCCGTCGGGTCGAAGGTCTCGACGTGCGTCTCAACCTCGCCGTTGTCGACCATGTCGACGGCCTTTCGGCAGGCGTCGGCGAAATCCTCGGCTTCGACCACAATCCGGGCGCGACGGTCGCTATCGTAGAAGGCGGCGATGGCGGTGAAGGTCTTCAACATTGGCGTGTCCTCCAAACACTATGAGGTTAGATTAACCGCACTTAAGACGAACGACAACCCAAAAATGCGGTGAATTAAACCGCGTTAGACGAAAGGCAGGTCGTCGTCGTAGGCGGTGGGCACGGCCGGCGCCGACGCCATCGGTTCCGGCGCCGGTTCGCCGGCGAGGCGTTTGCCGGTGAGCCAGACGTAATTCCCTGCCTTGCCGATGATGCCGCGCCGCATCAGGGCCTCGCCGTGACGCTTCAGCGCCTGCCGGACGGCCGCGGCCCGCTTCTCTTCGTCGCCCTCGTCGCCGAACCAGGTCGCGGCGAAGCGGTCGCGAACGTGCTTGTACTCGACGACGCGGATCGAGTTGGGCAGCGGGACGCCCGCCGGCGGCATGATGCCGTGGCTATCGAGCGCGTCCTCGATCGCCCGGCGGAACATCTCGGCCTGGTCGGACAACCGAGGGCCGCGGTCGGGCGACCGCGCGTCGACGCCTTCCAGCGCCCCCATGTCGGGCGCCTCGACGACGCATGACGTGATCGGCTCGTCGTACTTGTTCCGGCCGATCTCGACCTGCCGCAGCACGAAGCGCCATTCGAGGCCGTCCTCGCCGTCCTTCTGCTTCGTCACGAGCGCGCGCTTGATCTTGCGCCCCTGCGCGTCCTTCACGATCTGGCCGGGCTGCCCCTTGTGGCCCTCGGTCGTGACGTGGTCGATGTCGATGACATTCTCGACGTCCGCGAAGATCGATGTGTGCCCGCGCGGCTTATTGCCGACGCTGTTCTTGTGGTGGACGATCGTCACGGCCCCGCCGGTCGACAGCACCATTTGCTGCGCCCTGCGCAGGAGCCGGCTGACATCCTCGCTCGTGTTCTCGTTCCAGCCGGGCGCCACTGCCGAGAGCGTGTCAATGACGATGAGCGCGAGCGACAGGTCGAACATGGCCGCGATGGCCCGCACCTCGTCGATCAGCGCAACCATGTCGTCGTCGTTCCGGAACAGGTCGACCGGCTTCGTCAGCACGACGAAGGGGATCGCCTCGTCGGCCGGAATGCCGTGATACTGCCGGTAGGCTTTGAGCCGCTTGCGCACGCCGCGCGCGCTTTCGGCGGCGATGTAGATGACGAGGCCGCGCTCGACACGCCGGCCGAAGAACGGAACGCCCCTGGCAACGGCCATGCCGAGCGTGATCGCCCAGAATGACTTGCCGGTCTGGCTCGCCCCGACGATGAGGGACCGCTCGCCTTTCGTCACCATGCCGTCGACGAGCATCTCGTATTCGTCGCCGGTCTTGTCCAGGTCGCCCCAGAACACGGCACCGAAGCGGCTCCGGAACTCCGGCGTCAGGAACCTGGCGGCCTCCGGCTCCCAGTCTGCGAAGGCGACGAGCGGCGGGAGGTCCATCATGCTGCGTCCCGCTGCTGCTCGGAGTAGACGTCCGAAAAGTCCTTGCCGTCGGGCGCAATCGTCACCAGCACCTCGAGCCCCGCCGCCTGAAATTTCCGTCCGCCCGTCAGGAGATGCGCCCGCGTTGCGAACGGCTCGCTGTCGCCGTCGCCGAGGAGGATGACGCCCTTGACGCCGACCGGCATGACGAGGCCGGGGCGTTGCGGATCCGGGACGCCGTTCTGGATGGTCCGCCCCCGCACCTTCGGATGGGGCATGGTGTCGAGCGACGCGCCCGACAGGTTGCCGAGGCTGCCGGCGGCGGCCACGCCGCATTCCTCCGGCCCGATCCCGAGCTGCCACCACGCGAGCGAGGTCTCGATGCCTTCGCCAACGGCCATGTAGGGCATGATCGGACCGAGGCGGATCATGCCATTGGCGTTGCCGTACATCTTCTTCGCAGCATTGCGCGTCCGGTCGCCTGGGGGGACGAGCTTCTTCGGCTCTACCGGATCGAGATAGGTCCGATGGACGCCGATGATCTCGCCGGCGGCGTTGCGGATCGCGGCGATCATCGCCGGATATTCGCCCAGCTTCTCCTGCTCCTCCGCGTGCTTGTCGGTGAAGCCGAGGTAAGGCAGCGACGGCATGAACCGCAGGTCGCAGGCCTGTTCCGACGACAGCACGAGATGACGCCGGCGCATGTAGGCCTCGGCATGGGAGCCGAAGAACGGCCCGGCCTTCTCGAAGAGGTCCGCCGCCCCGTTCATCTTGCGACGGCGCTCTTCGTGGATCTCTTCCTCGCGCTGCCGCTCGGCCTCGCGCCGCTCTTCGCGGCGTTCGCGAACCACGGCCGGATCCGGCGGCCGGCTGTCCCGGCCGGGAGGCGACTCGCCCGTCAGGAGCTCGCACGCCGGAAGGAACTCGATGTCCTGGCAGTGGATCACGAGGCCGATGGCGTCGTCGCCGCCGCGGGCGCCGCGGCAGTTCCAGACGTGCTTCTTGGGGTTGATCGAGAACCGGTCGGTACCGCCGCAGGCGGGGCACGGGCCGATCATCTCGGGGCCGCTGCGGCGCAGCTTGGCGCCAACCATATCTGCTGCGCGATCGAGCGGCACCTCGCGGGCGCGCGACACCCAGTCGTCGAAGGCGAGATCGTCAGAGCCGGACATGCGCTGCCCTCACCCGTTCGCCGGTGCGCGCAAAGTGGCGCCGCTCGATCTGCTGGATGCTGTTGCGGTGCATGCCGAGCATCTTCGCTATTCGTGTTTCAGGGATCTCGGTGCGCCGCAGGAGGTCGATGATGAGGCGTTCCCGCCGCTCGATCACACGGCGGTCCTGCGTGCGCCGACCGATGGCGTTTGTTGCAAGGTCGAGCTGCTGCGCCGCCTCTCTGATGAGGTAGGCCGCGAGCCGGTAGTCGTCTTCGCGCTTCATGTTGCCTCGCCCCGCGGGGGCTGCGGATCTGGTAATTGCCGCCGCTAGGCGCCGCGGCTGCCGCTGCTGCGCGCCTTGGCGGCGCGGATTGCTTGCTGGATCACGTCGCGGTGCTGAGCGAAGAGATCGAGGAGATCGATCACCGCATCGAGCACTGCGACGCGCCGCATTTGCGTTTCGTCCGGCGCCGAGCGGAGACCGCAGTTGGCGAGCGCCCGTTGCATGCTCACCGTCCTGCAGCGCTCGTCGAGACAGACCTCGCGCATCTCGGCCAACGTCGGCTTGTCGGGCCGACGGCCCCCAGCCGAGTTGTCGTCGCCTGTCTCGGCGGCTTCCGCCGGCGCCCGCATCAGGCGACCTGTTCTCTCAGGACGGGTTGACCGGATGCATGCGCCTTCGGGAAGAGCACGGCGCAGGCGTAATCCCACACGGCCGCGGCATCGGCCGCGTTGTGGTCGAGCGGAGCGTCCGGATCAGCCCATCCGAGCTGCTTGACACGCCGCATCGTCGCCGCCTTCGCCTCCGCCGATTTCATCCGTCGCGTGCCGATGAAATGCCCCCGCACATCCTGCACGTCCGCTTCGCGAATGATCGGGACCTGGCGGAGCTTCGCGACGGCCGGGATGACCATCACAAGGCCCATCAGGACGCGGGCAGTATTCGCATTCGTGCGCCCTCGCATGTGCGATGACGGAAGAGGCGCCTCGAAGACGAGGATGTCCGGCTGGTGCACCGCGAAGAAGTCCGATGCCCAGCCGATGGCTGCGGCACCGATCTCCTCGTGCGACGCCCCCGGCGGGCAGAAGCGGATTGCTCCCATGAGGGGCCGGGTGCCTGGATACGCCACTGACCAACCAGTCGTCGTCGCGATATCTAACGCGGCGATCTTCTTGCCCTGCATCGTGTTGCACTCCCACAGTTGCCGCCCGGTTCCGGCGGGCAGCAACATCGAAGCATCCGCCGGGGATCCAATTCCTTGAGGAGGTCGCAGGTCCTGCTAGAGCTGCTTGAGACCGGAGAGGATCTCGGCGCCGTTGCCCTTCGGCTTCTCGGCGGCAGACATAGCCGCCTGACCGAGCGGCGTTTCGGCGAGCCCGCCCAGCGCATCCTTGAGCATGTCGTAGGTCTCGCCCTCTTCGCCATCGAGGCCGGCGCGGATCGCGCGCGCATTCGCGAGATGCTTGCGCTCCTTGCGCAGCTTCTTGAACAGATCCTTCGGAATGCCGGCATCCTTGGCGCGGTCGAGGAGATCCGCGATCATCTGGTCGCGCCCCTTCTTGAAGGCCCGGAACTCGCCGAGCTTCGACGCAACCTCGTCCTCGTGCTTCGTCATCTCCTTGTCGAAGCGCTTGAGCAGCTCCGGATCGAACGTGTTCGATCCCCCCTTCACCTTCTTCGCCATGATCGGCTCCTCACCCGGCAATAGCTGCAGCACCGCCGCGCGGCCGGCGCGCGTTCGGCGGGACGTTGGAAAGGTCTGTCGGGAACGGCACCTCGGCCGGCCACTGCTCGGCGGTGCCCTCGGGCCAGTGCTTGGCGCAGAATGCCAGCGCCGTCGCAGCGCTGTCGGTGTACATGTCCTGCACACCGCCGAGGAACTTGCCGAGACGCGTTCCATCGGAAAGCGCCTTGCCCGAGACGCTGGCGAGGGCTTCGTTCTGCGCCCGGCAGTACGCGGGCACAACGAGTTCGAGCATCTCAACCGGCCGCCAGCTTGTCGCCGACGCCGGGTGCGGCACGTCGCTCGGCCATTTCGCCCCCTCGGGCCAGTTTTCGGCGAAGAACTCGACCAGCGTCGCCCACTTGGCGCACCGCATGTCGTTCCGGCCGACGAGATAGCCGTCGACCTTGTCCCACCGGCCGAGCACGATGGCGGCGGGCGCGCGCGTGTTGCCCTTCACAGCCCGATAGGCCTCGGCGAGCGCGTGGGCCCGCATCCGAAACAGCGTCATGTCTGGGGTACCTCGATCCTCCAAATCAACGATACGGTAACCTTAACCGCGCGGTGAAATCAACCGCCTTTCGCATCTGCTGGCGCGGTTACGAAAACCGCGGTATTTTCTAGACGCGGTTCTCGGGTTTGGAGGGCACGAGATGAGTTATGGCGTAAAAGACCTGGCCGATCGGATCAGGCAACGGCTCGAAGAGCTGAGCATGTCTGCAAGAGAAGCGAGCATCGCTGCTGGCGGATCGCCAGACATGATCCGGAATATATTTCGGGCGGCCGAGGCAGGACGACGGGGAGCACCGCGCGTTGAGACGCTCGAAGCGCTCGCGTCCGTCCTCAGAACGAACGTCGACTGGTTACTGACCGGCGGGGGCGACCCCAAGATGTTGGACGCCCCGCGACCGGTAGCCGTTCCTCGAGGCGGACTTCCCGTTGCACTCGCCGGAACGGTCGAGCCCGGTGTCTGGCGTTCATCAGGAGGATCCGCGCCAGGCCCTGCCCTGCCACAGATCCCATCCTTTGCGGACCTACCCCAGTCCGGATACGAGATCCGAGGACATTTCGAGCAGCGCTATCTGTTGCGGGACGGGATGTTCGCGATCGCGCTGGCCGTGGGACCTTATCGGGAGAAGCACGGCGATCTCGTCTCTGGTGACCTGGTCGTGCTGCAGCGCGAGCGCGATGATGGAGAGCGCGAGCTGACGATCCGCCGTGTCGCCGTAGCGGGAGACGCCGTGAAGCTCGAAAGCCTCGTCTCGGGTCATCCGGAGGTCACGCTCCCGCGTGGTGCCGACGCTACGGACAGCTCTCGGATCGTCGGCGTGGTCGCTGCTGCCGTCGCATATTTCCGCACTTGACGCTGACGCGAAGCGCGCTATCGCGCGCGCCTTCGCGCATCATGCGCGCGCGGCCTCCCTCTATAACGTTCCTCGTAATGGATACCTCCCCCTTCCAGGTACAACGGTTCATCTAGGCGGACGCTTGAAGAGCGCCGCCTAGACCAGGAGCAACGTCGATCTCCCGGCCGCGCGCGAGCGGCCCGCCGCGCGGTTTTTTTTGTGGACCCAACCGAACCGCTGAAAAATGAATGCGGTGAAAAAAACCGCATTTCCCTCTTTACAGCGGTTAACCTGACCGCATATGGTCACCGCATCGCTAAGCCATGGAGGACACGCGATGCACCTGACCAACACGATTTCAGCCCCGCCAGCTTCCACGAAGTTCAAGGTCGCCAATATCGGCGGCGGCGAGAGCCGCGGCGATCTCTCACGCCAGTGGATCTCCCGCCCGTCCGATGAGCGCTTTCTGTCGCTCGACGATCTCTACGCCGCCGTCAAGGCGCGCAGTGACGTAACCTTCGAGGACCGCATCGACACGCGCGGCATCGAGATCATCGCTCCCGAGCCGACGACGCTCGAAGATACGCACCGCATGACGATCGGCCTGCGCGGCGGCCGCGAGGTCGCGCCGACGCATTGGAGCTTCGGCCAGCTTGCGCAGCTCGCCGGCGCCCCCGCCGGATATCTCCGCAAGCTGCCCTCGCAAATCGCCGCCGATGCGCTGTCCTATGGCCTGCGCCATGGCAGGGAGGTCGAGGCGATCAAGCTCTACGGCCGCGACCGGCTCGACCTGCGCGCCGCCACCGGCCCGGACTATGGCCGCATCTTCGATCACGACGTCGTCGCCGCGGTCCAGCAGATCGCAGGCAACGGCAACGGCGATGCACGGTGGAAGGTGCCCGGCGTCATGGACTGGCGCACCATGATCTACGACCCGGAGCACCCGGTCACGAAGGACACCACGACGCTCTACGCGAGCGACCGGGACGTGTTCATCTTCCTCGTCGACGACCGCAATCCCATCAGCGTCGGAAAGCTGCCGAATGGCGACGACGACCTGATGTTCCGCGGCTTCTACGTCACCAATTCCGAGGTCGGGAAGTCGAGCCTCAAGATCGCGGCCTTCTACCTTCGGGCGATCTGCTGCAACCGCATCATGTGGGGCGTCGAGGGTTTTCAGGAAGTCTCGATGCGCCACAGCAAGTACGCCCCGGCGCGCTTCGTCGAGGAGGCCCGGCCGGCTCTGCAGTCCTTCGCCGAAGGCTCGTCCCGGCTCCTGATCGAGGGCGTCGAAAAGGCCAAGGCCGCGAAGATCGCCTCCGACAAGGACGAGGCGCTGGAATTCCTCACCGGGCGCGGCCTCTCCCGCAAGCGGGCCGTCGAGGTCTTCGAGAGCGTTGAACAGCACGAGGGCCGGCCGATCCGAACGGCATGGGACGTCGCCCAGGGCATCACGCGTGTCGCCCAGACCATCCCGCATACCGACGATCGCGTCGAGTTCGAGAGCGTCGCCGGAAAGCTGCTCGACAAGGTCTCGGCCTGACCGAACCCGGGGGCGCGCCGGTCGCGCCCCCTACCAATCCGGATCGATCACATGTTCCGTCTGAAGATCCTCTCGGGTCCGGGGCCGTCCGGCCTTTACTCCCGCCCCTGCTTCCTCCGCGCCATTGAGCCCGGCGGCGTCGTGACGACGCACAACCCGCGCGCCGCGAAGCCTTTCGCCGATCCTGCCGAGGCCGTCGTGTACGGCTCCCCCATCGCCCGAACCTATCGCCTCTGCATCGAGCCGATCCCGCCCGGCGAGAGCGGCTACAGCGAGCAGATGATCGCCGAGATCCTCGTGGAGAGCGGCTGCGATCTCGCCGACGACGAGGCCTGCATCGAGGCGCTCGTGGCCCGCGGCATCCGCCCGTCCGAGATCGTCTGCGACTGGCACTCCGCAAAGACCCGCGCCTTCGACGCGCTCCACCCAACCGAAAGGGCCTGACATGTCGATCTCGACAGCAATCGAACGCGCCAGCAAGGGCGAGGCACGGGAGACGCTCCGCGCCACCCAGGAGGCGCAGGTCTTCGCAACGGTCTGCGAGATCGGCCGCCTCGAGAACGGCCACAGCACGCCAGGCCCGTCCGAGCTGAAGCTGTTCGACGTGATGCGCCGCGCCCTCGCTGCCTACCACCTCACCAAGGACGGCGGCGAGAACTTCCCGGCCACCGTCTCCCCCGATGTCGCGACGCAGCGCATGGCCGCGATGGGCGAGGCGCAGCGCCCCGCGACGCCGCCGGCCAAGCGGGACTGAGGGGGGGCGCCCATGCCGATCGAGACCCACAACGTCACCGACCGCGCCTCCTGGCTCAAACTCCGCGAGGCGGATGTCACCGCCTCGGTTGCGGCCTGCCTCCTCGGCCGCGAGGTCCACGACTACCAGACCGCGTTCGGCCTCTACATGCTCAAGACGGGCCAGATCGCCGAGGATCCGGACGAGGCTCCGCCGATGCTGCGCGGGCGGCTCCTTGAGCCGGTGGCCCTGCAACTTCTGCAGGAGAAGCATCCCGAGTGGACCGTCGTGCAGCCGGGCGTCTACCTGCGTGACCCCGATGCTCGCCTCGGCGCGACCCCGGACGCCTATGCGACAAACGCGGACGGCCGCGGCATCGTCCAGATCAAGAGCGTCGAGCCGAGCATCTTTCGGCAGAAGTGGCGCGATCCTGATACCGGCGAGTTGCGGCCACCGCTCTGGATCGCGGTGCAGGCGATCGTCGAGGCGCACCTTTCCGGCGCCGACTGGGCGATGGTTGCAGCCCTCGTCGTTGGGCACGGGCTCGACCTGCACGAGGTACCGGTCCCGATCCACGACGGCATCGTCGCCCGCGTCCGCGAAGAGGTCGCCCGGTTCTGGGAGCTGGTCGCCGCCGGCACGCCGCCGGAGCCCGAGTATGACCGCGACGCGGCCGTCATCGCACGGCTCTACGACCAGGACGACGGCACCGAGGTCGACCTGTCGACCGACAATCGCCTGCCGGAGGCGCTGGTGCGCCGCGCCGAGCTCAAGGAGATCGAGCGCGCCGGCAACGACGCGGCGAAGGAGCGCCGGGCGATCGACGCCGAGATCATCGCCAAGCTCGGTACCGCGACGCGCGGTCGTCTCGCCGACGGCACGGTCATCACCGCCAAGACGATCCGTCGCAGCGGCTACACGGTCCAGCCGTCCACCTACCGCTCCGTGAAGATTGCCGCCGGATCGCTCCGGCCGGCCCCGGCCGCCTCGGCGGCGTCCATCCCCGAGAGGTTCTGATCATGTCGACCGCCGATGCGCCCGGCCTCGGGCACAACCAGCCGCCGCCGCTGCGGGACATCCTCGCCGAGAACCATGCCGGTCTTGCCGGCGACGTCGAGACCATCGCCGAGCGCGCCAACAAGGCGCCGCGCGAGATCAAGAGCGAGGACGATCTCGACGCAGTCGGGACGCTGGTGAAGGACGCCGGCACCCTGGCGCGCCGGGTCGAGAGCATCCGAACTGCGGAGAAGGCGCCGCATCTGCAGGCCGGCCGCGAGGTGGATGCCTTCTTCGGCGCCTTCACCGACCGCCTCGAGCGCATCCAGAAGGTCTTCCAGGGCATCGCCAACGAGTATGTCCGCCGGAAGCGGGAAGAGGAGCGCCGCCGGCGGGAGGAAGAGGCCCGGAAGGCGCGCGAGGAGGAAGAGCGCCAGCGCAAGATTGCCGAGGCCGAAGCCGAACGGAACCGTCCGACGGCCGCCGAGAAACACGAGGCGAAGGCGGAAGCGGCGGCCGAGCGCGCCGCGACGGCCGAAGCCGCTGCGCAGGCGACGCCGGCCGAGATGACCCGGACGCGGACCTCCTCGGGCACGCTCGCCACAGCACGAAGTGAGTGGGCCTTCGAGATCACGGATTACAGCGCGATCCCGCTCAACGAGCTGCGGCCGTACCTCGTGCGAGCCGACGTCGAGAAGGCCATCCGCTCCTTCGTGCGCGTCAACAAGGACGCCGTGCCGCTCGCCGGCGTCCGCATCTTCGAGGACGTGAAGGCCTCGTTCCGCTGATCCGTCCCTGCCGCCTCCTCCGAGGAGATCGACCCCTATGGAAAAGCCTCCCACCCTCGAACCGATCGAGATCCGTCAGGAAGACGGCTTCACCGTCCGCCAGGGTGACCGCGAAAGCGGCGACCTCACCTGGGACGAGATGCTCGGGCAGGTCGTCGGTCTAACGCACCCCAAAATCCGCAGCGCGCACTACCGGATGATGTCGCCGGCGGAGCGCGCCGACGAAGAGGTGCGGCGAGCTCGCTGCTTCCCAGTCGCGAAACGGACTGTCCGGTTGGATACCTCATATGAGGAAGCCCAAGAGCTCGCCCGCGCAATTCAAACGCTGCTCATCTGGGCCAACGGCGTCAGGGCCGCCCTTCCACACAACCCGGAGCGCTGGCCGCCGCATCTTGAGGCGCTACGCGATTTCGACGCCTTGCTGAAATCCGAGATGGCGAGGGTCGAAAACCTATGAGCGGCAACGATCTTCGGACCGCCCAGGACGATCTCTCCGACCTCATCGACAAGAACATCCGCTGATCCGCTGCCCCCCAGCGGTGACGGGGCCCGGCGTGCCTTTCGCCTCCCCCGGGGTGACGCCGGGCCCCAATCCAGACTTTCAGGAGAAGAAGATGGCCGAGAACCCTCTTGTCACGACCGAGACCGAGCTTCGCATCGCCAGCCGCATCGACGGGCAGACGTCGCGGGAGTTGGCGATCTCCGACGGTGCCGGCGGCATCGCCTTCGCCAGCATGGCCCAGGTCATGGAGTTCGGTAAGCTCATGGCGGTGTCGCAGATCGGCGTCCGCAAGCACCTGCGCGGAAACCCCGGAGCCTGCGTCGCGGTCACGATCCAGGCCATTGAATGGCGCATGTCGCCCTACGCGGTGGCGAACAAGAGCTATCTCGTCAACGATCAGATCGCCTATGAGGCGCAGCTCATCCACGCCGTGATCCTGCGGCGGGCCCCGATCAAGGGCCGGCCGAAGATGGAATTCATCGGCGATGGCGGGAAGCGAAAGCTCCGCGTCTGGGCCGAACTGTCCGACGGCTCCGGCGAGATCGTCGAGTACACGTCGCCCGAATTCGACAAGATCCAGCCGAAGAACTCGCCGCTCTGGAAGAACGATCCGGATCAGCAGCACTGGTATTACAGCATCCGCGCCTGGTGCCGCCGCCACTTCCCGGATGTGATCCTCGGCGTCTATGCGGTGGACGAGCTGCAGGATGCGGGGTACCAGATCGACGACGGCCGCGCTGCGCCGCCTGCGCCGCGCCCCGGGCTCAAGAGGGCCCTCGACAGCCTCGCAGAGAAGCGAGGGCCGGTGATCGAGGGCTCGGCGGCCGAGGCCGAGCAGTTTTCGGAACAGGCGTCTTTCGACGAGGAGACGCAAGAGACGTCCGCCCCTGCGGCGGACCAGGGGGCCGGTGCGGAAGGCGTGTCCTCCAAACCCGGCGACGCGCCGGCCCCCGACCTTTTCCCCACCAGCGAAGCCCTCGCCGCGGCCCGCGACCGCGGCCGGGAAGCGAAGCGCGACGGGATGAACCGTCGCGCCCTCCCGGGCGAGTACCGGCAGCCCGGCCGCGAGGCCGAGGCGGACGAATGGCGCGCCGGCTACGACGAGGAGACGGCGCAGGAAGGCGGGGAAGCGTGACATGCATTCGCGCTTTCCCATCTCCCTCTCGCCGGCGGGGCCGTTGCGCCCCGACCACCGCGCCAATGCAGCGCTCGCCGCCGACGTGCTCGAGATCATGCGCCGGCACGCGCCGGCCATCCTCTCTGCCGTGCCGCTTCAGGATCCGGATCGGCGCCAGATCGCCGCGAACACGATGATGCTCGGGGCCTGCGCGGCGGCCCTCCGGCATCACATTGAGCACGACGTCGACATGAGCACGGCCGATCGGGACGCCGCGTTCAAGGTCGCGGCCGTCTGGTTCACCATGGACGGCGAGTGGGTCGCATTCGCCGTCGATCGCTTCCCGGACGTCGCATCGAACGTCCAGGCCATCCACCACATCATTGAGGCCCGGCGCACCGAGTTGCGCTACGGCGGCCTGGAGATCGTGCGCCAGACGTTCCGCTCCTTCGTCGCGCTGCCGGCACCGCGCGGCTGGCGGGAGGTGCTTGGCTTCAGCGCGGACAAGCCCGACACGATCACGAAAGAGCGCATCGAGGGCGCCTATCGCCTGGCGGCGCAGGCGGCGCATCCCGACAGGCCGGGAGGTTCGCACGAAGCCATGGCCGCGCTGAACCGAGCGCGCGACGAGGCCCTGCGGGAGGTCTGCGCGAAATGACGATCATTCGAGACGAGGAGGGAGCGATGGGGCTGCCCGACGACACGACCCTTCGGGCCGGCGATATCGTGCTGGTGCGCGCAAAGATGCGGTACGACCGCCGGCCGGGTGAAAATGCCGTTCACCTTGACATCGCTGGGGCGTCGAGCACCTACGCGAGCATGGCCGCCATTGTCTCGATCGAGCGGCCGCACTTCAAGAAGGGAGAGCGCGTCCGATACGATGGGAACGAGGGAACCGTCCTCGCTTCTCATGACGCCTACCTCTGGATCGAGCTCGACGGGCTCTGCCCGGTGTCGGTTCCGGCGAAGGCGTGCGAGCTCGTCGCGACGCTCGATCAGATCAGCAGCCAGCAGCTCGACGAGACCATCGAGCGCGGGAGGGCCCTCTAATGCTCCTCCGCTGCATCGATTTCGAGACGACCGGCGAGAACAAGGAAGACGAGCGTCACGCCGTCTGCGAGGTCGGCTGGCAAGACCTTGAGGTCGTCTTCGGGGATCCCATTCCCGGCGCCGTGCAGGCATTCATGGGCGGCGGCACTTCCATGTTGTGCAATCCCGGCCGGCCCATGCCGCCGGAGGCGCGCGCCGTCCATCACATTGGCGATGCGGAGCTGGCCGACGCGCCCAGCCCGACGGAAGCGTTCATGCGCCTCATGGTGGGGCCGCCCGCCTATTTCGTCGCGCACAACGCCGACTTCGAGAACTCGTTCTTCGGCGGCGGCGAGGTGCCCTTCATCTGCACGTACAAGGTCGCGCTGCGCGTCTGGCCGGATGCGCCGGGCCACGGCCTGCAGGTCCTGCGCTACTGGCTCGGTCTGGACATCGACCCGGCCCTCGGGCTCCCCGCGCACCGCGCCGGGCCTGACGCCTATGTCGGGGCCGTGCTCATGGCACGGATCCTCGAAGAACCGAGCGCGCCAACCCTCGAGACAATGGCGCGCTGGTCGCGCGGCGCCGCGTTGCTGCCGAAGATCACGTTCGGCACCAAGTACAAGGGGCAGCCCTGGGAGGAGGCCGACACCGGTTATCTGCGCTGGATCGTCGACAAGAGCGAATTGGACCGCAACGTCAAGGCCAACGCTCGCCACCACCTCAAGCTGCGAGGCGCGCTATGAGCAAGATGCGGCTCGGATCGATGCTCCGGCATCGCGGCGTGTGGCCGGCGATCGAGGATGAACTCGCCCGCCTTGGCGTCCGCGACTACGCGCTGGGCATGGGCGGCAAGCACCCCTTTGTCCGCATCACGATCGGCGATCGCTCCAAGCGCATCGCCTTCGCGGGCACGCCGGCGAGCAGCCCCTGGGCGACCAAGAACGCAGTGCGCACCGTGCGCCGTATCGTCGCCGCGATGCGGGAGGACTGATCCGTGCCTCGCTATGCCCTCCTCGGCGCGACTTTGGCATACAACCGCCGTTGCGGTTATGCTGGCCGCGCACGCCAAGAGGGGGCGAACCATGCAACAGAACCGACCGAGCCTGACCATGGGCACCATCGCCAAGGCCTGCCTGGCGCTGGCCGCATTGATTGTCTTCGGCCCCTTCGCGGTCGCGCTCATTTGGACCGGCCTGAGCGGCATGGTCGAGGTCATTCTCCGCTAGGACAGCCGCGCGCCGGATGTACCAGCGCGGCATGCCGGAGGCCCCGGCATGCATGAGCGCCTGTCCGACGATCCCATCGACGCCCTCGTCCGGGCCCTTGCCCGCCGGCAAGCGCGGCTCGATGCCGTTGCCGCGGCGCGGAGGCAGGCTGTAAGGTCGGCGCCGGAGGACATGCCAGATGAAGCAGCGCGCGGCGTTGTACGCCCGGTTTTCGACCGCCCATCAAAACGAACGGTCCGTTGACGACCAGCTCGCCCTGTGCCGCGACTTCGCAGCGCGGAACGGCTTTGCTGTCGTGGCGGAGTATGCGGACCGGGCGAAGTCCGGCGGCACCATCTTCGGCCGCGATGGCCTCCTCGACCTGATGGCGCGCGCCGAGCGCCGCGACTTCGATGTCGTCGTCGTCGAAGCCCTCGATCGTGTCAGCCGCGACATGGAGGACATGGCCGCGATCCACAAGCGGCTCCGCTTCGCCGGCATCCGTCTCATCGCGGTCAACGACGGCGAGGCCTCGACGATGCTCGTCGGCCTGCGCGGTCTTGTCGGGCAGCTCTACCGAGAGGACGGCGCCGAGAAGGTACGCCGAGGCATGGCCGGCGTGGTCAGGTCCGGACGCTCTGCCGGCGGCCGCAGCTACGGCTACCGGCCCGTGCTCGGCAAGCCGGGCGAGCTCGAGATCGTGCCGGACGAGGCGGCCGTGGTGCTCCGCATCTTCGAGGATTACGTCGGCGGCATGTCCCCGCGCGACATCGCCCACCGCCTCAACCGCGAGGGCATCGCCCCGCCGCGCGGCGCGAAGTGGAACGCGAGCACGATCAACGGCAACCTGGCACGCGGGCACGGGATGATCCTCAACCCGCTCTTCGCCGGCCGGATCGTCTGGAACCGCACCGTCATGGTTCGCGACCCGGATACCGGCCGCCGGGTGCCCCGCCCGCGGCCGGAAAGCGAATGGCAGTCGGTCGACGCGCCCCATCTGCGGATCGTGCCGCAGGATCTGTGGGAGGCGGCGCAGGACCGCAAGCACGGCCGATCGCGCGGCGCAGGGCGCACCCTCGTCCGCACGAAGCGTCTTCTCTCGGGCCTCATCCGCTGCGGCCACTGCGGCGGCGGCATGTCGATTGCGAGCAAGGCCCGCGGCCGCCAGCGCATCGCCTGCTCGCGCGCCCGCGAGAGCGGCACTTGCCAGAACACGAAGAAGGTCTTTCTCGACGCGATCGAGGAGACGGTGATTGAAGGCCTTCGCGTCCAGTTGTCGGATCCGCAGCGGCTCGCCAAGTTTGTCCAGGAGTACCGCGAGCGGCGCCGAGCCGAAGCGGCCACGGCGACCCGGGAACGCACCGCCGTCGAACGGCGGCTCGCCGAGGTGACGTCTGCAATGGACCGGATCGTCTCCTCAATCGGCGCCGGTATCCTCACGACGGAAGAGGCCCGCGGCCAAATGGCACAGCTTCGCCAGGAGAAGGCGGTGCTCGAGGATCGTCTCGCAGCGGCGATGAAAGAGCTGACGGTTGTCGAGCTCCACCCCGAGGCCGTCGAGGCCTACCGGAAGGCCGTCCAATCGCTTTCGAGCGTCTTGCGCGACGCCATCGCTGACGAGGATCAGGACGTGATCGCGGCGTTCCGCGCGCTCGTCGACAGCGTCGTCGTCACACCTGGCGCTCGCTACGAGGCGCCCATCGTCGAAATCAGGGGAAGGCTTGCGGCTTTGACCGGAGCCCCGATCGCGCCATCCGGACGATATCGCCGTGCCGGTGTGGCTCTTGAGGTGGTAGCGGAGGAGGGACTCGAACCCCCGACACGCGGATTATGATTCCGCTGCTCTAACCAGCTGAGCTACTCCGCCCCGTTCGGGCATGCGGCGCTTGGC
>JGI25328J35697_1000375_pt1 | contig 37994 bp, 36 predicted proteins | sample HigsolmetaAR203D_FD_35697 | JGI IMG/M metagenome (IMG submission 35697)
GAAGAACCTTTTTTCAGGCCGGAAAACTGACGCATTTCAGGCCGGAAAACTGACGCAGCGAGTCAATTCCTGACGCGGCATNCCCCGACACCGCCGGGCAACCGGCGCCAGCACGATCCATTGGGGCCGGAACAGGCGGTTCCGATCAGAGCTGGCGGAGCCGGAACTCCCCGTTGAGGGCGCGGACCAGGCGCGCGATCTCGGGGGTCAGGCAGGTATTGAACGTGGCCATGTCGCTGCAGCGCGCGGCGATTTCGCCGGCCCATTTGTCCAGGCCGAATCCACCCAGGACGCCGCGGGCCTTCTGGAAGCATTCCTCGCCCGCCGAGCCCCGGCGCAGCTCGCCGTGACGCGCCTCGCACCAGGTCATCGCGGCCGACAGGGCGGCGGCATTGGCGGCGTACAGGGCGGCCTGCCGGGTGTCGGACCCGGAGGCAGCGGCGGCGGAAGCCCCCATCCACATGGCCAGCGCGGCCACCAGGTGCTGTCTGCGGTCGATACGCGGCATTTCCCTGTCCTCCCGGCATGCAACACGGGATGGCATGCCGCCGCATCCAAGCGTACATGCACGCCCGGGCGGATGCGACCTCCGGCCCGCCCCCTCTCCTGCACGCGGGCGCCAGCTTCGCAAGCCGTCGCGATGGGGCATGCCCGCCACGCAGCGCCTGCTTCCCCGGCGCACCCCGGGCGCCCCTACAATCCCGGCGACGCCGCACGCGGCCGGACAGGACAGGGAGCCCACAGATGACGCAGGACACCACCATCATCGAGCACATCGGCAATGCCTACGACCGGCTTCCCTACCTGTCCGCGGCATTCCCGCAAAGTTCGCCCGCGCGGCTCCATGCGATCGCAAGGCTGTTCGGCCTGGATGCGCCGGACCCGGCCACGGCGCGGGTGCTGGAGCTGGGCTGCTCGGCCGGCGGCAACCTGCTGCCGTTCGCGGTGATGCACCCGCGGGCACGCGCGGTCGGCATCGACCTGTCCCCGGTGCAGGTCGAATCCGGGCGCGCCATCGTCGGACTGCTCGGGCTGGACAACCTCGAGCTGCGCCACATGAGCATCACCGACGTCGGCCCGGAGCTCGGCGAGTTCGACTACGTCATCTGCCACGGCGTGTACAGCTGGGTGCCGCCGGAAGTGCAGGAGAAGATCCTCGACATCTGCAGCCGCAACCTGTCGGCCAATGGCGTGGCCTACGTCAGCTACAACACCTATCCGGGCTGGAAGGCCAAGGAGATCATCCGCGACGCGATGCTGCTGCGCGGCACGTCGCGCCCGGACCCGGCTGAGAACCTCGCCTACGCACGCGGGATGATCGAGTTCATGCACGAAGTGGCACGGCCCGACAGCGTGCTGAAGAAGGTGCTGGACGAGAACATCGGGATGATCCGCGACGGCCAGCCCTACTACCTCATCCACGAGTTCCTCGAGCCCTGCAACGCGCCCTGCTACTTCAGCGATTTCCTGGCCAGGGCCGGGCAGCACGGCCTGTGCTACCTGGGCGAGGCGGACCTGTGCTCGATGTTCGCGTCCAACTTCGGACCCGAACGGGCCGCGGCGCTGATCCGCGAATGCGGGCAGCAGGAGCCGCTGGAGCAGATGATGGACTTCCTGACCAACCGCCCCTTCCGCCAGACCCTGCTGGTCCACGACGCGCGCAGGCAGGACCGCCGGTACAACCTCGGCCGGGAACGCATCCTCCCCCTGCACATCAGCGGCGGCTTCCGTGCCAAGGCCGGCGCCGGCGACAGGCCGGAGCCGGACGTCATGGTGTCGGCGAGGAACGGCCAGTCGCTGAACATGCTCAACCCGTCGGTGAAGCGGCTGGTGGACGCGCTGAATGCCGCGTTCCCTTCCAGCGTCCCGGTGGCGGAGCTGGCCGCCGGTGACGGCAACATGCCCGCCATTGTCGAATCGCTGCTGATCAGCGGCGCGATTTCCGTGCACTCGACGCCATTGCCCCCGGCCCCGGCGGCCATCGGCGACAGGCCCGTGGCGTTCGCGGCGCTGCGCAGGCTGGTCGCGCACCACAACGACGGCCATGCCCTGCCGGTCGCGCTGTTCAACCGCAACCACGAGACCCTGCCCGCGCTGGACGTGGTGACGCTGGCGCTGATCCCCCTGCTCGACGGCACCCGCACGCAGGCGGACCTGGAGGCGGAAATCGAGCGGGCCGCGGCTTCCGGCAGGATCACTTTCCACCAGGACGGCAAGGCATTGGATACGCCGGAGCGGCGCGCCCCGGCGATCCGCGGGAGCGTCGAGCGCGCGCTGCAGCGGCTGCGGCAGCTGGCCGTACTCGAGTAGGCCGGGACCCGGGCCTACTCGTCGAAGCGCAGGTGCCGCACGGACTTGCCGTGGCGGCGGATCAGGCGCAGGGCCTCGATCCCGACCTGGATGTGGCCCTCGACGAAGCGCGCGCTGACCTGGGCGTCGCTGGCCTCGGTCTTCACTCCTTCCGGGATCATCGGCTGGTCGCTGACCAGCAGCAGCGCGCCGGACGGGATGCGGTTGGCGAAGCCGGCCGCGAACACCGTGGCCGTCTCCATGTCGATGGCCATGCAGCGCATCCGCCGCAGGCGCTCCTTGAACGCGTCATCGTGCTCCCACACCCGGCGGTTGGTGGTGTACACGGTGCCGGTCCAGTAGTCGTAGCCGAGGTCGCGGATCATGGTCGAGACCGCGCGCTGCAGGGCGAACGCCGGCAGCGCCGGCACCTCGGGCGGCAGGTAGTCGTTGCTGGTGCCCTCGCCGCGGATCGCGGCGATCGGCAGGATCAGGTCGCCAAGCCGGTTCTTCTTCTTCAGCCCGCCGCACTTGCCGAGGAACAGCACCGCCCTGGGGCTGACCGCAGACAGCAGGTCCATCACGGTGGCGGCATTGGGGCTGCCCATGCCGAAGTTGATCATGGTGATGCCGTCGGCGGTGGCGCTGGGCATGGGCCGGTCCTGGCCCACGATCTTCGCCCCGGTCAGGCGGCTGAAGTGGGACAGATAGCCGCCGAAATTGGTCAGCAGGATGTATTGCCCGAACCCCTCCAGCGGCACGCCGGTGTAGCGCGGCAGCCAGTTGGCGACGATTTCACCTTTCTCCTTCATGCGCTCTCCTTTTTCGGCACATTTTGTCATGCCATCCATGACCTTCGGCTGTTTGGCCGGGCGCGGGGGGACCGTTAACTTCGGGTGATCCACCGGGGAGACCACCGATGCTTCGACCATTGACCGCAGCCTTGTGCGCGGCCCTGCTCGCCGGGTGCGCGAGCACGGCCGCGAAGAACCCGCCTCCACCCGCCTCCGCCACCCCGGCCGATCCGGCCCGGGAGGCCTTCGCCAGCACCTACCGCCCGATCGCCGCGCCGCCGGTGCTGATCACCAACGCGACCGTGCTCGTCGGCGACGGCCGCCGCCTCGACGGCGCCGACGTGCTGATGCGCGAGGGCAGGATCGTCGAGGTCGGCCACGGGCTGGCCGCCCCCGCCGATGCGGTCCGCGTGGACGGCACCGGCAAGTGGGTGACCCCGGGGCTCATCGACGCGCACTCGCACCTGGGCGTGTACCCGAGCCCGGGCACCCAGTCGCACAGCGACGGCAACGAGATGACCAGCCCGGTGACCGCCCAGGTCTGGGCCGAACACTCGGTCTGGCCGCAGGACCCCGGCTTCGGCACCGCGCTGGCCGGCGGCATCACCACCCTGCAGATCCTGCCCGGCTCGGCCAACCTGGTCGGCGGCCGCGGCGTGACCCTCAAGAACGTCTACGCCAACACCGTGCAGGACATGAAGTTCCCGGGCGCGCCGCACGGGCTGAAGATGGCCTGCGGCGAGAACCCGAAGCGGGTGTATGGCCAGCGGGGCGGCCCGGCCACGCGCATGGGCAACCTGGCCGGCTACCGTGCCGCCTTCATCGATGCACAGGCCTACGCGAAGAAGGCCGGCGACAAGGACCGCAAGCGCGACCTGAAGCTGGAGACCCTGGCCGGCGCGCTCAACGGCGACATCCTGGTCCACATCCACTGCTACCGCGCCGACGAGATGGCGCAGATGCTGGACCTGGCGAAGGAGTTCGGTTTCCGCATCTCCGCGTTCCACCACGGCGTGGAGGCGTACAAGATCGCCGACCGCCTGGCCGCCGAGGGCGTGTGCGCGGCGCTGTGGGCCGACTGGTGGGGCTTCAAGATGGAAGCCTGGGACGGCATCCAGGAGAACATCGCCCTGGTGGACCGTCCGCAGGGCAGCTGCGCGATCGTGCACTCCGACTCCGAGGAGGGCATCCAGCGCCTCAACCAGGAGGCGGCCAAGGTCATCGCCGCGGCCCGCCGCGTGGGCATCGAGATCGCGCCCGAACGCGCGATCCGCTGGCTGACGCAGAACCCGGCCAGGGCGCTGGGCATCCTCGACAGGACCGGCACCCTGGAGCCGGGGAAGATGGCCGACGTGGTGCTGTGGAACGGCAATCCCTTCAGCTCCTACGCGCAGGCCGAGAAGGTCTGGATCGACGGCGCCCACGTGTACGACCGCCACGACCCCTCGCGCCGTCCCGTGTCCGACTTCCTGCTGGGAGGTGTGCGATGAGCCGCCGTTTCCGCATCGTCACGAAGGCCGCCGCCCTGGCCCTGGCCCTGTGCGCCTGTGCCGGCGCCGCGGCCCAGGACCTGCTGATCCGCAACGCCAGGGTCCACACCGCCACCGCGCAGGGCACGCTCGAAGGCACGGACGTGCTGGTGCAGGGTGGCGTGGTGCGTGCCATCGGCAAGGGCCTGTCCGCCTCCGCCGGGGTCCCGGTGGTGGAAGCCAGCGGCCGTCCGCTGACGCCGGCGCTGTTCGGCGGCATCTCGGGCGTCGGCATCGAGGAAGTTTCCGGCGAGCAGTCCACCACCGACGCCGCGCTCGCGCTGGGCAACGGCCCGAAGGACATGGTGGTGCGGCCGGAGTTCGACGTCACCCTGGCCTACAACCCCGACTCGATCCTGGTGCCCGTGGCGCGCGTCGGCGGCATCGGCTTCACCCTGCTCGGCGCCGACAGCCGTCCGGGCGGCTCGATCGTCGCCGGACAGGGCGCCGTGGTCCGCCTCGACGGCAGCCCCGACCCGATCGGCCCGCGCGTGCTGTTCCTGTCGCTGGGCGCGGGCGCCTCGGGCCTGACCGGCAATTCCCGCGCCGGGCAGTGGATGCTGCTCGACCAGCTGGTGGACGAGGCGCGCGGCAGGATCGCGCCCGATTCCCCGCACGCGCTGCTGACCCCGGCCGGCCGCGCCACCCTCGCGCGCTACTTCTCCGGCAACGGGCTGGTGGTCGCGCGCGTGGAGCGCGCCGCCGACATCCGCCAGCTGCTGCGCTGGTCGCAGCGCCACGGCGTGCGGATCGCCATCGCCGGCGGCGCCGAGGCCTGGAAGCTGGCGCCCGAACTGGCACGCGCGAAGGTGCCGGTGTTCGTGGACGTGCTGGCCAACCTGCCGTCGAACTTCGACCAGCTCGGCGCGACCATGGAGAACGCCGCCAGGCTGCGCGCCGCGGGCGTCCAGGTCGGCTTCACCCAGTCCGGTGACGCCTCGCACAACGCGCGCAAGGTACGCCAGCTCGCCGGCAACGCGGTCGCCAACGGCATGGCATGGGAGGACGCGCTGGCCGGCCTGACCCGGGTCCCCGCCGAAACCTTCGGCGTGGCCGACCGCACCGGCACGATCGCCGTGGGCCGCAGCGCCGACCTGGTGCTGTGGACCGGTGACCCGCTGGACGTGGCCAACACCGCCGACCAGATGTGGCTGGGCGGCCGCGCGGTCCCGATGCGCTCGCGCCAGACCGAGCTGCGCGACCGCTACCTGCGCGGCGAACCGTCGCGCGAAGCGGGCCAGCTGCCGCTCGCCTACCCGGCCGGCACGCGCTGACCCCCGCCGTGCGCGTGGCCTCAGGGCCACGCGCACGGATCCGGGCGTTCGTGACGCGCGTCACATTTCATCCGGGCGCAGTGCTGCTAGCTTCCGGGCTTCCACGGGGGAGGAAAGCGTGATGCGCATCGGGATCGTCGTCGATTCTGCCTGCGACCTGCCGGCCGACTTCATCGAGCGCCATCGCATCGTGCTGCTGCCGATCACGGTGCGCATCGGCGAGGCGGTCCTGGCCGACCAGCGCAACGAGGAGGCCACGCTGCAGTTCCTGCACGCGCACGTGGCCGAGCGCGGGCACGAGGCCGAGACCATCCCCTTCACGGTCGAGCAGATCCGGGACCTGTTCCTGCAGAAGCTGGTGATCGACTACGACCACGTCTTCTGCCTGACCATCTCCAAGCTGCGCAGCCAGATCCACGACAACGCGCTGCAGGCCAGTTTCGCGATCCTCAACGAGTACCGGCCGATCCGGCAGGCCGCCGGCCACAACTCGCCGTTCGCGTTGCGCGTGATCGACACGCTCAGCCTGTTCGCCGGGCAGGGCGTCTCCGCGATCGAGGCGGTGCGGCTGCGCGAAGAGGGCCAGACCCCGCCGCAGATCCGCATGCGGCTGGAGCAGCTGGCGACGAACACCTACGGCTACATGGTCCCGCGCGACCTGTACTACCTGCGCGCCCGCGCGCGCCACAAGGGCGACCGCAGCGTCGGCCTGGTCGGCGCGGCGCTGGGCAGCGCGCTCGACATCAAGCCGGTGCTGCGCGCCTACCGCGGCGAGACCTCGCCGGTGGCCAAGCTGCGCGGCTACGACAACGCCGTGCGCCGGCTGTTCGAATTCACCGCCAGGCGCGTGCGCGAAGGGCTGCTGACCCCTGTCGTGGTGATCGGCTACGGCGGCGAACTGGAGGAGATGCGGGCCCTGCCCGGGNACGGGGCGCTGCGCGAGGCCTGNGCCGACGCCGGGGTCGAGGTGTACGAGACCGTGACCAGCCTGACCGCGATGGTCAACGTCGGCAAGGGCGCGCTCGGCATCGGCTTCGCCGCGCCACCCCACGCGCCGGACTTCTGAGGCCGTGTCCACGCGCTGGTACTTCGACTTCGTCTCGCCGTTCGCCTGCCTGCAGTGGCGCAGGCTCGCGCCCGTGCCCGCCGGCCACGCGATCGAACCGGTGCCGGTGCTGCTCGGCGCGATCCTCGACGCGCTGGGCCAGCGCGGGCCGGCCGAGATCCCGCGCAAGCGCGAGTTCACGTACCGCCACGTGCTGTGGCGGGCGCGCCGCGACGGCATGCCGCTGCGGTTCCCGCCAGCGCATCCGTTCAACCCGCTGCCGGCGCTGCGCCTGTGCATCGCCGCCGGGACCACGCCCGCGGCCATCGACGCGCTGTTCGACTGGATCTGGGTGCAGGGCAACGCCGCAGACAGCGCGGAAGCGCTGGCGCCGGTGGCGCGGCGGCTGGGCGTGGACCTGGAAGCCCTGTCCTCGGCCCCGGTGAAGGACGCCCTGCGCCGGAACACGCAGCAGGCCCTGGACGCCGGCGTGTTCGGCGTGCCCACGCTGCAGATCGGGGAGGCCCTGTTCTGGGGCGACGACGCCCACGACTTCGCGATGGCGGTCCTGCGCGATCCCGCCCTGCTCGACGGGGAGGAGTTCCGGCGCGTGTCCACGCTGCCGGTCGGCATCGAGCGCCCCGGCAGCCGCCGCGGCTAACGGATTTTTGCCGCATCCGGGGCTACGCTGGTTGCGACAACCGATCCCGGGGGGATGCATGCCGGTCCGCTACTTCGTCACCCTTCCCGACCCCGCCCGCGTCCGCGACGCCGGGCAGTTCGCCTTCACCTCGCAGGGCGCCGGGGGCCTGGCGGAAGAACTGCAGGCCGCGTTGCGCGGCGACGCCCTGTTCCAGCGCTGGCGCCGGACGCTGGACGACCCCGACGACGTCGATCCCGCGCTCGGCGCCACCGACCCGTCCGCCACCGTGGAAGGCCTGCAGCACGACCTGCACATCGACCTGGTGGTGACCACCACGCTGCCTGGCGAAGTGTTCCGGCACCGGATGCGCCTGCTCGCGGGCAACGCCTGGGAGCTGCGCGACGTCACCGCCGCCTGATGGCGCGCACGCCGGTCCTGCTCGCCTGGAGCGGCGGCAAGGATGCCGCATGGGCCCTGCACGTGCTGCGCCAGCGCGGCGACCTCGACGTCGTCGGCCTGCTGTCCACGATGACCGTGGACTACGGGCGCGCATCGATGCAGGGCATCCGCCGCGAGGTGCTGCAGGCGCAGGCGCGCGCCGCCGGCCTGCCGTTGCTCGAGGCCGGCATCGCCGCCGGCTCCGGCAACGCCGACTACGAGGCGGCCATGGCCGCAGCACTCGCACAGGCGCGGGCGCGCTGGCCCGGATTGCGCACCCTGGCCTTCGGCGACCTGTTCCTGGAGGACATCCGTGCCTGGCGCGTCGCCAGCCTGTCTCGCATCGGCTGGGACGTGGCGACGCCGCTGTTCGGGGCCGATACCGGTGCGCTCGCACGGGCGATGATCGAAGGCGGCCTGCGCGCACGGCTGTGCTGCGTGGACACGCAGCAGCTCGACGCCCGCTTCGCCGGACGCGCGTTCGATGCGGCCCTGCTGGACGAACTGCCACCGGCCGTCGACCCCTGCGGCGAGCGCGGCGAGTTCCACACCTGCGCCTGGGCGGGACCGATGTTCGCGGCACCGCTGCCGGTGGTCCCCGGCGACACCGTGCTGCGCGATGGGCGCTTCGCCTATACCGACGTGTTGCTGTCCGGCTGAACCGGGTCAGAAGCCGGTGGCGCGGCTGCCGTCGCAATGGACGCGCAGGAATTCGAGCGCGTCGTACACGCGTGCCGCGGTCTCGCCGGAATCCAGCAACAACACCGCATCGGTGGTGTTGCCCGCGAAGCGCAGGTGGANCTCCTCCCCCATCCGTCGCAACGCCCGGATGTTCCCGAAATGCATGCCGACCGGATCGCCGATGACCGGCCCGCCCAGCAGGTCTTCCACCGCGGCTTCGGTGGTGTCCCACGCATCCTGCGGGTTGCGCACCACGAACCAGGTCTGCGAGGCATCGGCACGCAGGCGCGACACGCAGGTGGACACCGGCGCGGCATCGATGATCCGCGGCTTCGGATCGAAACCGCCGCGCAGGCCTTCCCGACGCGCCTGGTCCAGCATTTCGGCCATCGGCGTGGATACGTAGCGGTTGCCCGGCAGCATCATCGAAAGAAACGTCTGCGCACTCTCCACGGTGCGCGCGGCCGCGGTGTCGCCGCCTTCCGCCGCGGTCGCGGCTGCCATCGTCATCGCCAGCGCGAGTCCCACCGCAGCCAGCCCGCCCTTGCGTTCCGCCATGCCTTTCCCCGTCACCTGGTTCATGCCGCCCGCAAGGCTTTCGCGTGGTNCGCGATGTGCTCGCCGATGAAGNTGGCGACGAAGTAGTAGCTGTGGTCGTAACCCGGGCGCATGCGCAGCTCGAGCGGATGGCCGGCCTGCGCGCAGGCCTGCTGCAGCAGCTGCGGGCGCAGCTGGGGCTCGAGGAACTCGTCGTCCGCGCCCTGGTCCACCAGCAGCGGCAGCTGCTCCCGGGCGGTGCGCACCAGCTCGCAGGCGTCGTATTGCCGCCATGCCTCGCGGTCGTCGCCGAGGTAGGCGGCGAAGGCCCTCTGCCCCCACGGCACCTGCGACGGGGCCACGATCGGCGCGAACGCCGACACGCTGCGGTAGCGGCCCGGGTTGCGCAGCGCCACCACCAGCGCGCCGTGGCCNCCCATCGAGTGCCCGCTGATGCCCCGCGCGCCCGATACCGGGAACTCCGCCTCGACCAGCGCGGGCAGCTCGTGCACCACGTAGTCGTACATGCGGTAGTGCGTGGACCACGGGGCCTGCGTGGCGTTGACGTAGAAGCCGGCGCCCTTGCCCAGGTCGTAGCCCTCGGCGTCGGGCACGTCGTCGCCGCGCGGGCTGGTGTCCGGGGCGACGATGGCGATGCCGTGCTCCGCCGCGTAGCGCTGCGCGCCGGCCTTGGTGATGAAGTTCTGCTCGGTGCAGGTCAGGCCCGAAAGCCAGTACAGCACGGGCAGGCGCGCGCCTGCTTCCGCCGCCTGCGGTGGCAGGTACACGGCGAAGTTCATGTCGCAGCCGAGCACCTCCGANCGGTGCCGGTACACGTCCTGCCAGCCGCCGAAGCAGGCACGGTGTTCGATGCGTTCCATGGCCTTCCTCAGAAATGGATCACGGTGCGGATCGACTTGCCCGCGTGCATCAGATCGAAGGCCTCGTTGATCCGCTCCAGCGGCAGGGTATGGGTGATGAACGGCGCCAGCTCGATCTCGCCNCGCATCGCCTGCTCGACCATGCCCGGCAGCTGCGAGCGGCCCTTCACGCCGCCGAACGCGGTCCCCATCCACCGGCGGCCGGTGACCAGCTGGAACGGGCGGGTGCGGATCTCCTGGCCGGCGCCGGCCACGCCGATGATCACGCTCTGCCCCCAGCCGCGGTGCGCGCATTCCAGCGCCGCGCGCATGACCTCGACGTTGCCGATGCACTCGAAGCTGTGGTCCACGCCCCAGCCCGTCATCTCGATGATCACCTGCTGGATCGGCTTGTCGTGGTCCTTCGGGTTGACGCAGTCGGTGGCGCCCATCTTCCGCGCCAGTTCGAACTTCTCCGGGTTGATGTCGATGGCGATGATCCGCCCGGCCTTCGCCTGCTTCGCGCCCTGGATCACCGCAAGCCCGATCGCGCCGAGGCCGAACACCGCGACCGAGTCGCCAGGCTGCACCTTCGCCGTGTTGTGCACCGCGCCGAGGCCTGTGGTCACGCCACAGCCGAGCAGACAGACCTGTTCGTGGTCGGCCTGCGGGTTGATCTTCGCCAGCGACACTTCCGCCACCACGGTGTACTCGCTGAAGGTCGAGCAGCCCATGTAGTGGTAGACCGGCTGGCCCTTGTAGGAGAAGCGCGTGGTGCCGTCCGGCATCAGCCCCTTGCCCTGGGTGGCACGCACGGCGATGCACAGGTTGGTCCTGTTGCTCCTGCAGAACAGGCACTCGCCGCACTCGGCGGTGTAGAGCGGGATGACGTGGTCGCCCGGACTGACGCTGGTCACGCCCTCGCCGACCTCGACCACCACGCCCGCGCCCTCGTGGCCGAGCACGCAGGGGAACACGCCCTCCGGGTCCTCGCCGGACAGGGTGAAGGCATCGGTATGGCAGAGCGCGGTGTGGGTGATCTTCACCAGGACCTCGCCCTTCCTCGGGCCCTCCAGGTCCAGCTCGACGATCTCCAGCGGCTTGCGCGGCCCGAACGCGACGGCGGCACGGGTCTTCATGGCGTCATTCCCTCCCGGTTTCGTTGCCGGCGGCGCAGGTGCCGCCGGTGTTGTCGTTCACTTCAGGTACGAGCGGATCAGCCCGGCCATCTCCGCCACGCGCGCCTCGCGCGCGGCCTGGTCCGCGGCCGCATGGCCGAACTGCTCGCGCAGGTGCGACTCCAGCACCTCGCTCATCAGCCCGTTGACCGCGCCGCGGACGGCGGCGATCTGCTGCAGCACCGCGTAGCACTCGGCGCCTTCCGCGATCGCGCGCTCCACGCCCTCGCACTGGCCACGGATGCGGCGGATGCGGGCGAGCACCTTGCGTTTTTCTTCCGGGGTGTGCGGCATGGCCGGTTCCCGTCATACCCGGGGGGAGTATACATCCCGGCGACGCGCCGGCACATACCATGGCCACTCCCCTGCCCGGAGCCCGCGCCATGCGCCTGTGGTCGCTGCACCCCCGTCACCTCGACCCGCCGGGCCTGGTGGCGCTGTGGCGCGAGGCCCTGCTGGCACGGGCCGTGCTGCATGGCCGGACCCGTGGCTACCGCCACCACCCGCAGCTCGACCGCTTCCGGGCGCATCCCCGGCCACCCGCGGCGATCGACGCCTACCTGGCCGCGGTGCACACCGAGGCCACCGCCCGCGGCTACCGCTTCGACCGCTCGAAGTTCGGCCGGCCGCGCGCGGTCGAGCCGATCGTGGTGACGACCGGGCAGCTGGAACACGAGTGGGCCCACCTGCTGCGCAAGCTGGCGGCACGTGATCCGGCGCTGCACGCGCGATGGGCCGGCACCGGCCATCCGGACCCGCACCCCCTGTTCCGTGAGGTGCCCGGCCCGGTGGCGCCGTGGGAACGCGCGTCCGGCTGAGGCTCAGCCGGTGTTCTGGATGCCCGCGGCGATGCCGTTGACCGTGGACACCAGCGCGCGCAGCAGCGCGTCGTCCTCACGGCCGCCCTCGCGCCAGCGCCGCAGCAGGTCCACCTGCAGCAGGCTCAGCGGGTCGACGTACGGGTTGCGCAGCCGGATCGACAGCCGCAGCCGGTAGTCGTCGGCGAGGATGCGGTCGCGCTGCTTCAGCAGCAGGATCGCGTCGCAGGTGCGCAGGAACTCCTCCGCGATCACGGGGTAGAACACCGCGTGCAGGTCGCCGGCGAGCCGCGAGTAGCGCTCGAAGATCGCCAGGTCCGACTTGGCCAGCACCATCTCCACGTCGTCGAGCAGCGCGGCGAAGAACGGCCACTCGCACGCCATCTCCGCCATCGCCTCCTGCCCGTATTCGCGGATGCCGTGCTGCAGGGCATGGCCGACGCCGTACCAGCCGGTGAGGGTGGAACGGTTCTGCGACCAGGCGAACACCCACGGGATCGCGCGCAGGTTGCCGATGCCGCCCTCGCGCCGGCGCGAGGGCCGCGAGCCGATCCGCAGCCGCTCGATCACGTCGATCGGCGTGGCCGCGCGGAAGTACGCCGGGAAGTCGGGGTGCTCGTGGACCAGCGCGCGGTAATGCCGGCGGGATTCCTCCGCCAGCACCGCCGCCATCGCCTTCCAGCGCTCCTCGCGCGGCTCGGGCGGGCGCGGGCGCAGCGTCGCGCGCAGCACCGCGCCGGCCGCCTGTTCCAGGTTGCGCAGCGCCAGCGCACGGATGCCGTACTTGCGGTGGATCACCTCGCCCTGCTCGGTGACCCGCAGGCTGCCGTCCACCGAGCCGCGCGGCGCGGCGATCACCGCCCGCCCGGTCTTGCCGCCGCCACGCGAGACCGAACCGCCGCGGCCGTGGAAGAACATGATCCGCACGCCGTATTCCGCGGCCAGCGCCGACAGCTCCGCCTGCGTGCGCTGCAACGCCCAGCGCGAGGCCAGCAGGCCGCCGTCCTTGGCGCTGTCCGAATAGCCAAGCATCACCGTCTGCTCGTTCCGGCGCCGGGCCAGGTGCGCGCGGTAGAGCGGGTCCGACAGCAGCGAGCGCATGGTCTCCGGCGCCGCCTGCAGGTCGTCCACGGTCTCGAACAGCGGGGTGACGTCGAGCGGCACCATGCCGTCCTCCGTGCAGCCGGCGATCCGCGCCAGCGCCAGCACCGCCAGCGCGTCGGCGGCGCTGCGGCTCATGCTGACGATGTACAGCCCGGTCGCCCCGGCACCGTGGCGGTGACGCACGTCGAGCACGGCGCGGAACACCTCGAGGGTGGACGCGGCGACCGGATCGCCCGTGTCCGCGGCCACGGCCTCGCGGCCCTCGAGGACGGCATGCAGGCGCGCGACGCGCTCATCCGGACCGCGCGCGCCGAAACCCGGATCGCCGAGCAGGGCCGCGAGCGCGGCGTCATGCACCGCCGAATCCTGGCGGATGTCGAGGGCCGCGAGGTGGAAGCCGAAGGTGCGCGCGCGCCACAGCAGGCGGCGCAGCGCGAAGCGGCCGGCGTGCTCGCCACGGTTGCGCGACAGGCTGGCGTCGATCAGCTCCAGGTCGGCGATGAACTCCCGCGCGGTGCCGTAGCCGCGCGCGTCGTCCCGCGTGGCCAGTTCCAGCCGCCGCTCCATCAGCCCGAGCAGGCGGCGGTAGGGCATGTCGGCCAGGCGCGGGCTGAACTCCGCCACGCGCTCCGGCAGCTGCGCGGCATATTCCCCGATGCGGTCGGACACGGCCGGGTCCACGCCGACGCGGTCCGNCGACTGGGTCAGCGCGCGCCCGAGCGCGGCGACGTCGCGCCGGTACTGCGCGATCACCTGCGCGCGCTGCGCCTCGAGCGCGGCGCGGATGGTGCCGGCGTTGACGTTCGGGTTGCCGTCCATGTCGCCGCCGACCCAGGTGCCGAAGCGCAGCACCNGCGGCAGCTCGATCCTGCGGCCGTACACCGCCTCGATCGCGTCGGCGAAGGCCTCGTAGAACACCGGCACCACGCGGTACAGGGTGTTGGCCAGGTAGTAGCCGACGTGCTCGACCTCGTCGGCCACGGTCGGGCGGTACGCGGGCTGATCGCTGGTCTGCCAGGCCGAGGTCAGCGCCTGGCGGATCCGCGCCAGGTCGGCGCGGCGCTCGACCGGCGTGCGCGTGCGGTCGATGTCCGCGACCAGGCGCTCGACGATGTCGCGCTCCTTCTCGAGGATCGCGCGGCGCACGATCTCGGTCGGGTGGGCGGTGAACACCGGCTCGATCCACAGCCGCGGCAGCGCCGCCGCCAGCTCATCGAAGCCGACGCCGTCGTCCCGGAGCGCGCGCAGCACCGCCACGAACCCGCCCGGCTGCGGCTGGTCGCTGCTGCGCTCGTAGTCGCGGCGGCGGCGGATGCGGTGCACCCGCTCGGCGAGGTTGACCGCGCCGAAGTACGCGGCGAAGGCGCGCACCACCGCCTCGGCCTCGCCCGGCTCCAGCCGTGCCAGCCGTTCCGCCAGCGCGTCCACCGGCAGGCCGCGCTCACGGCGCGCGATGGCCTCGCGGCGGATGGCCTCGACCCGCTCCAGCAGTTGCGGCGATTCCTGCTCGGCCAGCACCTCGCCGACCAGCGCGCCCAGCCTGCGCACGTCGTCGCGCAGCAGGGCGTCGGTCTCCGCGAACTCCAGGTGCTCGCGCAGCGGGGGTTGCGTCGATGCGGCCATGCCCCGAAGGCTAGCGCAATTGCACCCCGCAACGCGCGAAGGTTGCGCCCGTGACGATCCGCCCGGGGCGCGTCAGTAGGCGAACTCGCGGAACACGCGGTCGATGTCGCCGTTCCACTCGCCGTGGAACAGTTCCAGCTTGCGCTCGGCCGGGGTCTGCCCCGACTCGGCGATCTCCACCAGCGTATCGAGGAAGCCGGCCTCGTCCGCGCCCTTGCTGTTGAGGCGCGCCCGCCGGCGCAGCCCGGTGGCGGAGATCTTCAGCGCCTCGCGGGCCAGGTCGCGCACCGTGCCGTTGCGGAACGGCAGCTTCAGCCCGTGCCTGGGCACGCCGTCGCGCAGGGCGTGGCGCTCCTCGAGGGTGAAGTCCTTCACCAGGTCCCAGGCGGCGTCGAGCGAGGCGTCGTCGTAGAGCAGNCCGACCCAGAACGCCGGCAGGGCACAGATCCGGTTCCACGGCCCGCCGTCGGCGCCGCGCATCTCCAGGTACTGCTTCAGCCGCACCTCGGGGAAGGCCGTGGTCATGTGGTCGGACCAGTCGCGCAGCGTGGGCAGCTCGCCCGGCAGCCCGGGCAGCCGCCCCTCTAGGAAGTCGCGGAAGCTCTGCCCGGCGACGTCGATGTACCTGCCTTCGCGGTGGACGAAGTACATCGGCACGTCGAGGAGGTAGTCCACGTAGCGCTCGTAGCCGAAGCCGTCCTCGAACACGAAGTCGAGCATGCCGGTGCGGTCCGGGTCGGTGTCGGTCCACACGTGCGANCGGTAGCTGAGGAAGCCGTTGGGCCGGCCCTCGGTGAACGGCGAGTCGGCGAACAGCGCGGTGGCGACCGGCTGCAGCGCGAGTCCCACGCGGAACTTGCGCACCATGTCGGCTTCGTTTTCGAAATCGAGGTTGACCTGCACCGTGCAGGTGCGGGTCATCATGTCCAGGCCCAGGTTGCCCACCTTCGGCATGTAGGCGCGCATGATCCGGTAGCGGCCCTTGGGCATCCACGGCATGTCCTCTCGCCGCCACTTCGGCTGGAAGCCCATGCCGAGGAAACCGATCCGCAGCTCGTCGGCCACCGCCTTGACCTCGAACAGGTGGCTGCCGACCTCGCGGCAGGTCTGGTGGATGTCCTCGAGCGCCGCGCCGGACAGTTCGAGCTGGCCGGCCGGCTCCAGCGACACCGTGGCGCCGTCCTTGCCCAGCGCGATGACGCGGCCGTCCTCGGTCACCGGGTCCCAGCCGAAGCGGGTCAGCCCCTGGAGCAGCGCCTCGATTCCGCGTTCGCCCTCGAACGGCGGCGGCCGCAGGTCGTCGAGCCGGAACCCGAACTTCTCGTGCTCGGTGCCGATGCGCCAGCGCGCGCGCGGCTTCTCTCCGGCGNCGATGGCCTGGACGAGCTGCCCGCGCGAGCTGACGGGGGNGTCGGAAGCGTGGCTGGGGCTGGACAAGGGGATACCCGGTCGGACTTGCGCAGGGCGGCACTATAGACCGGCGCGGGGCGCCGTGGCATTCCGCCACCGGAACACAGGATGCGCNCGATGCATACGAATGCATCGCGCCGCAGTATTGTCCCCACGCCACGGGCGCCGATAGCCTCGGCGTGGACCACACCGGGGAACCGACCATGCGACCCGTGCTGCTGTTCGGCCTGCTGCTGGCCCTGGCCACGTCCGTGCACGCCGCCGCCGTCGAGCGGATCGAACCGGGCAACTGGTGGGTGGGCATGAAGCACCGCCAGGTGGAACTGATGGTCCACGGCCCGGGCATCGCCTCGACCACCCCGCGCCTGGACCACCCGGGCGTGCGCATCGTCCGCAGCGAACGCCTGGACAGTCCCAACTACCTGTTCGTCATGATCGACATCGGCGACGACGCGAGGCCGGGCGAACTGGAAATCGCGTTCCTGCGCGACGNCCAGGTGGTCGCACGCCACCCGTGGCGGCTGGAGGCCCGTGAACCGGCGCCGGGGCGCGGCTTCGACGCACGTGACGCCATCTACCTCGTCACACCGGACCGCTTCGCCAACGGCGACCCGTCCANCGACAGCGTGCCCGGGATGCGCGAGGCGGCCGACCGCGCCGATCCCTACGGGCGCCACGGCGGCGACATCGCCGGCCTGCGCCGGCACCTGGACTACATCGCGGGCCTCGGCTTCACCATGCTCTGGCCGACGCCACTGCTGGAGAACGACCAGGACCAGCAGAGCTACCACGGCTACGCGATCACCGACCTGTACCGGATCGACCCGCGNTTCGGCAGCAACGAGGACTTCCGCGCGCTCGCGCGCGAGGCCCGCGAACGCGGCATCGGCCTGGTCATGGACGTGGTGCTCAACCACATCGGCGCCGGGCACTGGTGGATGCGCGACCTGCCCGGCCGGGACTGGATCAACCACGGCGGGCGCTTCGTTCCCACCAACCACCGCCGCACCACCATCCAGGATCCGCACGCCGNGCCGGAGGACCGCGCCGGCTTCACCGACGGNTGGTTCGTCGAGGCCATGCCCGACCTCAACCAGCGCAACCCGCACGTGGCCCGCTACCTGATCCAGAACACGCTGTGGTGGATCGAATACGCGGGCCTTGCCGGCATCCGCGAGGACACCTTCGGCTACGCCGACGCGGATTTCCTCTCCGCATGGGCGAAGGCGGTGATGGAGGAGTACCCGGACTTCGCCATGGTCGGCGAGGAATGGAGCCCGAACCCTGCGATCGTCGCCCACTGGCAGCGCGGCAAGGCCAACCGCAGCGGCCATGTGCCGCACATGACCGGNATGATCGACTTCCCGGTGCACATCGCGCTGCGCGAGGCGCTGGTCCGGCCCGACACCCGGGAAAGCGTCTGGATGCCGCTGTACGAGATGCTGGCCTGCGACTTCCTGTACCCGGACCCGGACGCGCTGGTGGTGTTCGCCGAGAACCACGACACCCCCCGGCTGCTGGCGCACGTGGACGGCGATACGGGGCTGTGGAAGCTGGGCATCGCCTTCATCGCCACCACCCGCGGCATCCCGCAGTTCTACTACGGCTCGGAAGTGCTGCTGCGCGGGCCGAAGGAGCGCCACGACGGGCTGCTGCGCGCCGACATGCCCGGAGGCTGGGAAGGCGATGCCGCCAGCGCCTTCACCGGCAGGGGCCTGTCGGCGCAGCAGCGCGAGGCGCAGGACTTCGTGCGCACCCTGTTCAACTGGCGCCGGCGCACGCCGGTCGTGCAGACCGGCAAGCTGACCCATTACGCGCCGGAAGGCGGCGTGTACGTGTACTTCCGCCACGATGGCCGGGACACGGTGATGGTGGCCCTCAATCGCAACGGCGCCGAGACCCCGCTGGCCCTCGGCCGCTTCACCCGCTTCCTCGGCGCCGCGCGCTCGGCCACCGACGTGCTGACAGGGCGCCGGGTGGAGCTGGGGGATACGCTCCTGCTGCCGGCGAGGGCGCCGCTGATCCTCCAGCTCGAGTAGGCCCCGCGCGGACGCGGCTGGTTCGCATTTCGCCATCGCGCCCGGGACCGTTCCAGAATGTGCCCGGTCCCGGCAGGAGAACACGCATGGCCAGCCGCAACCCCGGACTCCACCGCAGCCACCGCGCCGGCTGGCTGCGCGCCGCGGTGCTCGGTGCCAACGACGGCATCGTCTCGGTCGCCGGCGTGGTCGTCGGCATCGCGGCCGCCAGCGCGAGCCACGAGACCGTCCTGGCCACCGGCGTGGCCGCGACCGTGGCCGGCGCCTTCTCGATGGCCGCCGGCGAGTACGTCTCGGTGAAGTCGCAGGCCGACACCGAGGCCGCCGACCTCGACATCGAGCGCCGCGAACTGCGCGAGGATCCCCAGGCCGAGCTGGAGGAACTGGCCGCGATCTACCGCCAGCGCGGCCTGGAACCGGAACTGGCGCGGACCGTCGCCGAGCAGCTCACCCGCCACGANGCGCTCGCCGCCCATGCCCGCGACGAACTCGGGATCACCGAGGAACTGCGGGCACGGCCGGTGCAGGCGGCGATGTCCTCCGCCGCCGCCTTCTGTGCCGGCGCCGCCCTGCCGGTGCTCGCGGCGCTGCTGGCCCCGCGCGCGTACGTGGAGGTGGTGGTTTCCGCGGCCACGGTGGCCGGGCTGCTGATCTCGGGCGCTGCGGCGGCAAAACTGGGCGGCGCGCCGGTGCTGCGCGGCGCGCTGCGCGTCGGGTTCTGGGGCGTGCTGGCGATGGTGGCCGCGTCGGCGGTCGGCCGCCTGTTCGACGTCGCCGCCTGATTACAGCGGCCGCACGTAGACCTGGAACGCCAGGTCGCGCACGCCCGTCCCGCCGCTGCCACCCAGTTCGACCCAGACGGGCGGATTGGGCGCGGCGATGTACCAGGCCTTGCCGGCAGCGTAGGTGTCGCCGTCCGGCCCGGCATAGACCCCACAACTGCCCTTGCCCTTGATCCTCAGGACCACCGCGTAGGTGCCCGTCCCGAGCAGGGGCGGATGCGTGAACTCGACCATGCGCATGCCCACCGCCGGCAGGGGAACCGAAGTGAACAGCGTGCCCGGCAGTTCCTCGTACGCCAGCACGCTGCCGTTGGGCGCGCCGGACTTGTCGACCTTTTCGATGGTGACCCGCACGCCGGCCGTCGGCTGGCAGGTGACCGGCACCATCACGTGGCTGAGGTAGCCCGTGGTCGAGAGGGTGAATGTCTGGGCCAGCTGCTGCGACGAGGCCCCGCCCAGCGCGAGGGTGGACGAGGCATTGATGCCGGGCTGTTCGGCGGCCAGACGGGGATGCACCGCGCCCGCGGTGCCGGTCGCGAGCAGGAGGGCCAGGCCGGCCACGATCCGCTTGTCCATGGGTTCCACCTGTTCCGGCAGCGGGATGCCGCCTTCCATGCGGGCATACGCAGGAACCGGCCGGGAACTGCCACCTACAGCCCGAGCCAGCCGGCGACCACGGCGCGGGCCTCCTCCACCCCGAGCTTCGACTCGGCCGAGAACGCCTGCACCCCGATCCCGCCACCGGAAGACTCCAGCTCCCGGCGGACCGCCAGCACCGCGGCTGTCGCGGCCCCGCGCGAGAGCTTGTCGGCCTTGGTCAGCAGGACGTGCGCGGGCAGGCCACGGCGCACGGCGTAGTCGAGCATCTGCCGGTCGTAGTCCTTCAGCGGGTGGCGGATGTCCATCACCACCACCAGCCCGCGCAACGAGGCCCGGTTGCGGAAATAGCCGTCGATGAAGGACTGCCAGTGCGCCTGCAGCGCCTGCGGCACCTTCGCGTAGCCGTAGCCCGGCAGGTCCACGAGGTAGCGGCCCGGGNACTGGGGCAGTTCGAAGTACACCAGCTGCTGGGTGCGCCCCGGGGTCTTGGACACGCGCGCGAGCGCGTTCTGCCGGCACAACGCGTTGAGCGCGCTGGACTTGCCGGCGTTGGAGCGGCCGGCGAAGGCGACTTCCGCGCCATCGTCGGGCGGCAGCTGCTTCACGGTGTGGGCGGCCAGCAGGTAGCGGGCGCGTTCGAGGGGATTGCTCATGGCTTCCCGGGGGCGGGCAAGGGCGGATAGCTTCCCACACCCGGGGCGCCGCCCGCGGCNGTTTGACCGTTTCCGGGACGGAAACGATAATTCCGGGCCTTGCGGCCGCTTCCGGCGTGCCGCGCACCAGATTCACGGAGCCAAAGCAGATGCGCCACGTTCGCGCTTACGCCTTTGCCGGTTTCGCCGCCCTCGTGGCCGGCGCGGTTGCCTTCGCCCAGACCACGGTCGAACCCCTGCAGGACAATCCGCCGGTCGACGCCGCGCCGCTGGATGCGGACATCCTCGCGGCCGTCGAGCAGGCCCGGCCCGGCGACCCGCAGCGGGGCGCGACCCTGGCCGGCGCCTGCGCCGCCTGCCACGGCCTGGACGGCAACGCCGAGGCCGATCCCAGCCTGTACCCGCGCATCGCCGGCCAGAGCGAGCGCTACATCGCCCGCCAGCTCGCGCTGTTCAAGAGCGGCCAGCGCCAGAACGCGATCATGGCNCCGTACGCCGANCCGCTGAGCGCGCAGGACATGCGCGACCTGGGTGCCCACTTCGCCTCGCAGACCTCCGGCGCCGGCCTGGCCGACGATGCCGAGGTCACCGAGGGCCCGTACGCGGGCATGAAGTTCTACGAGATCGGCCAGAAGCTCTTCCGCGGCGGCGACGCCTCCCGCGGCATCCCGGCCTGCCTGGCCTGCCACGGCCCCGCCGGCCAGGGCAACCCGGGCCCGGCCTACCCGCACGTGGCCGGCCAGCAGTCCTGGTACACCGCGCGCCGCCTGCAGGAGTACCGCGCCGGCACCACCCAGGAGCAGGACCGCCACCTGTTCGACATCATGGCCGAAGTGGCCCGGAACCTGACCGACGAGGAGATCCAGGCGCTGGCCAGCTACATGCAGGGCCTGCATCCGCGTCCGGACGCGAAGACCCGGGCCGCGATCGAGGCCGCGGCGAAGGCGTCGTCCGCGCAGGATGCCGCGCCCGCGGAGGCCGCGGCGCCCTGACAGGATGCCTGACGCGGCCCGGCCCTCCGGCCGGAACCCTTGAACCAGAACGCCGGCGNGGCCATCCTGCGCCGGCGTTTTCTTTTTTCCCCGACACAACGCCGATGAACACACGCCTGACCGCGCTCCTGTTCGCGCTGTTCCTGCTCCTGCCGGGCGTGGCCACCGCGCAGCACCACGGCCACGACCACGGCCCGGGCGATGGCTACGAAGTCATCGCGGATGGCATGCGGCTGGCGCCGCCCGACGGGAAGATCGAGGTGGTCGAGGTCTTCGCCTACACCTGCGGGCACTGCAACAACTTCCAGCCGCTGGTGGACGAGTGGCTGCGCAGGCTGCCGGCGGATGTGCGCTTCGCCTACCTGCCCGCCGCGTTCGACCCGAACGACGCCTACGCCCGCAGCTATTTCGCCGCCGAGGCGCTGGGCCTGCTGAAGCGGACCCACCACGAGACCTTCGCCGCGATCCACCGCACCCAGGCCCTGCCGCCGCGCGGCGCCACCCACGTCGAAATGGCGACGTTCGCCGCCGGGCTCGGCGCCGACCGCGAGCGCTTCCTGGCCGCGATGACCAGCCCCGAGACCGACCGGCGGATGGCCCACGCGCGCGAATTCGCCGTGCGCAACGGCGTGTTCGGCACGCCGACGCTGGTGATCAACGGCAGGTACCGGGTGCAGGGCCGCACCTTCGCCGAGACCCTGCGCATCGCCGACGAGCTGATCGCGCGCGAACGGGCCGGCCATTGATTCATGCCGCGCCCGCTATCCTTGCCCCATCCGCTTTCCCCATTCGCACAGGACCAACCGCATGCCCCTGCGCCACGCCCTGATCCCCGTACTGCTGTCCCTGCTGCTGGCCGCCTGCGGCAAGCAGGCACCTGAAGCCCCGGCCGAGCCGGCCGTGCCCGCGCCCGCCGCCGGAACGCCCGCGCCTGGCGCCGACGTCCCGGCCGGCGATGCCGCCGGCGAAACCACTCCGGCCGGGACTCCCGGCGCGCCCGGGGAAGCCGCGCCGGAGGCGCCCGCCGCCGGCCAGGAAGCCCCTGCGGACAGCAGCAGCGCCCCCGCGCCGGCCACGGCGCTCCCGCCGCCGACCGAGGTCCCGGGCCTGGTCCGTGGCCGCGACTACGAGATCATCCCGAACGGCCAGCCGTTCACCACCGGCAACGGCATNGAGGTCGCCGAGGTCTTCGCCTACTGGTGCGGCCATTGCGCCCAGTTCGACCCGCTGGTGAAGGCATGGAAGGCGCGGCAGCCGGCCGACGTGCGCTTCACCTACGTGCCAGCGGTGTTCAACCCGCAGGACAACTATCCGCGCGCGTTCTACGCCGCCGCCGCGATGGGCCTGGCCGACAAGGTCCACGACGCGCTGTTCCGNGCCATCCACATCGAGCGCAGCCTGCGTCCCAACGCCAGCGCGCAGGACCTGGCGGCGTTTCTGGCCAGGTTCGGCGTCTCCGCCGACCAGGCGCTCAGCACGATGGGCAGCTTCGCGGTGAACGCCAACATCGGCCGCGCCCGCCAGTTCGCGGTCCGCAGCGGCGTGGAGGCCACGCCCACCCTGGTGGTCAACGGCCGTTACCGCGTGATCGGCACCAGCCACGAGAACCAGCTGCAGATCGCCGATCGCCTGGTCGCGCACGAACGCGAGGCCGCGGCGCGGTGATCCCGCGGTTGCAGGCATGCCGACCCGGCTGAAGCTGTTGAGTGCGAACATCCAGGCCGGCACCAGCACACGCCGCTACAGCGACTATGCCACCCGCAGCTGGTCGCACGTGCTGCCGGCCGGGGGCAAGCGCGACGCGCTCGACGCGATCGCGCGGCTGGCGCGCGAGCACGACATCGTCGGCCTGCAGGAAAGCGACCCCGGCAGCTGGCGGTCCGGCTTCACCAACCAGACCCACTACCTGGCCGAGCGCGGCGGCTTCGACTTCTGGGCCCACCAGCCCAACCGCCGCGTCGGCACCCTGGCCTCCAGCGCCAACGCCCTGCTGAGCAAAATCCAGCCGGTCGAGGTCATCGAGCACCCGCTGCCGGGGCGGATCCCCGGGCGCGGCGTGCTGGTCGCCCGCTTCGGCGAGGGTGGCGCCGGCCTGACCGTGGCGGTCGCGCACCTGTCCCTGGGCGCGCAGTCGCGNCGCTCGCAGCTGGCCTTCATCGCCGANCTGCTGCACGNCCATCCGCACGCGGTGCTGATGGGCGACTTCAACTGCCGGCACGACCAGCCGGAGATGGAGATCCTCTACCGCNGGACCCGGCTGCAGCCCCCGGCGTGCCCGCCACACACCTTCCCCAGCTGGAGGCCGCAGCGCGCGATCGACCACATCCTGACCACTTCGGCGCTGCGCTGCGAGGGCATGCGCGCGCTGCCGGCGGCCCGCTCCGACCACCTCGCGCTCTCGGCCGTGCTCGAGGTGCCGGACGAGGCGCTGGTACGCCAGCCCGGGCAGGCCTAGGATGGCTTCCCCCGGGACCACGGAGCTGGACATGCGCATACGCCCGATCTTCCGCTGGCCGGCCTGGCTGCTGGCGCTGNCACTGGCGGTGCTGGCCGGCTGCGCCGGCAACAGGCAATTGTCCGCACTGGAGCAGGCGCAGCATGCCTGGTCGGCCGCGATCCGCTGGAGCGATTTCGAGGGCGCGCTCGCCTTGGTGGATCCCGGGGTCCGGGCCGCACGGCCGGTCTCCGCCCTGGAGCTGGAGCGCTACCGGCAGGTGCAGGTGTCCCAGTACCGCGAGCTGTCCTCGCGCGCCGGCGANACCGAGGCCGTGCGCGTGGTCGAGATCGGCGTGATCAACCGCCACACCATGGCCGAGCGCACCACCCGTTACACCGAGCGCTGGCGCTACGACGCGCAGGCCGGGCGCTGGTGGCTGATCAGCGGCCTGCCGGACTTCTGGGCGGGCGAATGAGCCCGCCCGCGGGCTGTGCGACAATCCCCGCCCGCCGTTGAACCCGCAATTGCCGTGAATCTCGAAGAACTGCTGGCCTTCCTCGGCCGACACCCCATGCTCTCGCTGGCCCTCGCGGGCATCACCGCGGCCATCGTCTACACCGAGCTTGCCCGCCTGTTCCGCGGCTTCAAGGCACTGCGCCCGGCCGAGCTGACCCTGCTGATGAACCGCGAGAACGCCCTGGTGGTGGACCTGCGCCCCATCGCCGACTTCGACAAGGGCCACATCCCCGGCTCGAAGAACGTGCAGATGAGCCAGTTCGACCCCGAGAACCGGCATCTGGCGCCTGCCAAGGGCCTGCCGGTGGTGCTGGTCTGCAAGACCGGCATCACCGCGTCCGAGGCCGCCCGGCGCCTGAAGAAGGCCGGCTTCGAGCGCGTCTACGTGCTCGACGGCGGCATCGCCGGCTGGCAGCAGGCCGACCTGCCGCTGGTCAGGGGCCGGGGCTGAGCCCCCCGGGATGTCATAATTGCCGACTTCACCCCATATCACTCCCCGGAGTAGCCAGATGTCNGAGCAAGCCCCCAACGGCGCCGCCACGCCGGAAGGCACCCCCCAGCAGCCCCCCGTGTTCACGGTCGAGAAGATCTACGTCAAGGACGTCTCGTTCGAGTCGCCCAAGGCGCCGTTCGTCTTCAATGAACAGGGCCAGCCGCAGATCAACATGAACCTCAACCAGCGCGTCCAGCGCCTGGGCGAGACCACCTTCGAGGTGGTGCTCGGCATCACCCTGACCTGCTCCGTGGGCGAGGGCGAGAACAATGCCGTGTGGGTGACGGAAGTGCAGCAGGCGGGCGTGTTCCGCCTGGCCGGCCTGGAGCCGCAGGTCGCCGACGCCCTGCTCGGCACCCAGTGCCCGAACGTGCTGTACCCGTATGCGCGCCAGCTGATCTCCGAGCTGATCCAGGCCGGCGGCTTCGCGCCGTTCCTGCTGCAGCCGATCAACTTCGACGCGCTCTACGCCGAATCCCTGCGCCAGCGCCAGCTGCAGATGCAGCAGGAGCAGCAACAGCAGCAGGGCTCCGGCGACGGCGACCTGGCCAGCAGCGGGACCGCGGGCAACGCCTGAGCGGGCCATGGCGATACCGACCGGACCGGTCGCGGTCCTCGGCGCGGGGTCCTGGGGCACCGCGCTCGCCGCGCTGATCGCACGCCACGGTTTCCCCACGGTGCTGTGGGGCCGGGACCCGGCGGTCATCGCGGCGATCGACGGCCGGCACGAGAATCCGCGCTACCTCCCGGGCATCCCCCTGCCCGAAGGCCTGCGTGCCACCACCGGCCTGGCCGCCGCCCTGCGCGACGCGGGCCTGGTGCTGGTGGCGGTGCCCTCGCACGCGTTCGGCGAAACCCTGCGCGCGCTGNCCCCGCTGCGCCCGCCGCACGCGGGCGTGGCCTGGGCGACCAAGGGCTTCGAGCCCGGGACCGGTCGGTTCCTGCACGAGGTCGCGGCCGAGGCGCTCGGCCCCGGCGTGCCGCTGGCCGTCGTCACCGGCCCCTCGTTCGCGAAGGAAGTGGCGCAGGGCCTGCCGACCGCGTTGACCGTGCACGGCGACGATGCCGCCTTCGTGCAGTCGGTCGCCGACGTGCTCCACGGCCCCTCGTTCCGCGCCTACACCGGCAACGACATCCGCGGCGCCGAGCTGGGCGGCGCGATGAAGAACGTGCTGGCGGTCGCCACCGGCGTGGCCGACGGCATGTCGCTCGGCCTCAATGCCCGCGCCGGGCTGATCACCCGCGGCCTCAACGAGATGCTGCGGCTCAACGCCGCCATGGGCGGGCGGCCGGAAACATTGATGGGCCTGGCCGGCCTGGGTGACCTGGTGCTCACCTGCACCGGCGACCTGTCGCGCAACCGGCGCCTGGGCCTCGCCCTCGGCCGCGGCCAGAGCATCGACGAGGCGGTGCGCGGGATCGGCCAAGTGGTCGAATCGATCCAGACCGCGGACGAGGTCATGCGCCTGGCCGAACGCCATGGCGTGGACCTGCCGATCGCGCGCAACGTGCGCGACGTGCTCCACGGCGACATCACCCCTGCCGAAGGCCTGGCGCGGCTGATGGCCCGCGAACGCAAGGCCGAATACCCGGACGGGCTGTTCGGCTGACTTCCCGCCGCGCACGGCGCGGCCACGCGCCGCGTGGCCCTGCCCGTACCGCAGACGGAAAGGCCCGGCCGTTGCCGGCCGGGCCAGGTCGCGACATCGGGAGAGAGGGGAAGGGAGCAACGTCGCGGCTTTGGTTTTCGCCCGGGCGCTTACCAGGTGAAGCGCGGGCCGACGAACCACTGGGTGTCGCCGTCGGAGAACTTCACGTCGCCGTTCAGCGCCCAGTTGCGGTTGAACTTCACGGTCGCGCCGAGGCGGCCATAGAAGTCGCCGTCCACGTCGTCGCCGTCGGCATAGCCGGCCAGCGCGTAGCCCTCGAAGTTGTCCGTGAGCAGGCCACGGGCGCCGGCCTCGACGCTCCAGCCATCGGCCCTGGCGACGCCGGCGTCGATCTTCTCGTAGGCCACGCGGGTCAGCAGGTCGGCCCGCGGCGACAGGCTGTGGTTGTAGCCCAGGCCGACGCGCCACTCGTCCACGTCGACGCTGGTGCCATCCACGTCCTGCTTCGAGTAGTCGCCGAAGAGGTGGAAATTGGGATGGAACGCGACCGAACCGCGCAGGCCGAAGCCGTCGGCATCCGGCAGTCCATCGAGGTTGGTGGCGACGTAGCCTGCCTCGACGTAGTTGTACGACAGGCCATCGGCCGCGGAAGCGGCGAACGGCAGGGCGGCGAGCAGGCCAAGGGCGAACAGGGAACGCTTCATCGGGGGAGCCTCTTTGTTGTGGGTTCTTCGTGTGCTTCTGGAAACGCGTGAAGGCCGTTCCGGAAGCGCCGGGGGAGGGGGAACAACCATCCTGGGGGAGACATGGCGCTGCCGGAACGGTCGGCCGCATTCTCGAAAACGCGGCGCAACCTCCCCTGAACACACGTTCGATGTGTTCAGGAACTTTTCGGGTTGGAATGCATCCGCGCCATGCCCGCCGCGATCGCACCACCCGCAGCGCGAAAGCCCCGGCGAAGTCGCCGGCGCCGCCTTCAGCCCGCGCCGGCGAAACCGAGCTGGCGCCAGGCCTCGAATACCACCACCGCCACCGCGTTCGACAGGTTCAGGCTGCGGTTGCCCGGGCGCATCGGCAGGCGCAGGCGCCGGTCATCCGGCACGCGCGCCAGCACGTCCCCGGGCAGCCCGCAGGTCTCGCTGCCGAAGAGGAACGCATCACCCTCCGCGAAGCGCGGTGCGTCGTAGCGCACCTCGTTGCGCGTGCTCAGCGCGAACAGGCGTGGCGGCGCGATCGCCGCGAGCGCGGCGTCGAGCGAATCGTGCACCTGCACCGTCGCATATTCGTGGTAATCCAGCCCCGCGCGCCGCAGGTGGCGGTCGTCCATGTCGAAACCCAGCGGCCTGACCAGGTGCAGCCGCGCGCCGGTGTTCGCGCACAGGCGGATCACGTTGCCGGTGTTGGGCGGGATCTCCGGCCGGTGCAGGATCACGTCGAACATGCGGGCATTATCCGCGACGGGCTCGCCGGTGTCGCCGCGCCGCCACGCCCTGGTCCGGCCGCGGGGAGCCTGGCCGGACGCCGGCCGGATTCGCGTGTTCGGGTACGCAGGCCGTTGACACCCCGAACGGGGTTCGNGCACTTTTGGCCGGAGCGGGTCCCCGGCGGGCTCCCCACATGCCGCATCACGCGAGGTTCATCCCTGAGTTCCGCGCGATGGCGCCATGGGTGCCCATTGCCATCCTGCTCTGCGGCCTCTGCGGCACCGTCCCCGCGCAGGAGCCGCCGNCGCCCGGCCAGGACGACGAGGCGACGGACCTGGACGCCGTCGTCGTCACCGCCCGCAAGCGCACCGAGTCGGTCGTGGAAGTCCCCATGAACATCTCGGTGGTGGGCGCATCCGAACTCGACAACCGCAACGCTGTCACCGTCCTGGACATCTACCGCACCATCGCCGGCGGCGCCAATCCGCTCGGGCAGCTGATCCTGCGCGGCCTGGTCGGCGGCAACACCCCGACACCCGGCACCACCAGCCAGTTCGTCGATGGCATCCCGCTCGGCTTCGGCTACGTGCACGACATCGAGCAGGTCGAGGTCCTGCGCGGCCCGCAGGGCACGCTCTGGGGCTCGAACGCGATCGGCGGCACGGTACATCTGCGCACGCGCGCCCCGCAGTTCAACGATTTCGAATTCAATGGCAACGCAGTCGCCGGGACGGAGAAGAACCTCCACGGCACCTGGACCCGCGCCAATGCCAGCATCAACATCCCGCTGGTCGACGACACCCTCGCCATGCGCGTGAGCACGGGCGTCCGCAACGTGCCGGGCAAGATGGTCAACGCCCACACGGGCACCCGCTACGAGGCGGACTCCGAGTTCATCCGCACACAGCTGCGCTGGCAGCCGGCGCGGGACCTCGACCTCATCCTCGGCCACATCTGGGTCGCCACCGATTCCGTCGGCCCCGATACGGCCGACCGTTCGATCCCCGGCTTCTACTGGGTTCCCATCCTGACCCCGAACCCCGACTCGCCGTGGGGATACGATGTCGACTTCGAACAGGTCGAATGCCCCGCGGGAGCGGAACGCCCGGCCTGCCGCGCCGCGGATTCGCAGCCCGTCCGGTCCAACCCCAAGTACACGATCTGGGAGCGGGTGGACGGATGGGCGCGCAGCGCCCTCAACCTGTTCTCGCTGCGCGCCGACCATGACAACCTGTCCGGGATCATGTCGGCNCATTACGTCGGCACGTACCGCTACAGTTTCTACAGGTCCCGCGGCAGCAGGTCCCGCCAGGACATGGAAGACATGGCGCGCACCTGGGTCACCAACCATTCCAAGACCTACCAGACCACGCACGAGCTGCGTTTCCAGAGCCTGGAGCACATCGGCGGCCTCGACTGGACCGTGGGTTTCTTCCAGGACCGGTCCTGGGAAGGATACGACCCGGACGGCCAGTGGCAGTACCACGATACCGACCCGCGCAGCATCGCGATCTTCTCGGCCTGGAACGACTACTTCGAATACGGCTTCACGGACCTCGGCATCCGCAACATCGCCGAACTCGGCCAGGCGCTGTACGGCAACCCGGGGGCCAACTACAACACGACCNCCCTCCATTACTACGCCCGCGAGCGGGCAGTCTTCGGCGAGCTGGGCTACCTGCTGGAGACCGGCATCGGCAGGTTCGAGTTCACCGGTGGCCTGCGCCGCTTCCGGTTCGAGGACTCCATGGCCTTCCGCAGCAGCGGCATCTGGCTCGGCACCAATGGTGATTCACCGTACTTCGACGAGGCATATTCAGGCAGGGAATCCGGCACGCGCAGGAAGTTCAGCGTGTCCTACATGCCGAGCGGCAACCTCAACGTCTACGCCCTGTACTCGGAGGGCTACCGCCCGGGCGGCAACAATCCCCCGCTGCCCAATTCCTGCGCCGCGGACGAGTTCGCCGGCGGCTACCAGCCCCGCTACGGCAGCGACCGGATCGAGAACACGGAGGTCGGCATCAAGGCCNGCCTGTTCGACCGCCGGTTCCATGTGGCCGCGGCCATCTACCACATCGACTGGAGAGACACCTGGTCCACCATCATCATGCCCCGCTGCGGCTTCAGCTACATCACCAACACGCCCGGCAAGTCGGCCCGGTCGCAGGGGCTGGAGTTCGAGAGCACGCTGGCACTGACCGACCGCACCATGCTGACGTTCAACTACGGCCACACCCGCTCCAGGCTGACCGCCGACAACGAGGTCCTTGGCGCGAAGGCCGGCGACGACATGACCATGGTGCCGAAGTACAACGCCTATCTGGCGCTCGACCATGAATTCCGGCTGCTGGGCCGCCAGACGTTCGCGCGCATCGACGTGGCCTCCTACGGGGAGTACAAGTCGCACTTCAACACCCGTCCGGAGGACGTTTCGCCGGCATACACCACGGTCAACCTGTCCGGCCGCATCCGCCTCGACGACAACCTGCAGCTTGGCGTGCACATCGAGAACCTGTTCAACGAGCAGTACATCACCTACCGCACGGCCCGTTCACGCACGTCCAGCAGGTCGCCGATACACGAGCGCTACGGCAACGAACGTGGCATCGCGGTGCGACTCGACTATCGCTTCTGACACGCGCCCCGGGGNCGCGGACCTGGAAGCCGCCCCTTTCCCGCGGTCCCGTCAACGCCAGCGCCGTGCGTTCAGCGCCTCCAGTACCGGGCCGACCCGGCTCGGCCCGACCGCCACTTCCCTGCCGCCTTCCAGCACCAGGAACAGGGCACGGGACCCGCGGCGCCGCATGCCGGTCACGCGCGAAAGGTTGACGATCGTGGAACGGTGCACGCGCAGGAACCGGGCAGGATCGAGCCGGGACTGCAGGGAATCCATCGTGTCCTTCAGCAGGTAGGCGTGCCCGCCCACGTGCAGCGAGACGTAGTCACCCTCCGCCGTGATCACGTCCACGTCCTCGAACCGCACCCGCACCAGGCCGGCGCGGGTACGCACCCAGGCTTCTTCCATCCACCCGGCCCGCTCTTCCGCGCGTTGCCTGCGCAGGGTGGCGATCAATTCCTGCAGTTCCGCGAACCTGGCCTCCGATTGCCGTGCACGCAGCCGTGCACGCGCGCGCTCGATCGCCTGGGCGAAGCGGTCGAAGGCCACCGGCTTGAGCAGGTAGTCCACGGCGTGGAATTCGAACGCGCGCACCGCGTGCTCGTGGAAGGCGGTGACGAACACGATCTCGGGGACGTGGCTTCCGGGCGGGATCCCCTCGATCACCGAGAACCCGTCGCGGCCGGGCATCCGGATGTCGAGCACCGCCACATCGGGCTCCAGTTCCCGGATCAGTTCCAGCGCCTGCCGGCCGTTCGCCGCCTTCGCGACCACCTCGGCGTCGGGGATGCCGGCAACCGCCAGTTCCAGCCGTTCCAGCGCCACCGGTTCGTCGTCGGCCAGCAGGATGCGGATCATGCCTTCGCTGCTTCCTGCCACGGGATCGCGATCTCGTTGCGCCAGCCGTCCCCAGTCGGCCCGGCACGCAGGCGCCCTTGGGGCCCGTACAGCGCCTGCAGCTGCTGGCGCACGTTCGACAGGCCGATGCCAAGGCCGTCCGGGGCGTGGGATTCCCCCCGGCCCCCGTCTTCCAGCCACACCCGCAGCATGCCGCCTTCGCGGCGGGCACCGACCCTGATGTGGATGCCATCCTCGCTGTTGCCCAGCGCGTGCTTGATCGAATTCTCCGCGAACGGCAGCAGCACCAGGCTCGGCACCAGCGCCCGGCCGCATTCCTCCGGCACGTCGTAGCTCACCTGCAGGCGGTCGTGGAAGCGCGCACGCTCGATGTCCAGGTACATGCGCAACACCCCGACCTCGTCCGCCAGCGGCACCAGCTCGGTCGGCGTCTTCGCCAGGGTATGGCGCAGGAACCGCGACAGATCGAGCACGATGCGCTCCGACTCCTCCTTGCGCCCCAGCACGATCAGGCCGGCCAGCGTGTTGAGCGTGTTGAACAGGAAGTGCGGGTTGATCTGCAGGCGAAGCGCGAGCAACTGGGCACGGTGCGCCGCGGCCTGCGCCGCCGCCAGTTGTGCTTCCTGGCGGCGAACCCACAGGATGGTCACCGCGCCCACGTACAGGGCACACCAGGTGACGAACAGCCACAGGTGGCTCTGGAACGCCCAACCCATGTAGTACGGGTTCATCCACTCGGCGGGATAGTACGAGTAGTAGTCCGTGAAGAACCGGAACCCGAGCTGCCCAACCACGACGAGGACCGTGGAGGCGACGGCGCTCAGGCAGATCGCCTCGAACAGCAGCAGCCATGGGCGGTTGTCGGACCTGCGGCGCAACCACAGGTGCATCAACAGGCAAAGCACGATCGCCGTCCCGCAGATCACGGCGCGGCCGACCATGAGCATGCCGATGACGTGCTGGCGGTCCGAATACATGTAGGTCAGGACGTTGGCCAGCACGAAGTAGCCCGCCCAGATGCAAACGCTGATCGCCAGCGCGCTCTTGTCGAGCGTGTCCGGGCGCGCCTCCCGCATGTCCTCCTGCAGTTCGGCCGCAGTGGCAGCGGTGGAATACGGAATGTCGTTCATTTCTGGCGATCCTGCACGACCCGGATCCGGCCGGCCCGGTCCCATCGCATCCCCGACGTGTGCGCCCGGGAACGGCGTAGGCGGGCCTACGGCGCCCATCATGCCGCGTCCTGCGCCCCCGTGCACGCACCCGCGCCGGCACCGGCTGCAGGTTCCATCCGGCCGGCACGGCGGGCCGTGAATTCCGGCGACGCAAATGACGTATTCACCGACCCGGGGCGGCATCCGCCGCCTGCATGTGCATGTTGGCCGATTGTCTGTTTTCACGCCGGGATGGCCGGAGCGAATCTCGATGCCCGATCAATCCGGACGACAGGAATCGGCAAATGCTGCAGCGAGCAAGCGAAGCCCGCACGTATGCCACCCCGCTTCCGGCAAGCCATGACCGGCGCATGCCACAGACGTGGCGCGAGGACGCCACCGGCGCCTTGACGGCTCTGCTCGGGCGCTCGGATGCACTGGACCAGCCTCCCGGGCATGCGGTCTTCTGGATGGTGCTGCGCGGCACCGCCGAAGCCGAATCGCGCGAGGGACGATTCCGGCTCGCGGCACGGGACTGGATCGTGTTCGACGCCCAATCCGGATCCGAGCTGCGCACCGGGCGGCACGGCCTGGCCATTGCCCTGTTCCTGCCGGAATCCTCCGCCAACCGGACCTCAACCGCGACCGGGCACGGACTGTTCCCGGGCAAGGGCCACATGTCGGCCGGGGACATGCGCATCGCGATCGGCCTGTGGCGCGCCTGCCTGCACCGGCAGCCGCCGCCGGTCGCCCCGCTGCTGCGGCATTTGCAGTACCTGCAGCAGGACCTGCACGTGCTGGTCGACCGCTGCCCGGGGCGGATGAGCCGGCGACGGCGCCAGGTGCTGGCCCGCATGCAGCGCATCCGGCTGATGCTGGAAGGCAATGTCCACCGCATCGTGCGCCTCGATGAGCTGGCCGCGCTCGTGCAGTTCTCCGACTGGTGGGTGTCCAAGACCTTCCACGCGGTGTACGGGGAAACCATCCAGCGCACCGCGATCCGCCTGCGCATGGAGCGGGCACGGGAACTGCTGCGGGATACCACGCTCTCGATCGGCGAGATCGGGGAGATGTGCGGCATCCAGGACCCGTGCAGCTTCGCGCGCCAGTTCAAGGCATGGCACGGCGTCACCGCCTCGCAATGGCGAAAGCAACAGCAGGCGAACCGCCAGATTTTCCCAAGGAAAGAGCTGGCTGGTGCCATGCACTGAAATCCGGGGGCGCCGTACCGTCTCCGCTCCTTTAACGAAGTGCTAACCCGAGGAGGAATGGCATGCGATCCCCGTCGCACATGCGAACCACCATCCTGTCGTCCGCGATTGCCGTGGCGCTCGTCGCCGGCAACGTGTACGCGCAGAATGCGATGCCCGAAGATTCCAGCAGCAATGTCACCACCACGCTCGATCGCCTGCAGGTGACCGGTTCCCGCATCAAGCGTGCCGAGTTCGAGGGCGCGCTCCCGGTGACGGTGATCGACAGGGCGCAGATCGAGACCAGCGGCGACGTTTCCGTGGCCGACTTCCTGCGCAGCACTCCGATGAATTCCTTCGGCTCCTTCCAGTCGACGTCCGGCAGTTCGGCCGGCGGCTTCTCCGGCATCAGCATGCGCGGCCTGGGCACCGCACGCACCCTGGTGCTGATCAACGGCCGCCGCGCGCCGACCGCACCGATGGTCGGCAACTCGCAGGACCTGAACTCGATCCCGATGGCCGCAGTGGAGCGCATCGAGGTCCTGTCCGACGGTGCCTCGGCGATCTACGGCTCCGACGCCCTTGCCGGCGTGATCAACATCATCACCCGCAAGGACTACGAGGGCGTCGAGGCGACCTGGGGTATCGGCCGCCCGACCCATGCGGGCGGCGACACCGAGGAGATGAGCATCATCGTCGGCTCGACCNGCGAACGCAGCCGCCTCCTGGCCGGTGCCTCGTACAACAACCGCGATGTCATCTATACCCGGGACCGCGACTACTGGTTCAACCCCCAGTTCCCGGGAACCTCCACCTATTCCAACAACTTCTCGGTCCTGGTTCCCGACGGGAACGGCGGCTGGTCGGCCCCGAACTCGCTGGGCAACACCGGGCGCCTGCGCCATCCGCAGTGGGGCGCCGCGGTNCCGGGGCTGTGTACCAACGGTGACGACTCCGACCTGTTCTGGATGAACGGCAGCAACCCTGACACCTGGACCTGCCAGTTCAACCACAGCGCCACGTCGGCCAACCTGACCAGCATCACCAACACTTCGGTCTTCGCCAACGGTGATTACCAGATCAACGACGACTGGACGTTCTTCTTCAACGCCANCGTCAGCCGGGTCGAGAGCTTCGGGCGCTACGCCGCAGTGCCCTCGAGCCCGTGGCCGGGCGGCGCCATCATCCTGCGTGCCGGCAGTCCGAACCATCCGGCCACCCGCCCGGAGGATGGCGGCCTGAATCCGCACTGGAACGACCCGTACTACCAGACCGGCACGATCACGATCAAGCAGTACGACAAGGACGGCAACGAGTTGCCGCCCGTCGTCGTCCCCATCGCGACGTCCGACCTGGCGCTGTACCACCGCTTTGCGGCGCTCGGCGCCCGGGACNACAAGGTGGAGAACACCACCTACGACTTCATGGCCGGCTTCGAGGGCCGCGTCGGCAAGGTGGACCTCGAGCTCGGCGCGCGCTACGTCGAATCCCGTGCCGTCAGGCTGGGCTCGAACTACGTGGTCGCGGATCTGGCCCAGAAGGCGATCGACGAGGGCCGCTACAACATCTACGACCCGTACTCGGCCGATCCTTCCCAGCTCGGCATCACCGCCACGATCTCCCGCGACATGAAGACCACCAGCAAGGAGTTCTTCGGCAGCGCGAGCTTCGACCTGTTCGAGATGTCCGGCGGCACCGTGCAGGCGGTGATCGGCGGCGAGTACCGCGAGGAGTACTACCAGGACATCTACGACCCGCTGTCCGAAGCGGGCCAGATCGTCGGCTCCTCCGGCAATTCCGCCGCGGGCAGCCGCGACGTATACGCCGTGNACTTCGAGACCCTGTTCCCTGTCCTCCGCGACTTCGAGATCAGCCTGGCCGGCCGCTACGACCGCTACAGCGACTACGGCAGCGACTTCGCACCCAAGATCTCGTTCCGCTACCACCCGCTGGACAACCTGACCTTCCGGGCTTCGTACGGCGAAGGGTTCCGCGCGCCGACGCTGGACATCCTCTCGCAGAAGCCGGCGTTCAGTGCCGCGGCGACGACCGACCCGGCCACCTGCATGCTGCTGGTCGGCCAGCCCAACTGCCAGACCCAGGTGAGCACCTACACGATCTCCAACCCGAACCTGGAGTCGGAGCAGTCCAAGCAGTACAGCCTGGGCGTGGTCTGGGACGCCGCGGACTGGCTGAGCCTGTCGCTGGACTACTACAACATCGAGATCACCAACCAGATCGCCAACGTCACCCTCGCGACCGTCGTAGGGTGCCTGCGTGGCAGCATCTCGCTCTGCCCCTCGGGACTCACCGAGTTCCCGCTGGGCACCACACTGCCCAGGCCCGACCTCGGCCTCGGCGCCCAGTTCGATCCCGCCACCCGCGGCATCATCAACGCCCAGACCGGCTTCGCCAACATCGGCTGGGNGGAAACGAGCGGCTACGACCTGTCGGCCCGGACCAACTTCGACTTCGACAACTGGGGCAAACTGCGGAACCAGCTGAGCGTGAGCTTCGTCCAGGAGTTCAGCGCCAACGGCAGCCAGAACATCGCCGGCCAGCCTGGCCAGCCGCGGCTTCGCGCGTTGCTGACCAACGCCTGGTCGGTCGGCGACTGGGAGTTCATCTGGAACATGAACTACATCCACGGCACCCAGTCGCAGGCCTACCGCGACTGGCTGGCGCTGGTCCGCAAGCCCAACCGCACTCCGGCCGAGGATAAGGACATGGCCACCTTCGCCTCGTACCCGCACCGCCTGCCTTCGTGGCTGATCCACGACGTCCAGGTGAACTACAAGACGCCATGGAACGCCACGATCACGCTCGGCGTCAACAACCTCACAGACAGGATCCCTGTCTTCGACCAGCACCTGGGCGGCACCAGCTACAACTCCGCGCTCTACGATCCGTGGGGCCGGGTGCCGTACATCCGCTATACGCAGCGGTTCTGAACTGAACCGGGCGATGGCATGGGAAAAGGGGCCCGCGGGCCCCTTTTCCTTTCCACCGGGCTCACTGCCCCGAGCCCTACCAGGGCACCACGTTCCCCCGCCAGTCGAAGAACCGCCCGCTGTCCTCCGGGCCGAGCGATGCGGCCACGCGCAGCATGCCGGCGACCGAGTCGGCCGGCTCCAGGTCCGCACGCGCGCCGCCCATGTCGGTGCGCGCCCACCCCGGGTGCATCGCCACCACCACGATGCCACGCCCGGCCAAGGCGTGCGCCAGCAGTACGGTCGCCATGTTCAGCGCGGCCTTGCCCATGTTGTAGCTCGGCGTGCCGAAGCGCCGGGTCGAGCCGATCGATCCGAGCACCGAGGACAGGTTGACCACCTTCGCCCCGTCGGCCAGCAACGGCGCCAGCGCCTGGGTCAGCAGCAGGGGGCCGAGCGCGTTGGTGCGGAAGCTGTCCTCGAAATTGGCGGCCGTCAGGCTCCCGAACCGTTCGCCCGGATGCAGCACGCCCGCGTTGTTGACGAGCAGCGAGATCCGGCCGGCTTCCCCCAGTACCAGGGGCAGCTCACGGGCCAGTTCGGCGTGGGAGGCCGGCACCGCGACGTCCAGCGGCAGCACGTGCAGCCGGCCGGGATGCGCGCCGGCCAGGCCGTTGAGCGCGGTGGCGCGGCCGGGCCGGCGGCAGGCCGCGACCACGTGCCAGCCCGAGGCCAGCAGCTGGCGGGTGAACTCCAGCCCGAGGCCGCGGCTGGCCCCGGTGACGAGGGCGTGGCGGATGCTCATGGCGTCACTCTACCTCCGGTCCGCATCCAGGGCGCGTCACGGCCGGCCCGGGACTTCCGGGTCGTGCCTCCCGGACCGGGTGCCGTTACCATGTCGCCCACCTGAACAGCAAAGGATGTGCCCATGTCGAACCTGTTCCGCAAGTCCGCGCGCAAGGCCCTGCTGTCCGCGACGCTCGGCCTTGCCCTCGGCACCGGCTTCGCCGCCCTGCCCGCCCCCGCCGCCCCCGCCGGCGGCGGAGAGGTGGACATCCCGTACGAGGAGTTCACCCTGCCCAACGGCCTGCGCGTGATCGTGCATACCGACCGCAAGGCGCCGATCGTGGCGGTCAACATCTGGTACCACGTCGGCAGCAAGGACGAACCGCCCGGGCGCAGCGGCTTCGCGCACCTGTTCGAGCACCTGATGTTCAACGGTTCGGAGAACTACCGAGGCGAGTACTTCGAGCCGTTCGAGCTGGTCGGCGCCACCAACATGAACGGCACCACCTGGCTCGACCGCACCAACTACTTCCAGAACGTGCCGACCACCGCGCTCGACCTGGCGCTGTGGATGGAGTCCGACCGCATGGGCCACCTGCTGGGCGCGATCGACCAGAAGGTGCTGGACGAGCAGCGCGGCGTGGTCCAGAACGAGAAGCGCCAGGGCGAGAACCAGCCCTACGGCCAGGCCGA
>JGI25328J35697_1000386_pt1 | contig 37505 bp, 37 predicted proteins | sample HigsolmetaAR203D_FD_35697 | JGI IMG/M metagenome (IMG submission 35697)
TTTTTAATAGGAAAGGGGTGAAGACTTCATGATCGAGTCTGCCTATATCCATATACCGTTTTGTAAACAAATTTGTTATTATTGCGATTTTAATAAGTTCTTTTTGAAAGGCCAGCCGGTTAAACGCTATTTGAAAGCGTTAAAAGAAGAGATGAGGATCACTCTTGAAGCATTTCCCACCCGAGAGCTGAAAACGATCTTTGTCGGAGGGGGGACTCCCACCGCGCTGGAAGCTGACCAGCTGGAAGAGCTTTGCAAAACGATCCGCGACATTCTTCCTTTCCAAAAAGGAGAATTTACCTTTGAAGCCAATCCGGATGACTTAACAAAAGAAAAATTGGCCATTCTACACCATTATGGCGTAAACCGACTGAGTTTAGGAGTTCAATCATTTGATGATGAATTGCTGAAAAGAATCGGCCGGACTCATACGGGCAAAGACNTCGTGAAAACAGTGGATATGGCAATCAAAGCAGGATTTGAAAATATCAGCATTGATCTAATGTATGCCCTTCCCGGACAAAAGAAAGAGGATTTTCAGTTGTCGCTGGAAAAAGCGCTTCAACTCGATCTTCCTCATTATTCAGCGTATTCTTTAATCATTGAACCGAAAACGGTTTATTACAATTTAATGAAAAAAGGGAGGCTGCCGCTGCCATCCGAGGATTTGGAAGCGGAAATGTATGATCTGCTGATGGATGAAATGGAACGGCATGGAATTCATCAATACGAAATCAGCAATTTTGCTAAAAAAGGCTATGAAAGCAAGCATAATCTTGTTTACTGGAATAATGGCGAATATTATGGGTTTGGCGCTGGGGCACATTCGTATGTGAATGGGAAGAGACGAGCTAATTACGGGCCGCTGAAAAAATATATGGCGCCGGTGGAAAACGGCCAGTTTCCTGTTATGGAAGAAATCAGTCTCAGCCAAGAAGAAAAGATGGAAGAAGAAATGTTTTTAGGATTGCGAAAAACAGAAGGAGTGTCAATGACTCGCTTTCATCATAAATTTGGGATAGAGCTTATGGAGATTTTCTCATCTCCTGCGAAAGAAATGGAAAACAAAGGACTAGTGGAAGTACAAGGAGATTTTATCCGTCTCACGAAAAAAGGAAGGTTTTTGGGAAATGAAGTGTTCCAAGCTTTTCTTGGCATTAGTTAAATGATTGACAGAGGAGTCCCCTTTTGATAAGTTATTTAATAGATTTAGCACTCGATAGAAGAGAGTGCTAACAGAGGTGATGTAAGGTGTTAACAGATCGCCAATTGCTGATTCTGCAAGCAATTATTGATGACTTTATTCGATCTGCACAACCTGTCGGCTCGCGCAGTTTATCCAAAAAAAGCGAAATCCATTTTAGTTCGGCCACCATTCGCAATGAAATGGCTGATTTGGAAGAATTGGGATTTCTTGAAAAAACGCATACTTCATCAGGGAGAATTCCGTCTGAAAAAGGGTATCGCTACTACGTTGATCATCTCCTTCATCCGGAGAAGCTCAATAAACAAGATATTATGATGATCCGCTCCATCTTCGCTGAAAGGATTTATGAAATGGAGAGGATCGTACAAAAGTCGGCGAAAATTTTATCAGAGCTGACCAATTATACAGCGATTGCGCTGGGGCCAAGATTAAAAGAGAACAAATTAAAAAGAATCCAAATTGTCCCTTTAAATAAGGAAACGGCGGTTGCCATCATTGTGACGGATACTGGACATGTGGAAAATCGGACCTTTACTCTCCCGAAAACGATCAGTTCAGGCGATATAGAAAAAATGGTCAATATTTTAAATGAACGTTTATTTGGCGTTCCGCTTGACAATTTGCAGGATCACATATATAAAGAAGTGGCAACGCTGCTTCGCCAGCATATATCTAATTATGACGATATTCTTCGCTCGCTGGTGAGGGCGGTAGAACTTCCAGCCGATGAAAAATTATTTTTCGGCGGGAAGACCAATATGTTGAATCAGCCTGAATTTCATGATATCGAGAAAATTCGGTTATTACTGGATATGATTGAACAAGAGAAAGGCATTGCCCGTTTGTTGAACCAAATTCCAATCGGCATTCAAGTGAAAATTGGAAGAGAAAACAAAAATTTGGCCATGAAAGATTGCAGTCTCATCACGGCTTCCTATTCTATAGGAGATAAACATGTGGGAACCATTGCCGTTTTAGGTCCGACTCGTATGGAATATTCAAGAGTCATTAGTCTGCTCCAGTTTTTTAGCGATAGTTTGAGTAATGTATTGACAAAATTGTATCAAAATTAAACATGGTGGAAATATTGAGGAGTGTTGATAGCGGGCGGTGACCGGCTTTTAGGCTGGCTGCTCTCTTTTTCTTTGTCTTTCCACTTTCCGCCATTTTAAGGAGGTGAATCCATTGACAGAAGAAAAAAAACAATCGATGGATGAGACAGAGCAAGAATCAAAAGAGAAAGAAAACGAAGAACTTCAGTCTGAAACTGAGAATAAACCGGAACTTTCTGAACAAGTAGCTGAATCCGAGGAACAATCGGAAGAATCTCCAGAAAATGGGGAGAATGTTCAAGAAGAAAATCAAACAGATATCGAAAAGCAAAATCAAAAAATTAAAGAATTGGAGACTAAACTGGAGGAAGCAGAGAATCGTTATTTGCGATTGTTGGCGGACTTCGAAAATTATCGCCGGCGTGTGAATATCGAAAAGCAAGCCAGCGAAAAGTATCGAGCCCAAAGCTTAATCTCTGACCTTCTTCCCGTTCTGGACAATTTTGAACGAGCATTGCAAGTAACGGTCTCTGATGAGCAAGCCAAATCTCTTCTTCAAGGAATGAAGATGGTTTACAATGGTGTTTTGGAAGCCTTAAAAAAAGAAGGACTTGAAGAAATTGAAGCGGCTGGAAAAGAGTTTGATCCAAATATTCATCAAGCCGTCATGGTGGCTAACGATGAAACGGTTGGTCCTAACATCGTAGTGGAAGAACTTCAAAAAGGCTATAAATTAAAAGACCGTGTGATACGTCCTGCGATGGTGAAAGTAAATCAATAGGACGGAAAGTTTTACATAACAAGTTAGGAGGTATGAGACATGAGCAAGATCATTGGGATTGATTTAGGAACTACAAACTCTTGTGTTGCCGTTCTTGAAGGCGGTGAACCGAAAGTAATTCCCAATCCAGAAGGAAACCGTACAACTCCTTCGGTTGTAGCCTTTAAAAATGGGGAAAGACAAGTAGGGGAAGTGGCAAAACGTCAAGCCATTACCAACCCGAATACCATTATTTCCATTAAACGTCATATGGGAACGGACTATAAAGTGGAAATTGAAGGAAAACAATATACTCCACAAGAAATTTCTGCAATGATTTTACAATACTTAAAATCTTATGCAGAAGACTATTTGGGAGAAAAAGTAGAAAAAGCGGTTATTACTGTACCTGCTTATTTTAATGACGCACAACGTCAAGCCACAAAAGATGCCGGTAAAATTGCCGGTTTGGAAGTCGAACGGATCATCAACGAACCAACTGCGGCTGCTCTTGCTTATGGATTAGACAAAATGGAAGATGATCAAACAATTTTAGTATACGACCTTGGTGGAGGAACGTTTGACGTCTCCATTCTTGAATTGGGCGACGGCGTGTTTGAAGTGCGCGCTACTGCCGGAGATAACCATCTTGGCGGCGATGATTTTGACCAAGTGATTATTGACTACTTAGTGGAAGAATTCAAAAAAGAAAACGGAATTGATTTGTCAAAAGACAAAATGGCTATGCAACGTTTAAAAGATGCTGCCGAAAAAGCGAAAAAAGATCTTTCCGGTGTAACGACGACACAAATCTCTTTGCCGTTCATTACAGCAGGAGAATCAGGACCTCTTCATTTGGAAATGACCTTGACGCGTGCTAAATTTGACGAACTCTCTGCGCACCTGGTAGAACGTACAATGGGACCGACGCGTCAAGCACTTCAAGATGCCGGTTTAACTCCTGCTGATATCGACAAAGTTATACTTGTCGGGGGATCTACTCGTATACCGGCGGTTCAAGAAGCCATTCGCAAAGAAATTGGAAAAGAACCGCATAAAGGGGTCAATCCGGATGAAGTAGTGGCCATGGGTGCTGCTATTCAAGGAGGAGTTTTGACAGGCGATGTGAGAGACGTTGTATTGCTGGACGTTACTCCGCTTTCACTCGGAATTGAAACGATGGGCGGCGTGTTCACGAAATTGATCGAACGCAATACCACGATTCCGACATCGAAGTCGCAAATTTTCTCCACTGCAGCTGATAACCAAACGGCTGTGGATATTCACGTTCTTCAAGGAGAACGCCCGATGGCAGCGGATAACAAAACACTTGGCCGTTTCCAATTAACGGATATTCCACCTGCTCCAAGAGGAGTACCGCAAATTGAAGTGACTTTCGATATCGACAAAAACGGTATNGTTAACGTTAGTGCGAAAGATTTAGGAACTGGAAAAGAGCAAAAAATTACGATTAAATCGTCCTCTGGATTGTCCGAAGAAGAAATTCAACGCATGGTCAAAGAAGCAGAGGAAAATGCGGAAGCTGATAGAAAACGCAAAGAAGAAGCAGAACTTCGCAACGAAGCTGACCAGCTCGTCTTTACGGTTGACAAGACTTTGAAAGAGCTGGAAGGAAAAGTGGATGCCGGCGAAGTNAAAAAAGCGGAAGAAGCTAGAGANGCCTTGAAAGCCGCCATTGAAAAAAATAATTTGGAAGAAATTCGCCAAAAGAAAGAGGCTCTTCAAGAAATCGTTCAAAACCTCTCCATCAAACTTTATGAAAATGCAGCCCAACAAGCACAATCTCAACAAGGAAATGACAGCAAGAAAAAAGATGACAATGTAGTGGATGCGGAATTCGAAGAAATGAACGACGACAAGAAATAATGGCCGTTTGAGGAAAAGAAAAAAGTCAAAGTCAGGTGTTCTTCATGGCTTTGGCTTTTTTCTTCATTGGCATCAAACATTTCCTTTCACCGCAGCTAACGATTTCATTGCATAACGGCTGGATTCAATGATAAAATATTCTTTATGTGAGATGCGGGAGTGTTCTAGGTATGAGTAAAAGAGATTATTATGAAGTTTTAGGCGTGAGTAAAAACGCTTCAAAAGATGAAATTAAAAGAGCATATCGAAAACTTTCAAAGAAATACCACCCGGATATCAATAAAGAACCTGGCGCCGAAGAAAAGTTTAAAGAAGTGAAAGAGGCATATGAAGTTTTAAGCGATGATCAAAAACGCGCCCGCTATGACCAATTTGGACATGAGGATCCAAGNCAAAATCAAGGCTTTGGCGGAGGATTCAGCGGTTTTGATGGTTTTGGCGGCTTTGAAGACATTTTCAATACATTTTTTGGCGGGGGCGGTTCAAGAAGAAGAAATCCGAATGCTCCAAGAGCAGGAGCCGATCTGCAATATTCCATGAGCATTTCGTTTGAAGAGGCCGTTTTTGGAAAAGAAACCGATATTCAAATTCCAAAGGAAGAAACATGCGATACTTGCGGCGGTTCCGGAGCAAAGCCGGGAACGAAACCGGAAACTTGTCCACATTGCCACGGAACCGGGCAAATCAGCACGGAGCAAAATACGCCATTTGGACGCATTGTCAACCGACGGGTATGTACGCATTGTGATGGCACTGGTCAAATCATTCGAGAAAAATGTTCGACTTGCGGCGGAACCGGTAAAGTGAGAAAAAGACGTCGCATTCATATTAAAATACCGGCTGGAATCGACGATGGACAACAACTGCGTGTGGCCGGTCAAGGAGAACCTGGGGTTAACGGGGGTCCTCCTGGAGATTTGTACATTGTATTCCATGTAAAGCCTCATGAGTTTTTCGAGCGGGACGGAGACGATATTTATTGTGAAATGCCACTTACCTTNGCCCAAGCGGCATTGGGAGACGAGATAGAAGTNCCTACCCTTCATGGCAAGGTGAAATTGAAAATTCCTGCCGGCACACAAACAGGAACAAAATTCCGCCTGCGCGGAAAAGGGGCTCCGAATGTGCACGGCTATGGAGTCGGAGACCAGCATATCATTGTGAAAGTCGTAACGCCAACGAAGCTCACCGAAAAACAAAAACAATTATTGCGTGAATTTGCGGAGATTGGCGGTTCCATTCCAGATGAACAACACGAATCATTGTTTGATAAGGTGAAAAGGGCAATTAAACGCGATTAATAAGAAACGGAGCAAAGCAAAACATGAAATGGTCGGAAATCAGTATCCATACAACAAACGAAGCAATTGAACCTATTTCAAANATTTTGCACGAAGCTGGGGCAAGCGGTGTTGTGATTGAAGATCCTTATGAGTTGAAAAAAGAAAGGGAAGATCAATTCGGGGAAATTTATCAACTAAATCCTGATGATTATCCTGAAGAAGGGGTTATTATTAAAGCCTATCTTCCCATTAACAGTTTCCTTGGCGAAACGGTAGAAGAGATCAAGCAAGCAATCAACAATCTTGTCTTATTCGACATTGATATCGGAGAAAATAAGGTTACGATCAGCGAAGTGCATGAAGAAGAATGGGCGACGGCTTGGAAAAAATATTACAATCCTGTCAAAGTATCCGAGAAATTCACGATTGTACCGACATGGGAGGAATACAAGCCCGTTTCGACCGATGAACTGATCATTGAATTAGATCCGGGAATGGCGTTTGGAACCGGCACCCATCCAACGACGGTTATGTGCTTGCAGGCGTTGGAGAAAATCGTCAAACCGGGGGATAGAGTGATCGATGTCGGTACTGGTTCCGGGGTATTGAGCATCGGTGCTGCCTTATTGGGAGCCGAAAAAGTGATGGCCTTCGATTTAGATGAGGTGGCCGTTCGGGCCGCAAGGTTAAATACGAAATTAAATAAAGTCCAAGACGTCGTAACAGTGCAGCAAAATAATTTATTGGATGGGGTCTCCGAACAAGCTGACGTTGTCGTAGCCAACATATTGGCGGAAGTGATTGTAAGATTTGCGGAGGATGCTGCAAAGGTTGTCAAACCAGGGGGATATTTTATTACTTCCGGCATTATTCAGAAAAAACGTCAAGAAGTGATAGAGGTCCTTACAAACTGCGGATTTAAGATAGAAGAAACAATGTTGATGGAAGACTGGGTGGCGATCATCGCCAAACGAATGTAGAGATTGGATGGTGACAGCGTGCAGCGCTACTTTATTCACGAACCAATAAAGGATGATCAGTCATTTAGAATAAAAGGCGAAGATTTTCATCATTTGTCGCGGGTTATGAGAATGAAAGCCGGAGACCATTTTTATGCTGTTTTTTCTGATCGCCAAAACCAAACGGCGTTGGCGGTTTTGGACGAAATTTCTAGCGACTGTGCCCGGGCCACGGTAGTAAAATGGATCCGTGATGAAAAGGAGTTGCCGATCCAAGTGACGGTGGCCAGCGGATTGCCAAAAGGAGATAAACTAGAGCTGATCATTCAAAAAGGAACGGAACTTGGAGCTTCTTCTTTTTTGCCTTTTATGGCAGAGCGCTCCATCGTAAAATGGGATGAAAAGAAGATGCACAAAAAAGTAGTCCGCTGGGAAAAAATTGCGAAAGAAGCGGCGGAACAATCTCAGCGAACCGTCATTCCGGAAATATACGAGCCCGTTTCGATTGAAAAGTTATGTGAAATGGCTGACCGCTATACTTGGAAATTATTTGCCTATGAAGAAGCGGCAAAAGAAGGAGAGCATCGGCAATTTTATGAAACGTTGAAAAATGTAAAGCAAAAAGACACCCTGTTGATCGCATTTGGGCCGGAAGGAGGCTTTTCCCAAGAAGAAGCTTCCTTATTGTCTGAAAAAGGGTTTATTCCGTGCGGCTTAGGGCCAAGAATATTACGGACGGAAACGGCTCCTCTTTATGCTTTATCCGCGATTTCCTATCATTTTGAATTAATGAGGTGATTTACATGCCGACAGTGGCATTCCATACATTAGGATGTAAAGTAAACCACTATGAAACAGAGGCCATTTGGCAGCTGTTTAAAGGTGCAGGCTATGAACGGGTTGATTTTGATTCTATTTCGGATATTTATGTGATTAATACTTGCACGGTGACCAATACAGGCGATAAAAAAAGCCGTCAAGTCATCCGGCGTGCTGTTCGAAAAAATCCTGACGCTGTTATTTGTGTCACGGGCTGCTATGCGCAAACATCGCCTGCGGAAGTTTTGGAAATTCCGGGAGTCGATATTGTCATCGGCACTCAAGACCGGGCGAAAATTCTTGATTTTGTTGAGAAGTATCAAAAGGAACGGCAGCCAATCAACGCTGTCAAAAACATTATGAAAAACCGAGTGTTTGAAGAAATGGACGTTCCGGCCTTTACGGATCGCACAAGAGCTTCTTTAAAAATTCAAGAAGGCTGCAATAATTTTTGCACATTCTGCATTATTCCATGGGCTAGGGGACTTATGCGTTCACGCGATCCGAAAGAAGTCATTCGCCAAGCGCAACAGCTTGTCGATGCCGGCTACAAAGAAATTGTTCTTACCGGAATTCATACAGGCGGATATGGGACTGATATGAAAGATTACAATCTGGCTATGCTATTAAGAGACATAGAAGAACAAGTTCATGGGCTGAAGCGCCTGCGTATTTCTTCTATTGAAGCGAGCCAGCTCACGGATGAAGTAATTGATGTAATCGACCGCTCCAACATCGTCGTTCGTCACTTACATATTCCGTTGCAATCGGGTTCTAACACTGTGTTGAAAAGAATGCGCCGCAAATATACGATGGAGTTTTTTGCGGAACGGTTAAATCGACTGCGCGAAGCGCTTCCGGGATTAGCTGTCACGTCCGATGTGATTGTGGGCTTTCCGGGAGAAACAGAAGAAGAATTTATGGAAACCTATAACTTTGTAAAAGAACATAAATTCGCAGAGCTCCACGTATTCCCGTATTCTAAAAGAACGGGAACTCCGGCAGCCAGAATGGAAAATCAAATTGACGAAGAAGTCAAAAATGAACGGGTTCACCGTCTCATTACGCTTTCCGATCAATTGGCAAAAGAATACGCTTCTCAGTTCGAAGGAGAAGTGCTGGAAGTGATACCGGAAGAACGTTATAAAGAAGACCCAGAAAGCGGGCTGTACGAAGGATATACCGATAATTACTTAAAGGTAGTGTTCCCTGCTTCAGAAGACATGGTAGGAAAGCTTGTCAAAGTGAAGATTACAAAAGCCGGCTATCCATACAACGAAGCACAGTTTGTCCGCGTCCTTGATGACGATGTTCCCGCTGGAAAAGCTGCGCGTTTAGCGTAAAAGAAAGGAGAATGCACTAGAGGCATTCTCTTTTGCTTTTATACAAGTTCCATCGTATCCTGCCTTTGTTATACATGGATCGTCTCATTGTTCTGTTCTTTTTTGGGACGCGACAAGAAACTGTGCAAAAGCATGCCGATAACGACAAAACTGATTCCCAGCCAAGACAGGGGAGAAGGAAGAGGAGCGGATAATACGATCATTTCACCGATTATGGCGAACAACACTTCCGATGACTGGGTTGCTTCCACAGCGCACAATTTTTGCATGTTTCCTTTTACCATATCAGTAGCCGCAAAAAACATAACGGTTGCGATCACTCCGGAAAATATAGCCACCCAACCAGTTTGAATGATCTGTCCGAGGCTGGGGGGTCCGATCACAGCTGCTCCGTACAACGAAAGGACGATCCAAAAAGGAAGGCTCGCGATCGTCATGCCAAGTACACGTTGATAAGCGTCTAAGCGATGAGAAACGGCCGCCATCATTTTCCGATTCCCGAGCGGATAAGCAAAGGAAGCCAACATAACGGGGAAGATGCACAGCACAGCGTCGGCAGCTGAAATTCGAGCAGCGTGTTCGAATTGTATAAAAGCCACCCCTAACAGAATGAAGCTAGACATGGCCAGACCACGGGTGGGAATGTGTCCTCGCAGCTTGAGGGGGCCTCGTGCGGTTTGGACGGTTTCGTAAAAAAACGGTGCAAGAAGTGAACCCGAAATGATGGTTATTTGCCAAGTAGCGGCAATCAGCCAACCAGGACCATAGGCAGCGGCAAAACACAAAGGCGCATAAAATAGGCCAAAGCCAACCGTACTCCATAACAGCCATTCATAAGGCTGGTTTTTCATTTCTTGCCAAAGAGTTTTAAGACCCTTGCGGAAAGCAACGATCACCATCATGGGAGGAACCATAAAAAAATAGCGCAAAGAAGCGCTCCATATCCAGCTTCCGCCTTCTAAATCCATCATCCGGTTGAATAGGAATGTAAACGCAAAAAAGAAAGCGGCTAAAACCCCTAACAGAATCGGACGCATACCCATCGTCCTCCTTTCGGAAAAGAGTGAATATCCTTACAAAATGTTTCGGTTTTATCCGCTGAAAAAACTTATGGTCTAAATTTGATCCATTTTGAACCATTTGGATAAATTGAACGCAACAAACTACTNGAAGATTATTTTACTCCGNGCAGTTTGTCTATGTAACCAATTTTTTAGAAAAAAGAGATTGGAATCATTCAATTCTGTTTCTCCAGCCATGGAATGGTGGCTGGAGAAACATTTTGTCTAAGGCATCCATTTCCTCATGAGGAGAGAATTGTTGACCTAAAGACAAGCATATATTATAATGTCATAGTACATGTTATGGTCATAAACCAATATGTAATCGTACTGTGTTCGGAGGGAGGGGAAGAGAGATGTCAAAAACGATTGTTCGCAAAAATGAATCGCTTGAAGATGCTCTTCGTCGTTTTAAACGTCAAGTATCTAAAACAGGTACTTTACAAGAGTACAGAAAACGCGAATTTTATGAAAAGCCAAGCGTAAGACGCAAGAAAAAGTCTGAAGCGGCCAGAAAACGCAAGTATTAAGAGAGGGTGTAGTCATTGAGTCTTCTCGAACGTTTAAATCACGACATGAAACAAGCGATGAAGAATAGGGAAAAAGAAAAGCTTTCTGTCATTCGCATGCTGAAAGCTGCTCTTCAAAACGAAGCGATCAAGCTTGGAAAAAGTGAGTTGGCAGAAGACGAAGAGTTGACAGTCCTTTCTCGCGAAGTAAAACAACGGAAAGACTCCCTCCAAGAATTTCAGAATGCAGGTCGTGAAGATCTTGTTGAGAAAATTCAAACTGAACTGACTTACGTGAGTGAATATATGCCTAAACCATTAACAGAAGATGAACTTGAGCAAATTGTTACGGAAACAATTGCTGAAGTGAATGCTTCTTCAAAAGCTGATTTGGGAAAAGTAATGAGCGCCATAATGCCAAAAGTAAAGGGGAAGGCAGATGGCTCTCTTGTCAATAAGCTAGTTCAGAAACATTTATCGTAAATAAAAAAGAGAGGCGAAGACGATCGCCTCTCTTTTTTTGTGGGCAAATTTTGAGCGTTTAACCTCCTTTTTCTGATCCATTTTCATATATAAATGAAAAATCATTCGAAACTTTTTTCGGCATCGGGCGTAAATAAGATAACGGGAATGGTGGAGGTGTAAGCGATCGCGAGAATATCATTTTTATTCGTACTTTGTTTACTGTTGCTGCCTGTAGAAGTGTGTGCCAATCAATCGGAATCCTCTCTTCAGCAAGGGAAATCGTTTCCCGGAGAGAAGAGTGTTTTGGCGTTTGAAAAGGAGAAAGGAATGACAAATGAAGTTCATGAAAGCTTTGCAGAGAAGTGGAGCCGTATTCTGACCCATCCAGCCATGGTGACCATTTTGTTGAGCATTGCCAGTTTGGCATTCGTCATGGAACTTTTTACTCCTAGATTTGGAATTGTCGGAATTATAGGTATATTGGCTCTTGCGTTTTTTTTCTGGGCACATATTACTGCTGGTACGGCCGGGTATGAAGCCGTTGCATTCTTTTTAGTGGGTGTTGTTCTTTTAACCGCTGAATTATTTTTACCGGGCGGAATAGCCGGAATATTAGGNCTTTCCGCCATGATCGTAAGCATTTTGACGGTTGGAGATAATCGATTATGGATGGGGATTTCACTGTTGATCGCCATCGGGGTTGCCGTGACGGGGATGATCGTCATGAGAAGNGTGTTTCACCAAAAAATGAAGCTTTTTCAAAGGATGGTCCTGACCGATTCCACAGATTCAGAAAAAGGCTATGTTTCCCATGTGAATCGATATGATTTGATCGGAAAAACAGGTGTTTCGGTTACTCCTCTTCGTCCATCCGGGACTATTCTGATAGATGAGGAACGNATCGATGCGATTACGGAAGGAAATTATATTGCGAAAGATAAAAAAATTCAGGTAGTAAAAGTGGAAGGCGTTCGTATTATTGTAAGAGAAGTAAAACAATAAAAGGCAGGAGGAATAGGAATGGATCCAGGAATGATGTTTGTTCTTATCCTGATTGTGATTGGACTTATTTTATTAGCCATACTTTTGACCATTGTTCCGGTTATGCTTTGGATTTCGGCATTGGCGGCCGGAGTCAGAGTCAGCATTTTCACATTGATTGGGATGAGGCTTAGAAGGGTGATTCCAAGCCGTGTCATCAATCCGTTAATTAAAGCGTCGAAAGCCGGCTTACACGTAACAACCAACCAGTTGGAAAGCCATTATTTAGCAGGCGGGAATGTCGATCGTGTCGTCAACGCTTTGATCGCAGCGCACCGGGCGAATATCGAACTTTCCTTCGAACGCGCCGCTGCGATTGATCTTGCCGGCCGTGACGTCTTGCAGGCAGTGCAAATGAGCGTCAATCCAAAAGTCATTGAAACTCCTTTTATTGCTGGTGTAGCGATGAACGGGATAGAAGTCAAAGCGAAAGCTCGAATTACGGTAAGAGCCAATATTGACCGCCTTGTCGGGGGAGCGGGGGAAGAAACGGTTATTGCCCGTGTCGGGGAAGGAATTGTTTCGACGATCGGTTCAGCTGATGACCATAAAAAAATATTAGAAAACCCGGATATGATTTCGCAGACAGTACTTGCGAAGGGGCTTGATTCTGGAACTGCATTTGAAATTCTTTCGATCGATATTGCCGATGTGGACGTTGGAAAAAATATAGGGGCCGAACTGCAAACAGAACAGGCGGAAGCAGATAAACAAATTGCTCAGGCTAAAGCGGAGGAACGTCGTGCCATTGCTGTGGCGACCGAACAAGAAATGAAAGCTAAAGTTCAAGAAATGAGAGCGAAAGTTGTAGAGGCAGAAGCAGAAGTGCCGTTGGCCACTGCGGAGGCTCTTAGAAAAGGAAATTTAGGCGTTTTGGATTATTTCAATCTTCGTAATATCGTAGCTGATACAGGGATGAGAGAATCAATCGGCAAACTGACTGGGGATTCAAAAGAGAATGATACACGAAAAGCGTAGAAGATGAAAGGAGAATCGCGATGGAAACCATGATCGGACTTTTGATTATCATTGTCGGAAGCTATCTATATAACATGTTCATGAGAAAAGCGAAACCCCAGCAAAAACGTTCCATCAATCGAATTAAAAAGGAAAGAACGGCGGAAAAAACGCACCCTTTGTCGGCAAAGGCTGCGAAGGAACTTGAACCGAGTTTCGTTCGACATTCAAAACGAAATGAACGAGAAGATCATCAAGCCCGGGCAGCGTTTGAAATCAAAGAGGCTGCGGAAGAACAGTCTGCCATGACCATTCAAGAAAAGGAATTGGTTAAGGGGATCATTTTAGCTGAAGTTCTTGGTCCTCCAAGAGCGAAAAGGAATTATTTTTCCTAGGCGGGAAAGATCAAAAGAAGTGCTGAAACTTCCTTTTATTTCATACATATGAAATGAGAGGAGGTTCTTTTTTTATGGCAAAAAAGTGGCGGCAGCAAGTAAAAAACTGGTTTGCTAAAACACTTGACCTACCTGAAGATGTCATGATGGACCTTCCAAGAATTACGATGATCGGACAAATCCATATATACGTGGAAAACCATCGGGGGTTGCTATCTTTTTCTGATAAAGAAGTTAGGCTGTTGCTGAAACAAGGACAGTTATTAATAAAAGGAAGTTCGTTTGTCATTAAAACCATTTTGCCGGAAGAAATTTTGCTGGAAGGTAGAGTGGACCAAGTTTTGTATTTGGAACAGTAGGGGGATAGTGATGAAAAACCAGTGGACGATGTTTTTGAAAGGAAAAGTATTGGTCAAAGCGGAGGGCCAAGGGACGGAACGATTCCTTAATCATTTGGTAAGATCCAACCTTTCTGTCTGGAATGCCAAAAAAACCGGGACGAAATCGGTGATATTCTATATTCAATTGGAGGATCTTTCCGAATTTCGTAAAATTGCCCGTCATTTCGAAGGAAAAATCACGTTTCTCGAAGGAAGCGGCGGTCCGTTTATAGGAAAGAAGCTTATGAAAAACAGCGGCTTGTTGGCGGGGGTGCTCTCGTTTCTCATTATATTGGTGGTGCTTTCCAATATGGTATGGGGGATCGAAATAACGGGCGCCAGTCCGGAAATGGAACATGCCATTCGGAAAGAATTAAAAAGCATGGGCATTCAAAAAGGAAAACTGCAATTTTTCATAGATGACGTCGATTCGATTCAACGCCAGTTAACAAGTCGGGTGGAAGGAATTACATGGGTTGGTGTACATTTAAACGGGACAACCTATCATTTTCAAGTAGTCGAAAAAACCGAGCCAAAGGAAAAAAAGACAACAGGACCGCAAAATTTAGTAGCGAAAAAGAAAGCTGTCATTGTTAAAATGTTTGTTGAGAAAGGACAGCCTGTAGTGAAGCGAAATCAGTTTGTTCAAAAAGGGCAATTGCTTGTTTCCGGTTGGGTTGGCAACGAAGAACATCTAAAAAGCGTGGCTTCCAAGGGAAAGGTTTGGGGAGAAACGTGGTACAAATCATCCGTTGAACTGCCGCTTGAGACGACGTTTCAAGTTTTTACCGGCAAGGAAAATAGAAGCTATTTTTTGAAAATAGGAAAGTTTTCTATTCCTGTCTGGGGATGGTGGAAGAAGGAAACATTTAAATTGACGGCCTTGGAAGAAAGCAGCCATCCTATCAAGTTTTTCCGTTGGGAACTTCCAGTTGAATGGGGCCAGTCGATCAAACGTGAATATAAAATCGTGGAACGCCGATATACGGTGAATCAGGCGGTTCAAGAGGCGAATCAATTAGCAAGAAAGGATTTGAGAAAGCATCTTCAGTCGGATGCACAAATTACGGGCGAAAAAATTTTGCATCGAAGAATAGAGAATGGTAAAGTTAGGATAACAGTATATTTCCAAGTGATTGAAGATATTGCAAAAGGACAACCAATCATTCAAGGAGATAAAGCGAATGACAGAAAAAACCAAAAATCTGGAAATCATCCTGGAAGATCCGAATGAGGCAGTAGCTTTGTTCGGCATATCAGACAGCAATTTAAAAACGCTGGAAGAAGAATTTCAAGTTTCTCTCATTACAAGAGGTGAAACGATTCTTATTTCAGGGAAAGAACAAGAAGTCGAGATTGTACACAACATTTTAAAACAGCTGTTGAATGTGATGAGGAAAGGGATCCACATCAGCCAAAGAGATGTTGTGTACGCTGTACAAATGGCGAAACAAGGGACAATCGATTACTTCGATGGATTGTATGACAAAGAAATTGCGAAAAATGCGAAAGGAAAATCCATTCGCGTCAAGACAATTGGCCAGCAGCATTATGTTTCAGCCATTCGACAACATGACCTTGTATTTGGGATAGGACCTGCGGGAACGGGGAAAACGTTTTTAGCGGTCGTGATGGCGGTGCATGCACTCAAAAATGGATTCGTAAAACGCATCATTTTAACAAGACCTGCCGTTGAAGCAGGGGAAAGCCTAGGATTCTTGCCCGGGGATTTAAAAGAAAAAGTAGATCCCTATCTGCGGCCTCTCTACGATGCGCTTCATGATGTATTAGGCGTTGAACATACGCAGCGCTTGATTGAGAGAGGAACGATTGAAATTGCTCCGCTTGCCTATATGCGGGGCCGAACATTGGATGATGCTTTTATTATATTGGATGAGGCTCAAAATACCACTCGTGCCCAAATGAAAATGTTTTTGACCCGGCTTGGATTCGGATCGAAAATGGTCATCACTGGCGACAGAACTCAGATAGATCTCCCGAAAGGGGTCCATTCCGGACTTATTAGCGCTGAACATATTTTGCGGGATGTACCGGGGATTGGTTTTATATACTTAGAACAAACGGATGTTGTAAGGCATCCATTAGTTTCTAAAATTATTGAGGCCTATGATCGTTTCGATGAATAAGTCCGGTGGCGACACCCGGGCTTATTCTTTATCCAAGTTCCGTCTGTTAACGTTTCCTTGCTTCAGATGAATGACGGTTTTTTAAAAATTCATTGATACAAAGCTATCATCGCTTTCATTGTTGGATTCTACTGATATCAGGTGAGTAGTGGATGGACGTGTCGGATATCGCCGTTTAAAGGAGTCATCACACGATGTCCGTAAAAGATCCTGATGCTTGATCGGGGGATATGTACGATGATTGTACAAAAGTGGATAACCCGTATACGCTCTGCTGTCAGCTATTCGATGTTGGCTGCGCTCATGTATACACTCCTCACAATTATTTTGTTTGTCGTCCTTTATATGAATGTAAAACCCGAAACGTATGATGTAGAATTGTTTTCCGTTGCGGATAAAACAATCCGTTCACCGAAAACGATCGTTGATAAAGAAAAAACGGAAGAGGAACGAAAAAAGGCAGCTGAAGAAGTGGAAGATGCCTATGTCTATAATCAAGATACTGCTCTCAATCGGGTTTCTCTCGTGAATTCCATATTTGATTTTATACAAGAAGTAAAAAAAGAAAGTCAAAAGGAAGAACGGGCGCCATTAGCCGAACTGAAAGATAAACTGACGAAAAATGTGACAGAAGATGTGACGAAATCGATTAGCGATGATGTTTTTTTAACGTTGTTGTCCGCCGATCAAGAAGAACTAGAAAAAACACGGAATGCGATTGTGGACAATGTGGAGTTTACGTTGCAGCAGCGGATTCGCAAGGAACATTTGACTGATTTTCAAAACCAAGTCGAACAAGCGATTGAAAAAAATCCATTGGCCCCAGATTTAAAACGGGCTGCGGTTGAAATTGGACGTTATGCCATCGTGCCAACTGAAGAGTATGACAGCCGGTTGACCTCCGAGCGGAAAGAACAGGCCCAAGAAGAAGTGGAACCGGTAAGGATTTTACAAGGACAAGTTATCGTCCAAGAAGGTCACTTAATTGACAGGGACATTTATCGGCAATTAAAACTGCTGGGTCTTATCAATCACCAACGTTCTTATAAACCTGTTTTTGGACTCCTTATTTTTGTTTTGGTTGTCGTTTTTTTGCTCATTTATTCTTTTCATACCGCTTCTTTGCCTTCAGAAAAGAAAAAGAGCTATCTGCTTTTAGTGGGCATGATTTTTACTTTTTCTTTTTTGTTAATGAAAATCATTGCCTGGATTGGAAATAACGACTATGCTCAGTTGAGCTTCTTGTATCCGGGAGCGCTTTCTTCCATGCTCATTACCATTTTAATCAATGAGCGGACAGCAGCAATCGTCGCCATTCTTTTGGCGGCTTGCGGGAGCATTATGTTTCATAATGGAACGAGTGAAACCATTCATGTCGAAATGGCTATTTATCTATTATTCAGCGGTTTAACGGGAAGTTTGTTTTTATTGAAGCATCGCCGCCGCTTGAATATTTTACAGGCGGGAGTTTATGTGTCCATTGTCAATGTGCTCGTCATCTTATTTTTGAAATTAATCGGCAATGGATCGTATTCTGGAAAGGAATATTTGTTTTTTGCCTTGTTTGCTTTTATATCCGGGATAGCGTCTGCCGTGCTGACGCTAGGCTTATTGCCGATGATTGAAAGTGGATTTGGCGTTTTGTCGACGATGAAGCTGATTGAACTATCGAATCCGAACCATCCTTTATTGAAAAAGATTTTAATGGAAACGCCGGGTACTTACCACCATAGCATCATGGTGGCCAACCTTTCAGAAGCGGCATGTGAAGCGATCGGGGCGAATGGCTTGCTTGCAAGGGTGGGATGTTATTACCATGATATCGGCAAAACAAAAAGACCAAAATTTTTTATTGAAAACCAAATGGATCATGAAAATCCCCATCAACATCTGTCTCCTGAGGTCAGTAAACAAATGATCATCGATCATGTGGTGGACGGAGCGGCTATGCTGCGAAAAGAAAAGCTGCCGAAGGAAATTGTGGATTTTGCCGAGCAGCATCATGGGACCACTTTGGTAAAATATTTTTATTATAAAGCGATTGAAAAAAACCACGAAGTGAATGAAGAAGATTTTCGATATCCGGGTCCTAAGCCGCAGACAAAAGAAATTGCCATCGTCAGCATTGCCGATAGTGTGGAAGCGGCTGTCCGATCGATGAAACAGCCAACTGTTGAACAAATAAAAAGCCTCGTCCATAATATTATTCAAGACCGTTTGCGGGACGGGCAGTTTAGTGAATGTGATATTACTTTNAAAGAACTGGAAATTGTCAAACAAACGATTTGTGATGCATTAAATGGCATTTTTCACTCGCGNATCGAATATCCGGAAATGAAAAAACAGACGGAGGAAGCAACATGAGTTTAATGATTGATTTAGTCGATGAAACGAATGAATTAAAGCAAGAAGATTTGGAATTAGTGGAGCAACTGCTGCAATTTGCGTCTGAAAAAGAAGGGATTCAGGAGGAAAGCGAAGTGTCTGTAACCTTTGTCGATAATCAGCGCATCCAAGAAATTAACAGGGATTATCGCCATAAAGATCAACCGACAGATGTGATTTCCTTTGCTCTTGAAGAGACTGACGAGGAGGAAGTGGAAATCATTGGTGAAGATATGCCTAGAGTTTTAGGGGATATTATTATCTCTGTTCCTAAAGCACGTGAACAGGCTCATGATTATGGCCATTCTTTTCAGCGTGAACTCGGATTTTTAGCGGTGCATGGATTTCTTCATCTTCTCGGATATGACCACATGACAGAGGAAGACGAAAAAATCATGTTTTCACGGCAAAGGGAAATTTTAAATGAATATGGACTCAAAAGATAAAGATCGGAACGTTTTCAGCGTCCATCGATTAAAACGGTCCTTTTCGTTCGCTTTTGGCGGAATAGGTACGGCATGGAAAGAAGCGAACTTTAAAATTCACGTTATGGCGGCATTCTTAACTACGGCGGCCGGTCTCGCTTTTCAACTCTCAAAATGGGAGTGGATGATCCTCTTACTTTTATTCGCAGGAATGTTCGCGCTGGAAATGGTGAATACCGCCATAGAAAAAATAGTGGATTTAGCGACACAAGACTACCATCCGCTGGCAAAAGAGGCAAAAGATTTAGCGGCGGGGGCGGTGCTCGTCTACGCTATTTTTGCTGTTGTGATCGGCATGATCATCTTTTTACCGAAATGGTTTCGACTTTTTGTATGAATGGAAGAGTCGCCCAAAAGGCGGCTCTTTTTCAAATCATGCGATTTGTGGGTAGTTCAGAGGAAGCGAAACGGAATTTCCATGAAATACGACGCATTTGGTTGAAAATGATGGATATGGGGGAGAAAACACCAAGTTTTAACTTACCCAATTTGAAATCATGCCATTTGTCGGTTAAAATGAGAGCGTAAGCCAATGAAAAACAGCCTTGTGGAATTAAATGGTTTTTTGAATCAACGAGGCAATAATGACGAATTTTTCTGAAATTTTCACTTCTCTCTCTCCATATGGAGAAAAAATGGTGTAAAATATAGATAGTGATTCAATCCAGTTGGGGATTTGGCTTTTTAAAGCGCTTACAAACGAAAGTCTTTGGTTTCACAAAGGATTTGCTCAAAATCATCATACTAAGAATCTTACAACAGTGGAGGATNTTCGAAAACTATGGCGACAATCAATGCAGATTATAAATCAGGATTTATTTCCATTATTGGTAGACCGAATGTCGGTAAATCAACCTTTCTGAACAGGGTGATCGGTCAAAAAATTGCTATTATGAGCGATAAACCGCAAACAACAAGAAACCGAATTCAGGGAGTTTATACAACGGACGATGCCCAAATGATTTTTATCGACACTCCCGGCATCCATAAGCCAAAGCACAAACTTGGCGACTTTATGGTAAAAACGGCTGTAAACGCCCTTAAGGAAGTAGATTTGATTTTATTTATGGTGAATGTGACGGAAGGGCTCGGCCGGGGAGAACAATATATCATCGAAATGCTCAAAGATATCCAAACACCCGTTTTTTTAGTATTAAATAAAATTGATCAAATACATCCTGATGAGCTTTTTCCTATGATTGAACAGTACAAAGAACTTTATCCTTTCCAGGAAATATTTCCGATTTCCGCGCTTAATGGAAATAATGTTGATCGCTTGCTTTCGGCCATTAAAGAATATTTGCCGGAAGGTCCTCAATATTATCCGGCGGATCAAGTGACTGACCATCCGGAACGTTTTATCGTCTCGGAATTGATCCGGGAAAAAGTTCTGCATTTGACAAGAGAAGAGGTTCCGCATTCGATTGCGGTTCTGATTGACAAAATGGAACGCGAGGAAGAGAAGGATCTTGTGCATATCATGGCCACGATTATCGTAGAACGAGATTCCCAAAAAGGCATTATCATCGGTAAACAAGGGAGAATGCTGAAGGAAGTAGGAAAACGAGCTCGAATGGACATTGAAAATCTTCTCGGTTCCAAAGTCTTTTTAGAATTATGGGTAAAGGTTCAAAAAGATTGGCGTGATAAAATATCTGCTCTACGTGAATATGGTTTTCGAGAAGACGAATATTAAGATCTTGAGTTTTTGACAAGGTACTTGAAAAAATTGCACCTAATAAATCGGGTATAGGCGGGGGAAAATATTATCACAACATTTTTGCTAGTTTCAATCAAAGAAAGGCGGGGTTATGATGTTGGATTTTACCTGGAAGCTGTTTTCGAAAACGGGTAATATTGATACGTATCTCTTGTACAAAGAGTTGGAAAAAGAAAGCCAATCTGCTCGCTTGGAAGAAGAGGAAGAACTAGCAGAAGCCGAATTTCCGTTGTCTTGAAAAGGCCCGTTGGTGCAATGAAAGGATGGCCTTCAACGTGTTTCAAAAGTGTGAAGGAATTGTCATACGATCGACTCCGTATGGCGAATCAAATAAAATCATCACATTGTTTACAAGAGAATTTGGAAAAATGGCTTTAATGGCGAGAGGGGCTAGAAAACCGAATAGCCGCCTCTCCGCCATTACCCAGCTGCTCTTTTGCGGGCAGTTTTTGTTTCAGTCATCTAGAGGATTAGGAACTCTGCAGCAAGGAGAATCTATTCATTCTTTCAAAGAAATAAGGGAAGACTTGTTTAAAACTGCTTATTCTTCGTATTTGGCTGAACTGCTGGATAAAGGAACAGAAGAAAGTAAAGTCAACCCGTATTTGTATGAGCTTTTTTACCAAACATTGGATTACATAGATGAAGGCTATGATGCAGCTATATTGACCAATATTTTTGAAATGAAAATGCTGCAGGTGATCGGCCTTCGTCCGGAGTTGAATCAATGTGTGAACTGCGGCAGCAAAGAAGGGCGTTTTGCCTTCTCGATTAGAGAAAACGGTCTTCTTTGTCATCGCTGTTTTGAATTAGATCCTTATTTGCTTCCCGTTTCTCAAGCCACTGTAAAATTGCTGCGCCTTTTTTATTATATTGATCTTCGGCGTCTTGGAAGTATATCAGTGAAACCTCAAACAAAAAAAGAACTGCGTACNGTCCTTTCCATGTATTATGACGAATATTCGGGTTTGTTTTTGAAATCTCGAAAATTTCTCGAGGAGATCGAAAAAATGCAAAGCATGCTTGGTCCATCTTCGAAAGAAGGAGATTGACAAACGTGGTGGGATCGATTATTTTTGAATATGAGGAATAGCTGTTCAATCTGTGGTATTATTAGAGTCCACGGTTAGTTGAAATGTAAATTTCATATTTTGCGAAGAAGGAAAGGAGTACCTGATTACGTTCTATCTCAGCGAATCCGGGATGGTGGGAGCCGGACATAGGGCATCAGGGAACGGCAGTCCGGAGCAAATATTTTAAAAAGTGGCCAGACGCTAAGAAAGCGGAGGCAAATAGGGTGGAACCGCGGGTGTAACTCTCGTCCCTATGCAGATTTACTGCATAGTGGCGGGAGTTTTTGTTTTGGACTCCATGCGTGGAAAAACGAAGAATGTCTTTAGCAAGACTTGTTTTTAGCAATTGGATCATATGGAGGTGTACGAAATGAATATACAAGAAATGATTCTTACGTTGCAGAAGCATTGGTCGGATCATGGCTGCATTCTCATGCAGGCTTATGATGTAGAAAAAGGGGCAGGGACGATGAGCCCGTATACGTTTTTACGGGCAATTGGACCGGAACCTTGGAATGTTGCTTATGTGGAACCAAGCCGACGGCCGGCAGATGGCCGTTATGGGGAAAACCCCAATCGACTGTACCAGCACCATCAATTTCAAGTGATTATGAAACCTTCGCCANCCAATATTCAAGAAATCTATTTGGATTCTTTGCGTGCTCTTGGAATTGATCCGCTTGATCATGATATTCGCTTTGTAGAAGATAACTGGGAAAACCCGTCTCTCGGCTGTGCAGGCCTCGGNTGGGAAGTATGGCTAGACGGGATGGAAATCACNCAATTTACNTATTTTCAACAAGTAGGCGGACTGGAATGCAAGCCTGTNTCCGTGGAAATTACGTATGGAATTGAACGATTGGCTTCCTACATACAAGAAAAGGAAAATGTTTTTGATTTGGAGTGGACAAATGGATTTACTGTAAAGGATATTTTCTATCAGCCTGAATATGAACACTCCAAATATACATTTGAAACATCGGATCCTGACATGTTGTTTAACTTGTTTAATACGTATGAAAANGAAGCGAAGCGCCAAATGGAGGAAGGATTGGTTCATCCTGCCTATGACTACATTTTAAAATGCTCCCACGTATTTAATATTCTCGATGCGCGGGGCTCCATTTCGGTGACAGAACGAACGGCTTATATCGCTCGGATGAGAAANTTGGCAAGGCAAGTAGCCAAAACATTCTACGAAGAAAGAGAAAAATTGGGATTTCCTATTTTAAAAGGGAAAGGGGAGAAAGCGCATGACTAAAAGGGACCTTTTGCTTGAGATTGGATTGGAAGAGATGCCGGCCCGTTTTGTGACCGAGTCCATGAATCAGCTTGGAAAAAAAGTAGAGGAATTTTTTCAAAAAGAAAACATTGANTATGGAACGGTTTCCCTATTTTCCACTCCTCGCCGATTAGCTGTTCTTGTNAAAGATGTGGCGGAATCCCAGGCAGATGTTCATGAAGAAGCTCGAGGCCCAGCTAAAAAAGCGGCTTTAAATGAAGCGGGTGAATGGACAAAAGCAGCAATCGGGTTTTCAAAAAGCCATTCAGCTACTGTTGACGACATTTATTTCAAAGAGGTCAAAGGGATTGAATACGCTTTTGTGAAGAAATTTTTGAAAGGCCAGCCAACGGTTCAATTGCTTCCCAAATTAAAAGAGTTGATTGAGGGNATGAGCTTTGGGAAATATATGCGCTGGGCCGATTACGATTTGCGGTATGTACGTCCTATCAAATGGCTCGTTGTCTTATTTGGAAGCGAAGTGATTCCATTTGCGATTACGGATGTAGAAACGAATCGATTCAGTTATGGACACCGTTTTCTTGGCGGGAAAATTCAATTGGATTCTCCTGCTGAATATGAAACGAAGCTAAAAGCGGAATATGTCATTCCGAACCCCGATGAGAGAAAACAGTTAATCCGCAGCCAGTTGAAGAATTTAGAAGAAAAGCATGGCTGGGTCATCCCGATTGACGAAGAATTATTGGAAGAAATAAATAACATTGTGGAATACCCTACCGCTTTATTCGGCTCTTTTCAGGAAGAATTTTTAAATCTGCCNGAGGAAGTGTTAATTACTTCCATGAAGGAGCATCAGCGCTATTTTCCTGTAAAAACTGCCGACGGAAAGCTTCTTCCTCATTTTGTGACGGTCCGAAACGGAAACGATCGGTCTCTTGAAACGGTGGCTAAAGGGAACGAAAAAGTGTTGAAAGCGCGTTTAGCTGATGCTGATTTCTTCTATAAAGAAGATCAAAAGCTGAAAATTTCTGAAGCGCTGGAAAAACTTTCGTCCATCGTATATCACGAGAAAATTGGGACATTGGCAGAAAAAGTANCCAGGATACGAAAATTGTCGTCTTATCTTGCAGAGAGACTGCGTGTAGAAGAAGAAACAGCGCAGAAAGCAGACCGTGCTGCTGAAATATGCAAGTTTGATTTAGTCACGCATATGGTATACGAGTTTCCGGAATTGCAAGGGATCATGGGAGAAAAATATGCGCTTCTTCAAGGAGAAAATCCTGANGTGGCAAGGGCGATTAATGAACATTACCAACCNCGGAATTCGGAAGATGAACCTGCGNANTCACTTGTAGGCGCCATCGTAGGCGTGGCCGACAAATTAGATACGATTATCTCTTGTTTTGCTGTGGACATTATCCCAACCGGCTCTCAAGACCCATATGCTCTTAGAAGACAGGCGACTGGCATTGTACAGACCATGTTGAAGCATAAATGGAATCTTTCGCTGGAAGCTTTGTTAAAGGACAGCATTGATATCGTGTTAAGCGATGGAATCGNCCAAAAGGAAACAGCAGAAATCTATACGGCTGTATTGGACTTCTTTAAACAACGAATGAANCACATTTTAGAAGAAAAAGAAGTGCGCTATGACGTTATTGAGGCTTTGTTAGATGTTTCCATTCATTCTTTGGCAGAGGTNGAAGCNAAAGCGGAAGTTCTGATGAAACGAATCGGTCAACCTTCATTCAAGGAAGTGGCGGAAGCACTAAGCCGAGTCCTTAATATTACGAAAAAAGCAACTGNGGACAAAGAAATTCGTGAAAATCTATTTGCGAACGAAAGTGAAAAAGAACTATATGAACGTTATGTGAACTTGAAAAAAGAATGGAAACAAGATNTTTCTGCTGAAGAGCGTTTCCAACTGCTTGAAAGTTTGCGTCCTGNGATTGAACGCTATTTTGATGAAACTATGGTCATGACCGACGATGAAGAGATCAGAAACAATCGGTTGGCGCAAATGAAGGAGCTTTCCCGCTACATTCTAGAGTTTGCCAACGTGAATTTGTTAGTGATAAAATGAACTTTCAGATGGAAAAGATGGTTTCCGTTGTAAGTTGTTTTTGCGTAAGTTTGACTGTTCCGGCCCATACTATATCAAGATGTGAGAGCCTGTCGAACGAAGGCGGGCTCTTCCTCGTTTATTTCAAATAGTATATAATATTTTTGTATGAGTATAACACTTTTAATTGTGTTGGGTGGTGAGGATCATAGAACTTACAAAGCGTCAGGAACAAATATTGCAAATCGTGAAAAATAATGGACCTATTACAGGAGAACATATCGCTGAAAAATTAAATTTAACCCGGGCGACATTGCGTCCGGATTTAGCTATATTAACAATGGCCGGCTTCCTTGACGCAAGACCTCGGGTAGGATATTTTTATACTGGAAAAACGGGCGCGCAGCTGCTGACGGAAAATTTAAAAAAAATTTATGTAAAAGACTATCAATCGATACCCGTCGTTGTGCATAAAAACGTATCGGTTTATGACGCCATTTGCACGATGTTTTTAGAGGATGTCGGCACTTTATTTGTAGTGGATGACGATTCTTTGTTGGTAGGGGTGCTTTCGCGAAAAGATTTATTGAGAGCAAGTATAGGGAAACAAGATCTCAATAGCCTACCGGTAAACATTATCATGACGAGAATGCCCAATATTACGATGTGCTATAAAGATGATCTTTTGATCGATGTCGCCCAAAATTTAATCGAAAAACAGATTGACGCAATGCCTGTAGTAAAAGAAAAAGGAACGGGCTTCGAGGTGATTGGTCGAATCACAAAAACGAATATTGCGAAAGCGTTTGTCGCTTTAGCGAATGAAGATTAATGCCGAGAAAGAGAGAGGACAGTGATGATGAATGAGTGATCCAATTATCTACGTTGTTTCCGACTCTGTTGGCGAGACCGCGGAACTGGTCACAAAAGCTGCCCTCAGCCAGTTTGACGGTTCATATACGGTCCTCAAACGCTTTCCATACGTAGAGGAAATTTCTCATATTGAGGAAGTTATTTCTTTAGCCAAAATGGATAACGGAATGATTGTCTATACGTTAGTAAAGCCTGAAATGCGCCGATATTTGCAGGAGCGAGCCAAGAAGGAAAACATACAATCCTTTGATGTTATAGGTCCCATCATTGATGAGTTGGAGAATATGTTTCAGAAAAAGCCGCTGTACGAACCGGGACTTGTCCGCCGACTGGACGATGAATACTTTAAAAAGGTGGAAGCAATCGAGTTTGCTGTCAAATATGACGATGGACGAGATCCACGAGGACTAATGAAAGCTGATATAGTGTTAGTCGGTGTTTCCAGAACTTCCAAAACGCCCCTGTCCCAATATTTGGCGCATAAACGTTATAAAGTAGCCAATGTTCCGATTGTACCAGAAGTGGATCCGCCTGAAGAGCTGTTCAAAGTACCGAAAGAAAAATGCTTTGGTTTAAAAATTGGACCGCAAAAATTGAATCAAATTCGGAGGGAACGGCTGATTACTTTAGGGTTGGATGATCAAGCCAGCTATGCACAGTTGGACAGAATCAATAAAGAATTAGAGTATTTTGATTCCATCGCCAAAAAAATTGGTTGTGAAGTCATAGATGTAACGAATAAAGCGGTGGAAGAAACGGCCAATATTATCATAGAAAAAATTCGAAAAAAATAAGCGCATAATCACATGATTGTGTGCTTCTTTCCTTTTGAAAAAGAATTAGCTTTGACGATCCTTCTAATGTCTTGCCAAATGAAATAAAAAATAGCCAAATAAAAAAGTTTGTATTATAATAAAAAATTGTGATAAAAATATCTATTCAAGGTTTAGACTGGCCTCATTACGAATAAACTATTTATGGTGATATGTCAAAGACCGGGGCAATGGATACCCAGCGGCCAAATTGCTATCTGTTTGAACAGCCCGTAAACCTACACCAGAGAAAGAAAGAGAAAAGGATGATGATTCATTAATCGTCATAGGTCGGAACGGTGGAGAATAAGAGTGAATCGTCACTTGATGAATGCTGGCGAGAAAGCCGTGAGAAAATTCGACAAACCTGGCTACACTTCTTTTTGACAGGAAACTTGCTGTGAAAAAGAAGGAATCCACCATATGGTGTAGAATAATTAATTTATGACAAAGAAGAAAAGAACGATGAATATTTTTGTCGATGCAGATTCCTGCCCTGTAAAAAAGGAAATTATTTCGTTGGCAAATGAATATGATTTGAATGTGTTCTTTGTGGCATCGTACAAACACCAGCCGTCTGAAGAAATTGGAGGCATATGGAAATATGTCGACTCCCATTTTCAAGCTGTGGATCTGTTCATAGTCAACCATTTGCAAAAAGGAGATCTGTTGATTACACAAGATATTGGGTTAGCAAGTTTGGCCACCTCAAAAGGAGGGTATGCTTTTTCGCCGCGGGGGAATCAATACAGCGAGAGTGAGATGGCTTACATTTTGGACATACGGCATCTCCAGGCAAAGGCACGCCGGTCAGGACGTTTTGAAAAAGGGGCAAGGCCTTTTACAGACGCTGACAGGAAGCAATTTTTAAAAAAAGTACGGAGATTTTTGTCGAAGTATGAAGGATAAATTCGACACTTTCGCGAATGTAATAAGCTGGTGATCTTTTATGGCAGGAAAAATCCCTGAGGAAACGCTTGACAGAATTAAACATTCGGTGAATATTGTCGATGTTATTCATGACTATGTTCAATTAAGCAAACAAGGGAAAAATTATTTTGGTCTTTGTCCGTTTCATGGCGAAAAAACCCCATCTTTTTCGGTTTCCCCTGATAAACAGATTTATCACTGTTTCGGCTGTGGAGCAGGGGGAAATGTTTTTACCTTTCTGATGGAAATCGAAAATATTTCTTTTCAAGAAGCGGCTGTCCAATTAGCGGAAAGAGCCGGGATCAAGCTGAATGTGGACGTAACAGCCGAACCCGTTCAAGCGTTGCCGAAGGACCATGAACTCATGATGTCTGCTCATGAGCTTCTAGCTAAATTCTACCATCATTTGCTGATAAATACAAAAGAAGGCCAAAATGCACTGGAATATTTATTCTCGAGAGGCTTCACAAAAGATCAAATAGAAAAATTCCAAATTGGCTGGTCTCCAACGGGGTGGAACGTCGCTGCGCTTTTTTTAAAAAGAAGAGGGTTTCCGATTTCATTGATGGAAAAAGCGGGTCTTGTTATCCGCCACGAAGGAAAAGGAGACTACTATGACCGATTTCGCGATCGAATTATGTTCCCTTTGCATGATTCGAAAGGAAGGGTCGTGGCGTTTTCCGGAGAAGTTTGAGGGATCTGCAGCCGAAATATTTGAACAGTCCGGAAACTCCCATATTTCATAAGAGCCGACTCTTTACAACTTGAACCGCTCAAGAAACTCGATTCGAAAAAAACGCCAGTTGATTCTATTTGAAGGATTTGCGGACTGCATAGCAGCGGACCGAGCCGGGATTGACAACGGTGTTTCAACGATGGGCACATCTTTGACGGAAGATCATGTGCATATTATTCGCCGTCTAACCGATGAAGTGTTAATATGTTATGATGGAGACTCTGCCGGAGTTGAAGCAGCATTTCGGGCCGGGAATCTTCTTGAAGAGGCTGGCTGCCGTGTGAAAGTTTCCGTCATTCCCGACNACTTGGACCCCGACGATTACATTCAAACATACGGCGGAGATAAATTCCGTCTGGATGTTATAGAGGCCAGCATGACGTATATGGCTTTTAAAATGCAGTATTATAAACGGGGNAAAAATCTTCAAAAAGAAGATGAGAAACTTCAGTATATCGATGAAATATTGAAAGANATTACAAAGCTTTCAAAGGCGGTGGAGCGCGATTATTATATGAGACAGCTGGCGGAAGAATTTTCGATCTCATTGGACGCGTTAAAATGGCAACAGCGTCAAATATATTATGCAGAAAAACGGAATTTGCCGCCATCGCGACCGAATTGGGCAGGGAGAATTTCCGAAATGCCTTCAACCGGAAAAATATACCCTGCCTATATAACGGCAGAACGCCGCTTGATTGCTTATATGCTGCAAGATCCTGAATTAGCGTATCAAATCCACGAAAAACTGGCAGGGGAGACTTTCAATCTGGATGAGCATCAAGCAATTTTCACTTATTTATTAGGTTATTACGAAGAGGGAAAGCACCCTGATGCCAGTGCTTTCATCAATTTTCTGCCGGATCCGAATTTAAGAAAAACGGTGACGGAAATAGAAATGATGAATGTCAACATGGATGTCTCGGATGAAGAAATAAATGATTATATAAATGAAGTGTTAAATCACCAAAAAATGTTAAAAATAAAGGCGAAGATGGAAGAAAGCAAAAGAGCAGAACAACAACATGATTATAAAAAAGCGGCAGCCATAGCCATGGAAGTTATGCAATTAAGAAAGATGTTGAAAAGGAAAGGCAGTTTCAAGGATGTTGGAAGGAGGGGAACTAATGGCTGAAAAGTCAACACGTTCCAAAGAAGTTGAGCCTGAATTAACACTAGATAAAGTAAAAAATCAAATAGTGGAAAAAGGAAAGAAACGCGGTGAGCTTTCATACGATTATATAGCCGATAAACTATCGAATTTTGATCTTGACTCCGAACAAATGGATGATTTTTATGAATACTTGAACGAACAGGGAATAGAAATCGTCAATGAAGATAGCGATCATGAAGAGGATCCTGATATTCATGAGCTCTCAAAAGAAGAGGAAGAAGAATTTGATTTAAACGATTTAAGTGTTCCGCCTGGAGTTAAAATTAATGACCCTGTTCGTATGTATTTAAAAGAAATTGGGCGTGTTGATCTTCTCTCCGCTGAAGAAGAAATTGAGCTGGCAAAACGTATTGAACAAGGGGATGAAGAAGCAAAACGCCGTTTGGCAGAAGCGAATTTGCGTCTTGTTGTAAGCATTGCGAAGCGGTATGTTGGGAGAGGCATGCTGTTCCTTGACTTAATCCAAGAAGGTAACATGGGGCTGATTAAAGCCGTTGAAAAATTTGATTACCGAAAAGGATACAAATTCAGCACCTATGCAACATGGTGGATTCGTCAAGCGATTACTCGCGCCATTGCAGACCAAGCAAGAACCATTCGGATTCCGGTTCATATGGTTGAAACGATCAACAAGCTGATTCGAGTTCAGCGGCAATTGCTTCAAGATTTAGGCCGCGAACCGACTCCGGAAGAAATCGGAGAAGAAATGGATTTATCTCCTGAAAAGGTACGAGAAATCTTAAAAATTGCCCAAGAGCCAGTTTCGCTTGAAACACCGATCGGGGAAGAAGACGATTCTCATTTAGGCGATTTCATCGAAGATCATGAAGCCACTTCACCGTCGGAGCACGCAGCTTATGAGTTATTGAAAGAACAGCTTGAAGATGTTCTCGATACTTTAACGGACCGTGAAGAAAATGTCTTACGCCTGCGCTTTGGTCTGGATGACGGCAGAACTCGTACTTTGGAAGAAGTCGGGAAAGTGTTTGGCGTTACCAGAGAACGTATTCGCCAAATTGAAGCAAAAGCATTGCGCAAACTTCGCCATCCAAGCCGCAGCAAAAGATTAAAAGACTTTTTAGAATAATTTCATTTTGCCTTTAAAGTTTACTTCTTTTGAAGTAAACTTTTTTTTGTCGAAGAAAACGAATCATTGTGAATCTGAACGGCATTGAAAATCAGTGCCTATATTGCAATGGAAAGTGGGTTGAACATGGATAAGCGAAAGCAAATCATTATCAAAGAAATCTTATTTTGGAAGCAAAACAAGATGCTGCCTGAAAAATATTGCGATTATTTACTAACACTATACAGTGAAGGAGAAGAACTAAACTCAGCCGCTCATTTGCCACGGTTCCATCGATCATATCGAATTCTGCAAGCCATATTGTTGCTGTTCCTTCCAATTTCATTATTTGTCCTTTATTTTACTGAAATGCCTTTCATAATGCAAATGGCGATTTTGACAATTTTTGTCGTTTTATTGATAGGAGCGGGTATCTACTATGGACGAAAAGGATTTTTTGTCCAGTTCATATTTCTATCTGCAGCGCTCATTTTTTTATTTTTCACAATCAAAATCAATGATAAGTTTTTGTCGGGAAATTCTATCAGCCTGTATTTGATTATTTTGATGAATTGCCTTTTATGGATAGCGGTTGGAAAAACCAAAAAATTACTATATTTTACTGTTTCGGGGATTGCGGGAATATTCATAACCTTTGTTTTCATCCTGTTTCATTCTTGAGGAGAGGGAGGCTTCGGATGAATATTTGTTGACGAGAAATGATAAAATATAAGTCGAATTTTTTTTCTGAAAACGGAAAAACGGGAAAAAATTAACAATCAAGGACTTTTCCTCATCCGGTTTTTGAAGTAAAATAGAAGGTGTTTGTACTGTGAAGATTGAAATCGCATACATAAAGGAGGGAATAGCATGAATCGAAATCCAATTATTCCGTTTTTGCTGATTATGGTATTTGGAATCGGCCTGGTGTTTTTTTTATCATTAAAAGGTCTAAATGACAGCGAACAGGCTGCCAAAGAAAAAAAGGGCGGCGGCGAAAAAACGGAACAGACAGCTGAGACTTTTGACCCCGAAGGTTTCTTTAAACAAACATGTGCGGGCTGCCACGGGCAAAATTATGAAGGCGGCGTAGGGCCATCCTTAAAAGGGGTTGGCAAGAAATTATCCAAAGATCAAATCAAAAACATCATTCAGAACGGAAAAGGCGCTATGCCTTCAGGACTTGTGTCCGCTGACCATGCTGACCAAATGGCAGACTGGCTGATGAAATTAAAATAATGGTATCAAAGTTCTTTGCTGATCGACGCAAAGAGCTTTTTTTGTGGCAGCATTCCGTTTAAAATAGATGAGGAAAGAAAAATGGTTAAGTGGTGAAAACATGAATATCCATCAATTATCGAAACGTCTGGAAACTGTGGCAGAATACATACCGAAACATTCAACAGTGGCTGATATCGGCTCTGACCACGCTTATTTGCCTTGCTACGCTGTAAAGAAAGGATTGGCAAAAGCGGCTGTCGCCGGGGAGATTGCAGAAGGTCCTTTTCAATCGGCNAAGAAGCAAGTGCAATCNTCCGAACTGGAACATTTAATTGACGTCCGTAAAGGAGACGGACTGGAAGTGATAGCAAAAGGAGAAGTTGATTGCATCGTCATTGCCGGAATGGGTGGCAGTTTAATCGCCTCCATTTTAGAAGCGGGAAAAGAAAAGCTCCCGGGAGTAAGCCGGCTTATTCTTCAGCCGAACGTCGGATCTGGACAAGTTCGANAATGGCTTTTAAAAAACGGNTGGGAAATCGTCGACGAACAAATTCTGGAAGAAGATGCAAAAATATATGAAATTATCGTCGCCGAAAAAGGGGACCCGTATCGCCCTTATGATCAGTTGGAAGCCGGCATTTTAATGGGACCGATCTTATTAAAAAAGAAAAACGACGCTTTTTATCAAAAATGGAAGCATGAATATGAAAAGTGGGGAAATATTCTTAACCAATTAAATAAAGCAGAATCANCGGATAAGACAGTGGAAAAACGTACCGAACTCATGAAAAAAAGGAATTTGGTAAAGGAGGCGCTGGGATTATGAAAACAGTCAATGGACATGAAGTGATCCAGTGGTTTGAACGCTTTGCTCCTAAATCTTACGCGATGGAAGGCGATAAAATTGGTTTACAAGTGGGAAGACTGAATCAGCCAGTGAAACGGGTGCTGATTGCTCTGGATGTGTTAGAGGAAGTAGTCGATGAAGCCATTGAGCAAAACGTTCAATTAATTATTGCTCATCATCCGCCCATTTTCCGTCCATTAAAAGCGATACGGACGGACGAACCGAGTGGAAGAATAATGGAAAAATTAATCAAAAACGACATTGCCGTCTATGCCGCTCATACCAATCTTGACATTGCTCCCGGTGGNGTCAATGATTTATTGGCTGAATGTTTGCAGCTGGAAGACACGGAAGTGCTCNTCCCGACCATCGAAGAGCAATTGAATAAACTAGCTGTTTATGTNCCTGTCGACCATGCAGAAGAAGTCCGAAAAGCAATAGGAGATGCCGGTGCCGGTTTTATTGGCGAGTACAGTCATTGTTCTTTTTCGGTAACGGGAACAGGAAGATTTCTTCCAGGAAGTCATGCTAATCCTTATATTGGCGAAAGAGGAAAACTGGAAGAAGTACAGGAAGTAAGAATTGAAACGATTTATCCAAAACGGTTGGAGAAAAAGATTTTGACAGCGATGCTGAAAGCACATCCATATGAAGAAGTGGCGTATGATCTTTACCCTCTGGAAAATAAAGGAGAAATTCTTGGGCTGGGGAGAATTGGCAAACTAAAGCAAGAAATGACGCTCGAAGAATTTGCCCGTTTTGTGAAATCCCAGTTGGAAGTAGAAGGTGTGAGAGTCGTAGGAGATTTGAAGAGCAGAGTGAGAAAAGTGGCTGTTCTTGGCGGCGACGGCAACAAATATTATCAATCGGCTGTGTTTAAAGGCGCCGATGTATATGTGACGGGAGACATGTATTATCATACCGCCCATGATGCCATGATGGCTGGTTTAAATATAGTCGACCCGGGACATAATGTGGAAAAAGTAATGAAAACAGGGGTGGCCAAAATATTATCCGCCATTTCGGACGAAAAAGGGGCGGACGTAGAGTTTATTCCTTCAAAAGTCAATACGGATCCGTTTCGGTTTTTATAATTTGCTTATGATTTGATCTCTACTGTTGACGATGCCTCATTTTGTGGGGAATAAAAAACCGGCAAAGGCTGTGGATCAGCCTTTTGCCGGTTTTTTTGGATGTTTAATTTTAGGCAAGATCTTTTCAAGCGGAACTTTCTTTTCGCGGACCCAAGTCGTTTCGTCATTTGGATCAAAGGCTTCCAAAAATTCAATCACTTCTCTTACGATCGGCGTCGGTGTGGAAGCTCCTGCGGTAACAGCCACTTTTTTCACGTCTTTAATCCAATCGATTTCAATCTCGGTAATATCGGAAACACGGTAAGCTTTTGTTCCTGCAATTTCTTCAGACACTTGGGCTAGACGGTTGGAATTGTTGCTCTTAGGATCTCCAACCACAATCAACACATCCGCTTCTTTTGCTTGTTCAGCAACCGCTTCTTGGCGCACTTGAGTGGCAAGGCATATTTCTTTATGAGTTTCCGCGTGTGGATATTTTTCTTTCACTTTGTCCATAATGTGAGCGACATCCCATTGGCTCATGGTCGTTTGGTTGGTCACGATCACTTTATCATTTTGGATGGACAAATTCTCAACATCTTCCGGCGTTTCCACCAAATGTACAATGTCGGGCGCCACCCCAACTGCTCCTTCCGGCTCGGGATGCCCTTTTTTGCCGATATAGATGACATCATATCCTTGTTCTTTTTTTTCGCGGATTAATTCGTGGGTCTTTGTGACATCCGGACAGGTAGCGTCAATCGTCACCAGTCCTTTTTCTTTGGCCAGCTTTCTGACTTCCGGCGAGACGCCATGGGCGGTAAAAATAACCGTTCCTTTATCGACTTTTTGCAAAATTTCTTTGCGGTTTTTTCCGTCTAATGTAATGATCCCTTCTTTTTCAAACGCCTCTGTGACATGCTGATTATGAACAATCATGCCTAAAATATGAATGGGGCGGGGAAGGGTTTTATCTAAAGCGGCATTGCGGGCGATGACCATGGCATCTACAACGCCGTAGCAATAACCGCGAGGTGATATTTTAATGACTTCCATGCGCTAAAATCCCCCTGTACAATAATAGAATTCGGGTCCTTACGATTTTTATTATATAGGAGGATACAAAAGAAGACAAAGAAAGATTGTTTGGGTCCGTTATTGTAAAATAAGAATAGCTTTGTTAAATATAGAGTTTAGGAACGGATTCGCCGCTTCTTTTCTCCGCTTTGGCGGACGATGCTTTTTTGCTTTTTTGGATGCGGGATCTTTTTGTCTGATGAGAAGAGCTGGATGCTTTTTTTGCGCTGTCCTTTTTTTCGGTGTTTTCTGCCTCTTCATGACTGTCTTCATCCGGTGAATCGGATTCTGTATCTGCGTCTGCGTCTGCATCTGCATCTGCATCTTCTTCGGCGGTAGCATTTTTAAATCCTTTGTAAAGCCTCCACATAGCCGGCAAATTTCTCACCATAGGCCCGTATTGCTGGATCATAGGCCCGATTTGCTGAGCAGTATTTAAAACTTGCTGGGTATTTGCTAAAAATTTATTCAGTGTTCCAGGGGAAGCAAGATTTTGGACAGGGGACTGGCCGATCAAGGAAGCGGGGCGTTCGAAACCGGTCATCCCGGGAAAAGCGGTGTTGCCCATTCGTCCCGATCGATTCAAAAGTCGCGACAATAATCCCCCGCCGCGGGCAGGTCTGCTCACAGGAGATCTGGCAAAAGGTGAAAAAGATTGAAAAGGCTGCGTTGGCTGCGGTCCGCGAAAAAGATTGAAACCTCTTTGTACAGGGGGCATTTGTCTAGGGGGCATGTACGTTCCTCCTTTCTGATACGATTACACTCTTTTATAGAATATGCAAGGAAGATATAAATTGAAACATCTTGTCAGCGAGCTCTTTTCCAATGAAGAACAAGTTGACATTTCTCAAACAGTTACGGCGAAAACGGATTGGTAAAAGAAATGAAGTATGAACTCTTGGCATCAACCTCTTGATAAAAGAAAAAAAGGCTAAGGCACATAAACAGGCTGAAAAGCGGGAAAAGGTTTTTGGTTAAAGAAGAAGCGATGAAAATCGAATTTTGACTCAATCATACAGAAAAGATGAGGGCGGAGAGAAAAATGAGGAGTTTATAATCCGAAAAATAGAAAGAAAAGATGATTTATTGGATTGATTATTATATAATGTGGCAATGGAAATGACCTTCAAGGAGTGGCTTAAATGATCAACCATCAATTTAAGAAATTTGGATTTCAGCCTTTTCTTAATAAAGCAATTGAAGAATTAGGATTTTATCAACCTACAGAAATACAGGAAAAAATGATCCCTTTGATCTTGAAAGGGGAGAGTGCGGTCGGCCAGTCGCAAACGGGGACGGGGAAAACGCACTCCTATTTGCTGCCGATTTTAGAAAAAATAGATCCGGAAAAACAAGAGGTGCAAGCTGTCATAACGGCCCCGACGAGAGAATTGGCCAGTCAAATTCATCAAGAAATAGTATCGATTACGAAGTTTTCTGAGAAGACGATCACCGCCCGTTGCCTAATTGGCGGAACGGATAAACAAAAAGATATGGAAAAGTTGAAAAAACAGCCGCATCTTGTGGTTGGTACACCTGGAAGGATTCGTGATTTGATTACAGAGCAGGCTTTATCTGTTTATAAAGCTCAAATTCTTGTGGTGGATGAAGCGGATTTGATGCTGGACATGGGGTTTATAGTGGAAGTGGACCAAATTGCCAGCCGAATGGACAAAGATTTGCAAATGCTTGTTTTTTCTGCAACCATTCCGGAAAAATTAAAGCCTTTCATAAAAAAATATATGGAAAACCCGGAATACGTTCAAGTGCAGCCTAAAAAAGCGTCGGCAGAGACAATCGAACATATTCTAGTCCCTCTGAAAAGTCGGGAAAAAATCGACTTGCTTTATCAGCTGCTGATTGCCTTTAACCCCTATCTGGCTTTGGTTTTTACCAATACGAAACAAATGGCAGATGAAGTGGCAGATGCGTTAGCAGCAAAAGGATTAAAAACGGGAAGAATTCATGGCGATTTAACTCCCCGCGAAAGAAAGAAAATGATGAAACAAATCCGCGACCTTGAGTTTCAATATATAGTGGCCACAGATTTGGCGGCTAGGGGTATTGATATTGAGGGAGTCAGCCATGTAATAAATTACGAATTGCCGCAAGATCTCGATTTTTATATTCACCGTTCAGGACGGACCGGTCGGGCGGGCTTTTCAGGAATATGTGCTTCGATTTATACCCCGAGCGATGAAGATATTTTAAATCGTTTGGAGAAAAGAGGAATTCGCTTCTTGCATCGTGATATTCAAAAGGACGCCATTATAGAAATTCCGGATCGGAACAGAAGGAAAAACCGGGAGAAGATGGCGGATGAAACAGAATTAAAAGCGAAAGCCCTCGTACGCAAGCCTAAAAAAGTGAAGCCGGGTTATAAGAAAAAAATCAGACAGGAAATAGAAAAATTAAAGCGAAGAGAAAAACGATTGAAAGCGAAAAAGAAATAAACCTTTTGTT
>JGI25328J35697_1000414_pt1 | contig 36084 bp, 45 predicted proteins | sample HigsolmetaAR203D_FD_35697 | JGI IMG/M metagenome (IMG submission 35697)
GCCGGCATGGCGGGCGCATTCCTCGGCGCAGAGGCGGCAGGCCTCGGCGCAGGTCTCGATCATCCGTTTCAGCAGCGCCTGGTTCGAGCCGGTCCGCCGCGAGGCCATGGCGCCGGTGGCGGCGCAGATATCGGCGCAGTCGAGATCGAGGCGGATGCATTGCCGCAGCGTTTCGACCATCTTCTCCGCCAGGCAGGCATCGGCGCAGGCGATGCAGCTCTGGCCGCAGCCGTAGCACTCCTCAATGCAGCGGACCATCGTCTCGTTGGTGCTGCCCCTGACATCAGGATGGGTGGTGATCATCTCGCGGGCATGCATGATGGGACCTCCAGCCGTCGTGTGGACGCGAGGATGCCGGCGGCGGTCATCCGCCGGACGGGCAAGGCAACACGCCCCGGAGCACCAACGTTCCGGTTCATTGCCGGAAGCGCCGAACAGGGGTCGCCTCAGTCGTCCCGGTCGTCGTCCCCGAACCGTCGGCCCTGGAAGAAGCCCCGCAGTTCCTCCTCGGTCAGCTGGCCGTCATCGTTGGCGTCGGCGTAGTTGAAGATCCGGGCATGCACCGCCTGGACCTCCTCCAGCGAAAGCGTGCCGCTTCCGTCCGTGTCGACCAGGATCATCATCATGGTCAGCATGCCCGGGCCCATGGGATGGCGCATCATCATGCGCCCGCGCCCCCGGTCGCCATGGCCCCAATCCGGCCCGCCGCCCCGTCCCATGAATTCGGGTCCCCGGCGCGGGCCGTCCCCGTCCGGGCGCTGCATCGGTCCGCCGGGTCCCTGCTGCCGTGTCATCGGGCGATCCGGCTCCTGCTGGGCCTCTACCGGAGCGGGGCTGACGGCAAGGAAGGCGGCGGCAAGGGCTGGTAGCAGCATCCGCATGTCGGCTCTCCTCCTCCTCCTGCTTTTGAAGGCGCGTCCTCAGGACGGGAGCCGGGCTCAGGCCCGGCTTGCCTTACGAAGCAAGAGTTGAGCGGATGACGCCGAATCCGTGTTCCCGTATCGCGCCAGCGGGGCGCGCTGCCCGCGGTCCCGGCTCGGGGCGAATTGGCAACGCATTCGTTACGAATTTCGCCTATGGGTTGCACTTAAGCCGATCGCCGGTCCGGACCCGGTCGGTGCAACACCGCCTGGATGGCGCAGCAGCAGGAACTCATCGGATGGACGCCCTTAAGACGCCGTCATCCGTGAAGCCCGCGAACAAGCAACCGGCGACGCCTCACCCGTCCCCCTCCACGAAAGCTTCGATGTCGAGAGAGGAGCGGATCCCGAGGTCGCGCGCATGTGCCTTCAGGAATTCGTCCGCCGTCCGGCGTCCTTCGTCCCGAAGGAAGCTGAGGATGGCCCATTCCGCGTTGAGCTTGGAGGAATAGCCAAGCTGCGCCATGACCGCNCTCGCGATCCGGTGGACGCGCATCCGCGCCCACAGCGCGCCCTCGCAGTCGCCGGGATCGGCCACCTGGCGCAGGAGGGCGATCATGCGCAGTTCCTTCAACAGCATCGCGTCGAACGAGACCCCGTTCACGCGGTTCGCGATCTCGCGTGCCGTGCGGGGCGTCCCGCTCCGCTCGACCGGGTTGATCTGCACCAGGATGATGTCCTTCGAGGCACATTCCCGCACCAGCGGCGTGATGGTCGGGTTGCCCGAATAGCCGCCGTCCCAATAGGCCTCGCCGTCGATCTCCACGGCCTGGGACAGGAACGGAAGACAGGCCGAGGCCAGCAGCGCGTCCGGGCTTCCATCACTGTTCCGGAAGACGCGGCCCTGGCCGGTGCGGATATTCGTTGCGGTGACGAACAGCCTGATCGGCGCCCGGGCAAGGCGCGGAAAATCGATTCAATCCGCCAGGATGTCGCGCAGCGGGTTTGCACCGGTGGGGTTCAGGCCGTAGAGCGACACGAGGCGCGCCGCAAGATCGAAGGCGACCAAGACGGGGGAGCTGTCCAGGCTCCACCGCCCCAGCAGGATGTCGAGCGGCCCCCGCCGGAACGGGCTGAACATCGCGAGCCGGGCCACCCTGAGCCAGAACCGCTCCAGCGCCGCGCTGGCGCCTTCGGCCCCGCCCTCGGCATAGCCGTCGATCAGGACGACCGCGTTCATCGCCCCGGCCGAAGTGCCCGAGATCCCATCGAACCTGAGCCATGGTTCCTCGAGCAGCCGGTCCAGCACGCCCCAGGCGAACGCCCCATGCGCGCCGCCGCCCTGGAGCGCAAGATCGACCGTCAACGACTCGGCCCGCCGGTGGGCGATGTCTTCGATGGCACCGCACCGAAACCTCGCAGCCTTCGTCTCCCGGATCGTCACAATAGCTTAGCAGGAAATCGACGCGACATCGGCGTGGCGTGGCGCGCGAGGCCGGCTTCCTTCAGGTCATAGCAGCGATTCACACCCGCCCGACAAAAGAAAAAGCCCTTGGAAACCAAGGGCTTGGTCGGTGGCGTCCCCAAGGGGATTCGAACCCCTGTTGCCGCCGTGAAAGGGCGGTGTCCTAGGCCTCTAGACGATGGGGACGCGGGAGGGCCGCGTCTTGCGGCGGTGTCGCCGCGTCGGGCTGGGGTTTCGTAAAGGGCTGGCCTCGTAAAATCAAGCAGTTTTTCCGGACCAGGCGGGCGCGGCGTCCTCGATGTGCAGCTGCACCCTCTCCTCGCCATTCCAGCGGTCGACGCGCAGCGTCCCCGCAAGGTGCAGGGGCGTGCCGTCCATGGCCATCAACGCCCGGCCGAGATCGGTGTCGAGCGCCCGGAACGCGATCGCGCGCACGCGGCTTCCGTCGGCGCCGGTGATGAAGCAGCTGACGTGATTGGCGCCGACCACCCGGGCCTGGACGATTCGGGCATGGGTCAGCGCGAATCGCGGCTCGGCATTGCCGGCGCCGAACGGCCCCAGGCGGGACAGCGTCACCGCCAGCGACGGCGACGCCGCCCCGACGGACAGCGCGCCGTCCAGCTCCAGCGTCGGCACCAGCGGGCCGCCGGCGGCCTGTCCGTCGATATGCCGGCGCAGGAAATCCTGCAGCTCGGCCAGGAGGTCCTGGCGCACGGTGAAGCCTGCCGCCATGCGGTGGCCGCCGCCATTCATCAGCAATCCCGCCGCGCGCGCCTCGATCACCGCCGCGCCCAGGTCGATGCCGGGCACGGACCGGCCCGAGGCCTTGCCGATGCCGCCGGACAGCGCGACGACGCAGGCCGGGCGGTTGTAGCGCTCCTTTAGCCGGCCGGCGACGATCCCGATCACCCCCGGATGCCAGCCCTCGCCCGCCGCGATCACCACGGGACCGGGATCGGGCGTGCCCTCGACCTGGGCGATTGCGTCGGCCAGGACCGCGTTCTCGATCGCCTTGCGGTCGTCGTTGTGGCCGTCCAGCCGTTCCGCGATCGCGGCCGCTTCCAGCGGGTCGTCGGTCGAGAGCAGGACCGCCCCCAGATCCGCCTGGCCGATCCGGCCGCCCGCATTGACCCGCGGCCCCAGGATGAAACCGGCGTGATAGGCGTCGACCCTCTCCGTCACCCGGCAGCGGTCGCAAAGCGCGGTGATCCCGATATTGCCCCGCTTCGCCATCACCTTCAGCCCCTGGGCGACCAGTGCCCGGTTGAGCCCGGTCAGGGGAACGACGTCGCAGATGGTGCCGAGCGCGACGAGGTCGAGCAGCGCCAGAAGATCGGGCTCGGCCCTGCCGGCGAAATACCCGCCCCGCCGGAGCACGCGGTTGATCGCGACGAGCGCGAGATAGGTGACGCCGCAAGCGGCGAGCTGGCGAAGCTGCCCGCCTTCGTCCAGACGGTTCGGGTTGACGACGGCCAGGGCGGGCGGCAGCCGGGCCTCCGCCGTGTGGTGATCGAGGACGACCACGTCGAGCCCGAATTCGGCGGCGGCGGCAAGCGGCTCATGGGCCGTGGTGCCGCAGTCGACGGCGACCACCAGCCGGATACCTTCCTCCGCCAGACGCTTCAGCGCCGGGACATTCGGGCCGTACCCCTCCTCCACCCGGTCGGGGATATAGAGCCTGACGTCGTGGCCGACCGCCCTGAAATAGCGGCGCAGCAGCGCCGCCGACGTCGCGCCGTCGACGTCGTAGTCGCCGAAGACCGCGACCGCCTCCCGGCTGCGGATCGCCGCGGCGATCCGTTCGGCGGCGCGGTCCATGTCCTTCAGCACGGACGGGTCCGGCATCAGCCCGCGGAGCGTCGGGTTCAGATAGCTTTCGGCCTCGTCCAGGCCGATCCCGCGGGAGGCGAGCGCGCGGCCGACGATATCGGGCACCTCGAGGCGCTGGCAAAGCGCCCGGACCAGCCGATCCTCAGCCGGACGCAGGAGCCAGCGCTTGCCGCAGAGCGACCGGCCGATCCCGAGGAACGCGTCCTCCCGCTCGATGACCGCCGTGTCGCTCACCGGTCGGCCGGCACGAATCCGGTCTTCCGCGTGAAGTTGTGCCGCGCCTCGATGGTGCGGACCGTCCCCGACTTCGAGCGCATGACGATCGAATGGGTGACCGCGCCGCCTGCAAAGCGTCGGACGCCGCGCAGCATCGGGCCGGTGGTCACCCCGGTCGCGGCGAACATGACCTCGCCATGGGCCATGTCCTCCAGCGTGTAGACGCGGGACAGGTCGGTGACGCCGTGGCGTTCCGCGCGCGCCTTCTCGTCATCGTTGCGGAAGACCAGCCTTCCCTGCATCTGGCCGCCGATGCAGCGCAGCGCGGCGGCCGCCAGCACGCCCTCGGGCGCGCCGCCCGTGCCGATATACATGTCGACGCCCGATTCGGGCTGGGAGGTCGCGATCACGCCCGAGACATCGCCGTCGGAGATCAGCATGATCCGGGCGCCGGCCTCGCGCACCTTGGCGATCAGCTCGCTGTGGCGCGGCCGGTCCAGAATGCAGACGACGAGATCGCTGATGTCCGCCCGCTTCGCCAGCGCCAGGTTCTTCAGGTTCCGGGCCGGCGTGGCGTCGATTTCCACGAGATCGGCCGGAAGCCCGGCGCCGACCGCGATCTTCTCCATGTAGACGTCGGGGGCCTTGAGGAAGCCGCCCTTGTTCGCCATGGCGATGACGGCCAGCGCGTTCGGTCCGCCCTTGGCCGTGATCGTCGTGCCTTCCAAGGGATCGAGGGCGATGTCGATCGCCGGGCCTTCGCCGGTCCCGACCCGCTCGCCGATATAGAGCATCGGGGCCTCGTCGCGCTCGCCCTCGCCGATCACGACCTCGCCGTCGATCGACAGGCTGTTCAGCGCCTGGCGCATGGCGTCGACAGCGGCCTGGTCAGCCATGCGTTCGTCGCCGCGCCCCATCTGGAGCGACGCGGACAGCGCAGCGGCTTCCGTCACCCGGACCGCTTCCAGGGCCAGGTTGCGGTCCATCACGCTACTATCAGCCATAGTTTCCCCCTGCGGGTAGGTTTGAGCTTGCCTAGAACGGCTCGATACGGATCATGCGCGGCGGCTCGAGCACGGCGTCCATATCCCCGATCGCCTGAAGGGCGCGGGTCATCGCCGCCTCCTCCGTCTCATGGGTAGTCATGACCACCGGCACGGCATCGCCCGGCGACCGTCCGCGCTGCAAGAAACTTTCCAGCGAAACGCTTTGATCCCGCAGCAGGGCCGCAACGTCCGCGATCACGCCCGGACGGTCCACGACCATCAGGCGCACGTAATAGGCGCCGTGCCGCGACCTCATGGGCACGGCAGGCACCGTCGAAAGACGCGCGGCAGGAACGCCGAAGGATGGCGCGCGGCAGCCGCGCGCGATGTCGACCAGGTCGGCCACGACGGCCGAAGCGGTGGGGCCTGCGCCGGCGCCGCGCCCGACCATCATGACCCGATCGACGAAGTCGCCCTGGGCGATCACGGCATTGAAGACGCCCTCTACCGATGCGATCGGCGACGACCTCCGGACCATCGAGGGATGGACGCGCAGCTCCAACCCCGCATCGCTGCGCCGGGCGATGCCCAGCAGCTTGATCCGGAAGCCCAGCTCGTCTGCGAAGCCGATGTCGAGGGCGCTGACGTGCCGGATTCCTTCGATGTGCACGTCCGCGAAATCGACCTGGGCATTGAACGCCAGCCCGGCGAGCACCGCAAGCTTGTGCGCCGCGTCGACCCCGTCGATATCGAAGGACGGGTCCGCCTCCGCATAGCCCAGCTTCTGCGCCTCGGCCAGGACCTCGGCGAATTCGCGCCCGGTCTCCCGCATTTCGCTGAGGATGTAGTTGCAGGTCCCGTTGAGAATGCCGACCACGCTGGCGAAGCGGTTCGCGGCAAGCCCCTCGCGAATCCCCTTGATGACCGGGATGCCGCCGGCGACTGCGGCCTCATAGGCCAGGGTCAGCCCCCGTTCTTCGGCCGCGCGCGCCAGTTCGGCCCCGTGATGGGCGATCAGCGCCTTGTTGGCCGTCACCACGTGGCGGCCATTGGCAATGGCGGCCTCGCACAAGGTCCGGGCGATGCCGTCCGATCCGCCGATCAACTCGACGACGATGTCGATGTCGGGGTCGGAAGCGAGCGCGGCCGCATCCTGGTACCAGCGCACGGTCGAGAGATCGACGCCCCGGTCCTTGTTCCGCTCACGCGCGGAAACCGCCGAGACGACGATCCGCCGGCCGCACCGTTCGGCCAGCAGATCGGCCTGGTCGTGCAGCAGCTTCAGGACACCGGCCCCGACGGTGCCGAGGCCGGCGATGCCTACCCGAACCGGCGGGATCACGGTTTGCCCGCGCCCGCAACGACGCGCAGAGGTTTACGGGCCCCGGCCTCGGCCGGCGGATTGTTGAGGAATTGCTTGATGTTCTTCACCGCCTGACGGATCCGTTGCTTGTTCTCGACAAGGCCGATACGCACAAAGCCTTCGCCGTATTCCCCGAAGCCGACGCCCGGCGCGACCGCGACATGCGCGTGCTCCAGCAGCAGCTTCGAGAACTCAAGGCTGCCCAGATGGGCGAATTCTTCCGGAATGGGCGCCCAGGCGAACATGGTCGCGGGCGGCTTCGGCACCTTCCAGCCGGCGGCATTCATCCCTTCGATGAAGACGTCCCGCCGTTCCCGATAGAGCCGCCGCAGATCCTCGACGCAGTCCTGGGGGCCGTTGAGCGCGGCCGTCGCCGCCACTTGGATGGGCGTGAAGGCGCCATAGTCCAAATAGGACTTCATCCGGGCGAGCGCCGCGATCAGCCTGGCATTGCCGACGGCAAACCCGATCCGCCATCCGGCCATGGAATAGGTCTTGCTGGCCGAGGTGAACTCGACCGCGATGTCGCGGGCCTCCGGAATCTCCAGGATCGACGGCGGCGGTTCGCCCTCGAAATAGATCTCGGCATAGGCCAGGTCGGACAGGATGATGATGTCGTGGCGACGGCAGAATTCGACGATCGGGCGGTAGAAATCCAGCCCCACGACCTCCGCCGTCGGATTGGCGGGGTAGTTGAGCACGAGGGCCGTCGGCTTCGGCACGCTGTGGCGCACGGCCCTTTCCAAATGCTCCATGATGTCATGGCCGTTCGGCCCGACCGGAAGCGACCGGATCGACGCGCCGGCGATGATGAAGCCGAACATGTGGATTGGGTAGCTCGGATTCGGCACCAGGATGATGTCGCCCGGACTCGTGATCGACTGAGCCAGATTGGCCAGCCCCTCCTTCGAGCCGATGGTGACGATCACCTCGGTCTCCGGGTCCACCTCGACGTTGAAGCGCCGGGCGTAATAGCCGGCGCAGGCCCGGCGCAGCCCCGGAATGCCGCGGGAATTGGAGTAGCGATGGGTCCGCGGGTTCTGCACCGCCTCGACCAGCTTGTCGACGATGTGCTGCGGCGTCGGCGTGTCGGGATTGCCCATCCCGAGATCAATGATGTCGACACCGGCGGCGCGGGCCCGCGCCTTCATCGAGTTGACCTCGGCGAAAACGTATGGAGGCAGACGCTTGATGCGGTGGAATTCCTGGTCGATCACCTTCGCCCTCGTCGGAAGCGATGCGCCGCGGCCGGGCCCGCCAGCCGACCCCGGTGAGGCGGCGCGATCAAGCCCGTTCTAGCCAAGCGGGGGTCAATTATCGAGGTAAATTTCCACGCCCCGGTCGGCGGAGCCGGCGGCGGAGCTCATCGCGATCCGGTCGGCCGCGACGCCCTGGGCCATGAGCGCCTGGGCAACCGCGCGCGCGCGCCGAAGCCCGAACTCCTCGCCATATCCGACAAGGCGCAGGATCCCGCCCGTTTCCTTTTGTCGCTCGATCGCCTGCCGCAGGGCGTCCTCGCCGTCGCGGCCGAGCGCATTCGCCCCCTCTTCGAACGGCACGGTCGCGACCACCGTCCCGGAAGGCGCGGCGGCCGGCGCCGGCGCGGTCGTCTCCTTGTCCCCGTCGGGTTCCGGCGCGGCCCGGGATAGGTCGAAGCTGGGGGCGGGCGGCGGCTCGTCCGGAACGACGGGCGCGGCCGGAGCCGTCCCCGATCCGGATCCCGCGGAGGCGGCGCCCCGTGCCTCCCGCTGATCGGCCTGAAGCTCGGCAAGCCCCCGCTGGCGCTCCTCCAAGGACGGAAGATCGGTCGGCCGTTCCGGCACGTCTGCAAGATTGGGATAGGTCCGCGGGGTCGGCGGCCGCGGCAGCGATGGCGCGACAGAAGCGCCCGCCCCCGCCTCGCCGGAGGGAGCGGCAGCAGGCGCCTGCGCCGCTGCCGGAGCGGACGGTGCCGCCGGGGCCGGAACTGGAGCCGGGGCGGACTGCGGAACGGCCGGTGCGGGCGCCGGGCTCACTTCCGACCTCTCGACCGGCGCGACCGGGACGGCGCTGGGCGGCGGCGCCTCGGCCGCCATCGGCGCGGACGCGGCCGGCGCGGTGGAAGCGGCCGGGGTCGCCGGCGCGCCGGCGCCGGCAGCCGCGGGCGCCGGGGCCTGGGACTGCACGCGCGCCACGCTTACGGGCTGGATGGATTCGGTATAGGGCGTCCCGTCGAACATGCGGCCGCCGCCCTCGCAGCCGGAAAGCGCAAGGGCGATCGCGAAGAGGCTGGTCCCGGCCAGGCAACGGATTTGGATGGGTGCGCCCTGGGCGATCTTAGCGGGTCGGGGATCCGTCATGACGGTTCGGAAGCTCATCGATTCTGGAACGCCTTCGGGAGGCGCCGGCATGCCGGGCCGGAGGCCGGATCACCACCCTTGAGAAACTGCCCGGTGATCCTGGCCGAAAAGCCCTTCAACCGCAACCATCCCGCTGCCGCAACCGGATGCAAAGGTACGGCGGATCGTGTATCAAAGGGGCTGGCGTCCGTCCGGGGCGCGCACGCCGGGCGGGGCGGGACGGAAGGGCAGCATGGCCGATCGAACGGGCACATCCGAGAAGCAATCCGGCACCGGCGATTTCATCATGCCCGATCCCGTGGCGTTCAGCCGCGCCATGGCCGAGATCGCAGGCCGCAGCCAGAAGCTGGTCGGGGATTTCCTGGAGCGGACGAAAGAGAGCGGCACCGGCTCCCCGGATCCGCTCAATATCGGCCAGGCCTTCTTCGACATGACGCAGCAGCTCATGTCCGATCCGGTGCGGCTGATGCAGGCGCAGATGGCGCTGTGGCAGAGCTATGCCGAGCTGTGGCAGCGCACGGCGAAGCGCCTGATGGGGGAGCCGGCCGATCCGGTCGTCACGCCCGATCCAGGCGACAGGAGGTTCAAGGACAGCCTCTGGGACGAGAGCGCGTTCTTCGACTTCATCAAGCAGTCCTATCTGCTGACCGCCCGATGGCTGCGCTCGGTCGTTCACGACGTCGACGGGCTGGACCCCAAGACCGCCCAGAAGGTCGACTTCTATACCCGCCAGTTCGTCGATGCGATGAGCCCGTCGAACTTCCTGCTCACCAATCCGGAAGTGTTGCGGGCAACCCTGGAAAGCGGCGGCGAGAACCTGGTCCGTGGCCTCAACAATCTGCTCGATGACCTGGAGCGGGGCCAGGGGCGGCTGGCGATCAGGATGACCGATCCGGAGGCGTTCCGCATCGGCGAGAACATCGCCGTCACGCCCGGGAAGGTCGTCTTCCAGAACGACCTCATGCAGCTGATCCAGTACGCGCCGACCACGGAGACGGTGGCACGGCGCCCGCTGCTGATCATCCCGCCCTGGATCAACAAGTACTACATCCTCGACCTTCGCCCGAAGAACAGCTTCATCGCCTGGGCAGTCGCCCAGGGCCTGACCGTGTTCGTGATCTCCTGGGTCAATCCGGACGAGAGGCTCGCCGAGAAGACCTTCGAGGACTACATGACCGAAGGCCCGCTCGCCGCCCTGGAAGCGATCGAGCGGGCGACGGGCGAGCGGGAGGCCAACCTGCTCGGCTATTGCCTGGGCGGCACGCTGCTGGCGGCGATGCTGGGCTACATGAAGGCGAAGGGTGACGACCGGGTCCGCAGCGCCACCTATCTCACCAGCATGATCGACTTCGCCGAGCCCGGCGAGCTTGGCGTCTTCATCGACGAAGAGCAGCTGAGCCTGCTGGAAGCCCGGATGAACCAGAAGGGCTATCTCGACGCCGCGGCGATGTCGACCACCTTCAATCTTCTGCGCGCCAACGACCTGATCTGGTCGTTCGTCGTCAACAACTACCTCCTGGGCAAGGACCCGTTCCCGTTCGACCTCCTGTACTGGAACAGCGATTCGACGCGGATGCCGGCGGCGATGCACAGCTTCTATCTTCGCCGCATGTATCAGGAAAACAGACTGATCCAGCCGGGCGGCATCACCCTTTGCGGCGTCCCGATCGATCTCAGCAAAATCGACGTCCCGACCTTCATCCTGTCCACCCGTGAGGACCATATCGCTCCCTGGCGGTCGACCTACGCGGCGACGCAGATCTACAAGGGGCCGGTCAGGTTCTGCCTCGCCGGGTCGGGCCACATAGCCGGCGTGATCAATCCTCCGGACGCGGGGAAATACGCCTACTGGACCAGCTCGCGTCTGCCCAAGGATCCCGACGCTTGGCTTCGCGGCGCGAAGGAGACCGCCGGGTCCTGGTGGCCGGAATGGGCCAGGTGGCTTGCCCGCCATGCCGGCGGCAAGGTGCCGGCCCGCCACCCCGGCGACGGCGCATTGAAGCCGATCGAGGATGCGCCCGGCCGTTACGTGACCGAACGTGCAATGTGAGGGAGACGGCGCCCGTGGAGGAAAGAGACCTCGAACTCGGGATCCAGATGCTGATCGAAGAGGCCGAAGGCAACCTCGGCGACCGGCACGAGATCTATCTGCGCCTGCGGCAGACGATTTCCGGCCTGAGGGCCCAGGGAATGCCGGTGCCTGAGGACCTTCTGCGCCTGGAGCGGGCGCTGGAGCAGGAATTCGCCGGCGAGGACGAAGCGCCCCCCAAGGGAAAGAAGGCCTAGGAGCCGCCGCCCGCGGACGGACGGGCCCTCGCTCCTGGGCCCCGGGCCTCAGTCGGGGCGGTCGGCCCCGAAGACCTGTCGGGCAAGCGCCAGCCGCGCCCGGGACAGCCTGCTCATCACCGTGCCGACGGGTATGTCGAGGGCCGAGGCGGTGTCGCGATAGCTCATGCCTTCGACGCCGACCAGCATCAGTACCCGACGCTGATCGGCCGGCAGCCGGGCGACCGCGCGCCGGACCGCCGCCAGCATGAGGGCCGACTCGACCTCGATCCTCGTGTCGCCGCCATGCAGCCAATCCGGATCGACGGGGTCCCCGCCCTCCTTCCTGACGGCCGCCGCCCGCCTGCCGTCCGTGAAGAGATTCTGGATGATCCGGAACATCCAGCTGTCCAGCCGGCTGCCTGGCTGCCAGCGATGGGCGTTGGCGAGCGCCCGCACGCAGGCGGCCTGGACGAGGTCGTCACCGTCGGCGGCGGAACCCGTCAGCCTGCGCGCAAACCGCCGGAGATTCGGCAGAAGATCGACGAGGTCCTGCCGGAAGGCAGGGTCCTGGGCATCGCTGCCGAACGTCATCTCCGCCCGCGCCGCTGCAATCGCCGGGGCCCCTGATCCGCGTCTCACGGAATGCCGGACGGCCCGTACCTCCATCTCCTGGTTTTCCAGACAGCCATGGACGAACATGACGGAATATCCTCCAATCGGCTCCGTTATGTCCCGGGAACGACATCTAGATCGCCTGACCCGAATGGCGGAAATGGGGACGGATATGCGGCGGCGATAAGGCCGCAGCGCCAGTCGGGGGATAAATTCGGCCGTCCGCCGGCAGGCACTCCCCGCCGGATTTGGCCGGAGTCCATGGGTTTCCGGATGGAGAAGAGTTCGTCGAACCGGACGTCTGCGGCGGCCGTCCCGAGACTGCCCGCCCGGGCCCGCGGCGCTCGCGGAGGCTAACGCTCCTCAGCGGCATAATCCGCCGCCAGATCGACGTAATGCCGCGCGGTCTCGATTAGGTTCCGCCGCTCGTTTTCGGTCAGCGTCCGCATCGGCCGGGCCGGCACGCCGGCCCAGAGTTCCCCCGTGCGGACCCGCTTGCCCGGAGACACCACGGCACCGGCCGCGACCATGGCGCCCGTCTCGACCACGGCCCCGTCCAGAACGCAGGCCTTCATGCCGACGAAGGAACCGTCTTCCAGACGGCAGGCATGGATCATGGCCATATGCCCCACCGTCACGTCATCGCCGATCTCCGCGCCGAGACCGCGGCTCGACACATGCACGACGGTGCCGTCCTGGAGATTGGTCCGGGCGCCGATGCGGATGCCGCAGAGATCGCCGCGAACGATGACGCCGAACCAAAGGCTGCTGCCCTCCCCGACCGTGACGTCGCCGATGACGGTCGCCGTGGGTGCCACCCAGGCGCCCGGCGCAATCGTCGGCAGCCGGCCGCGATAGGGGAGGATCAGGCCGCTCATGGAAACAGCGCCACCTGCTCCAGCCCGGCGGTTTCCGGCAGCCCGAACATCACGTTCATGTTCTGGACGGCTTGCCCGGAGGCGCCCTTCACCAGGTTGTCGAGGACCGAGATGACGATGGCGTGGCCCGGCCGCCGGTCAGGGAAGACCCCCATGATGCAGAGATTGGAGCCGCGGACATGGCGCGTCGCCGGCGATCCCCCTTCGGGAAGGACCCGGACGAAGGGTTCTCCCTCATAGCGGCGCCTCAGGCCTTCGCGCAGGTCGCCGACTCCCACCCCTTCGGCAAGCTTCACGTAAATCGTGATCAGCTCGCCCCGGTTCATCGGGATGAGGTGGGGCGTGAAGGAAATCTGGACGGGCCGGCCGGCGCGGCGCGCAAGCTCCTGTTCCATTTCCGGCATGTGCCGATGGCTGCCGACGCCATAGGCGTGCATGGCCTCGCTCACCTCGGTGAAGAGGTTCGCCTCCTTGGGAGACCGGCCCGCGCCGCTGACGCCGGACTTGGCGTCGACGATGATGTTCTCGAGCTCGACCAGCCGGTCGGAAACCAGGGGCAGCAGCGGCAAGAGCGTCGCCGTCGGGTAGCAGCCCGGATTGGCGACGAGGCGCGCGTTCCGCACCTCCTCGCGCGCCCATTCGGTCAGGCCGTAGATGGCCTCCTTCTGGAGATCCGGCGCCTTGTGCTCATGCCCATACCATTCGGCATAGGTTCTGGTATCCGCCAGCCGGAAGTCGGCGGAAAGGTCGACGACCTTCACGTTTCGCGGCAGCCCCGCAATGATCTCCTGGGTCGTGCCGTGCGGAAGGCCGCAGAAGACGATGTCGGTTTCCGACCAGTCGGCGTCCTCGACCTTGACCAGGTCCGGCAGGCCGAAGCCGCCGAGATGGGGGAAGACGGCATCGATCGGCCGACCGGCCGACCGCTCGGCGGTCAGCACGCGGATCTCCGCATTCGGGTGGCGCAGAAGCAGGCGCAGGAGATCGGCCCCGGTGTATCCGCTCGCGCCCAGAACGCCGACCCGAATCTTCTGCCCAGTCATCTTTCGAACCCTCGAACTTGGAGACCGCCAAACCCTCGGGACCTAGTAGTGGATCGCCACTCCCCATGCAAGAAAGAGAGCGATCGCAGGTTCCGCCAGGGCGGCTTCGGACACGAAAAAGGGCGCCCCCCTGACGGGAGCGCCCCTCTTCTGCCTGACGGCAAATGTCGTGCAGCTTAGCGCTTCGAGAACTGGAAGCTGCGGCGGGCCTTCGCCCGGCCGTACTTCTTGCGCTCGACCTGGCGGCTGTCGCGGGTCAGGAACCCGCCGGCCTTGAGCGGGCCATGCAGCGCCGGCTCGTAGTTCAGCAGCGCGCGGCTGATGCCGTGGCGCACCGCACCGGCCTGACCGGAAAGCCCGCCCCCGGTGACGGTGGCATAGACGTCGTACTGGTTGGTCCGGTCGGTGACCAGGAACGGCTGCTGCAGGAGCATGCGCAGCACCGGGCGCGCGAAATAGACGTCCTGGTCGCGGCCGTTGATCGTGATCTTGCCGGTGCCGGGCTTGATCCAGACGCGGGCGATCGCATCCTTGCGGCGGCCGGTACCATAGGCGCGGCCATGCTCGTCAAGCTTCTGCTCCCGAAGCGGCGCCTCCGCCTCGACGGCGGCGGCCTGACCGAGATCCTTGAGATCGGACAGAGTCTGCGTCTCGGTCATGATTACCTCTTATTCTTCGGATTCATCGACGCGATATCCAGCACCTCGGGCTTCTGCGCCTCATGGGGATGCTGGGGACCGGCGTAGACCTTGAGATTGCGCATCACGTCACGACCGAGCGGCCCGCGCGGAATCATCCGCTCGACGGCCTTCTGGATCACCCGCTCGGGGTACTTGCCGTCCAGGATCTCGCCCTTGGAGCGGCCCTTGATCCCGCCCGGATGGCCGGTGTGCCAGTAGAAGATGCTGTCCTCGCGCTTCCGCCCGGTCAGCCGAACCTTCTCGGCATTGATGACGATGATGTTGTCGCCGCAATCGAGATGCGGGGTATACATGGCCTTGTGCTTGCCGCGCAGGCGCATGGCGACCAGGGAGGCGAGGCGGCCGAGCACGACGCCATCGGCGTCGACCACGTACCACTTCTTTTCCACCTCGGACGGCTTGGCGGAATAGGTTTTCATCACGGATGCCCTCTTGGGACGGGTCCGTCCCCAATTCAAGGACAGACCGGCTCGAATAAGAAGGGACGACAGCCGTTCCCGGCCGTCGTCCGTAGTTGCGGTTTCTATGCGATGACTCCGCCCCGGTCAAGCGCAAAAAACGTCCTGGTTTCAGCCGGTTACACTTGCGGTATCATATTACCGTCGCCAAGGGCCGCGGATTTCCAGGGTTTCCGCGACTCCACGGCAACCGGCCTCGGCGGGGCGGGATCGCTCAGGTTTGCGGTCGCGTCGGCCCACGGGCACCGCCGTCCCGGCCGCCGCCTTTCTTCCGCTCCCCCGACTTGCGGAGCCGTCGGCAATCGTTAAGGTTGACCGGAACCGTTCGGCCGAACAGCGGAATTTCGAAGCGATGTCCGGAGCCCCGAGCCCGACGCCCCAAGCGGGCCAGCCCGACGAGCCGCCCGTCCTTCGCCGGGACCGCGCGGGCGTCGTCACCGTCACGCTGAACAGGCCGAAGGCGCGCAACGCGCTCTCGGCCGCGCTGATCGGTGCCTTGCAGGAGACCTTCGACGCTCTCGCGGACGATCCGACGGCCAAGGTCGTCGTGGTCGAAGGGGCTGGCCCGGCCTTCTGTGCCGGTCACGACCTGAAGGAGCTTCGCGCGCTCGCCTCCGCTGGCGGCGCGGAGGCGCGCGACGGCTACGAGGCCCTGTTCCGGAGCTGTTCGCTCCTGATGATGACGATAACCCGGCTGCCGAAACCGGTCATCGCCAGGGTTCACGGCGTGGCCACCGCGGCCGGATGCCAGCTGGTCGCAAGCTGCGATCTTGCCGTCGCGGCGGAGGATGCCCGCTTCGCCACTCCGGGCGTCAATATCGGGCTCTTCTGCTCGACGCCGATGGTGGCGCTTTCGCGGGCGGTCGGCCGCAAGGCGGCGATGGAGATGCTTCTGACCGGCGACATGATCCCGGCCGCCAGGGCGCGCGAGATCGGGCTCGTCAACCGCGTCGTCCCGGGCGACCGACTGGACGATGAGACCTATGCGCTGGCCGAAGCGATCGCGGAGAAATCACGGCACGTCCTCGCGATCGGCAAGGAGGCGTTCTACCGTCAGGCAGATATGGACCTCGCGGCCGCCTATGATTATGCCTCCACGGTGATGGCCCGAAACATGATGGCGCGCGACGCTGCGGAAGGCATCGATGCCTTCCTGGAGAAACGACCGGCCGCGTGGAAGGAATGCTAGGTTGATGGATCAATCTTCTGGCGACCGCGTGACAGTCAACCACGACCGCTACCCGGACGAATATCTGCGCGGCATCCTGAACGAGGTGCGCACGATCGCCGTCGTCGGCGCCAGCAACAAGGACGTTCGGCCGAGCTACTTCGTCATGAAGTATCTTCAGGGCAAGGGCTACCGAATGATCCCGGTCAATCCCGGCCTTGCCGGCCAGGAGATTCTTGGCGAAACCGTTTACGCCAGCCTGACCGACGTGCCGGTGCCGATCGACATGGTCGACATCTTCAGGAACTCCGCCGCGGCCGCCGGCATCGTCGACGAGGCGCTTGCCTTGCCCGTGCGACCGAAAGCGGTATGGATGCAGTTCAACGTCCGGAACGACGACGCGGCCCGGAAGGCCGAGGCGGCCGGCATCCGCGTCGTGATGAACCGCTGTCCGAAAGTCGAATGGGCCAGGCTCAATGGCGAGCTGGTCTGGCAGGGCTTCGACAGCCGTGTGATCTCATCGAAAAGAAGGAAGCTTTAGACCATGAGCGAAAATACCCGGGCGCCCGGCTTCGAAACCCTGGCCATCCACGCCGGATGGGCCCCCGATCCGTCGACGGGCGCGCGCCAGACGCCGATCTACCAGACCACGTCCTTCGTGTTCGACGACGTCGACCACGCCGCCAGCCTGTTCAATCTGCAGCAGCTCGGGTTCATCTATTCGCGCCTCGGCAATCCGACCGTTGCCGCGCTCGAGGGGCGGATCGCGGCCCTTGAGGGCGGCATCGGCGCGACCGCAGCCGCGTCCGGCCATGCCGCGCAGCTCCTGGCCCTCTTCCCCTTCATGGAGCCGGGGGCCGAAATCGTCGCTTCGACAAGGCTTTATGGCGGATCGATCAACCAGCTCGGAAACAGCTTCTCCCGCGCCTTCGGATGGAAGACGACCTTCGTCGACCCCGACGATCCCGAGAATTTCCGCAAGGCGGCAACGGCCAAGACCAGGGCCGTCTTCGTGGAAGCCCTGGCCAATCCCGGGGGCGTGGTCACCGATATCGAGAGAATCGCCGAAGTCGCCCATGAGATTGGCGTTCCGCTGATCGTGGACAACACCCTCGCCACCCCCTATCTCTGCCGCCCGCTGGACTGGGGCGCGGACATCGTCGTCCACTCGACGACGAAGTTCCTGTCCGGCAACGGCACCTCGGTCGGCGGCATGGTCGTCGATTCGGGCCGCTTCGACTGGAGCGCGTCGGACAAGTTCGCGGGCCTGACGGCGGAAGATCCCGGCTATCACGGCCTGCGCTTCCACGAGAATTTCGGCCAGATGGCCTACACCTTCCACGGTCACGCGGTCGGCCTTCGGGATCTCGGGGTCACCCAGCAGCCCTTCAACGCCTTCCTGACGCTTCTGGGGATCGAAACCCTGGCGCTGCGCATGGAGCGTCATTGCCAGAACGCGCTNGAAGTCGCGAAATTCCTGGAAAGCCACCCGGCCGTCGCCTGGGTGAACTATGCCGGGCTCGAATCGTCGAAGTACCATGCGCTGGCGCAGAAATACCTGCCGCGCGGCGCCGGCGCCGTCTTCACCTTCGGCGTCAAGGGCGGGTACGAGGCCGGGGTCAAGGTGGTCGAAGGGGTCGAACTCTTGAGCCATCTCGCCAATATCGGTGACGCGCGTTCGCTCATCATCCACCCGGCGTCGACGACCCACCGCCAGCTCTCGCCGGAACAGCTCGAGGCCGCCGGCGCGGGCCCGGACGTGGTCCGCCTGTCGATCGGGCTGGAGAGCGCCGCCGACATCATCGCGGACCTGGACCAAGCGCTGAAGCAGGCGACCTCCGGCCAGGCAGCGGCGGAGTAGCCTGCCGAGTTCGATGCCGGGTCCTAGACCTCGGGATCGTTCCAGGCATCCTCCGGCCGGGCGGGCGGCGGCACGACGAGCACCTTGTCGATCCGCCGCCCGTCCATGTCGACGACCTCGAACCGGGCGTCTTCCCAGACGATCGTTTCGCCCACCTTCGGGATATGCCCGAAGCGCCAGAGCAGGAAGCCCGCCAGGGTCTGATAGTCGCCCTCGCCCCGCAGATTGCGGAAGCCGGTCTCCAGCTCCACGTCGTCCAGCGTCATCATCCCGTCGATCAGCCACGAGCCGTCGGCCCTACGCTCGGCGCTGGCCTCGGCCTCCTGCCCCAGCTCCGGCAGGTCCCCGGCGATCGCTTCCAGCACGTCCGTCGCCGTCACCAGCCCCTCGACGCTGCCGTATTCGTCGACGACCACGGCGAGATGGCGGGTCGACTGCCGGAAGAACTCCAGCAGCCTGAGAATGGACGTGTTCTCATGGACGACGAGCGGCCTCTTGTGCGCCGCCGCCTCGAGATCGAACGGCTCGCCCCGCAGCTCGCGATCGAGCAGGTCGCGGGTGTGAACGGTGCCCACCACCTCGTCGATGCTGCCCCGGCAGACGAGAAACCGCGTATGCCCGCTTTCCTTGATCTCGCGCCGGACCTCGTCCGCCGAATCCGCCGTATCCAGCCAGACGACGCTTGGCCGCGGGGTCATGATCGATCGGACCGATCGATCGGCGAGCCGGAGAACCCCTTCGATCATCTGGCGCTCGGCCGGTACGAAGACGCCCCTGCGCGTGCCTTCGGCAATCATAGAGCGGACTTCCTCCTCGGTGACGCTCTCGGCGTTCTCGGCGCGCATCCCGAGCAGGCGGAGCACCCCTTCGGTGGAGATGCCCAGCAGCCACACTGCCGGCGATGCGATTCTCGACAGGATCTGCATCGGACGGGCGACCCGCGCCGCGATCGCCTCGGCATTGCCGAGAGCGATGCGCTTCGGCACCAGTTCGCCCAGGATCAGGGAAAGATAGGTAATCAGGACGACGACGCTGCCGATGGCGATCGCATCCCCGTTCGGCGCGATCCACGGAAAGCCGTTGAGCCATTTCCCGAAGCTGCCGGCGATCGTCGCGCCGCCATAGGCGCCGGCAAGGATGCCGATCAGGGTGATGCCGATCTGAACGGTCGACAGGAAACGGCCCGGGTCTTCGGCCTGCCGCCTGGCAAGCCGCGCCCCCACGTCGTCGGCTTCGGCCATCTGCTGCAATCTCGCCCGCCGGGAGGAGACGAGCGCCATCTCGGACGCGGCGAAGACGCCGTTGAGCAGGATCAGAAGAAGGACGACGACGAGCTCGAAAACAGGCATGAGCGGCTCCAGTGCCGTCGCGAGGCGCAGAGTATCAAATCTCTATCTGTCCCCTCGCCCGCCGGAACACAATGTTGCCGCCCTCATCCCGGGCGCCCGGTTTCCGCCGAAATCCACTCGAGATAATCGGGATTGCCGCCCGCGATATCGAGGGCGACGACGCAGGGACAGTCGTAGTCGTGAAGCTCCCGCACCCGCGCCGTCAGCGCGTCGACCAGCCGGGCCGTCGTCTTCGCGACGATCACCGCTTCCGTCGCCTCCTCCACCTTGCCCTGCCATCGATAGATCGACCGCATGCCGTCGACGATGTTGACGCAGGCGGCCAGCCGCTCCTCCACAAGCGCCCGTCCCAGGGCGCGCGCCTGCTCGACGCCACCGGCGGTCATGTAGACGAAGGTCGCGCGGTCGGGGTCCGACATGGAGTCCTCCGGAGCTGAACGGGACATCGACAGGAGAACGGTTGCCGCCTCCATAGGGATGACGGACCGAGGCCCAACCGGGACCGCGACTCCGCCCGTGAAGAAAAACCTGCCATCAAATTGGGCATAGGCTTGACATAATTCTTCTAAATTGGCATCAAGGCTGTCGCAAGCTCAGTGGCCTGAGTTTAGGGAGGAAAGGTCCTGGGTAGCCGCGAGGCAAAGCGGTCGCCATGGCTTCGGGGGGAGCGCCGGCGGACGTGGGAACCAAGCGGCCCCAGATGATAACAAGGCCGATCCAACGGCCGTCTGCGCACAATTCAAATAACCGGCCGCAAGGCCGGTTTTTTCTTTTCCGGCCGCTCCCTTGCCATGCCTCTTCGCCACCGCGGCGCTTCCGTCCGGAGGCCCTGCTGAGAATGTAGGCGAAGTCCTGCACATAATTTTATCAGCTCCGCCCCCTTGGAGCAGCGGTGCCGTGGCGGATTCGCCGGAACGCCACCGCAGCGGAAGCCACGGGATCATTCTTCGGCGGCGGCTGCACGGACCGGCGACCGGAAGCATCATCTTGCCTCCGGTGTTACCCGGTAGATGGTTTGAGCAACCGGGATATACCGGGACGTCGTGGGATGTGACGGGATAGACCCCAGGGTTTCCGCGGACCGACGCGGCTCGCCGCCATTCCGGACGGCGGCCGCGCGCTTTGCGCAATCCAGCGCATTATCGTGCCGGTACGACAAATCAATTGAGCAGCATCGGCTGCCCGCACTCGCGACCAAAATCGATGTTGATGTTGAGGCAGAGGGTCGGCGCGAAAGACACAGTGTTATTCCCGCCGATAATAACAGATACCTTAATATCTCCGGACACGTCGCCAGTTATGCTTCCGATGAGCGGCGCACCATCCCTGTCGTTTCTTCCCCCTTCCCTGTCTTCGGACGCTTCTTCGATGATGGATCTTATCCGATCCTTGATGTCTGGCACGGCAAACCTCGTACATAAAGGTCTGCACAGGATGTCCGTCAATTGTTAACCAACCATTTCCTTTCGAGAGTCTTTAAGATGACTGCCGGACCAGCCGAATGATCTCTGCGCCACTGAGGCCCGGCCGGCCCTTCCCCCGTTCGTTTTGCTCGGCGGCATAGACCAAGTCGATCAGCTCCGCTTTCCGAGCCGGCTCGATCTGCCGCCCCAGCTCGACAAGCAGCTCTTCTACGGCCACGATGCATTCGCGCATCAAGGCACGATCCATCGGCTCTCCGGTGACGGTCACAGAGCCTTCGCCGACAGCAAGCCAATGAACCGATACGCCTGCAGCCTTGGCGATCGCCACCAATGTCGGTCGAGTTGGCTCAGTCTCGCCAGCTAGCACCTTCGCGAACGTCGTCGCCGGGATTCCCGCCTGAGCCGCAAATGCTCGGCCCGATCGATCCCCAACAACCTGGCGCAACCGCTCAGTGAACCCTTTACGGTCCATCTGCTGGACCGTTAGGCCCTTCGGCTCGCCGTTTCTCTCCTTTACGGTTCGCATTTTTGCCAACTATATCAATGAGTTAGGCAATCGCGGGCACGGCTCGACCGTAAAGCGAACCGTAAAGGGAATAACTCTGTTGACAATGAACCATGAAGGGGTCATGTTCAGTCCATTAGTTGACCATAAACACCCGCAAAAACCCGGCCTGGCGGGGCCGGGATCTAGAGGTACTAATGGCACGCAGGCCCAAAGGCTGGCATCCCGAAGACATCCGCAGCGCGATCCGTAAGCGGTGCGGGACCGTCGCCGCACTTGCTGACCGAAGCGGGTTCACCCGCTCGGCATTCAGCAAGGTCTTGGTCAACGGCAAGTACCTCCCCGGACCGCAGGATGTGATCGCCCGGGCCATCGGTGTCAGCCATTACGAGCTATGGCCGAACCACTACTTCCCAGACGGTACGCCTCGGCAGGGCCGTCGTGCCAAACAGAGGAAGGATATCGCACAGGGCGAACCGTGTAATGCTCAAACGCAGGAGGCCGCGTGACCATGTCCGATGGCTCCTGGCGTACACGCGACCTCTCGACGATCGACAGAGCTTCTCCGGCCGCTGGCTCCGCCTCGGCTGGTGATGTCCCGTGCCGGGCGGGCAATCCCGGCAATTGCGAACCTGAACTTGATGGCCGGGCGCCCGAGGGTGTGCCCGCGCGGTCCCGGCCGTCCTTTTCGGGTCCCAAGTCCTTGTGAAATCACCAAAAACAGAAGGGTTCGCAACCATGAGGACAGAAGTTCAATCCGCTCACCGCCGGCGCCGCCGCCGGCATCACGATCCACGGCAGCTGCAGTTCCTGAGCATGCTCGACCAAGTTGAGCTGGTCGACGTGCCGGTCGAGCCTAGCCGCGCTACGGCATCCCACGATCTGGACCAGAAGCTGCGGCGCTGGCTCAACGAAGCGATCTCGCGGTCGCCGCTTGATCGGGCGCAGATCGCCGAAGCGATGACGGTGCTCGCCGGTCGGCAAATCACGAAACCGATGCTCGATACCTGGACTGGTGCGGCACGACCGAACAGGTTCCCGGCCGACCTGTTGCCGGCCTTCTGCCTCGCGATCGGCAACAATCACGTGATGGAGAAGCTTGCCGCCGACATGGGTGCCCGCCTCAGCGATACCCAGGAGGCGCGGCTCGCTCGCATGGGGCAGTGGGCACTGCTGATCGCCTATGGCCAAGAGGAGCAACGTCGTATCGCAGCCGCGTTGCCGCCGCTGCCCTTGCTGCGGGAGGCCGCGCGATGAGCACGGACCTAAAGGACTGGTATTCCGCAACCGAGCTTCTGCAGCTCGACCTCCCCGGCCTGCCGAAATCGAAGCCGAGCATTCTGTCTCTGGCCAAGCGTGGCGGGTGGAAGGCCCGTCGCCGAAAGGGGTTCGGGGGCGGCGCCGAATACCATGTGTCGTCGCTCCCGGCGCCTGCGCGTGAGGCTCTGACCGAGCGGTATCTCACAACCGCGCAGCGCCCGGTCCCGGTGGTCCAGGAACCGCCGCCCACCACATCGCTGAAGACCTACCAGCGTGAGGTCATGGAGGCGCGGCTCGCCATCCTCCAGGAGGTCGATCGTCTAACTGTGATCGAAGGGGCAATGGCGGCCCGAGCAACAGTCGTGCGCCTCGCCCGCGAGGGCAGGCTGGCACCTCACCTGCAAGCACTGGTTCCAGTCGCGAATGCGCGAGCCGGGAAATCCGGATCCCGCACGCTGTCGGAGGCGAGCCTGCGGCGCTGGCAGAAGCACCGCGCCGAGCGCGGTGCCGAAGGGCTGGCAACCGCTGACGGCAAGCGCGCGATGACCGCGCCGCCGGACTGGCTGCTGCCGTTCATGATGCTCTACCGGTCCCCAGGCAAGCCATCGATCTCGGCGTGCTACGAGCGCTTGGCGGAAAACCTACCAGCGGGTGTCGAACTTCCGAGCTTGCGCACCGTCGAACGGACGATCGCCCGGATGGGAGCGGTCGAGCGGAACCGGGGGCGTATGGGGCCACGCGAGCTGAAGCGGTTGCGGGCATACACTGTCCGGGATTTCTCGATGCTCGCACCGGCGGATGTCTACACGGCCGATGGTCACTGCCACGACCGCGAGGTCCAACACCCGGTCCACGGGAAGCCGTTCCGACCCGAGATCATCAGCGTCCTCGACGTCGCCACTCGGTTCTGTGTCGGCTGGTCGGCCGGTCTCGCCGAGGGATCCTGGTTGGTGGCCGACGCATTGCGCGTCGCCTCGTCGAAAGCTATCGCGGCGATCTTCTACGTGGACAACGGCGGCGGCTTTAAGAACGAGCTGCTGAACGGACCTGCCACAGGTATCCTCGCGCGCCTTGGCACACAGCAGGCGAACAGTCTGCCATACGCCAGCCAGGCACGAGGCGTCATCGAACGCTTCCATGCTTCCTGCTGGATCCGGCCGGCCAAATTCCTGCCGTCCTATGTCGGCCGTGACATGGATCCGGAAGCGCGTAAGCTCGTGTTCAGGCGGTCCAGGAAAGACATCCAGGCCCGGGGATCATCTCAGTTGATCCAGCCCTGGTCGGAGTTCCTGGCGTGGGCTCAGGAGCAGGTCGACGCATACAACGACCGCCCGCATTCCAGCCTGCCGAAAATTCGGGACCCTGAAACCGGGAAGCTCCGCCATCAAAGCCCTCGCGAAGCATGGGATGCCGCGATTGCTGCCGGCGTGGAGCTAATCCAGCCGGAAGCCGGCGAACTGGATGATCTGTTCCGGCCCTACGAGATCCGCACCGTCGTGCGAGGCCAGATCAAGCTCTTCGGCAACACCTACTTCCACAGGGATCTGGATCGCCTCGATCTCCATGGGCGAGAGGTTTCCGTTGGCTACGATATCCATGATCCGAGCCGGGTCTGGGTCCGCGACATGGAGGGCCGGCTAGTTTGCGTTGCCGAGCTTGACGGGAACAAGCAGCCCTACTTCCCACGAAGCCGGATCGAGCAGGCGCGCGAGCAGCGCGCTGCCGGCCGCCTGCGACGCCTGGAGACGAAGGCCGAGGAGATCCGGTCGGAGCTGGGGCCGAGCGTCATTGAGATGCAGCCGGCAGCACTTCCGGCCGGCGTACAGGCCCGCCAGCAGCAGCTGATCGAGCAGTTCGAGTCGACGCTGTCGCCTGCAAACCGCGATCACACCTCAGAACCGGCCAGCACCTTTGAAATTCCGCAGTTAGCGGACGATCGCTTCCACCTCTGGCTGCGCTCTGACGATCACGTCAGCGAAGCCGAGTTGGCGGCCGAGCCCACCGATGCTCGGTCGCATCAGGCAGTGACCTTTGCGGTGCCGACCGGCGCGGACGAGCGGTTCGCGCTCTGGTGTGATCTCGACCGGCGCATCAATGCCGGCGAGGCGATCAGCGACCAGGCCGTCCGCTGGCATAGCAACTACCGAAACCAGGCCGAGTGGAAGGCCCGGATGAGGATGGCCGCGGATTTCGGGAGCGCCTTCCCGATGACCGCGGCCGGATAACAGCAACAACACTATGAGGATCTGAACAATGTTCGATGGCCATCCCCCCGTCAATGGGTCTTCGACGACGGCGCCGCTGCGCAACGTCGCGATGTGCCTTACGGCGCTTGAGCGTGTCATGGAGCGCGAGAGTCATCTGCCGGGCATGGCGGCGTTCTACGGCCCCAGCGGCTTCGGTAAGAGCATGTCCGCCGCGTATGCCGCCAACAGCCACCGGGCCTATTACGTCGAGGCGAAGAGCAATTGGACCCGCCGGTTCTTCCTGCTCTCGATCCTCCGGGAGATGGGCATAGACCCCGCAAAGACGATTCCTGAAATGGTCGAGCAGATCTCCGAGCAGCTCGTCCTGTCGCGTCGGCCGCTGATCATTGACGAGATGGATCACATCGTCGCCCGCAATATGGTCGACCTGGTCCGCGACATCTACGACGGCTCGGCCGCCCCGATCCTGCTGATCGGAGAAGAGCAATTGCCGGCCAAGCTCAAACGTTGGGAACGGTTCGACGGGCGCATTCTCGAATGGGCGCCGGCGCAGCCGATCAACTTCGACGATGCCCGTCATCTGCGCCGGCTCTACGTCCGGCAGGTCGAGATCGCCGACGATCTTCTCCAGCACATCTTGGAGTTGGCTCGCGGGTCGGCGCGTCGCCTGTGCGTCAATCTCGACCGGGTTCAGGCAGAAGCGCTGACCATGGGTGTCGACAAGATCGACCGGTCCGCCTGGGGCGACCGGCCCCTCTACACCGGCGAAGCGCCAAAGCGGAGGATCTGAGATGGCGCGCCTGCCTGTTCACCTCATCTCGGCCACCAAGTTTCCGGTCAGCCGCGAGGTCATATGGGCCGAGATCCGGAAGCGTGGCACCTTCACCATCCGAGAGATTTCCGGCGACACCAACATCAACACGGAGACGATCCGGACCTATGTCCAGGGGTTGGAACGCGCCGGCTACATCAAGCGGATCGGCGATGACGAATCGGCTCAGTTCCGGACGCTGATTTACCAGCTCACCCGTGACGTCGGTGTCGACGCCCCGCGTGTTCGACGGGACGGCACCGAGGTGACGCAGGGCGCTGCCCGCGATCAGATGTGGCGAACGATGAAGATGATCGGCGAGTTCACCGCGCGCGATCTCGCCGTTCACGCCTCAACCGAAGCGACCCCTGTCAACGAGATAGATGCGAAGGACTACGTCAAGCATCTGGCGCAGGCCGGCTATCTCGCCATCGTGCAACCGAGCAAGCCTGGGACGCTAGCGACGTACCGGTTTCTGAAGTCGAAGAACACGGGGCCGAGATCGCCCCAGATCCAGCGCGTCAGGCAGGTCTTCGACCCGAACCTCGGCAAGGTCGTCTGGTCCGAGGAGCCGCGCCCATGACTCCGGCCAAGATCAGCGCCGTTGAGCGTGCCCGAGCGGCCTGAGGTGATGTTCTGCCGGACTGGGTGCTCACCTTGGCGAAAGCCTGCGATGCGACCAGCCAAGCCCGCGCCGCAAAGGAAATCCGGTACAGCCCCGCCCTGGTCTCGACCGTATTAAACCGCCGCTACACCGGGGATTTAACGCGCGTTGAGGCCGCCGTGCGCGGCGCCTTCATGGCCGAGCGGGTGGCTTGCCCGGTGCTTGGGGAGATCCCGACGCAGCGCTGCCTGGAAGAGCAGCGCCGCCCCTTCATGAACACGAACCATGAGCGGATCCGGCTATACCGCGCGTGCCGGTCCGGATGCCCGCACAGTCGCCTGGGAGAAAGGTCATGACCTCCAGAGATCTCGAAATGGCGGCCCGCTGGGTGTTGCAGCTCGCCGCCGAGTATCACCTGCCCGAGACACTCGTCAGCCGATGGATCGATCGCATCATTCCCATCATCGAAGCGGTCCGCGAGATGGAAAGAACCGTCGTTCCAGCGTCGGCTCGACAGATGACGCAGCCGGTGCGGCGGGTCGAGGGTAACGTCATCTTCCTCAGCAAGTCGGACCTGTGCCGTCTCCCTGCCGCTCCAACGGGAGGCGCCGCATGAGCAGTCCGATCGGCACCGTCATCGAGTTCTCTGCCGGCGGCGCGACCAAGCGTGGAGAGGTAAAGGCGTTCCAGCAGATCGCCGACGATCTCTGGGTCTATTGGGTCGACGTGGGCGGCGGTCGCATCGAACGGCACGTTGCCGGCCGACGCCAGGTAATCGAGCCAACTGCGCTTGCGGCGCGGATTGTTCAGGGGCGACCGATCCATGGGATGTCGGTCGGCGAGCAGCTTCGTGCGCTTGCCGCTGCTGTTCTCGAGACCGCCATCGCCGAGGAGCCGGTGCGATGAAGATCCGCACCCGTCGTCGGCTCCGCCGTCTGCGCAATCAGGCTTCGTTCTTGCCTGCACTCCTCGTTGCAGTCGGCCAATTCCTGTTCACAAGACCAAACTGAGAGGCTCGCCTAATGAACATCTCTGTCGAGATCCCGCCCGGCTACATGAAGGACGCTGAGGGGCGCTTTGTCCCCGAAGCCGTCGTCAAGCCCGAGCACAAGCAGGAGGATCGGCTGGTTCGTGATCTGATCGACGCCGCCATGGGGCTCCACGAGCAGCTCGCCGCATTCCGGCAGCGCGCGCATCAGGACATCCAGGCGCACCTGCAGCTGATCGCCGAACAGTATGGCGTCACCCGCGGCGGCAAGAAGGGCAACCTCACTCTGACCAGCTACGACGGCATGATGCGCGTCCAGCTCGCCGTAGGAGAATTCATCGACTTCGGCCCCGAGCTGCAGGTTGCCAAGCAACTCATCGACGAATGCCTGACGAGCTGGAGTGACAACGCCCCGGACGAGTTGAAGGCGATCGTCACCGACGCGTTCAAGGTCAACAAGGAGGGGAAGGTCGACAAGGACCGGATCCTTGGCCTGCGCCGGTTCCAGTTCGATGACGATCGCTGGAAGCGAGCAATGCAGGCCATCTCCGACAGCGTCCGGGTCACCCGGTCGAAGGAGTACATCCGCTTCTACCGGCGGCCGGCACCGGATCAGGACTTCGTTCAGATCCCGCTCGACCTGGCGCGCGTGTGAGGCCGGCCATGACGCTCCATGCATACTGCTGGCGGTCCGGCCAGATCGAAGTCGGCCGCACAATCCCGGAAGGGACGCTGCCGCTCGCCCGCGGCCCGGCGAACGATCTCAGGCGGGTGCTCGAGGCACGTGCCCGGCATGCCTATGACGGCCAGACCCTTCTCGTCCCTGGAGTCCCCGAGGCGCCGGACGACGCCAAGGCTCTTGCCGCCGCACAGCGGTTCTCGGCCTTCCTCACGAAAGGCGAGCCCAATCTGGTGTCGGCGCTGACCGCGCCGCAGGCGGAGGGCTGCGCATGATCAATCCTGCTTACCGCGCGCGGCTGCTGGCAGCCGCAATGGCCGAGCATCCGACGCTTTCGGCGGCCATGGCGGCCGCGCAGGCCGCGGTGGCGTGGCTCCGCGGCGAGAACGCGCCGGCGAAGGCCCTGCCGGTGCCCGCTGCGCCCGCAATCGTAGACCGTCCGCCACCCGCCAGACAGGCGCGTCGCGGCCGGCGCCCGCAGTCGGAGGAATGGACCCCTAAGACCCTAGCGGTCATCGCCGACGCGGGTGAGACCGGTGCGGGGGCCGCGAGCGTCGCGGCGGCGCTTGGCATCGCCCCTTCCGCCGCGAGTTGGCGGCTGCGTCGCCTCGCGGATGCCGGTCGCATCGTCCCCGTGACCGGCAGCCGCGGTCGGTATCGGATGAACGTTGAGCCGGCGACCCGCACCGGAGAGGCATCGCCGGCGGTCGAAGCGCCCCCGGCCGAGCCGCCGCAGCTTCCCGAAAACCCCGATTTGGTCGAGGTCGACATTACCGAGGTGAAGCGCTTCCTGCAGTCGCGCGACTACAGCGTGATCGGCGGCCCCGACGTCTACCGGGTCGACGGCACCAATCGCGATGCAGAGTGGATGGTGGCCCGCGCCAACCGCATCCGCGCCGGGATGGGCAAGCCGCCGTTTGCGGTCAAGGGGCTCCCGGCGCCCATCGCCGCGCAGGCGGAGGGCTAAGGCATGGCCCGCGTCGATCACCTCCTGACCCTGTGGCACTTGGTCAGCCTTGTCCGGCGCCAGCGCACCGTGCCGGCCAGCGTCAAGGTGGCGATGCGGGACTGGGCGCTGCGAGCGACGGCAGCGCTCCACGGCCGTCGGGTGCCGCCGGCCGGGCGCCTGAGCAGCGAGGACGCCCGCGTCATCGTGTGGGACTTCCTGGACGCCTTGGATGCGGCCGGCGTGGGTCATGCCGAGGTAGCCGGCTTCCTCAACAGCCACGCCCGCCGGAGCGCCCGGCCGGAGGCGCAGGGCGATCTGCTCGCCGTCGCGATCCCGGACGGCTTCGTGCTCGTGAACGAGCGGCGGTTCGATGAATTTGCCAAGGAGGATGGTCGATGAAACGCCAGCCTACTCCGACCAACGAGGAGATCCAGCGCGCCTTTGATGCTGCCGCCCAGGGTCGAGGGACGAAGCTCGCCGACCTGATCCGCAGCTTCAGTCGCGAGGACTTGGTCGCCGGCCTGTCCCACGCCCGCAGCCATCTGACGGGGGCTCTATTCTTCGCCGCCGGCCGAAAGGAATTCCGCCAGAAACTCGCCGCCGAAATCCGGGAACGGAGAAAGAAGCCATGACCGCGACGCTCGTCGACATGGCCGCCCGCGCCAGGCGCCGTGCGGCGATCGGCAAGGTCAAGGTCGGGGCGAAGGCTCTGGCGCTGGCCGATGACAGCTATCGCGCTCTCCTGCAGCGGCTCACGGGAAAGACCTCGGCGGCCGACCTCTCCGAGGCGCAACTCGGCCGCGTGATCGAGGAGCTGGGGCGCCTCGGTGCCTACCGCCGCCAGCGCCAGGCGCGCTCCTATCCGACAGCCCAGGCCCGTATGGTTCGCGGCTTGTGGATCGAGCTGGCCGAGATGGGCCTCGTCCGCAATCGGACGGACCAGGCGCTGGACGCATTCGTCCGCCGGCTCACCCACGTCGATAGCGCGCGCTGGCTCACCGACCCGGAAGAGGCTGGCAAGGTCATTGAAGCCCTCAAGGCGATGAAGCGACGGGGAGACGCATCATGAGACGTTCCCGCCAGCGCTTCCGGCCGGGCTCTTATCTCGACCCGATCCAGGTCGAGACGCTCCTGCCGATCGACGCCGACCTGCGCGATCTCGATGCCCGTCTGCTGGGTCAGGGCTTCCGACGATCTACGACCGTGCGGCCCTACTTCACGACGAAGGGACTGGTGACGCTCCGCTTCTGCTGGCGCAAGCGCGATGCCGGGCTGACGCACACACATGTGCTTGTCTGGCGGCTTCCGATGCAGGATCTGATGCGATGACCGACCTCCGCGGCTGGCCTCAGACCCTGATCGAGATCGCTGAGGTGATCGGCGTGGCCGCGACGCTCAAGCTTGTGGACGCCTACGGCGGCATGACATGCTATGTTCCGCATGCAGCCGGCCCCGACCATCGCCTGGTCCAGGCGATCGGTCCCGAGGCCGCCGCCCAGCTCATTTCCCGCTTTGCGGGCGAGAAGATCGACATTCCGGTGCTTGCGATCGCGCGCACCCGCAAGCGCCTGATCGCTGAGGCCGAAGGATCGACCGGCGAAATCGCTCGCCGCTTTGGCGTGACCTCGCGCTGGGTCCGCGAATGCCGGAGGCAGTCGCAATCGGACCCGAACCAGCCGGGCTTATTCGACGCCCTCTCAATACCCGATTAAACACCTGTATGTTGAAGCCGGTCGGCGGAAGCCGTTCCGGTGATCATTTGAGCTGCCCGTCACTACTCTGGCGGGCATGGATCATTCCACTGTCATACCTGCGGAGCGGAAGCACTCGGGGGCCGGCTCAATGGAGGGGCGGCTCCAAGGGCTTTCCGGCTATGCTTTTCGCGGCCTGCCGCAGCCGCCCCGGTTCGACCAGCTGCCGCTGACCGGCGACCCGCTGTTCGACGGCGCAATCCGCGTTGTGTTTCAGCACGAGGGGTTCTGGTCGGACGATCCGGACGATCCCGGCGGCCCGACGATCTGGGGCGTGTCGCTCCGCTGGGCGCGGTCGATCGGTGACCTGGACGGCGACGGGTTTGCTGACCTGGACCTCGACCGCGACGGCGACGTCGATGCGGACGATCTGCGCCGGCTGACCGCCGACCAGGCGCTTCACCTTTACCGGCGCCTGTGGTGGGACCGCTACGGCTACGCCCGTCTGCCCGAATTGATCGCGATCAAGACGTTCGATTTGGCCGTCAACATGGGCGCGAGCCAGGCGCACAAACTCCTCCAGCGCGCGGTCCGCGCGTGTTCGGGCTACCGGCTGATCGAAGACGGCATCATCGGTTCCCGGACCCTGACGGCCGTCCGCGACGTCGTCACACCCGCGCTGCTCGCCGCCCTCCGTTCCGAGGCCGCTGGTTTCTACCGACTTCTCGCGTCCCGCCGACCCGCCTCCGCGAAGTACGAGGCGGGCTGGCTCAATCGCGCGTACTACTAACGGAGGTCCGACCTCATGATTTCCCTTTTGCTTGCCGCGGCTTTGATCTTCCTCGGCCTGCTCAGCTACCGGCATTCGCTCCGCATCAAGGGCAATGATCGGATTTGGGAACAGGCGAGGTTTCTTGCCATGGGCGTCGCCAGCATCGTCCTCGGCGGCCTCTGGCTGGTCGGCCTTGGAATCTCCGCCGCGCTCGCCAGCACTGACACGCCGCCGGTGACGTCGATCGATCTGACGCAGATCGTGCTGGCCTTCATCGGTCTGGTCGGCGCCGCCATCACCGCGATCGGCAGCGTCGGGGTGCGGGCACTCGCCCGCTACCTTGAGCGGAAGGCCGGACTGGCAATTGATGCCGAGACGCGCGCCTATCTGGAACGGGCGGTGACGAACGGTGTCGCCTGGGCGATCGGCAAGGCATCCGATCGGATGAACCACGCGGCGCCTGCGGTCGATTTGCGCAACGAGGCGATCGCGCTTGCTGTCCGGTACGTCTTGGACCGGGTACCGGATGCACTGGCGCACTTCGGGATCACGGAAGCTGGTGTGCGGCAGTTGGTCGAGGCACGACTGCTGCGTCTGTTGGACGTGCCGGCATCAATCGAACTACCGCCCGCCGCCTGATCTCATGTGGTCGATCCTTGCACGTATCGGCCGGTGGATCCTCGCGCTACTCGCCGGGCCGGCGGCAGCGCGAGACGCGGGCCGGGCCGCTCAGCGGATCGACGATCGCGATAACGTTATCAAGACCCAACGTGAACAGCTCGATCTTGCGGCTCACCGTGCTGCCGATCGCGACGCTCTGCTTGAGCGCATGCGGTCTGGCGACTTCTGACCGGACCATCACCGTTTGCCCACCCTGGCCCGTCGCCGGCGATGCCGTCGCGGCCGAACTGGAGGCGCTGACGGCCGGTGCCTTCCCCGCGACCTGGGAATGGATCGGCCGCCTGGATCGGCTGCGCCAGCAGCTGGAGACCTGCAGATGACCGACACCCTGGACGAAGCGCAAGAACGGGAGATCCGGGCAACGGAGATGGCGATCCGATCGGTCACCAGCCGGCTTGCTGGCGATGGTGCCGACGAATGCGAAGACTGCGGGCATCCGATCGAACCGCGGCGACGGGCCGCGATGCCCTCGGCGACAACCTGCATCGGTTGCCAGCAGCTTCGCGAACGTCGCGGAAGGTGGTGATGATGGAAACGGTCCGCGACCTGCTGCCGATCGTCCAGATCGTCAACCTGTGTTTGGTCCCGCTCGCCGGTTGGATCATTTGGTCCGCACGTAAGACCTTCCTGACGCGGGACGATGCCGACCGTCGAGATCAATCGACGACGAAGGCGATCAAGGCCGAGAGTATCGAGCGCCAGGAACTGGAACGCCGGCTGGCAAAGGTCGAGTCGACGGTCAGCCAGCTGCCGGACCTGAAGGGTTGGCACGATCTTTCGATCCAGCTCACCGCCATCCAGGGCGAATTGAAGGTCCTGAACCAAAAGATCGAGGGCTTCGACGCCCTACAGGACGAGCTGCGCCATCAGGTCCGCGTGATGGACGACTTCCTGCGTAAGGTGAAATCGTGAAGAGCTACCAGGAGCATCTGGCTGAAGACCGGCGGCTGGCCTTGCTGCGTCTGCTGAAGGAAGCCGGCGGGGCGGCGAATGAAAGCGTGCTGCATACCTGCCTGCAGCAGCTCGGTCATCGGCGCGGCGTTACCCGTGAGGTGGTGCGCGCGGATCTGGACTGGCTGAAGGAGCGCCACCTGGTCACGGTCGAGTACTTCGCCGACCGGGTGATGGTCGGAAACCTGACCGCTCGCGGCCTCAACGTCGCGAATGGCGACGAGGTCTGCGAGGGCGTCAAGCAGCCGAGCATCGTCTAATGGCCCGCCGGTCGAGCATCGATCGCCTGCCGCCGGAAATCCGCGAGGAGATCGGCCGGCTGCGCGAGCGCGGGCACACCATCGACGAGATCCTGGCGCATCTGCGGCTGTTGGGCGTCACGGAGATCTCTCGCACCGCGTTGGGCCGCAAGGTCCAGCAGCTGGACAAGGTCGGCGAACGGATCCGTGAGCAGCGCGCCCTGGCCGAGGCATTGGTTTCCCGTTTCGGCGAGCGCCCCGAGAACCGCCTTGCGCAGCTCAACATCGAGCTGCTGCACGGCGCGCTTCTGAACCTGGCGGTCAGCGAAGACGGTGCGCCGGTCGAGCTGGATGCCAAGGAGGCGTTTTTCCTGGCGAAGGCCCTGAAGGACCTGGCCGGCGCCGAGAAGGTAGTCGGCGACGTCGTCAAGCTGCGGCAGGAGCTGAAGGAAAAGGTGGACGCCACGCTGCGCCAGGCCGAGGCCGAAGCAGCGAAGGCCGGTGCAACCGGGGACGACAAGGCCGACCTCGCGGCCGCGCTGAAGCGGATCCGCGAAGAGGTCTATGGGATCTTCCAGTGACCCCGGCCGTCCCGCTCTATGCCTACCAGAAGCGCTGGTTCCTGGACCGCAGCCGGTTCAAGGCGGGCATGTTCGCGCGGCAGACCGGCAAGACCTTCACGACAACGCTGGAGATCGTGGACGACTGTTTCGCCGCGATGACGGGCGGGCGGCGGGAGCGCTGGGTGATCCTGTCTCGTGGCGAGCGCCAGGCCAAGGAGGCGATGGACGAAGGCATCAAGCGCCATGCCCAAGCCTACCAAATCGGTTTCGAGGAGCTGGAATACAATTGGATTGGGCAGGAGAGCAGTCACAAGGCGCTTGAGGTTGTCCTTCCGGGCGGGTCCCGCATCACAGCGCTACCTGCCAACCCGGACACAGCCCGCGGCTTCTCGGCCAACGTCTTTCTGGACGAGTTCGCCTTTCACAAAGACTCCCGCTCGATCTGGAAGGCGCTGTTCCCTGTCATCTCCAACGGCTGGCGTCTGCGCGTTGTTTCCACGCCGAACGGGAAGAGCAACAAGTTCTATGAGCTGGTCACAGGCGAGGATGAAGCTTGGTCGCGCCACATCGTCGACATCTATCAGGCCGTGCGGGATGGCCTGCCGCGCAACATCGACGAGCTACGGACCGCGATCGGTGACGAGGACGCCTGGGCTCAAGAGTTCGAGCTGAAATGGCTGGACGAGGCAAGCGCCTGGCTGCCCTACGACCTGATCGCGACGGTCGAGGATCCAGATGCCGGTGATCCTTTCCTCTACCAGGGCGGCCCGTGCTTCATCGGCAATGATATCGCACGCCGGCGCGATCTGTGGGTCGCCTGGGTGTGGGAACTGGTCGGAGACGTGCTTTGGACCCGCGAGATCGTCGAGCTGAAGGGCGCTACCTTTGCGGAGCAGGATGACGCGATCGACGATCTAATGGCGCGGTACAACGTCGTTCGCCTCGTCATGGATCAGACCGGCATGGGTGAGAAACCCGTCGAGGACGCTCAGCGTCGCCATGGGCTTCGGGTCGAGGGAGTGCTGTTGAACGGCGCACGGCCGCTGGCCGTGGCGACGGCCGGCAAGCAGGCATTCGAGGATCGGCGCGTCCGGATCCCGACCGGCCGGCCGGAGCTGCGGGCGGATCTCCACAAGGTCAAGAAAGTCGTCGGCCCGACCGGGCACCCCCGCCTGGTCGCCGATCGGGACGGCGCCGGTCATGCCGACCGCTTCTGGGCAGCCATGCTCGGCATTGCCGCGGCGGATAACGGTGCGCAGCCGGCCGCCGGCGTCAGCATCCCACCGGCACCGAAGCTGTATGTGCCCTCCGCGACTGCCGGTCGCGGCGGAATTCAGATGTTCGGCCGGCGCGACATCAGCATGTTCAGGAGGCGTTGATGGGTCGATTCAAGCGGGCGTTCAGCTGGGTCTTCGGAACGACCGCGCTCACCAGTGCGGCCGAGCCGGAACGGATGGTCGAGGCGGCCGGCGTGACGGTCGACGACGACGACGATCAATGGCGCCCATTGAGCGGCGCCTCCCGGCGCGACCTATCTCCAATTTCCCAACGCCGGATGCAGGAGCTGGCGGCCTACCTCTGGGAGAGCAATCGTCTGGCCAATCGGCTGATCGAGCTGCCGACCGCCTTCCTGCTGGGGGAAGGGGTCACCTTGGAGGTTGACGATCCCGAGGCTCAAACCTGGCTCGATGCCTTCTGGTCCGACCCGATCAACCGGATGGACCTGAACCTGGAGAAGCACGTCCGCGAGCTGGCGCTGTTCGGCGAGCAATGCTGGCCGGTGTTTGTGAACCAAATTACGGGGACCGTCCGCATCGGCAAGGTCGACCCGGCGGCGATCGAGGCCGTGATCACTGACCCGGACAATGCCGCCGTGCCAATCGGCGTCGTGGTCCGCAAGTCAAGCGGACGGCGCAAGATCTACCGAACCATTTACAACGGCGAGGACACCGATCTGTTTGGCGAAGGCGCGCGCCGGCTGCGCGCCGGCATGGTCGACGGTGATTGCTTCTTCTATCGCATTAACGATCTATGTAACGGTAAGCGCGGCAGAAGCGATCTACTGTCGGCGATCGACTTCGCCGATGCTTATGAGCAGCTGCTATTCGGCGAAGTAGAGCGGTCGGTTGCCCTGCGCCAGTACTCCTGGGACGTAACGCTCAAGGGCGCGACGCCCCAGGAGGTCCAGGACCGTGCATCAAAGATCAGGCCGCCGGAGCCGCTTTCCGTTCGCGTTCACAACGACGCCGAACAGTGGAGCGTGCTGAACCGCGCCGGGATTGCCGGAGGCATTTTGGTTTGAGTCACGCTGCCATGGCCGGCTCTTCGAGCATAGCGTAGTAGCGTTCCTCGGCTTCGGCCGG
>JGI25328J35697_1000429_pt1 | contig 35285 bp, 32 predicted proteins | sample HigsolmetaAR203D_FD_35697 | JGI IMG/M metagenome (IMG submission 35697)
AGTTCGGCATACAAAGTTTTAGGACTGGAGCCAGTAGCCAAACCCAGCACACATGGCTCATTGGACGCCTGCTTGGAACGGATTAAATCGGCGATAATCCGGGCGATAGCAATGGAACCACTCTTTACATCAGGGTAAATGCTTACAGGAATTTTTTCCAGGCTATCCAAAAATCTATTTTTCTGCTCTTTGCTCATTGTATTTTGCTCAGTTTACAGTTATAGAGGTAGAATCATTATCCTTAAGAGTGCAAACTTAATCATTACCATAGAAGTTTACTCCCCAGAGTTTATAGCGTTTCTTCTGCACTTCAACTCTCTTTACAAAATCATCCCAGTTTTTCTCACTCTGAGGGGTCCATAATGTTTCACTCACCGCCGATACGCGTGGGAACAACATATATTCTGCCTTTCTTGGGTTGGAAATATATTCGGCCCACAGATTGGCTTGTCCTCCTTTGATATACTGTTTTTCTTCGTCGGTTAATGCATCGGGGAATAATTTCCAGCTATACACTTTTTCTAATGATAGATGCGAGCGATTATTTGTAATGGTTACAGAATCTTCTTTAGGGGCTTGTTGATAATCGAGATATACATAGGTTGTGGGAGTCATGATTACGTTATGGCGTTGCTTTGCTGCTTCGATACCTCCTTTTTCACCACGCCAGCTCATAACCCATGCATTAGGAGCTAAGCCACCTTCCAGTATTTCATCCCAGCCAATAAGAATTTTGCCTTTGCTGTTTAAATATTTTTCGATTCTTTGTACAAAATAACTTTGTAGATAGTGCTCGGCTTTGTGTTTTTCGTCTGATTTGATGTTGAGCTCTTGAATACGCTTTTGGCAATTAGGACATCTTTCCCAATTATATTTNGGACATTCGTCACCGCCGATATGTACAATTTGGGAAGGAAATAAAGGTAATACCTCATCCAATACATCCTGCAAAAACTCGAAGGTACTTTCTTTGCCGGCACAAAAAACATCGGCATACACACCCCAACTTTGCATTACCTGTTTGCCTATAGTATCTCCAGCCCAATATTCGGGTTTGTTTTTTTCTTTTATAAAGTATTCATAGGATGATTTTTCAGGGAAGCAGCTCAGATGCGGATAGGCTGCAATGGCTGCACTGGCATGACCTGGCATTTCTATTTCAGGTATAACGGTGATGAATCTGTCTGCTGCGTATTTTACAATTTCTTTTACTTCTTCTTGGGTATAATATCCGCCATAGCGCTGATTGGTATTCCCTGTGCCTGGGAACCGGCCGATTATAGTACCATTACGCCAAGAACCCACACTATTTAACTTTGGATATTTTTTGATTTCTATACGCCATCCCTGGTCTTCTGTCAGGTGCCAGTGGAAGGTATTCATTTTATGAAAGGCGATATAATCAATATATCTTTTAATAAAGTCCAGTGGAAAATAATGACGGCATACATCCAGCATCAATCCTCTATAACCAGCTACCGGAGCATCTTTGATGGCAACAGCTGGAACTTTTAATACATTTGATTTTTCAACAGGTAATAATTGTAACAGCGTCTGAATACCATAGAAGGCGCCTGCAGGAGAGTTGCCTTTTATTTTAATTCCTTTGGGNCCGGCATCTAAGGTATACCCTTCTTTATTGTCGGCTNTATTGATAGACGTAATAACGATACCGTTATTACCTGAAGATTTAATGGGTAATTGGAAACCGTAACAGGTTTTGAGGTAGTCGTTAAGGAAGTTTGCCGATTTAATATCATCTTGGGTTTTAGCTATAATAGGCGTTTTAGAAGTAATAACAAATGTTCCGGTTTTCTTTGTTAGAGAGGTAGGTTTCGGAATGATGCTGATTTCCTGTGCAATCAGTTGAGAAGCAATAATAAATAGTAGGAGAAAAGTACAGATTTTGCGCATAAAAATTAGGTTTTAGATATTGTGTGCCAAGATAAGTATTTTTTTAAGAGTATATTGCGGTACGGTAAGTGCAAACGGTTGCTTAAAAAGTTTTAGTATGACAAACAAACAAGTGGTAGAAAAGTTTTATGAGGCATTTAGCCGTAGAAATGCAGCGATTATGAACAGTTGTTATGCTGAAGATATCGTCTATAGCAATCCGGTGTATGGTTTATTACAAGGCCAGGAAGTGCACTGTATGTGGGAACTGTTTTGCAAAGAGGTTCATCATTTTTCATTGACATTCGGAACCATTACGGAAATCGATGAAGAATACATTACGTGTAATTGGACCGCAAAGTATAATGATATAGTTACTGGACGTCAAATAATCAAAAAAGCAAAGGCATTTATGCGTATCAATAAGGGGATCATTGTGGAGCATAGTGATGCCTTTAATATCAATACCTGGATGACTCAGCATTTCGGTTGGAAAGGCTATTTGTTTGGCTGGACATATTATATGAAACGCTCCGTATTTAAAAAAGCTAGGAAGCGACTAGAGACTTATATGAACAATCGCTAGTTATTTAATACCACCGAAGGCTGCAAAGCATAAATGCTTATGTAAAACCTCTATTTTTTGAAATCCTGTTNTNTGCATAAGATGTAACTGATAGGTGAGAGAGCGTGGNGAATCTTCTTTTTCGATATAATCCATCACTTTGTTACGATAAGCCGCTCCTCCTATGCCTTCGAGGTATTTCCCATATTGCTCCCAGATAAAATGGTGCACGGCTTCGTCTTCCTGCGTTACGAGATCACTTATAAATAAACAGCCTCCCGGTTTCAATAATTTGTATAGTTTTTGGAATGTATTTTCCCAATCTTGATCCTCGCGCAGGTGATGTAAAACAGCACCAGCTAAAATGATATCGAACGATAATTCAGGTAACGATATGGTACGTATATCTCCTTGATAAATTTCGATGCCTCCATTGGGCACGGCTTTGATTCTGCTTTCGGCTCTTTCCAGCATGGGCTTACTCAGGTCTACGAGACTACAATGTAAAGAGGGTAGCTTGGAAAGCATTTTCAGCGTATAGTTCCCGGCACCACAGCCTACATCCAGCAAATGGGTGGCATGAGGAACAACTCTTTTGGCCGCTTCGGTAATCAGCTCCAACGAAATCGTGGCATCAATAGTGGATTGCTGGCCGGTTTCCAAATTGGAGAAACGTTCTACGTCTTTATCGAATCTTTCACGAATTTCGTCAATAGTGGATTTCATCTATTGTGCTAATTTTTCTGCCAGCCACAAAAACTCGGAAGCGAAATTGTGGATGCTTTTTTCAAAGGCGGGTTCCAGCAAATTGCCTTGTGCGTCTATTTTTTTATCAATCTGCGGGATAATCAGTAGTTGTGGGCTGACGATAGTAAATACTCCTGCTCCCAGTAAAATCAGCTGCTGAGCAGCTCTCATGCCTCCNAATGCACCATTCGAAGCTGTAACAATGCCCAGCGCTTTATGTAATTGTTTGGGAAAATGATCTACCANATTTTTTAATGCAGGAGAATAACTGCCATTATATTCCGGTGACACGAAGATAAAAGCATCAGCTTTAAAAATGCGTTCAAACAGTGGTTTCCATTCATCAGGAGTATTGTCAATAGAATTAAATGCCCTTTCTACCCATGGAAGCTGAAATTCTCTACAGTCGATAATACCTATATGATGACTGGTATTTTTTTCAAACCATTGTTGTAAAGTATATGCTGCTCTTACGGTTAAACTTTCTTTTCTGGGACTACCGGATATAATTTCAATGTTCATGTATTAATCTTTTAGCTATGTAACAGTGAACTAGAGTAATTGTTGTTTATTTCGGATTTAAATTAATTGCAAACATATGTTTAAAATACTATTTTCGATCCATAAATACGTCCTATGAATCGCAAAAAGTTTTTACAATTAAGTGCACTTACNGGAGTTTTTGGGGTGTTGGGGAGCAAAACTCTTGCCCAAACCGACGCTATTAATGGTCCTGTTGTTGTTTCTACTTGGGATGCGGGCTTGCGCGCCAATAAGGGAGCTTGGGAGGTTTTGGGCAAAGGTGGAAGCGCTCTGGATGCCGTTGAAAAAGGAGTTATGGTAACTGAGGATGAGATTAATTGCTGCGTGGGATTGGGCGCTAATCCTGATCGGGATGGCATTGTAACACTGGATGCCAGCATTATGGATCATCAGTTTAACTGTGGTAGCGTGGCTTTTTTGGAAAGAATTAAACATCCTATTGCTGTAGCCAGACGTGTTATGGAAAAAACACCACATGTAATGTTGGTGGGAAGTGGTGCTCAGCAATTTGCTGTAGCTGAAGGTTTCCCTTTAGAGCCACAACAACTTTCATCAGAGGCTGCAAAAGCATATGAGGAGTGGTTGCGAAATTCGAAATATGAGCCGCAGATTAACCGGGAGAATCAGTCACACGGACCGTTTGCACCAGCTCAGATAAACGGAGAGTGGAATCATGATACCATTGGAATGGTGGCGTTAGATGCGCAGGGACGCCTAGCCGGAAGTTGTACGACCAGTGGTATGGGATTTAAAATGAGGGGTAGAGTAGGAGATTCTCCCATTATCGGTGCTGGATTGTACGTGGATGGAGAAGTAGGGGCATGCACAGCTACCGGTCAGGGNGAAGATATTATTCGTGTGGCAGGCTCTAGTAGTGTAGTTGCATATATGCGTCAGGGGTATGGTCCTGAAGTGGCCTGCCAGAAAGTAATTGAGCGTATCGTAAAAATTAAAGGAGAGGATGCTCGAAAAATACAAGTAGCTTTCCTTGCAATTAACAAGTATGGTGTAGTGGGTGCTTATGCACTACATAAAGGTTTTAATTATGCCATAAAAACTGTAACTACCGAAAAATTGGTGGAGGCAAAAAGCTGGTTTCACTAATTATTGAACACTCTTAAATTTTAGAAATTTTGGCATATATACTCGAAATTGCTACTTCTGATTTTGAATCTACTAAGAATGCAGTAGCTGGAGGTGCAGATCGTATAGAGCTTTGCGCTAATCTGGGTGAGGGGGGGACTACCCAGTCGTTTGGGGTCATAAAAAAATGTCGGGAACAATTTCCTTCTACGCTAATTTATCCCATCATACGGGTGCGGGGTGGNGATTTCTTTTATACTGATGAGGAATATGATTGTATGTATCAAGATGCGCTACAATGTAAAGANCTTCAGTGTGATGGTGTGGTAGTAGGATTCTTAAAAAGAGATGGTAGTATAGATGTGGAGCGTACGGCCCGGATTGTTGAGGCAGTGCACCCTTTGAAAGTAACCTTTCATCGTGCATTTGATAGATGTGTAGATCCGTATAGAGCACTTGAGCAATTGATAGAAATAGGCTGTGAAAGAATTCTGACTAGTGGTCAACAGTTGACAGCTCCCGAAGGGGTGGAATTGATTGCAGAGCTGAACCGCATCGCGGCAGGCAGAATTATTATTATGCCGGGTAGTGGGGTGCGTGCCGAAAATGTAGCAACTCTNNCTCAAAAGACCGGCTGTCGAGAGTTTCACACCTCTCTACGTGAGCTACAGCATAGTAAGATGGACTTTTTCCCAAAAGCTTTTGCCGATAGTACGGAGAATAATCATTATTCGGTAAATACTTCTTCAGTGCGCCAACTCAAGGATCTGCTAAATAGCTTATCTTGATAAATGGAGATTGGGTTTATCCACTTTAAAATATTTTATAATTTCACCAATTCTTTTCTGATAGCTTCCAAGCAAAGCCCTACGCGGCTTTGTACATTAAACTTTTTGAATAAAGTCTCACGGTAGCCGTCAATGGTGCGTTCGCTTAAATTCATGGCTGCCGCAATTTGCTTATAGGTGAGTTCGCTGCAAGCGTACTGCAGAAAAGTCAGCTCTTTCGGAGTGAGTTGTAATTCTCCTATCTCATCAGCCTTCATTAGAATCCTTCTGAAGTTAATATTACAGGCATCAGCATTATAATAACCTTTTTTGTCTATTTCTTCTAAAGCCTTCTCCAATTCATTAGGATGGGTGTCTTTTAACAGATAGCCACAACAGCCGGCTTTAAACATAGATATAATGGTGTTGTCATCAGCATTCATGGTTAAAGCTGCCGGTTTAATGGATGGATAGTTTTCTGTAAGCCATCGAGTAGTTTCAATGCCATTCATCACGGGCATATTTACATCAATCAGGATGATATCGGGCAGCTCTTTTCTGCCTTTTATTTTTTCTTGCAAATCCTTCCCGTTTAAAGCTTCCAGAACAACTTCATAGGTATTAAAGCTTTCTAAGAGCAAACTCAGAGATTTTAAAAAAAGTTGATGATCGTCGACAAGTCCTATTTTAGTTTTCATAGTGATTTTTGTTTTCAGGTATATGTATGGTAATGGTAGTGTTACCGGGTTCGGATATAAAATTGATCTTGCCTCCCAGCAGCTGTGTGCGGGATTCCATATTTTTTAATCCTAAGCCTTTNTCACATACTTCTGCTTGAAAACCTTTCCCGTTGTCATATACGGTGATTACAAGGNATCCCTCTTGTTTCGATAGACTGATGATGAGTTTGTCACAGCCACTATGTTTAATAGCATTTTGTATAGCCTCTTGAATAATGCGAAAAAGGATAATTTGCTTGGAAGAGGGTAGTGCCGGCTGATGGGTTACTTGTAAAGAAGCGTGAATAGTGGCTGTGGCATTTATTCGAGTAATTTCATTTTTCAAGTTTTCGATGAGATTAAACTGCGACAGCCACTCTTTATCAAGTGATTTGGAAAGTGAACGCAATTCACTAATCGCTTTTCCAAGCGTAGCATTAGCAGTGAACAGCGCATCAGGCGGCGATGTCATACTTCGTTCTGCAAGTCCGATAAGCATGCGCGAAGTGCTTAGCAATTGTCCCACATTGTCATGAAGTTCCTTCCCGATCTGCATAAAGGTTTGTTCTTGTACTTCTATTTGAGAGCGTAGCAGCTGATTGTTAAAATGTTCTTCCAATAGTTGTTTTTCCTGTAGATGTTTATAATCTCTGCGCTTGTACGCCATTAACAGGAAAACGATAAACAATGTTATCAGAAAAAGAAAGGCCGAGGAGCTCAGAATTACGATAATATCGTTCGATAGTTTTTGCATAAAACGCCATAACTAATATACGCACAACAGATGAACAGCAATATATTATGAAATCTCCACAAAATTCCTACCGTAGCACTATCGCTGTGAATAAGATACTTGTACGATATAAAAATAAAAAAAGCCCCGGCATAATAAGTAAATATTCCTACAATGCACCAGAATATACTGGTCTCGGGAATGCTGATTTCCTCGGATGTATTAATCAGTCTTGCATAGAAGAAATAAAGGCAAAAGCTTACAATCGCAAGACTTTCAATAGCGGCACTGGTGCTGTTGAACTGGGAAATTCCGTCTCCCTGAAATAGAAGCAGCATGTTGATGACTGCATATACGAATAGAAATAGNGAAAACGCTATGTTGCTTATTTGAAACAGTTTTTTTAGAAAGAGATAGGAAAGGCATAGGAAGGATGTGGTGGCGTTGATTTTATATACCCAATAGTTGTTCCCGTCAAATACTTTTTCAATTATTGTAGCAATGGTGTTGCAGCATAATTGAATAATGCAGAAAACATAATAGGATACATCTCTCTGGATAACTTCTTTCGGTTGATGAAAAGCAGCAACGTAGCCACAACCGGTCCTATGCTATCCAAAATATTTAATATTTCCTTTACCCCTTTCATTACGGGCGCCATCCATTATGGTTCATCAGGTGTTACGGGACCACATCCGGGAGGGTTAGGGCAGCCATCCACTTCATCTGATGCAGCTTTGGATACCGCTTGAATGCTGCTACCACCTTTTTGAGAACCGTTGTCGGCACGGGCTTTAATTTCAACAACATTAAGGGTGCCGTTCTCCGCTGTGCGTCTTACTTTTATCTCCTGACTTATAATAATGCCTTTAGCATGAGGATTTGCCTTTAATAATTGCTCAATTTTTTCCCTTGTAAAATAAAACTCGATTTTACATTGTTTGGATTGTTCATTTGTCATAATGAGGAGATTTTAACCATAAAAATAAAAAACTGAGGGCGATTATATACCGGGAATTTTCCCGGGTGAAACATGATGATTTTCACGTTGCTATGCACATGAAGGGGTAATATTTTTGGTTATCGCAAGCAATAAAAGAGGTGTGCTAAGCTATGANAANCACCATTAAACAAACCTTCCTGTGAAACCACCTGATCGGAACTGGCTGGTGGGGAAGCTATAATGGCAATTTCCCCACTTTGCCATTATTACCTACTAAATATACGGCATTTTCCTGTTGGCTATAAGCGCATGCATTAAAGCTGATGGGGCTTACCGATTGCCAATTTTTCCCTCCGTCGTAACTGATGTCGACTCCTGTAATTCCACAGGTGATTAAAGTGTTCTTGTTAATGGCACATACACAACTTCGATACCCTCCGGGCATGGTTTGGGGATAGTGCCAGCTTTTGCCTCCATCGTTACTGTATACAAAAGCACTGTCCTGATTTTTGAGATCATTGTAATTGCCTGCAGCTATCCATATGTGATTGTCCCGTATAGCAATGCTATTAGCACCTCGCATAACACTGCCCTGAGCTACGGGTAACAGCTGCATTTTATCGTGTACAAAAAGGCGTGATACATTACCGCCGCTAACTAGGTAATACTTGTTTTTATGCCACACAATATTAGTGCCGCTGGCGGCGAAGAATGCTTCTCCGGGTTGNGCGGGAGGTAGGTTTAGAACATTGCTTTCCTGCCAAGTATTACCTCCATCTTTAGTTTTGGCAACAAATATTTTATTATCTATCGGGTCGCCGATTACAATACCTTCTCTCTTATTNTTAAAAGCCATCGCATCCAGAAAAATATCAGGATGGTTGTTCTCATATACTTTATGCCAGCTTTTTCCTCTATCAGTAGTTTTTAATATGTACGCTGGGGAAGCAATGCCCATTATTACTGCTGTGCTTTCATCCAATACTTCAATATCTCGGAAATCTGTTTTTTCAAAGCCCGTTACTGTATGCCACTGCCAGGTGGTTCCGCCATCCTCTGAGCGTCCTACAGTACCCTGAGAGCCGCTTATCCATATTGTGTTTTTGAAAATAGATAATCCTCTAAAACTTTTGCCAGGCACCTCTGCGATGATTTGCACTTCCTGTGCGGCAAGAAAATATGTGCCTAATAGCAGGAAGCTACTCACTATTGTTAGTCTTTTCATTTATTAAAAATAAAAAATAGCTAAATAAGTGGTATCNATATCTGATGTAAATGGGGGACTTGCAATTACGTAATCAGCCCTACAATTGTCGTGTATGCCCCGTGTATCTGTTGTATATAAAGTTCAACTTTGTAATGATAGGCCCTTCTTTAAGAAAAGCAGTGGAGCAGCTACCACTTTAATAAACGGGCGCAGCCGAAAAGCCAAAAGAGTAGGCTCTAAACGATTANTCATGTCCAATAATAGTATCTCACTACACAGAGTAATTAAAGCTTCTCCTGAAAAAGTATATAGAGCTTTTACAGAGCCATTAGCAATAGCGGCATGGTATCCGCCTTATGGTTTTCTTTGCAATGTCCATGAAATGGATGTGCGCGAAAAAGGCGGGTTCAAGATGTCTTTTCATAATTTTACCACCGGGAGCAGCCATCAATTCTCCGGAACCTATGAGCTGGTAAAACCTAATGAAGCATTAACAGTAACCGAAAAATTTGACCAGCCTGATCTACCAGATATTATGACTACTAAAATAGAGCTCAAAAAAGTATCTGTGGGTACTGAGTTAAAAATTGAACAACATGGATTCCCCGCTTTTATCCCTGCTGAAATGTGCTACTTGGGATGGCAGGAATCGCTGGAAAAACTTATCAAACTTGTGGAGCCTGAAATTCCGGATNAATAGGAGGTATAAAATCAGTACGCTTTTATAAGCAAACAACCCATGTCATTCTCGGCATGGGTTGTTTCTATTCAAATGCATCAATGATTTTATTTAGTAGNGTTTCAATGCAGCACTAATTTTTTCATACTGCTCCTCATCGGTCACATCNTGTGGTTGAAACTTCTCGCCGATGACTTTTTCGTATAGCTCGATATATCGGTTAGAAATCGTTTGCACCCATGCATCGGTCATTTCTGGCACTTGTTGCCCCTCTTTGCCCATGAAATTATTTTCGATCAGCCATTCCCGAACAAACTCTTTGCTAAGCTGTTTTTGCTTTTCGCCTTTTTGTTGACGNTCTTCAAATCCTTCAGCATAAAAATATCTCGAGCTATCTGGCGTATGCACTTCGTCCATCAGTACAATCTCGCCGTTAAGTTTGCCAAACTCATATTTAGTGTCCACCAGTATCAATCCTTGTTTAGCGGCCAGTTCCTGACCACGTTTAAAGAGGGCTAATGCTAACGTTTCCAATTGAGCCCATTCTTCGGCTGTAGCCAATCCTTGGGCAATAATTTCGTCCTTGCTGATATCCTCATCATGTCCCTCACTGGCCTTGGTGCTTGGGGTGATGATGGGAGTTTCAAATGGATCGTTTTCTTTCATGCCCTCCGGGAGTGGCACCCCGCAGAGTTCTCTTTTNCCACTATTGTAAGTGCGCCATGCGTGGCCGGTTAAGTGGCCGCGTACTACCATTTCTATTTTATACGGTGTACATTTATATCCAAGAGCACTATTGGCAGTAGGCGTTTCTAGTAACCAATTCTTACAGATATCTTTAGTGGCATTTAACATGTATGCCGCAATTTGGTTAAGTACCTGACCTTTATAGGGAATGGGTCGGGGTAAGATGACGTCAAATGCCGAAATGCGATTTGAAGCNATCATCACCAATAAACGATCGTTTATCGTATATACATCTCTTACTTTACCGCGATAAAAATGGGTTTGNNCTGGGAAGTTAAAATCTGACATGCCGCGAAAATAATTAAGAATTAGTATGGCTGCGAGTGTCCTTGTGGATTTTTTTATACTAAAAATTTTTGTAGAAAAACTAACAAATGTTAACTTAATGTTGAATTTCTTCAAAATTAGTCCGTATGAAACCCCTACAACGATTGCTCGTGCTATTAGCCTTGCTAAGTACCCCTGCTTTTTCCTATGCTCAACAAGTGATCAGGGGTGTAGTTAAAAACGCTGATGATTCGGAGGTGGTAGCTCATGCTTCCGTAATTGTAAGTGAGACCGATCAAGGCACTTATACCAATACGAAAGGTATTTTTGAATTAAAAGTGTCGCAGCTGCCGGTAAAGCTTCAAATTTCTTCAGTAGGATATGCTACGCAAGAAATAGAAGTGAATAGCGAGGAGCCGATCACTGTATTACTTTCCCGAAAGCTGGATCTAGGTCAGGAAGTTGTAGTATCTGCTTCACGCGTGGCAGAAAGAATTTTGGAATCTCCGGTAACGGTAGATCGGGTTAATCATGTTGCCATCCGAAATGCAGCCGCACCTAACTTTTATGAAGGCTTGTCCAACATTAAAGGGGTAGACATGACTACGTCTAGTATTACCTTTCGTACGCTTAGTACACGTGGATTTAACGGAAGCGGTAATCTACGATTTAATCAACTAGTAGATGGTATGGACAACCAAGCGCCGGCCCTTAATTTTTCTGTTGGAAACGTTATCGGTATTACTGAAATGGATGTGGATAATGTGGAGCTTTTGTCCGGGGCTTCCTCTGCACTTTACGGGTCGGGAGGTATGAGCGGTACGTTACTAATGACAAGTAAAAGCCCTTTTAGATTCGATGGCCTAAGCGTGAACTTGAAACAGGGGATTATGCACCTGGGAGATCCTGAAAGCAAGGCAAGACCTTTCCACGATTGGGCGATTCGCTGGGGACAAAAAATAGGAGACAGGTTTGCTTACAAGCTATCTGCGTCATATATGAAAGCTTATGATTGGGTAGCTAATGACACTCGCGACTTGAATAGAAATAATGTAATCAGCTCTTTAAAGCCGGGAGGTACAAGAGAAAATGACCCCAACTACGATGGTGTAAACATCTTCGGTGATGAAGCCAGTGCCAGCATGGCTAGTATTGCACAAGCTTTTCAGGCACAAACTAGAGCAGGCATATTAGAAGCTACCGGAGGTGCAGTGGATATTGTGGCGCTTTTCAATACACTTCCTGCAAATGCAACACCAGACCAAATAGGCATGCTGATTGCCGGATTGCCGGAACCTTTACGGCCTGCGGCTACGAATTTGGTACCTTTTCACTTTGGTTTAAGAAATGACATTTTTGGAGGACAGTTGGTAAGTCGTACAGGATATGCGGAAAAGGATTTGGTGAATTATGATGCTTATAGTTTAAAAACTTCAGCAGGACTTTATTATAAAATAACCAATAACATCGAAGCTTCTTTGGTAGGTTATTGGGGAAGAGGAACATCGGTATATACGGGAGCGGACAGATATTCGTTACTCAACTTCCAGATAGGGCAATATAAAGCCGAACTGAGAGGCAAAAACTGGTTTTTAAGGGCATATACTACTCAGGAGAATTCAGGAGATTCCTATACTGCTACTACAGCGGCATTGTATATTAACAGACAATGGCGTAGCGATGCTGATTGGTTTGGTTTGTATTCTGGTACTTATGCTGCAGCCCGAATGCAGGGTGCCCCGGATTCGGTAGCGCATGCTACAGCTCGCAATGCCGCCGATGCCGGCCGATATCTACCGGGAACACCTCAGTTTGACAGTGCATTGGCTCGAGCTAAAAGAATTTCGATAAAAGACGGGGGCGCTAAATTTGCCGACAATTCTGATCTTTATCATTACGAAGGGCAATGGAATCTTTCGGAGCATATTCAAATCTTTGAAGCTATTGTGGGGGCGTCTTATAGAGTATACTCCTTAAACTCGAGAGGTACTATTTTTGCTGATACCACCGGACGTATTAAAATTAATGAATACGGTGGTTATGTGCAACTGCAAAAAAGATTCTTTGATGACATACTGAAGCTAACCGGTTCTATCCGCTACGACAAACGGGATGGTTATAAAGAACGATTTACACCCCGCGCTAGTGCTGTCTTTAGAGTAGCGCCCGAGAATAATATTAGGTTATCGTTTCAAACCGCATATCGTTTTCCGTCTACACAGGATCAATGGATCAATCTCAATACACCCGGAAGCCGCCTGATAGGAGGCGCCCCCAGCTTTATCCAATACTTCGGATTTGATGTAAATCCGGTGTATACGTCGGAGAGTGTAGCTGCTTATCGGGCTTCTATTGCCGGCGGAACGCCTAATCCTGCATTGCTCCAACAGGCTACTTTTTCTTCCGTAAGGCCAGAGCAGATGAGTTCCTTCGAGATAGGTTATAGAGGTTTGCTGACACCACAGCTGTTGATTGATGTGTATGGATATAGAAGCCGGTTTAAAGATTTTATAGCACGTGTAGCTGTAGCCAGAGGTAGTAGCGGCAATCCGGCGAATGCGGCTGTGGATTTGGCAAGCCCATTTACCTCTGAGAATTTTTCATTTGTTACCAATACCGATGTGAATGTGACATCTTACGGTTGGGGCATCGGCGGAGAATATAGATTTTATAAGGGTTATACCTTAGCGGCTAACTTCTCCAGTGATGTGCTGAAGGATGTACCCGACGGTTTTATTGCGTTCTTTAATACTCCAAAATATCGTTACAATATCAGTGTGTCGAATGAGGCGGTTACTCGAAACCTTGGCTTTAATGTATTGTACAGATGGCAGGATAAAGTAGACTGGCAGGGTACATTTGGTTCAGGACCTATACCGGCCTATGGTACACTGGATGCTCAAGTATCTTATCGTATTCTGCCAGCTAAAATTATCATCAAGTTGGGAGGTTCCAATGTTTTGAATAAGTACTATTACAGCGCCTTTGGGAATCCGAGAGTAGGTGGACTGTATTACATCAGCTTGGGATACAACCTCTAAGAGCTATCTATATATATATCTTTAGATCCGACTTTCGGTAAGCACTATAGCTTTCCGGGGGGCGGATTTCTGTTAATAGATATGCTATTTTTTTGAATAATGAATATTTTTGTATGATTTGCCAAAGGAAAAGTGCAGATTTTTTTATAAATATGCAATTCAAAATCCCATCAAAAGGGGTAATTTATAAGAATTTATTACGCTAACGGGCGGAAAATAAACCAGTAAAGAAAATTAAACTATTTATAACAAATTTCTTGTTTTTTCAAAAACATACTTATATTTGTTTGCTCATAAAAACTTGTTTAAAGTAAATCTTTCTAACAGTGGAGAACGGAAACAACGAAAAAAAACTGGAAGCCATTTATAGCAAAAGGCTTCGTGCAGGAAAAAGAAGAACCTATTTTTTTGATGTAAGGGCTACCAAAGGAAACGATTACTATCTTACAATTACCGAGAGCCGCAAACGGTTCGATGATAATGGATACGATAGACATAAGGTNTTCCTTTACAAAGAAGATTTTAATAAATTTCTTAAGGCTTTAAATGAAGCCGTGGATTACGTAAAAACCGAGCTGATGCCGGATTTTGATTTTGACGCTTTCAATCATGAATATGATGATGAGCAGTCTCCCATACCGGCAACCGGTGGTTATGTAGCACCTTCTCCTACTATCGTTGAGGAAAAACCTCTGGAAGATCCTAGCAACGATGAAAAACTGGTGGAGAATGTGGCACCTAAATCTTCTGATAGCGGTGCTTCTAGCGCCAGCCATGAAGAAGTAGAAAAATGGTAAATTCCTTAACGCATTTTAAATAGGCCGCTATATTATAGCGGCTTTTTGCTTTTGTATTCGGCTAGCGGTTTTATACACTTTTGAATTAAAAGTTTATATTTGAATGATATAGTAATGGATGTGAGGTAGTACTTGGAGTTATAATAATTAGGAGCGACCTAATATTTATTCCGTCTGTTTTTCGAAAGAGTATGTGTAAGGTTTACAATTCTGTTGCTTGCCTAACTGCCATAAAGAAACATCTTCATGAATGTAATATTTCTGAATTTAAATCACTAAGAGAGGTTATTCAGTTTCAGAAAAATTTTCCGTCATTACGACAAAACATTATTTCCCAGCATCAACGAAAAATTGAAAAAGAAAAAGAGGAGTTAATTTCTCATATATCCTATATGGAGGATATAATAGAAAAGGATCGTAATAATTATGAGCAGCAACTACAAAAGGAAATATTGGAATTAAAAAGTAAAACGATATTTTCTTCGAATTTTTCAGCATCCAGTCCAATTGAAAAAATTATCCGATGGCCCCAAAAAATACTTTATAAGTGGAAGGTATTACGCTTGGAAAAGAATATCAATAAAAAGGTTGAAGAATTTATTGAGACATCCGTACAGGTTCATCAAGAAAAAACGGATAGGCTCCAATATATTCGTCAGAACTTTGATAATGCTGTTATGGAGAGTGCTGCGGAGTCTTTGATGAGCCTTGAATATAAATATAATATTATAAGCGGTCTAGAAAGCTATATCCATGGAGCATTAGGAGAATTTAAAGTTGTAAAGACGCTTGAAACATTGTCGGATGAGTATGTACTTATAAATGATTTTAAGTTGTTGTTTCATAATCCTATTTATAATCATCTTGAAAAAAATTATATTCAGTCTATTCAGATAGATCATCTTTTGGTTGCTCCATCGGGGGTATTTCTCATTGAAACGAAAAACTGGAGCAAAAAGTCTCTACATAATCTAGATTTGTATTCTCCTGTTCAGCAAGTAAAGCGTGCAAATTTTGCTTTTTATAGAATCCTAAATCAAGGTATTGTTCATAGTCTTTCAAAACATCATTGGGGTGATAGAAAGATACCGTTGAGGAATATCATCGTCATGATTAACTCAAAACCCAAAGAGGAGTTTCAGCATGTTAAAGTCTTAACTTTGGATGAATTGATTGGTTTTATAACCTATCTTGATCCCATTTTTTCTCAAAGTGAGGTTCGTCGAATATCAGATTATATATTGGATTTAAGTAGATTTTCCTCATAAATCTAATTATCATCATTTATTATTGATAATAATTCTTTTACTAAATTTTTGGCTCTTCTTTTTATTATTATTTACTACATATTTACAAATATTATCTGTGGGGTTAGTGGTAGCGATTAATTAGCACCTTAGTGCCAAAAGAAGAAATAATTTAGAAACTGTTTTTACTTGCATTTTAAAACATATTTTATGAATAACAATGATAAACACCATGAGCGTATTGCGAGTATGACGTTTGCTTCGGTTTACCCGCATTATGTAACCAAGATCGAACGTAAGGGTAGAACCAAGGAAGAATTGCATCAGGTTATCGAATGGCTTACCGGATTTAGCGAAAAACATCTGCAGCAGCTAATTGATGAAAAAGTAACTTTCAAAACTTTTTTTGAAAGGGCTCGGCTACATCCTAATGCACAGTTAATTACTGGGGTGATATGTGGTTATCGTATTGAGGAAATTGAGAACCCTCTTACCCGAAAAGTGCGTTATCTAGACAAACTAGTGGATGAGCTAGCTAAAGGAAAGAAGATGGAAAAAATATTAAGAGGGTAGATTTGTTTAATGGAAGAGTATTTGAATCGTTAGAAGGGTTTTGAGAACGGTAAATTATGATTCAATTAGCGGAGGAACAGTTTAAATGCAAAATCCGACAACTTTTTCTGGAGCGGTGGGGCTCGGATTTTATGATTTCACGGGGCAAAAAACATAGAGTGGCTGATCTGGAATCTTTTTTGTATATAGAAGATAATGATATTAAGGGTTTGCTCACATTTACCATAGAGAATGAAGCAATAGAAATCGTTTCTTTGGATAGTTTTTCGGAAGGACACGGAGTAGGCACTGCACTTGTAGCAGCTATTATTGATTTTTATAAGAGTGGACATCATAAAAAGCTTTGGCTGGCTACGACTAATGATAACACTCGTGCTTTACGGTTTTATCAGAAGCGAGGCTTTACGATTACGGCCATTCATTTGAACGCAATAGAAGACGCTCGGAAAATAAAGCCTTCTATTCCTCTTGTGGGGTATGATGGTATCCCTATACTTCACGAAATAGAACTTACTTATTCAGAATAAATGAATAAGAAAGCAGTTTATTATTTACCTCCAAACTTTTATTATGGCTACTAAGTACTTACTACACGGCAAGATTACGGCAAAGCCTGGTCATGTGGATACTTTAAGAGATATCTTATTGCAGGCTGCTCAACTGTTGTCTCAAGTAAAAGGTTGTCATATCTATGCGGTGAGTAAAGATCCCGCTGACGAGAATTCCGTATATGTTACAGAGGTTTGGGATAGCAAAGAGGATCATGACCATTCGCTGCAAGATGAAAATGTTCGGGCTCTTATCATGAAAGCGATGCCTATTATTGATGGCATGCCACAGCGGGGGCAGGAGCTTGAAGTAATGGGAGGCTTAGGGGTATAAGCCCATAAAGCAATAGAAGTGAAAAAGCGAGGCAAAAGCCTCGCTTGTGACTATTGAACCCTATTAGAAGAAAAAAGTTATGTTGTAGGTGCTGTTTTCTGACTTAATTTCCAACCGTAAAGGAAGATATAAAGATAACATAGGGCAGGGATTAAGAATGATATGCCCCATGTCAGGTTATCTTTTAGTACTGCCTGGAAGTAGGTGATGATAGCACCGCCAAGTATAGCAGTAGAAAGCAACCCAGAAGCTTTGCCGGTAGAAGCTCCTAGTCCTCTCACCGAAAGGGAAAATATCGATGCAAACATTATCGAATTGCACAATCCTACTGCAATCATCAGCCACACTGCGATATTACCACTGCTTAACACCGATCCTAAAATCAATACTATTGCTATAAGAGCGATTACAGCCAGTACATTTTGGGTTTTAAAGAAGCGTAATATATAAGCCCCAATCAGGCGGCCTACCAACATGCCTCCCCAATAATAAGATACATATACATTGGCTTTGTGTTCTGTGATATGCAAAACATCTGCAACATAATTAGTAAGGTAGGTTCCTATTGCTACCTCAGCTCCTACATAGCAAAAAATACCTAGGATGCCAAATTTGAGATTAGGATGTTGCCGAATGATTTCGAGAATACCTTTATTATCTTTATGGCTAATGCTACTAGTTACTTGAGGGAGTTTTAGCAAATACACAATGATGCCTACCAATAATAGGGTAGATGCAATCATAAAGTAGGGCTTTACCAATACACCCGAGGCTTGATCGGGAGCGGCTTCTAAGCGCGATAGAATAAAGTGTGCCCCGAAAACAGGAGCGAGCGTAGTGCCGATGGAACCCACACCCTGAATAAGCGTAAGGCGTGATGCAGCACTGGACTCCGGTCCCAAAGCAGTGATGTAAGGATTTGCAGAAACCTGCAACGTCACAATGCCTATGGCAATTACAAATAATGCTGCCAAAAACAATGCATAGTGGTGGAACTGTGAAGCCGGATAAAAAAGGAAGGATCCCAATGCAGCCACACAGAAGCCCACCACCATTCCCTTTTTATACCCAATTGCTCCTACAAGCTTTCCTGCAGGTATGGATATAAGGCCGTAGGTGAGGTAAAAGTAGAACTGTACCAGCGATGATTGGGAGTATGTTAAATTAAATCCCTGTTTAAAGAAGGGTACCAAGGTGTCGTTTAACACAGTTGTAAATCCCATTAGGAAATACAGAACAGCTAAAGCGCAAAGTGGTAATAGATACCCTGATTTTTGCACAGAACCATTTTGTTGTTTATCTACCTCCATTTAGATTATTTTTATTTCCCTTTGGAAGGGTCGTTATTAATTGTATGTGCCAGCTTTGCTAGCTGATAAAGTGCTCTTGGTACATGGAAGCAGCCTTTCCATTTTCCACCCTTTAGCTCCAACAGTACTTCTCCACGGCGGTTCAAATACCCATACATTTCTCCGTATTCTTCATCTACAAAATGCGACCATGTATAATCGTGTAATTTCTCATACCACTTCAGGCAATCTTGATTGCCGGTTAATTGATATCCTTTCAGTGCTGTGATCAAAGATTCTAGATGTACCCACCAAAGTTTTTGATCCCATTCCAATTGTTGTGGAGGATACCCTTTTACATCCAGAAAATAAAAGATACCACCGTATTGCTGATCCCAACCGTAGTTGAGGAGTTGCAAACTTATATCAACGCATTTCTGAATGAGAGTATCGTCATTCAGTTTCTTTGCAACATCCATTACAAACCACATAGATTCTAGTCCATGGCCCGGATTGATGAGGCGCCCTTCGAAGCAATCTACAAAGCTTCCATCCGGAGCTACGTTTTCTAAAATCAGTCCCAGGTTTTTTTTATAAAATACATTTAGTACTTCATTCACTCCGTAATTCAGTGTTTCTTGTACTAACTGGGGTTCTAGCAAATGCTCAATTTCTAGTACCAGATTGCATAAGATCATTGGTAATGAGAATCCTTTTAGTTGGCGATTCTCCGGAATCTGTTTTAAGTATTTGCCTTTAGGATTATCTCTTCTTTGTAAAATCCGCTCAAAGGTTTCTTTGGCTATAGTTGCATGTTCGGGGTTTCCTGTGGCTTTATACAACTGAGCAAAAGCCATGGTTGCAAAACAATCTGAAAAGATATTATAAGGCTGCACTAATGGCTTACCGGCCCGATCCAGTGCAAAATACCAGTCTTTATTTTCATCGCGACCGTGTTTGATTAAGAACTCGGCACCTTTTAAGGCTGCATCCAACCATGCTTCATTTTTCTCGAGATTATTGTACAACATTGACAATGTCCATACCTGACGACACTGCAGCCACATGAATTTATCCTGATCATAAACCTGTCCTTTCCGATCCAGGCAAGTAAAATAACCACCGTATTCCTTATCGATGGAATGCTCCATCCAAAACGGCATTACCTTCTCCAATAAATAATTCTCGTACAAGAGTGCTCTCTTCCCAAAATCAATTTGTGTCATATATTTAATATTTCAATTCTACAACTACAGGTAAATGATCCGAAGCATATGTCTCGGGATACGTGTTATAAGATTTTACAGTAAAAACGTTTTTTGCAACATTGTTTAGTATAATATAGTCAATCGCGGTTTGAGGATTGCTAGCCGAGTGGGTGGGTGGACACATAGTGCAAGGTACATTAAAAGCCAGCTTTAAGGTATTCCATGTAGTATTGGACTGATTCATGTTAAAATCACCTCCTAGAATAATAGGATATTTCTGATAGCTTTTGAAGGCTTTTAGTATTTCTTTGGATTGCAGTTCGCGATTGGCATCGGCGAGATGATCCAGGTGAGTAGTAGCAAAAATCAGTTCCTGGTCGTTTTTGTACTTTACACGTACCAAACCTAATGCTCTTATCTCAGCGCCAGTTCCCTGTTCTACAGGGAGTGAAAATACCTGAGACTCTTCAATGGCAAAACGAGAAAGAATTGCTAAACCATATTCACCGTTGGAACGGTCAATGGCTTTAAAGAATCTATACTCCATGCCAGTTAACTCAGCCAGCTTCTTCGCCTGATCCAGGTCTTTACCGGAACGGTCGGTAAAACGATCCACTTCCTGTAGGGCAACTAAATCAGGTTTTACATTATTAATTACTTTGGCAATAGCCTCTACATCCACCACATTAGGGGCAGATGGAGGATTTGCTATATGAATATTATAGGTCATTACTTTCAGGATATTACTCGAATCAGAGCCGGCTTTACTATCATTGTTGCTTTTTGAACAACTATATCCTGAAATTAATAATAGCGAAAAACAAATATTGAATACGAATTTCATGTTCTTTTTGTTTTTAAGATTACCAGTTTGGATTTTGTTTGAGGTTAGGATTTAGTGTCAAATCATTCAGCGGGATAGGATATAAGTACATACGGTCGTTCCATACTCTCGGAATGGTGTTCATCCACTGAATTTCTCCTTTATTTGTCTCGGACAGAATCATATTATTGGGTTGTCCATTTACTTCAGGTGCAACGTTAATATAGATTACTCCTGATTGCATATTGGAAGGACGTTCGGTGTAGAAATATACATCGTTTACGCCATCTTCATTCAAGTCCATCATTGTGTTTAAGGCTGGAACATACATACCGTTCCAAGTATCGGTAAATAGCTCGCCACGTTTCCAACGAATGATGTCGTAAAAACGAAAACCTTCTAATGCCAGTTCAATTCCACGTTCTCTTCTTACTTCCAGAATAACAGGATCTGATATATTGGGGAAATAATTTTGACGTATATAATTATCAGCTTGTGTAGGTTTAGTGCTCAGACCTCCGGTAATGCCTCCTCTTTTTCTTAACTGACCAATGGTATTGGCCCAGTCTTCATCAGTGAGTGTTCCTAATTCGGCTTTTGCTTCAGCGTAGTTTAGTAATACTTCTGCATAGCGAATGATAGGAATATTGGATGCATTACGCGAACCTCCATCCAAGCCCATGTCGGGGTTTACCCATTTTGCGGGCTGGTATCCCGTATAGGTTTGCGAGAATTGCGGTGGCACGTTTACGGTTTGTGTTCCGTTGATGCGGGTATATCCTTGAGTGCGGATGGTTTGATTTAAACGTTTGTCTCTATTTTTAGTCTCGCTCATGAAAGTTTGAGTCTTATAATCAGGTAAGTCGGTAAATGGTGTACCGTCAGAGCGCAGGTAGGTGTTGATGAACTTACGAGTAAAGCTCAAGCGATCACCTGCCGTTGCACTTGTATAATACCAGTTGGCATCATGAAATACTCCCAGCTCTTGACTGTAAGCAATACAGAGCAAGGTTTCGGAATTGACAGATGTGCTGATAAACAGGTTGCGGTATCCATTCTCTATATCCGTAATATTTGCCAGAGAATACAAATTGGAGTTGATTACGGCTTGGGCAGCATCTGCCGCTTCCTGCAACCAACGATTGGCTGTAGACTGAAGATTTAGTTCTGTATGATACTTTCTGTAAGTGCCTTCAAATAAGCAAATACGAGACTTGAGTGCTTGAGCTACAGTACGTGTTATGCGTGTTCTGGTAGCTTCAGATGCAGCCGATATATTTTCAATAGCATAGTTAAGATCATTTAACACCGAATCCATTACTAGTGCACGCGGATCACGACCACTGTATAATAATTCATCATTAGTAGATAATGTGCGATTGATCCAAGGAACATCGCCAAAGCGTTTTACTTTTTCGAAGTAAAATAGCGCGCGGAACAAGCGTGCAATACCATTGTAGTTATTACGCACAGCCTCACTTACACTAGAAGAATTATTATTTTCCAAGAAATAGTTGATGTTTCTTAAACTTGTCCAGGTCCACCCTGTACTTTGTGCCGGACCGAAAGCTCCGGCACGGAAAAAGTCAGGAACATCTTTTCTGGCTACAAAGTCGCCCATATTGTCTCCTTTCAAAATGTCATTGGATGTGGGCAATAAGGTGTAGAAAGAGTTGGTATAAAGTTTCAGACCTGCTTCGCTATTGAATACAGCTTCTTTGCTCACAGTGGATTTAGGAATCTGATCTAATTTATTGCATGATGCAAAGAGTAATGTTGTTGCACCTATTATTGTGATAATATTTTTCATCTGCTTTTTGTTTTAATGGTTTTGAATGGAATAACTCATACCGAGAGCTATTTCATAACACACCTTAGAATGTTATTGATAAACCGAACGATACACTCTTCAACATGGGATAGTTAAACCCGTCACCTTGGTTACCATCACCCAGCAACTGATCGGACTCCGAAACGTTTTCTGGATCGATATTGTTCTTGGTATACTTGAACATAGGTGAGTAGGTATAAAGGTTTTCTCCTGATACATATACACTGGCACCTTTAATACCAGCTTTGCGTAACCATTGATCAGGCAGATTATAACCCAGCTGAATATTCTTTAAACGTACGTATGCTGCATTCTGTAGATAACGGGTTTGTACTTCACGAAGTACACCACCTGCTGTCCATGCCAAATAAGCAGTATAGCGAGGGAAGTATGCATTGGGATTATCTTCGGACCAGATATTGCCTATTTGTGAAACTGGAGGATGCCCGTAAGGTGCATTATACTGTCCCCAGAAAGTGTTGGCACCGCGGCTCGGATACCAATCTCTTTTTCCTACACCTTGAATGAATGCAGAGAAGAATAAACGATTCCAATCGGCAGAAAGGTTCAATCCAAAGCGATATCGTGGCGACGAATTACCGATAATCACTTTATCACCAGGATTATTTACAGTGTTGTCTCCGTAATCGATAACCCCGTCGTTATTTAGATCTTTAAACTTAATATCTCCTACGCGCCAAACACCTGCAGCAGTAGAAAGGAATAGCGATTGATTGGCTGAAGTACGAATCTGCTCTTCAGAAACGAAGAATCCGTCAGTTACATATCCCCATATTTCACCCAGTGTTTGTCCTTCGTAGTAATCGCTCAACAGTTTGCGGCTGTTGTTGTATTTGAGAATGGTAGATTTATTATCGGATAGAATAGCTCTGATATTGTAGTTGAAGGGTTTTTCCGCCAGCAGGAAGCGATCACGATAGCTTACACTAAGCTCAAAACCTTTAGTCATCAGATCTGCATAGTTGCCTCTGGGAGAAGCTGCACCAAATACCGCAGGTAGTTCAGGACCTGTAGTAAACATATTGATGGTTTTACGCTGATAGTAGTCTGCATTAATCAACAACTTATTGTTGAAGAGTCCTAAGTCCAGACCAAAGTTGGCTGTTGTAGCGGTTTCCCAAGTAAGACCAGCAGGTAATACAGCCGGTGCACTGGTGCTTGGATTTTGTACGCCTTCAATAATGCGTGTCATTTTAGACAAGGAGAGTTGTTCTTGGAATACATAGGAACTGATATTTCCGTTTCCTAAAGAACCATAGGAAGCTCTCAGTTTTAAGTCAGAGATTAGGTCTCTGGAAATATTCCAGTAAGGCTCCTTAGTTAAGCGCCATCCCGCAGAAATGGAAGGGAAAAATGCAAAGCGCTCATGTGCAGGGAATTTAGAAGAACCATCGTAACGGCCGTTTATTTCGAGCAGATAACGATCGTCATAGCTATAGTTCACTCTGAAGAATCCTCCCATTATGTTCCATTGTTCGTATCCGCCAGTAATTGTCATGGATTCGCCTAAGGCCAAGTTCAGGTCTTCTGCATCAGCGTAAATCAAACCATTACGTTCAGTACCCACACGTTTATAGGTGCTGAGCTCATAGTTATAACCCAGCAAGGTTTTTAAATAGTGTCTTTTGAATTTTTTCTCAAATTCACCATAAAGGTTAGAAGCTATATATTCTGTACTGCGCTTGATAACACGCATATCGTTATACGCGTTACCCAGGTATTCGATTACGCCCGGAATACGACTGTAAGGTACTGGAACGCGTCTGCGTGTTTCATCGTTATTGGTAATTTGATAAGTAAAATCTCCTTTTATGTTTAAAGCATTATTGAAGAATCTTGCATTAAATGATGCTGTATTACGGAATATGTTTTTGTCATAGTCCATTCCGTTTTTACCATAAGCGTAGTCTCCCACGGTATAAGCGGCGGAGTAGGTAAGTGTTCCGTCGGGATTATACAGAGGTACCATGGGGTGACCTTCTGCCACGATATTTCTCCATATACCGCCAGTTTCTCCAACGTTCATGGGAATATGATAGATTACTTTGGAGAAGTCGGTGTTGTTTGAGACGGTCAACCAAGGGAATACATCTAAGCTTCCTTTGGAGCGTACATTATACATTTTGTAATCATCAGAATTATATCGAAACAGGCCTGGTTGATTAAAGTAATGTCCCGATAATAAATAGCTTGTTCTATTGCTTTTACCGGATACAGTTATGCCCTGATCAATGGACTGTGTGTTGCTTTTATACAGATCCTTAAACCAGTTGTGACTATCATAATATACATACTGGCCGGTTACAGGATCTACTTCTACACGAGGTAGAGAAGGATCTTCTGACCTGCGTTTCAACTCCTGCAAGTACTCCTGAGAGAATGGCAGCGTTTTGTTGACATTTTGCGGATAGCTGGCGTAGTTATTCCAACTTGCAAATGCTTCATTAAACATAGAAGCCCAAGTGTACCCGTCAGTTACAAACTCTGGAATATAAGTTGGTTTCTTGATGGAGTAGTTAGAAGTGTAGTTGATCTGCAGTTTTTCATTTTGCGGATTTTTGGTAGTAATCAAAATCACTCCAAACGCACCTCTTGCACCATAGATCGCAGATGAAGCTGCATCTTTCAAAACAGTAATGGATGCAATATCCTGTGGGTTGATGAGTGCAGGATTGCCTTCCACTCCGTCAATCAATACTAATGCTTCTCCTCCCTGTCCGATTGATGTTACCCCACGTACGTTAAAAGTTGCAGAAGTACTAGGACGACCATCGGGAGGTGTAAGGTTTAGGTTAGGTATCAAACCCTGTAAGCCTTGCGACAGGTTGGTTAGAGGCCTGTTTTTTAAGGCTTCGTCGGTAATTTGTTCAACGGCACCAGTCAAATTGGCTTTGCGCTGTGTACCATAACCTACCACTACTACTTCATCCAGCGCCTTTTTGTCGGCAGTTAATACCAGATTAATCTGAGCATTGCCTGAAAAAGTTCTTACTTCTGTTTTATAGCCAACATAAGAAAAAGTTATACTGCCCTGAGACGCGTTGCTATGTAGTGTGAATCTTCCTTCATCATTGGTCTTGGTGCCCGCAGCAGTACCATTAATAGTAACGCTTACGTCTTTGAGGGCTTTACCTTCTTCATCCATTACTATACCGGTAATTGTTGTACCGTTTTGAGCTATGCTAATGTTCGTCAAAAGCAAACAATAGCATAGGATGCATATATTTCTAAAAAGTTTGCTCATATTTCAGTCAATTAAAATTTAAAGTGGATATCATCTATGTTAATACGAGGTTTGTTGTTGTTTGCGAAAGGAATGGAAGTGTTTACCACGCGGAAACGCACTGCTTCATTAAAGGTGGCGTTTACGGGGAATGTGGTTGTTTTTAATCCTGAATATTGGGTATCCACTTCAACTGTACCTAATGGAGTATAAGTGGCTCCACCGTCTTTTGAAATCTCTACAGTGAATACAGTGGGATTAACGTTTCCTAATTCGGCTGTAGCAGGGTAGATGCCGTGGGATACAGAGATGGATTTTACTCCTTTCAGATCAAAATTCATTTCAATGATACCGTTACGCACGTTGTTACCCACAGTACCTTGTAGGCGGATACTTTGTCTACCGTTTTTGGGATCTGCGGCTGTATTTGCTGTAATACCACCGTCAATAATCCATTGACCTGTGATAAAGGTCATTACTTTTCGATCGTAGTTGGTGTTGTATGAAAGCTCAAAGTCTTCAAGTAGTTCGTCTACTCCTACTTTGATGTCCTCCAAGTCTCTTAGATAGAAGAGTAATTCATTATCGGTAAATGACGCCAATCCCACCAATGATTGTACAAAGCCGGGGTTATCGATAGTGGCAAATACGGAGTTGTTGGCAAAGGAGGCATACATTTCGGCAATTTCATCGTCAATTAAAATTTTGCCGTTGAGCTTATTGCTCTCGCTATCGAGAGTGATTTTTTCCAATTTAACCAGCATAGGTCCCCAGTATTTTGCATTGGCAAGCAATGCTGCAATATTGGTGGATTTGGGCATGAGACTTTGTTGCTCGCCTGTGCTTGTGATTTGTGATGAGGATAGATTGGTTACCCACAAATCTCCTCCAATTCGTTTCAGAATGGCTCCTTTTAGGTTAAGTACGACGATATCGTTTTTAGTAAACTGATGGGAGCTTTCTTTCAATTCAATGTTAATGGCGGCATCCTGTGTTAGGTCTTGTACTATTAATCTGTTGCCGGGGAAATTACCACCGTTAGCGTCGGAAACTACCACTGCTCTGATGGCGGTTTCTCCTAGTACAATCTGATCTTGAACCTGAACACGGCGGAGATTGTAAATCGAAGCCGGTGAAGGATCGCCGTAACTTCCAATTTTGGGGTCACGAGAACAGGCCACGCCTACCAGGCATAGCACAATCGGCACAATGAGTTTTGCGAGTCTGGAATACAATGTCATAAGAATTAATTTTTCATTTCAACATAATGTTTAAAGTTTCTGTGAATGTTAGGCGGAAAGCCTCTGTGTCAAATGTGCTTTTCGTAGTGTCCCAGTAGTTGGTATTTTTCAATCCAGTAATTAATGCATTCAATACCCAGGATTGTGTCCATCCTGTTTGTGTGCCCCATGGACCCCAGCCAGAGTCGGCATTGCTGGCCCAATACTCCCAACGTCCGAAGTCGAAAGCTCGGAACCAAGATCCGTCTAGGTCACGATGTGTTGGGGCGTGTACCTGTATTCTTACAAACAGGTCTCTGATAGCATCCACGGCATTTTTGTAGGTGCTATCCTGTGTAGCGGCATAAGCTTCGTTAAGACCAAAAGAGGCATAGTTGATCGTGTATAGCAGATCCGTTACTTTATCACCATATTCTGAAATTAGCGGTGCTTCTTTGGTACCATATTCGGCATTAGAAAGAATTTTGCCGTATCGTCCCATGCCTTTAAATCCCAGTCGCTCTTTAATGGCACCACAACTATCCATGTCTTTGAGAAGGGTGAGGGCTACTAGCTTCAACCAATCCCTATGCTGCTGTGTGTTTTCTACCCGTACAAGCCAGGCCAACGGCAGCAGCATCCGTGCGTATTCTTGCTGAATACCATTGGTCCATTTCCATTCGGGAAATGCATTCATGGTAATGGTGATAGCTTCTTTGGCTTTTTGTTTAAGGGGTTCGTATTGCGTTTTGTCATAGAGCCACAGGTATAAGGCCCATAACCAGCTTTCGTAGTGCGGATGAATATTGATAATGTTGCGATTGCCAAGAGCCTGCCATGTGGTTTTTTGCATAGCTGCATCTCTAAACCACGGACCACGAAACCCATGCACACCAGCAGTGCGGAAATTGCCCAGAATACCTTCTATAATATAATGGTTCCATTCGGACGAAGCCAGATGCGTGGCTGCACCAATAGTACCTAATAATACGCGTGCATTGTCATCTCCGTAATAGGCGTCGGGATCAGTAGTGGCCCAGCCAATCAGGCCGAATGATGGACTTTGGGGATCGTTGCGTTCTCCCTGACGTAGGTTGGAGGTTTTATATAAATAGTTTAGCAAATTAATTGCTATGGAATCATACTCAGGCTTATTTAATAATCGAGACGCTGCACTGAGGGCAAATGCAGTTTCGGCTTGACAGTCGCCCCGAATCCACCAACGGATGGGTTGACTGCCATCTTTATTGATGTAGGAGGCATGGCCTTCTAGTATACCATAGCGGCCATTACCGATATTCATATTATCTGAGACTGGAGGGAATACTACACCTTCACCATTTTTCTTTGTAAAGCTGTCCACCAAATGCTTCCAATTTTCCGCTATCAACAATTTTGAGTTCAGATACCACGCGCTACCTCTTTCCACAGCTTTCAGATAATCGGCGCGGGTGATCTTTTCTTCTTTCGCAAATGAAGGTTGTACGGTAGCGGTGGTGGGCCACTTTATAGGTGTATTAATCCCTACATAGTTTAGAATATATTGCCACAAGGTTTCCCAATAGTGAAATGGTCCAAACCTTGCATCGAGCCAATTGCTGATCTGTATACCGGAGACCAGTACGTTCTGTTTTCGGAATAGAAAGGGAAAACGTTCGGTATCTAGAATGCCATATTCTGCTTTATCAAAGCCGGCAACTTTGGCGATGTAGGCATAAGTGTGTGGCTGATCGGGGTAGGCATAGAAAGGATGGTCGTTTATCGAAAGGATCGCCATCGAGTCTAGCTGCGGAATTTGCTTTCCTGCAATTACGCCACGCTCCAGTGTGATTTTTTTTATTTCTGGTTGCTCGTTCGCTAAATAATAAGGATATTCAATAAAGACTTTTAAGTCTTTAACGGCTATTTCTCGAAGTAGTGCTGAAGTAAGTGCCTGAGGCTTCTGAATACTTCCCAATACTAGGATACCGTCACCTTGCCGCGCTTGTTTGATCGCTGCCGCTAAAGAAGTGGCATGTTGTACAAGAGCGCCGCTTTTTTGAATGGATGTAAATACAGGTAAACTTTTATTACCGACCACAATGGTCTTAGCTTTCGTCATTTGCATGCATATGCAGCACGCTAATAGCAAAACCAGGAATTTTGTATTTTTTTTCATGATGGAACTCAAAAATATAAATTTATTTCACAAATAAACTAAATTAATAAAAAAATTTATTAATTATTTTGCTGTGAAAGATAAAATGGGGATTTTTGGTGGATTTTATTATTAATTTTATATTTATAAATATGCTATTATTAATAAAATTTAGTAATAGATAACCTTTACATATGAAAGACCTCAAAAATTTCCTAGCTGATTTATCGGAAAAAGAGCAGTCCGAAAGTGGCGTGCAGTATAAAAATGCATTGCTACAGAAGGAGATTTTGGCTTATTGTATCCGTAATGAAAAAGTGACGATTGCTGAACTTTCGCAGTATACCAATACCAGCGTTCCTAAGGTGAATGATGTGGTTTCGGAGTTGTTGGATTATAATTTGATTACCGATTTGGGTAAAGAAATTATCGGAGTGGGGCGCAAGCCTAATTTTTATGGACTGAATGCTGAGGCTGGATATTTTATGTCGGTAGAGGTACACCGACATCATGTAAATCTGGCTTTGATTAATTTTAAAGAGGAGATTGTAGTTCTCAATGAAAATGTGCCCTTCCAATTGCAGAACACCAAAACCTGTTTTGAAGAGCTTTGTAGCTTGATTGACAGTTTTTTGAATGCTCAACATCAATATGTTCCCAAAATAGCAGGACTGGGTTTAACCATCACTGGTAGAGTGAATCATAAAACAGGGTACAGTTATAGCTTTTTTAATTTTCATGAAGAGCCATTGAGTAAAATTTTGGAAAAGCGCTTTGGAATGCCTACCTATGTAGAGAATGATACGCGTGCTATGGCTTTTGGGGAGTATGCCAAAGGGTGTGTAGGGGATGAAAAAAACGTATTGTTCCTTAATCTCAATGAAGGTATTGGGATGGGAATCATTATCGGTGGCGATCTTTATTCAGGTAAATCGGGGTTTGCTGGTGAATTCGGCCATCTGGCCATTTTCAATAATGAAATCATTTGTCATTGCGGGAAGAAAGGATGCCTGGAAACCGAAGCTTCAGGAGCGGCTATCGTACAGCAGTTACATCAAGCTATTCGAAAAGGGACATCTACTATCTTAACCGAGCAAGAATGTATCGACGATATTCAAGTAGGACATATAGTGGATGCTGCCCTGAAAGATGATAGTCTCTGTATTGAATTGCTTTCTGCTGCGGGTGAAAAAATCGGGAAAGGGATTGCACTAATGCTAAATCTTTTTAATCCCGAACTAGTGATTATTGGTGGAGAGCTTTCGCGTGCAGGGTCGTTGATATTACTCCCGATCTTATCATCTATCAATAAGCATTCACTGAATTTGGTTAATACTGATACAGAGTTTAAGTTTTCCAGGTTAGGCACCAAAGCCGGTGTGATTGGCGTGAGCCTTTTACTCAGAAATGAGTTGCTAGGGATTGATTAATAATTAAAACACATTTAATATATCATCATTTAAATAATTTCAATGAGTATCAAGTTGTATAATGCAAGTATTAATAGTTTGGAAAAAATTGATGTAGTTATTAAGCAGGATGTTATAAGTGGCTCTAAGTATATTGCCAATCTTATCGCCGATTTAATCCGTTCCAAGCAGGCGTCCAATGAGCCATGTGTGCTGGGTTTGGCTACTGGCTCCAGTCCTAAAACTTTGTATGCCGAACTGGTACGCATGCACAAGGAAGAAGGGCTGAGCTTTAAAAACGTCATCACTTTTAATCTGGACGAGTACTATCCCATCAGCCGAGAGGCCGTGCAAAGCTATTATCGCTTCATGCACACCCATCTGTTCAATCATATAGATATCGATCCGGCTAATATTCATATTCCTAACGGAGCTATTGATAAAAGTGAAATCAAAGCTGCATGCTTGGAATATGAAAAACAGATTGAAGCCGTAGGCGGTATTGATCTGCAGATTCTGGGTATTGGTAACAACGGTCATATAGGATTTAACGAGCCGGGATCGGGTATATACACCAAAACCCGTTTGGTCAATCTTACCAACAGTACGCGTTTAGCCAATGCTTATGAATTTGCCAACATTTCCGAAGTGCCGCGCATGGCCATTACCATGGGCATCAGTACCATTCTGAAGTCTAAACAAATCGTACTGATGGCTTGGGGTCCGGCCAAGGCCGAGGCTGTGAAAAGAGCCGTGGAAGATGAAGATACCGAACAAGTGCCGGCCTCTTTCCTGCAGAATCACGACAATGTAACCTTTGTGCTGGATGAAGCGGCCGCTTCGCAGCTGACCCGCTTTAAATCGCCCTGGCTTACCGGTGAGTGCGAATGGACTCCGAAGATGATTAAAAAAGCTGTGGTAAATATGGCGCTGCAGACCGGCAAAACCATCCTGAGTTTGACCAATGAAGATTACAACGATAACGGCTTGGGCGACCTGTTGGTGGAAAAAGGCGATGCCTACGAAATCAACCTTCAGGTATACTACATGCTCCGGGATACCATTACGGGCTGGCCTGGGGGTAAGCCTGGCGTAGAGATACCCAATCATCCGGAGCGTTCCACACCTTACCCCAAGCGTTGTCTGATTTTCTCCCCCCATCCCGATGATGATATCATCAGCATGGGTGGTACTTTTCAGCGCCTGCACGACCAAGGTCATGAAGTACATGTGGCCTATCAGACCTCGGGCAATATTGCAGTAACGGATGAGTTTGTTACCCGCTTTTTAGACTTTGCCGTAGGTTTTAACGAAGTGGCACAGATCCACTCCGACATTCCTCAGAAGATATTGGATGAAGCCCGCCTGTATATTGCGGAGAAACAGCCGGGTCAGGTAGACACACCGATTATCCGTGAGATTAAGGGATTGATACGTCGTTGTGAGGCCAAGGCTACCTGTAATTATGTAGGTATCAAGCCCGAGCATGTACACTTCCAAAACCTGCCGTTCTATGAAACGGGCACAGTGGAGAAAAAGCCACTGGGGGAAGAAGATATTCAATTAACGATGGAACTGCTGCGCCAAGTGAAGCCGCATCAGGTATACTGTGCGGGTGATTTTGCAGATCCCCATGGTACCCACTTGGTATGTTTCCATGCGGTACTACAAGCGCTGCAACGCATCAAGGCAGCGGGAGACGAATGGATTAAAGACTGCTGGTTGTGGTTATACAAGGGAGCTTGGCAGGAGTGGAATATCGAGGACATAGAGATGGCCATACCAATGAGCCCTGCACAGGTACGCAAGAAACGTTTTGGCATCTTTATTCATCAGTCTCAAAAGGATAGTGTACCGTTCCAGGGTAGTGATGACAGGGAGTTCTGGCAGCGAGCAGAAGAGCGTAATGCAGCTACTGCAAAGTTGTATGCCGACTTAGGACTCACCCGTTATGCAGCCATGGAAGCTTTTGTGAGATGGCATTATTAGCAATCAACATTCTTCTATAATAGTACGCACATCAACCCGCCTAAAGGCGGGTTGATTGTTTATTGCAATTATATTGTTAGCCCAATTTTATATGAAAATAATGATGAGGGGTGTCTTATTTCAAGGCTAGTTGGATATGTGCCAGATGATGCTTACAATGCCAAGAGTAATTTCCTGTAGCTTCATCCAGCCGAAAGCTTTTGCCATATTCAGGATGTATATAAGTCCTGTTGAAGTCAAGTGCCTTCATTTCTTGTAATAAAGCATGCCACCTGCTATGAACTCCTTCTAAAATGGAGAGCGAAGCAGCAATGGGGAAATTTTTGCTATCCGGTAGTTCGGCACATAGGCTTTCTGGATACGGTTTAATAACAGGTTGATCTTCTGTTAGTGCCAGTTTGAAACGAATAATGGCATTCATGTGGCTGTCAGCGCAATGATGTATAATTTGTTGAATTGTCCAACCGCCTTCTCTGTAAGTAAGTTGCAGCTGTTCCGCAGTTAAAGGTGCGACTGTGGCCTTTAGTATATACGGAAACTGAGCAATATCTTTTATCCATTCTTTTAGTTGCTGTGCTGTAATGACGGATGGTTTCTCAAAAACTCCAATGGGATACTTACGTTTTTCTAATTCCATTATGTTGCTTTTAGAGTAAAAATTATAATATATGTTTTGTGGGGGTTATGAGTTCTTAAACTGTTTGATAGTGTTTATATGGTAATCATCGTGCTCTGCTACAAAATACATCAGGTCGGTGATACGCATTGGCAAGTGTAGGCGAGGATGTAGTAGTGTATATTCAAAAGCGGAGGTTTCAAGCTTTGCTAATAGGTGTAAGGTTTTTAATCGCTGCTGCTTGAATTGATTGATGATTCGGGAAATATTATATTGGTTAAATCGAGCTTCATGAGTGGCTGTATTATTTAAGTCGGCTGGGGTCATAGTAGTGTGTTTATTTATTAAATCTTTAAATCGATGCTGCCATAGGGGCTCCATAATTAACATGTGGCCTATATGTTCTTTTATGGACCATTTGCCATCGGGTTTTAGATTGAGCTGCCATTCGGGAAGATATTGCGTGAGTGCTTGCACACGTAGTGCCGTGCATTGTAGTCTTTGCAGTAGGAAGGGAAACTGATCTATGGCAATGGGAAAGGAAAAGGATCTACCAAACCAGGGTGTTATGTTCATATAAAGAATATTGGTTCTTTTCGCTTGTTTACAAATGTCCGTACCAGTCTCGGTCAAATGCTTTTTCGAGAAAACGGATGAATAGGTTAATCCACTTTTTAAACATAAAATTTAAAATAGACCGATTGGTCTTTTATTCGTTAAAAAAATTAGGCTTTCAAGCCCAGAATCATCTTTTCCAGATAATCCATGGCGATTTTTAATTCCCGAGTTCTTTGGGTAAGTTTCGCCTGCATCAGGGCCCCTTCGATGATGGCAATCATGAGTACTGCAATTTGAGTGGGATTCGTGCTGGTGCATATTTCTCCACGGGAGATACCACGCTTGATTTGATTTTCTATAGACTTTTTCCAAAAATCCAATGCGGCTGCGGCTCTTTCACGCAACTGCGGGTGCGTATCATCCGCCTCAGTGGCAGTATTGAGTATGGGACATCCTGCCTGCAAATAGGGGTATCGAAAGAACTGACGATAAGTACGCGGGTATACTAATAGTCGTTCTATCGAATTATCTGTGGCTAGAATTCGGTTTTTCATGTGGTCAGTCACTCGTTGATGATTGTATTCAAAAGCTGCCAAAGCAATAGCATCCTTGTTTTCGAAGTTGCCATATATGCATCCCTTTGACAAGCCTGTAGCTAACATAACGTCGTTTAACGAAGTGCCTGCATATCCTCTAACATTGAACAGTGGAGCTGTCTGTTCAATAATAAACTTTCGGGTCTTTTCTGATTTTGACATCATTGATGAGTGAATGATATATACAAATATATAAAATAAACTGATTGGTCTATTTTTTTATGATGNAGAATGATTGGCTGTAAATTGTGGAGAAAAGAGAGCCCTTTAGGAGGGGATTCCTTTTACTTGCCATTCATCTCCTTTCACCTCTATCACTTGTGTGTTGCTAATAGGAACTATGGGTAGGCGATTGTGGTATTCCTGATATATTTGTGCTGCTACTTCCTTAAAAGGAGCATTGCCATAATGCGGTAGGGGATAAATATCAATGATGTCTAATCCGTGATAGTGCTGCAGTTCAGGCGCTTTTGTAGGGTCATCCATCAGAGAGGAGTAGGCAATATCCGGTGCTAGAATAATGCTACCTGCCGATGCGCCAATGTATAATTTCCCTTTGCGTATTTCTTCTGCAATAAGTAAGTCCGTTCCGGATTTCTTTAGCTCCTGCAGCAGATAAAAAGTGTTTCCTCCGGATACATAGATAATGTCACAATCGGATAAAGTAGATTGTATTTTTACTTTAGAATTATTTTCAATGGATAATGCTTCGATAATAAGACCTAACTGTTCTAAAGCTGCTCTGTCATTATCTACATACTTTGTGTAAACTTCTACTACACTTGCTGTAGGGATAAAAGCTACTCTCTTACCAGTGAGAGGTTTGGGGTAAAAAGCAGGAAGATGTTCGGCAATATCACAAAATGACGAACTGAGAAATAGCTGTTTCATATAGTTAGATTATATGCTGATTACAAAATGTTAAATCTTGT
>JGI25328J35697_1000437_pt1:0-20000 | contig 35044 bp, 22 predicted proteins | sample HigsolmetaAR203D_FD_35697 | JGI IMG/M metagenome (IMG submission 35697)
GAAGAACCTTTTTTTTGCTCAGCTGCCGCGGCGGGCGCGGGCGAAGGCCTCGGCCAGGGCGGTGTTGGCCGGCGGCGCCGACGGCCTGGGCGCGCCGCCGCGGCGGCCCTCGCGCGGACCGCCGGCGCGCGCGCCCTCGCCCCTGCCGCTCTGCGGTGCGGGCGCGTCGTCCAGGCGCCGGGTCAGGGCGATGCGCTTGCGCGCCACGTCCACCTCCAGCACCTTCACCTTGACGATGTCGCCGGCCTTGACCACCTCGCGCGGGTCCTTCACGTAGCGGTCGGACAGCGCCGAGATGTGGATCAGGCCGTCCTGGTGCACGCCGATGTCCACGAACGCGCCGAAGGCGGCCACGTTGCTGACCACGCCCTCCAGGATCATGCCGGGGCGCAGGTCGGTGATGTCCTCCACGCCGTCGGCGAACCGCGCGGCCCTGAACTCCGGGCGCGGGTCGCGGCCGGGCTTCTCCAGCTCCTTCAGGATGTCGCGCACGGTGGGCAGGCCGAACTTCCCGTCGGTGAACTGCTCGGGCTTGAGCGTGCGCAGGAAGGCGGTGTCGCCGATGATCTGCTTCACCTCGCGGCCGCAGGCCTTGACGATGCGCTCGACCACCGGATAGGCCTCCGGGTGCACGGCCGAGGCGTCCAGCGGCTCGTCGCCGTCGGCGATGCGCAGGAAGCCGGCGCACTGCTCGAAGGTCTTCTCGCCCAGGCGCGGCACCTTGAGCAGGTCCCTGCGGGTGCGGAACGGACCGTTGGCGTCGCGGTAGGCGACGATGTTCTCGGCCACCGTCTGCGACAGGCCGGACACCCGCGCCAGCAGCGGCGCCGAGGCGGTGTTCACGTACACGCCCACCGCGTTCACGCAGTCCTCGACCTTGGCGTCCAGCGCCCGCGCCAGGCGGAACTGGTCCACGTCATGCTGGTACTGGCCCACGCCGATGGACCTGGGCTCGATCTTCACCAGCTCGGCCAGCGGGTCCTGCAGGCGGCGGGCGATGGACACCGCGCCGCGCAGCGACACGTCCAGGTCCGGGAACTCGCGCGCGGCCAGCTCCGAGGCCGAGTACACCGAGGCGCCGGCCTCGCTGACCAGCACCTTCTGCAGCTTCAGCTCCGGATGGCGCCGGATCAGGTCGGCGGCCAGGCGGTCGGTCTCGCGGCTGGCGGTGCCGTTGCCGATGGCGATCAGCTCGACCTGGTGCGCGCGGCACAGCGCGGCCAGGGTGGCGATGGAGGCGTCCCACTGCCGGCGCGGTTCGTGCGGGTAGATGGTGTCGGTGGCCACCAGCTTGCCGGTGGCGTCCACCACGGCCACCTTCACGCCGGTGCGCAGGCCCGGGTCCAGGCCCAGCACCGGGCGCGGGCCGGCCGGGGCGGCCAGCAGCAGGTCCTTGAGGTTGTCGCCGAACACACGGATGGCCTCACCCTCGGCCTTCTCGCGGGCCTGGTTGAACAGGTCCAGCATCAGGTGCAGGTGGATCTTGGCGCGCCAGGCCAGGCGGCAGGCGTTGCGCAGCCAGGCGTCGGCCGGGCGGCCGCGGTCCTGGATGCCGGCGTGCAGGGCGATGTGCCCCTCGGCGTAGGCATGGCCCAGCTCGGCGTCGATGCCCGGCTCCAGGTCCAGGTGCAGGAACTCCTCGCGGCGGCCACGGAACAGCGCCAGCAGGCGGTGCGAGGGGATCCTGGCCAGCGGCTCGGCGTGGTCGAAGTAGTCGCGGTACTTCTCGCCGGCGGCCTCCTTGCCCTCGACCNCCTTCGAGCGGATCACGCCGTTGGCCTCCAGCCAGGCGCGCAGCTCGCCCAGCAGGGCGGCGTCCTCGCCCCAGCGCTCGATCAGGATGGCGCGCGCGCCCTCCAGCGCCGCCTTGACGTCGGCCACGCCCTTGTCCGGATCGACGAAGCCCGCGGCGAACTCCTCCGGCACCAGCGCCGGATCGGCGAGCAGGCCGTCGGCCAGCGGCTCCAGCCCGGCCTCGCGCGCGATCTGCGCGCGGGTGCGGCGCTTGGGCTTGTACGGCAGGTACAGGTCCTCCAGGCGCGACTTGCTGTCGGCCGCCTCGATCTGCGCGCGCAGCTCGTCGGTCAGCTTGCCCTGCTCGGCGATGCTGGCCAGGATCGCGGCGCGGCGCTCCTCCATCTCGCGCAGGTAGGCCAGGCGGGTCTCCAGCGTGCGCAGCTGGGTGTCGTCCAGGCCGCCGGTGACCTCCTTGCGGTAGCGGGCGATGAACGGGACGGTGGCGCCCCCGTCCAGCAGCCCGATCGCCGCCTGCACCTGCTGCGGCTGCGCGCCGATCTCCTCGGCGATGGTCTGGGCGATCTTGCGGGCGGTCGCGGCGGAGGCTTCGGTCATGGGACTGCGGATCTGCAACGAAAAAAGCGGTTGCCATTGTGGCAACCGCTTCCGGGGGATGTAACCCGTTGACAAGCCGGGCGCGGCGGCGTTGGGCGCCGCGCCCGGGGCGGGCCTTACAGGCCCATCTCCCGCAGCACGTGCGGGGCGGGATAGACCTTCTCCATCAGCCAGCGCATGTAGCGCATGTCCACGTGGATGGCGCGCTTGTAGCGCGGGTCGAACCACCAGCTGGCGCTGACCGCCTCCCAGTTGCTGTCGAAGTTCAGGCCGACCAGCTCGCCGCGGGCGTTGAGCACCGGCGAGCCGGAGTTGCCGCCGGTGGTGTCCAGGTTGGTGAGGAAGTCCACGGTCTGGGTGCCCAGGACCGGGTCGGCGGTGTCGCCGAAATCGCCCCTGGCGATGGCCTCCAGCAGCGGCTGCGGGGCGTCGAACGGCGCCTGGCCGGTGTGCTTCTCGACGATGCCGGCCACCGTGGTCACCGGGGCGAAGCTGACCGCGTCGCGCGGCTGCAGCGCCTGCACGCGGCCGTAGCTGACCCGCAGGGTGCCGTTGGCGTCCGGGTACACGGCCCGGCCCTGCTGCTGGCGCCAGGCGATCAGCGCGCGCATGTAGGCCGGGCGCAGGCGCAGCAGCTCGCCGTCGCGCGCCTTGCGCTCGTCCTCCAGGCGCATCTGCGCCGGCACCAGCTGCGCGGCCAGGGCCAGCAGCGGGTCCTCCGGCAGCGGCTGGCCGTTGCGCGCGGCCTCCAGCGCCGCCAGGCGCACGGCTTCCTCGCCCAGGCGGGTGGCACCGTACAGCCGCGCCAGGGCCGCGTCCAGCTCGGCCGGGGTGCGGCCGAAGGCGGCGTCGAACTCCGGCAGGCGCTGCGCGTCCGGCAGCTGCTGGTAGCGGCCCAGCAGCACGCGCAGCAGGGCCTGCTCGACCTTCGGGTCGTAACGGCGCTGGACCTGGCGCAGGGTGCCCTCGATCAGGGCCAGGTCGCGCTGCTGGTAGCCGGACTCGCGCTCGGCGTCGGGCTTGCCGGCCTCGATGCGCAGCCGCTCCAGGGTCAGGGCCGAGCGCAGCACCTGGGTCTGCCCCAGCAGGCCCAGCAGCANGTCGCGCTCGCGCACCGCCGAGGCCCGTTCCAGCACCTTGCGCAGCGCGGCGATGTCGCGCGCGACGGCGCCGGAGGTGGCGGCCAGCAGCTGGCGCTCGTCCTCGGCGCGGCGCCGCACCGCGTCGCTGCGGCGCAGGCCGTCCAGCTCGCCGGCGGCGCGCTTGCGGTTGTTCTTCAGCGACTGCAGCTGCGAGGCGTAGCGGGTGCGCGCCTCCGGGTCCTGGCGGCCGGCCTCCTCGATGACCCCGATCAGCTCGTCGAGCACGGCCACGCGGCTGGGCAGGGTCCACTCCACCTGCTCGGCGAACTCGGCGGCGGTGCGGTGGCGGTAGGTGATGCCCGGGTAGCCGGCGAGCATGGCGAAGTCGCCCTCGCGCAGGCCCTCGCGCGCGATGCGCAGGTGCGAGGGCGGGTTGTACGGCACGTTGTCCGGCGAGTAGGCGGCCGGCTTGCCGTCCCTGCCGACGTAGGCGCGCAGGATGGTGAAGTCGCCGGTGTGGCGCGGCCACATGAAGTTGTCGATCTCGTCGCCGTAGTTGCCGATGGCGCGCGGCGGCGCGTAGACCAGGCGGACGTCGCGCAGCTCCAGCTGGCGCACGCGGTGGAACTCGGCGCCGTTGTACATGTTCACCACCGAGCAGCGCACGCCTTCCTCGCGCTCGCACTCGGCGACGATGCGCTTGGAGGCCGCGTCCACCGCGTCGTGGTAGGCGCGCCCGGTCTTGCCGCGGGCGGCGCCCAGCACCTGCGCGGTGACGTCGTCGAAGCCCACCGTCACCAGGATGCGGAAGTCGGGGTTGGCCGGCAGCTCGGCGGCGCGGTCGGCGGCGATGTAGCCGGCGTCGATCAGGTTGCGCTGCGGGGTGCTGTTGTACTGGATCACGCCATAGGCGACGTGGTGGTTGGTCAGCACCAGGCCGTCGGCGGAGACGAAGGCGCCGGTGCCGCCGCCGGCGCGGACCACGGCGTTGAGCGGGGCGGCGGTCAGGTCGGCCAGCGCGGCGGGGTCGCCGGCGTAGCCGGCCTCGCGCAGGGCGTCGGCGATCCGCGGCAGCTGCGAGGGCATCCACATGCCCTCGTCGGCGTGCGCTGTGGCGGCGAGGGAGGCCAGGCAGGCAAGGCTCAGGCGCGCCAGCAGCGCGGCCGGTCGGTTCGGCTTCATCGTGTCGTCTGGTCCATCGGATGGAACGGAACCGGGACGGTAGCGGCTGCGGCGCGGGCGGACAACCGTCACCGGTCACGCCGCTACTTCTCGCGCCGCCAGTTGATCGAGCCGCGCGTCTCCACCGTGGAGGACTCGATCTCCATGTCGAAGCCCTTGCGCAGCAGGTACTTGAGCACCAGCACCTGGCCGCTGCCGACCAGCGACACGCCGTAGCCGACGTACAGCCTGGGCGAGAGGTACTTGCCGATGCCCACCACCGAGCCGCCGAGGGCGCGCGACTGGGTCACGCCGGCGTCGTCCAGGCCCAGCTTGGCGCCCAGGCGCGCGGCCAGCAGGCCGGTGCCGGCGGACATGGCCGCCGAGGCGGCGCTGATCTGCTGCGCCTGGGCGCGGGTGGCGCCTTCCAGGCTGCGGCCCAGCACCAGGTAGGAGAGGGCCTCGGACTGCGGCAGGGCGGGGTCGGACCACACCTCCACCCGCGGCTGCAGGGCACGGCCGGTGACGTCGATGCCGGCGGTGATGTCCTCCACCCGGCGCTCGGCGCGCAGGTGGATGCGCGGGTCGTTGACCGGGTTGTTGCTCCAGGTCATNTGTCCGCGCGAGATCTGCAGTTCCTGGCCGTAGGCCTCGTACTTGCCGGACACGTCCAGCACGCCGGTGGCGGCCATCTCCCGGCCCGGGCGCGCGCGCACCTGCAGGCGGCCCTGCAGGGCCCCGTCNAGGCCGAAGCCGGACAGGCGCACGTCGCGGCCCAGCACCAGCGCCAGGTCCAGGTCCAGCGGCGCCTCGGGCGTTTCCTCCGGATCCACCGGGTCCAGCACCACCACATCCTCGGACACGGTGGCGCCCTGGTCCAGCCGCTCCAGGTCGATGCGCGCGCTGGGCACCTCCACCTCGCCGCGCAGGACCATCGTCCGGCCGTCGAGGCTGAACTGCAGGTCGGGATTGGCCACCGCGTGCAGCTGCGCGGTGTCGGCGATCAGCACGCTGTCGCCACGGATGGCCAGCTGCAACGGCGTGGCCTGGCCATACCACGACAGCGCGCCGTCCACCGCCAGGGTGCCCTCGCCCGAGCGCAGCGCGGCCTCGATCCGGGCCGAGCCGTCCGGCTGGGCGTCGAGCCGGCCGCGGCCCTCGGCCAGGCTCAGGCCCAGCACCGGCAGCTCGGCGGTGAAGTCCTCCAGCAGCAGCTGGCCGCCCAGCGCCGGCTGGCCGCGGGTGCCGCGCAGGCTGACGTGGCCGCGCAGCACGCCCTGCGGGCGCACCAGGTCCGGCGAGAACAGCTCCAGCCAGAACAGCCGGCCGACGTAGGTGTACAGCTCGCCGGTCAGCGGGCTGTGGTCCTCCCAGCCGGTGCGGAAGGTGGCATCCACGTAGCCGTCGCCCTTGAAGCCGCTGCCCAGCCGGCCCTGGATCTGCTGCGGGTTGAACTCCAGGTCCAGGCTGAAGTTGTCGTAGCGGGCCAGCTCGCGCCGCGAGCGGTCGCCCAGGCGCAGGCCGCCGTCGGGCGAGGCAACGTGCACCTCGCCGGTCCAGCGCTGGCCCTGCGGGCGCAGGCGCGCGTCCAGGGTCANCTCGCCGCGCAGCACCAGGGCGCGGCCCTCGTTGCGCGGCAGCCAGGGGTGGACCAGGCTCAGCGGCAGGCGCTGGCTGGCCAGCCGCAGGCCTTCGCGCGGCCAGTCGGCGCTGGCGCAGATCGAGGCCTCCTCGGTGGTCTCGGCGTCGCGCGCCACCGCCGCCAGGCAGGCCNGCTCCAGCCGCCAGCGCCCGGCCGGCAGGACGGTGANCGCGGCCGGCGCCTGCAGGGTCCAGACGTGGCCGCGGGCCGGGGCCAGGCGCAGCCGCGCCACGTTGCCCCGCCAGTCGGCGCCGCGCCGCTGCAGCTGCCCGGCCAGGCTCACCGTGGCCAGCTCCAGGCTNACCGCCTCGGCCTCCACCTGCAGGTCCTCGACCGCGCCGCGGGCGCGCAGGTCCACGTGCTGCACGGCGATGCCGGCCTGCAGCCCGCCGGCCTGCAGGCGCAGGTCGCCGTCGCGGCCGCGCCAGGGCAGGCGGCCCTGCAGGGCCAGGCTGTCGGCGGTCCAGTCGTTCCAGCGCAGGCCGCGGCCGTGCAGGTCGGCGGCCAGGTCCGGGGTGGCGCGGGCGCCGGCCAGGTGCAGGCTGCCCTGCAGCTCGCCGGAGGCGCCCGGCAGCAGGTCGTCCAGGCGCAGCGGCTGCAGCTGCGCACGCAGGTCCACGCGCTCGCCGAAGCGGCCGCCGGCCTGCGCGCGGCTGCCACCCAGGGCCAGGACCAGCTCGCCCTCGCCGGCCTCGCCCTGCAGGCGCACCTGGCCGCGGCCGGCCAGGTCGCGGCCGCGCAGGCGACCGCCCAGGTCCTGCAGGTCGAACAGCGCGTCGAAGCCGGCGTCGGCGCGGGCCCGGCCGCGGGTGGCCAGGCGTCCGTCCACCCGGCCGTCCCAGCCGGGGGCGAAGTAGCCCGGGTCGAAGCCGTCCAGGCGCAGGTCCAGGTCCCAGGCCAGGCGCGGCGTCCAGGCCGCCTCGCCGCTGGCCCGCAGGGGGCCGGTGGGCATGCGCGCCTGCAGGGCGTGGATGCGCGCGCCTCCGGCATCGCCGCGCACGTCCAGCTCGGCACTGGCACGGTCGGCGCCGCGGGCGACCGCGGCCTGGCCGTACACGGCCCAGCGCCGCACCGAGCCGGCCACGCCCAGCCTGGCCTCCTCCAGCACCACCGCCGGCGCGGCCGGGTCCTGCGCCGGCAGGCGCAGGCCCTGGGCGTTGAGCGAGAAGCGGAAGCGGCCGTCCTCCGGGTCGGTGAAGTCGGCGGTGCCGCGCAGCCGCACCTGGCCGCCGTACAGTTCTAGGGCCAGCGGGGCGACGCTCAGCACCTGCTCCTCCAGCACCACCTGCGAGGGCGCCACCACGAACGGCTCGCCGCCGTACTGGCCGCTGCCGGCCAGCCGCGCCGCGCCGCCCCGGCCGATGGCCTCGAGCTCGAAGCGCAGCCGGTCCGTTCCAGGCCTGCCGCCAGCCAGCAGCGCCGGGTCCAGGCCCTCGCTGCGCGCCTGCAGCCGCCAGCGCGGGGCTTCGCGCGGCCCGTCCAGCACCAGGGTGGCGCGCAGCGGCTCCGGCGCGCGGCCGCCGATGCCCAGCTCCATGCGCGCCAGGTCGCCGCGTGCGACCAGGCCCAGGCGCGCCGGGCTGTGCCCGTGCGGCGCCGGCAGCACGGCGGNGGCCAGCAGGTCGCTGCGGTAGTTGTCGGCCGGCACGTAGTCGCCGTGCACGGTGAAGCGGCCACGGTCGCTGTCCACCTCCAGGTGCTCGGCATGCAGGCGGCCGTTGGCGATGTCGATGCCGCCGCGCAGGCGGCGGATGTCGATCACCGGCTCGCCGCCGGAATGCACGGCCAGCCCGTCGATGATGATGCGGTCGGCCTGGATGGCCAGCGGCATCTCGATGGCCGGCAGCACGTCCGGCCAGCGCGGCAGCTCGAAGGGTTCCTCGCTTGCCGCCAGCTGCAGGCGGGCGCCCTCCAGCTCGAAGCGGTCCAGGCGCAGGCGCCGGCCCAGCAGCGGGCGGATGTCCGGGTCCAGGTAGGCGCGGCGCGCGCTGAAGCGGTAGTCCTGCCAGTGGAACTCCAGGCCGTGCAGCACCAGCGGCCCGGCCAGCGGACCTTCGGCCTTCTCCCAGCTCAGGCGCGCGTCCACCGGCAGGCGCGAGACCACCTGCGCCAGCAGCACGTCGCGCCCGGCCACGGTCTGCAGCAGCCAGTAGCCGAGCACGGCCAGGCCGAGCACGCCGGCCAGCGTGGCCAGGCCGGACCAGGCCCAGAAGCGGCGGCGCCGGTAGAAGCGCGGCCGCGGCGGCGCGGGCGTGGGCGAGGGCGTGCTCAAAACTGCGCTCCCAGGCTGAGGTAGATCTGGAACTGCGAGTCCGGATGGTCCAGGCCGCGGGCGATGTCGATGCGCACCGGGCCCACCGGCGAGCGCCAGCGCACGCCCAGGCCCACGCCGACGTGGATGTCCGGGGTGTCGTCGAAGGCGTCGCCGGCGTCCACGAACACCGCCCCGCCCCAGGGTCCGTCGCCGAAGTAGCGCTCGTACTCCACCGAACCGGTGATGACGTGGCGTGCGCCCTTGGCGAAGTCGTCGCGCACGCGCGGGCCGACCTCGCGCCAGGCGTAGCCGCGGATGCTGCGGTCGCCGCCGGCGAAGAAGCGCAGGCTGGGCGGCATGTCCATCAGCGCGTTGGTCCAGGTGGTGCCGGCCTCGCCGCGCACGATCAGGCGGTCGGCGCCCTCGCCCAGGCCGTGGAACCAGGTGCCGCCGGTCCACAGCTGGGCGAAGCCGCTGTCCGAACCGCCGCCGCCGGCGCGCAGGGTGGCGGTGGCACTGAAGCCGCGGCGCGGGAACAGGCGGTCGTCCACGTCCACGTAGGTGGCCGACAGCTCTGGGTAGAGCAGGGTCGAGTAGGCGTACAGGCGCTCGCCGGTGGCCCGGTCCATGTCGTAGCTCCAGCGCTCGCGCAGGGCGTTGAGCGAGGCGATCAGGGTCCAGCGCCAGTCCAGCTCGCCGCTGCGGCTGCCGGTGAGCTTCACGTTGCGCAGGTCGATGTAGTCGGTCTGCTCGTCGTAGGCGCTGGCCGCCACCGCGTACCAGCCGTCCAGCCAGGCGAAGGCGGGGATGCGGTACTGCACCAGCCCGCTCTTGCGCTTCTGCGCCCACTCCAGGTCGTAGTTGAGCTTGTGGCCACGGTTGTTGACGTAGCGCCGCTCCAGGCCCAGGCGCACGCCGGCGCCGCTCTCGGTGCCGTAGGACAGGCCGGCGGTGTAGATGTTGCGGCGGGCCAGGGGCAGGCGCACGTCGATCGGCACGCGGTAGTCGTCGTCGGCCTCGTCCGGCAGCGGCTGGATGTCGATGACGCTGAAGTAGTCGAGCTTGACCAGCGATTCGCGCAGCCGGTCCAGCTTGCCCTGGTGGAAATAGCTGCCCTCCTCCCAGCGGACCAGCTTCTCCAGCAGGCCGGGCCGGAAGTAGTCCTGGTGGAAGGTGGTCGGCCCCATGTCGTAGCGGAAACCGCTGTCCCAGACCAGGGCGATGTCGGCCGCGTTGTCGGCGCGGGTCACCCGCACCTCGCGCTCCATGAAGTCGGCGTCGAAGTAGCCGCGCTCGGCCAGGCGGTGGGTGATGCCGTCCTTGTTGGTCTCGTAGGTCTCATGGTCGAACACGTCGCCCGGGCGCGGCCGGAACGCCTCCAGGTCCTCCTGCAGGTAGCGGTCCTCGCCGCCGGGGCCGACGATCTCCACGTGCCAGTCGCGCACCCGCACCGGCTCGCCCTTGTCGACGTGCAGGATGACGGTGATCCGGTCCTGCTCGTCGCGCGGGGCCTCGACCCGCACCACCGCCGAGTAGTAGCCGAACGGCTCCAGCGCCTGGCGCGCCTCCTTCTCGGCGCGGATCAGCAGGTATTCCAGGCGCGATTCGCCCTGCGCCTTGCCCAGCGCCTGGTTCAGGGTCAGGGCCTGGCGCACGTTCTGCGCCAGCGGCTCGTCCTTCTCCAGGCCGCGGATCTCCACCTTCTGGATGGTGCCGCGCGCGGCCGCGGCGCACGGCAGCAGGAGCAGGACCAGGGCGAGGGTGCCGAGACGCAGGAAAGGCCGCATCACCGCAGCATACCGGGAACCGGTGGCGGCCACCTGAAGGCCGCGTGGAGGGGCCGCGGCGCGTCCCCGGCGCGGCGGCGCCGGCCGGGGACCGCGGGACTCACGCCGACAGGTGGGCGATGGCGGCGACCGCGCCGAAGCGGTCGCCCAGGCGCCTGAGCAGGGCCAGGCGATTGCCGCGCACGGCCGGTTCCTCGGCGTTGACCAGCACCTGTTCGAAGAACGCGTCCACCTGCGGGCGCAGCCGCGCCAGGCGGGCGAGCACGGCCACGTAGTCGTGGCGCTGCAGGGCCGCGTCGGTGTCGGCCAGCGCCGCCTCCACCGCCTCGGCCAGCGCGGCCTCGGCCGGCTCCCGCAGCAGGGCCGCGTCCACCGCGTCCGGGATGGCGATGTCGGCCTTCTTCAGGATGTTGCCGATGCGCTTGTTGGCCGCGGCCAGCGCCTCGGCCTCGGGCAGCTGCGCGAACTGGCCGATCGCGTCCACGCGGCGGTCGAAGTCGTACAGCGAGGCCGGCCTGAGCTCAGCCACGGCGTTGAAGTGCGCCGCCGGCACGCCCTTGTCGGCGTAGTAGCCGCGCAGGCGGTCGAGGATGAAGTCGTACAGCTCCCCGGCGTCGGCCGGCACGGGCCTGTTGTCCTTGCCGGAAGGCACCGCGCCGATGGCCGCGGCCGCGGTGGCCAGCAGCTGGTCCAGCGGCAGGTCGAAGCCGGATTCGATGACGGTGCGCGCCAGGCCCAGCGCGTTGCGGCGCAGGGCGAACGGGTCCTTGTTGCCGGTGGGCTTGAGCCCGGCGGCGAAGCCGCCGGCCAGGGTGTCCAGGCGCTCGGCGATGGCCAGCACCTTGCCCAGCGGCGAGGCGGCGATGTCGTCGCCGGCAAAGCGCGGCATGTAGGCCTCGTCGATGGCCACCGCCACTTCGGCCGGCTCGCCCGCGGCCAGCGCGTAGTGGCGGCCGGCGATGCCCTGCAGCTCCGGGAACTCGTTGACCATGCGGCTCTGCAGGTCGTTCTTGGACAGTTCGGCCGCACGCCGCGCCAGCGCCGGGTCCACGCCCACCTGCACGGCGATGGCCTCGGCCAGCCGGGCCACGCGCGCGACCTTGTCGGCCACCGTGCCGAGCCTGGCCTGGTAGGTGACGGTCTTCAGGCCCTCGCCCATGGCCAGCAGGCCCTGCTTGAGGTCCTCGTCGAAGAAGAACTTGGCGTCCGAGAAGCGTGGCCGGATCACGCGCTCGTAGCCCTTGCGCACCTCGGCCTCGTCCCTGGACTCGATGTTGGCGATGCCGATGAAGTGCTCGGTCAGCCGGCCCTGGGCGTCCAGCACCGGGAAGAACTTCTGGTTGACCTCCATGGTCTCGATCAGCGCTTCCTGCGGCACGGCCAGGAACTCGCGCTCGAAGCTGCACAGCACGGCCTTGGGCCATTCGGTCAGGCATACCACCTGCTCGAGGTTGTCCCCGGTGATGCGCGCCTGGCCGCCGGCCTGGCGCGCGGCCTGCTCGGCCTGCTCGACGATGCGCGCGCGGCGCTCCTCCGGATCCACCAGCACGCGGGCGGCACGCAGCGCGTCCACGTAGTCCTCCGGCGTGTTGATCCACACCGGCTTGGCGTGGCCGAAGCGGTGGCCGCGGCTCATGCGGTCGGAGGTCACGCCCAGCACCTGCGCCGGCACCACCTCGTTGCCCAGCAGCAGCACCAGCCAGTGTACCGGGCGGGCGAAGGCGTAGTCGTGGTCGCCCCAGCGCATCGGCTTGGGAATGGGCATGGCGGCGATGGCCTCGGCCACGATCTCCGGCAGCAGCGCGGCGGTGGCCGCGCCCGGCTTGACCGAGCGGTGCACGAAGCGCTCGCCCTTGGCGTCGCTCACCCGCTCCAGCGCGGTCCACTCCACGCCCTGCTTGGCGGCGAAGCCCTCCAGCGCGCGGGTCGGCCTGCCCTCCCCGTCCAGGGCCACGTTCACGTACGGCCCCAGCACCTCCGCGCGCTGCTCCGGTTGCTCGGTGGCCACCTTCGGCAGCAGCACGGCCAGGCGCCGCGGGGTGTACAGCGGGCGCGCGTCGCCGGCCTCGAAGGCGATGCCGCGCCTGGCCAGGGCGGCGGTGACGCCGTCGAAGAAGGCCCGGGCCAGGCCCGGCAGGGCCTTGACCGGCAGCTCCTCGGTGCCCAGTTCGATCAGCAGGGGGCGCATCTGTGCATCCATGGAAAACGTCCGCTCAGTTCGTGGAGGCGCGCTTGAGGCCCGGGAAGCCGAGCTTCTCGCGCTGCGCGTAGTAGGCGCGGGCCACCGCCTGCGCCAGGGTGCGCACCCGCAGGATGTAGCGCTGGCGCTCGGTGACGCTGATGGCGCGGCGGGCGTCCAGCAGGTTGAAGGTGTGGCTGGCCTTGCACACCTGCTCGTAGGCCGGCAGCGGCAGCTGCGCCTCCACCAGCCTCAGCGCCTCGGCCTCGCAGGCGTCGAAGCGGTGGAACAGCTCGGCCACGTCGGCGTGCTCGAAGTTGTAGGCGCTCTGCTCGACCTCGTTCTGGTGGTACACGTCGCCGTAGGTCACCGGGCCCTGCGGACCGATGGTCCAGACCAGGTCGTAGACGTTGTCCACGTTCTGCAGGTACATGCACAGGCGCTCGAGGCCGTAGGTGATCTCGCCGAGCACCGGCCTGCACTCCAGGCCGCCGGCCTGCTGGAAGTAGGTGAACTGGGTCACCTCCATGCCGTTGAGCCAGACCTCCCAGCCCAGGCCCCAGGCGCCCAGGGTGGGCGATTCCCAGTTGTCCTCGACGAAGCGCAGGTCGTGCACCTGCGGGTCGATGCCCAGCGCCCTGAGCGAGCCCAGGTACAGCTCCTGGATGTTGTCCGGGCTGGGCTTCATCACCACCTGGTACTGGTAGTAGCGCTGCAGGCGGTTGGGGTTCTCGCCATAGCGGCCGTCGGTCGGGCGGCGGGAAGGCTGCACGTAGGCGGCGTTCCACGGCTCCGGGCCGAGCGCGCGCAGGAAGGTGGCGGGGTGGAAGGTGCCGGCGCCGACCTCCAGGTCGAGCGGCTGGATCAGCACGCAGCCCTGCTCGGCCCAGTAGCTGTTGAGCGCCTGGATCAGTCCCTGGAAGGTCGGTCCGGTCATCGGCTTTATTGCGGTGCGGAAAAGCGGGCTAGTATAGGCCCGAGCCCCGCATTCTGCGGGATCTGGCGGTTTCAATCGCTACTTTCCCGCAGGGTCCCCCGTCCCGTGAACGCCACCCGCCGCGCCCCCTTCCTGATCGTCGAAACCGGCCTGCCGGTGGAGCGGTTGCGGCGCTACGGCCGCTTCCCGCACTGGATCCGGGTCGCGGCCGGACTGCGGGCGGCCGATGTGGTGGAGGCCAATCCCGAGCGCGGCGATCCCCTGCCGGCCCCGGACCGGGTCGCCGGGGTGATCGTCAGCGGCTCGGCGGCCTTCGTCACCGACCGCGCCGAGTGGAGCGAGCGCACCGCCGACTGGATCCGCCAGGCCGTGGACGCGGGCACGCCGCTGCTGGGCATCTGCTACGGCCACCAGCTGCTGGCCCATGCCCTGGGCGGCGAGGTGGACTACAACCCGGCCGGGCGCGAGTCCGGCACGGTGTTCATCGACCTGCACCCGCCGGCCTTCGCCGACCCGCTGTTCGCCGGCCTGCCGCCGCGCTTCCCGGCCCATGCCACCCACCTGCAGACCGTGCTGCGGCCACCGGAGGGCGCCACGGTGCTGGCGCGCTCGGCGCTGGACGGCTGCCAGGCCTTCCGCTGGGGCGCGGCCGCCTGGGGCGTGCAGTTCCATCCGGAGTTCGCCACCCACCACATGCGCGGCTACGTGCACGCCCGGGCCGAGTGCCTGCGCCGCCACGGCCACTGCCCGCGCGAGGTGGCCCGGTCCGTCAGCGCCGCGCCGCAGGCGCGCGGCCTGCTGCGCCGCTTCGTGCGCCATGCCCGCGGCCACCACGGGCACGCGCACCTCGGTCCGGCCGCCGATCGCCGATAATGGCCCTGCGCCCCCGTGGGGTGCGTCACCGGGATGAAGATGGATACGAGTCGCAAGCTGCCGGCCTCGGCCGGCGCGGAATGGGTGCTCGGCGGCTGGGCGCTGCTGCGGCGCGCCCCGCTGCCGCTGGGGTCGCTGGGGGCCCTGTGGGGGCTGTTCGGCGCGCTGCTGCTGATGGCGGCGATGGCGCTGCCGGCGCTGGCCGCGGTGCTGCAGCTGCTGCTGGCGCTGGCCGGGCCGGTGCTGTTCGGCGGGCTGGTGTGGGCGGTGCGCGAGGTGGCCCAGGGCCGGCCGGCCCTGCCGGGCCACCTGCTGCAGGGCGCGCGCGAGGGCCGGGTGCCGCAGCTGCTGGCCACGGTGCTGCCGCAGGTGGTGGCCGGTCTGGTGCTGGGCATGTTGCTGCTGGTCCTGGTCGGCGGCGAGCAGCTGCAGCGGCTGGTGGAGGTGCGCGACGAGCTGGACGCGATGGCCCGCTCCGGGGCGCAGCCCTCGCCGGAGGAGGTGCAGGCGCTGGTCGGCGGGCTGCCGGCCGGGCGCATCCTGCTGTGGCTGCTGCTGGGCGTACTGGCCGCGGCGGGCGTGGCCATGACCGTGTTCCTGGCCGTGCCGCGGATCATGTTCGACCACCGTGGCGGCCTGGCGGCGATGGGCGACAGCCTGCGCGCGGCCTGGCGCAACCTGCCGGCGGTGCTGGTGTTCTTCCTGCTTGCGGGACTGAGCCTGGCGGGCGTGTACTTCGCCGTGGCCCTGGTCTCGGTGCCGGTGCAGCTGCTGCTGGGGCCGTGGCCGGCGGCCTGGCTGGCACAGCTGCTGTTCACGGGCGTGGTGATGCCGGTGCTGGCCGGTGCGGTGTTCACCGCCTGGAGCCAGGTGTTCGGCCGCGGCGCGGGCGTGGCGGCGCCGCCGCAGCCCAGCGGCAGCATCGAGGTCTGAGCGGTCAGGCCTGGCCGTGCCGCCGCGCCGCCAGGCCGGCGGCCAGGATCCCGGCCTCGTACAGCAGGCACATGGGCACGGCCAGCAGCAGCTGCGAGACCACGTCCGGCGGGGTGATGATCGCCGCCAGCACGAAGATGCCGACGATGGCGTAGCCGCGCCCGGCGCGCAGCTGGTCGGGCGTGACCCAGCCCAGCAGCACCAGGATCACCAGCGCCACCGGCAGCTCGAAGCTGGCGCCGAAGGCNATGAAGATCACCAGCACGAAGTCCAGGTAGGCGTTGATGTCGGTCATCATCGCCACCCCTTCGGGCTTGATGTGGGCCAGGAAGCCGAACACCGCCGGCAGCACCGCAAAGAAGGCGAAGGCGCNGCCGGCGTAGAACAGGGCCACCGCGGACACCAGCAGCNGCAGCGCCAGGCGCTTTTCGCGCTGGTACAGGCCCGGGGCGACGAAGGCCCAGGCCTGGTACAGCAGCCATGGCGCGCTGGCCATCAGCGCGACGAAGAAGGCCAGCTTGATCGGGGTGAAGAANGGCGAGGCCACCTCCACCGCGATCAGCTGCCCGCCCTCGGGCAGCTTGTCCAGCAGTGGCCGGGCCAGCCAGGCGTACAGGCGGTTGGCGAACGGCAGCAGCGCCAGCAGCACCACCGCCAGGCCGGCCACGCCGCGCAGGATGCGCGAGCGCAGCTCCAGCAGGTGCTCCATCAGGCTGCCTTCGGCGCCGGGCTCAGGGCTGGCCGGATCCATCGCGCTTCTCCTGCGGGGCATCCGGCGCCGGCGTGGCGGGCGCACCGGACGTGGCGGCCGGGTCGGCCCCGACCTGCCGTTCCAGGGCATCCAGGCCCTGGCGCGCGGCCTCGGCCTCCTGCTGCAGGGTGGCCTGGGCCTGGCGCAGCGCGGCCTGTGTCTGCTGCAGGCTGCGCTTGAGTTCCTCGGCCTCCAGCTCGCGCTCCAGTTCGGCCTTGACCGAGTACCACTGCGCGCGGGCGCGGCGCACCCACAGCCCGGCGAAGCGGGCCGCGCGCGGCAGCCGTTGCGGGCCGAGCACCACCAGCGCGACCACCGCGATCAGCAGCAGCTCGCCGAAGCCGATGTCGAACATCCGCGCGACCGCCGCGGATCAGGGCTCGGAACGGTCGTGCCCGGACGCTTCCCTGGAGTCGGCTGACCCGGACTTGCGCTCGTTGCCCAGCCGGGCGGCGGGCTTGTCCTCCTCCCCGCGCATGCCTTCCTTGAAGCCCTTCACGGCCTCGCCGAGGTCGCGGCCGGCATTGCGCAGGCGCTTGGTGCCGAACACCAGCAGCACCACCACCAGCACGATGATCCAATGCCAAATGCTCAGACCGCCCATGGCACGCTCGCAGGAATCGGGAACAGGCAGACAGGATAAGCGATAAGCGTTACGGCAGCGGCTCGGTGCGCACGCCGCCCTCCTCCACCGGCTCGAAGCCACGGGTCGGCGCCGGGCCGGCCGGGACGGTGGCCGGGTCCACCGGCACCACCGGCGCGGTCTGCGCGGCCGGGGTGGCCGGAGTGGCCGTGGCGGCGGGCCGGACCGCCGGGGTGGCCGCCTGGCCGCCGTTGCGCGAGACCCGCGCCGCGTAGGTGGCTTCCTCCAGCTGGTCGCGGAAGGCGACCACCGCGGCCGAGGGCGCGGCCTGCGCGCGGTTCTCGAAGACCATGCGCGGAGTGGTGGTGGGGCCGTACACGGCGGCCTGGGCGTCGTGGTCGATCTGCAGCACCGCGCCATCCAGGGCCACGCCGGCGAACAGGCCGCGGGCGCGCGACCAGGACCAGATCTCGGCCTTCAGCTGGCCATCGGTGGCGGCGGCGGCATTGCGGCCCACCGGGCCGGCGGCCACGGCCGCGTCCGCGCCGAGGGTGAACTTGCCGTTGACGATGTCGTCCAGGCTGCGGTCGTTGCGGAACACCAGCACGATGTCCGAGGACTGCACGCCGGCCTGGAAGCCGATGCTGCCGCCGGTNAGCTTGACGAACACCGGGTTGGACCAGGTGCCGTCGGCGGTCTTGACCGACATCAGGCCATGGCCGCGGCGGCCGCCGATCACCAGGCCGGCCTTGATGGTGTCGGGGATGACGACGATGGCGCGCGCTTCGTCCAGCAGCTTCTCCGGGATGGCCTGCTCGGGGATCTGCTGGATCTCGGTCAGCACGCGCACGGCATTGCGGGCGCGCGCGTCCTCCTCCGGGCCGGCGAGCACGGGGCAGGCGGCGGTCAGCAGGGCCAGCGACAGCAGGATTTTCGGCAGACGCGACATGCGGAAGGCTCCGGATGGGACTGCGGCGGGCGCCGCACGTTCGGGCAACTTAGGGACGGCCCAATGAATCGGGCCTGAGGCCGGCGGAGTATGCTCCGTCCGGCTCTGCCAGAATGTTGCCATGCAAAGCGCCTCCCCTGCCGACACCGCCCTGGTCGTGGTCAACCTGGGCACACCCGACGCGCCCACGGCCCCCGCGGTGCGGCGCTACCTGGCCGAGTTCCTCGGCGATCCGCGGGTGGTGTCGATCCCGCCGCTGCTTTGGAAGCCGCTGCTGTACGGCCTGATCCTGCCGCTGCGTGGCCCGCGTTCGGCGGCCAACTACGCCAAGGTCTGGCTGGAGGAGGGTTCGCCGCTGCTGGTCCACACCACGCGCCTGGCCGCGGCGATCGGCCAGCGCATCCCGGAATGGCGGGTGGTGCCGGCCATGCGCTACGGCAAGCCCTCGCTGCGCGCGCTGCTGCGCCAGCTGCGCGAATCCGGCGTGCGCCGCCTGGTGGTGCTGCCGCTGTACCCGCAGTACTCGACCACCACCACCGCCTCGGTGGCCGACGTGGTGGCCGAGGAGACCCAGGGCATGGACGTGACCCTGATCGAGGACTACTCGACCGACGCCGCCTGGGTGGAGGCGGTGGCCGCCTCGGTGCGCGCCCACCGCCAGTGCCAGGGCGGCGGCCGGCATCTGCTGTTCTCCTTCCACGGCATTCCGCAGCGCCTGGCCGACAACGGCGACCCGTACCCGCAGCGCTGCCGCGATTCGGCGGCGGCCATCGCCGCGGCGCTGGGTCTGGAGGCCGGGCAGTGGTCCCTGTCCTACCAGTCGCGCTTCGGCCGCGAACGCTGGCTGGAGCCGTCCACCCTGGCCGAGCTGGACCGCCTGGCCGGGGCCGGCGTGCGCGAGGTGGATGTGGTCTGCCCGGGCTTCGCCGTGGACTGCATCGAGACGCTGGAGGAGGTGGCCATGGGCCTGGCCGAGCACTTCGCCGGGCACGGCGGCCGCCTGCGCTACATCCCCTGCCTCAACGACGCGCCCGCCCACGCCGACGCGCTGGCCCGGCTGGCGCGCCGTGCCGCCGGTGCATGAGTCCGCGGGAGACCGTCCTGCCCACGCCGTGGGGTGAGCTGGCCGGGCTGCGCCTGGAGCGTCCGGGCGCGCCGCGGGTGGTCGCCCTGCACGGCTGGCTGGACAACGCCGCCAGCTTCCTGCCGCTGCTGCCGCACCTGCCGGAGCTGGACCTGTTGCTGCTCGACCTGCCCGGCCACGGCCGCAGCGCGCACCTGCCGCTGGCGGCCGACTACCGCCTGGACACCTACGTGCACGCGGTGCTCGACGCGGCCGACGCGCTGGGCTGGGAGCGGTTCGCCGTGCTGGGCCATTCCATGGGGGCGGCGGTGGCCTGCGTGCTCGCCGCCGCGGTGCCGGCGCGGGTGGAGCGGCTGGCCCTGGTCGAGAACGTGGGGCCGCTGGCCGAGGCGGTGGAGGCCACGGCCGCCCGCCTGCGCCAGGGCGTGGCCGCGCTGCGCGTGCTGGCCGGCAAGGCGCTGCGCGTGTTCCCCGACCTGGAGGTGGCGGTGCGCGCGCGCCTGCAGGCCAGCCCCATGGAGGAGGCCAACGCCCGCCTGCTGGTCGAGCGCGGTACCCGTGCCGTGGCCGGCGGCTACACCTGGCGCAGCGATCCGCGCCTGACCGTGCCCGCGCCCTTCCGCCTGGCCGAGGAGCAGGTGGTGGCGCTGCTGGCGTCGGTCGAGTGCCCGGTGCATGTGGTGTACGCCCGCCAGGCCCAGCCCTATTTCCCCGAGGCGCTGCGCCAGGCGCGCCTGGCCGCCCTGCCCGCCGCCACCCTGACCGTGCTGGACGGCGGTCACCACCTGCACATGGACCGCCCCGCCGAGGTGGCCGCCGCGCTGGGCGGTTTCCTCGCCGGGAGCGCCCGGGCGTGACAAGCACCCGCGCAGCGGAGAGGATGCGGGCGGACCAACGGGAGTCGGGACGATGGGCCTGTATCCGCTGTTCGCCGACCTGCGCGGGCGCGAGGTGCTCGTGGTCGGCGGCGGCGAGGTCGCCGCGCGCAAGGTGGCCGCGCTGCTGGAGGCCGGCGCGGTGGTGCGGCTGCACGCGACCGCGGTCCGGCATCCGGAGCTGGCGGCCGCGCTGGAAGCCGGACGCATCGAGCGGCTTGCCGGCGACTTCGATCCGGCCTGGCTGGACGCGGCGTGGCTGGTGGTGGCCGCCACCGACGATGCCGCCTTCAACGCCGCGCTGGCCGTCGAGGCCGGACGCCGCCGCCGTCTGGTCAACGTGGTCGACGACGCGGCGCTGTCCAGCTTCCACGTGCCGGCGGTGGTGGACCGCAGTCCCCTGGTGGTGGCCATCTCCTCCGGAGGTGCGGCGCCGATGCTGGCCCGCCAGGTGCGCCAGCGCCTGGAAACGCTGCTGGATCCGGCCCTGGGCGCGCTGGCCGCGCTGCTGGCCCGGCACCGCGCACGCATCCGCCAGGCCCTGCCCGACACCACGCG
>JGI25328J35697_1000437_pt1:22500-35044 | contig 35044 bp, 22 predicted proteins | sample HigsolmetaAR203D_FD_35697 | JGI IMG/M metagenome (IMG submission 35697)
CCTCACAAGTCACCTGCATTCAGAGAGGTTCCGCGTGAGCGGGGCACCCCCGGATTGCGGGGCCATAGCTCAGCTGGGAGAGCACCTGCTTTGCAAGCAGGGGGTCGTCGGTTCGATCCCGACTGGCTCCACCAAATGAGTCTGATCTTTTGGGTCTGTAGCTCAGGTGGTTAGAGCGCACCCCTGATAAGGGTGAGGTCGGTGGTTCGAGTCCTCCCAGACCCACCACTCTGGATGTAAGCGCACACAGGAATCAAGGACATGCCAGGCGTTGAGGCGGGCATGTGTTCTTTAACAACTTGGGATGTAGCGAGCGTTTGAGATGACCATCTCGACGTGTCGTTTGAGGCTAAGGCGGGAACCGCGAGGTTCCTAATTTGAGTCGTTGCGATTCGCGTCCGGGGATTTGTACTCCTTGGGCACCGTAACTCCGAGGCGACTTGGGGTTATATGGTCAAGCGAACAAGCGCACACGGTGGATGCCTTGGCGGTCAGAGGCGATGAAGGACGTGGCAGCCTGCGAAAAGCGTCGGGGAGCTGGCAACAAGCTTTGATCCGGCGATGTCCGAATGGGGAAACCCACCGCTTCGGCGGTATCCTGCACTGAATCCATAGGTGCTGGAGGCGAACCCGGTGAACTGAAATATCTAAGTAACCGGAGGAAAAGAAATCAACCGAGATTCCCTCAGTAGTGACGAGCGAACGGGGACTAGCCCAAAAGTCTGCATGGTTCTAGCAAAACGGTCTGGAAAGTCCGGCCATAGAAGGTGATAGCCCTGTATGCGAAAGGGCCATGTGGATGAAATCGAGTAGGGCGGGGCACGTGAAACCCTGTCTGAACATGGGGGGACCATCCTCCAAGGCTAAATACTCCTGACCGACCGATAGTGAACCAGTACCGTGAGGGAAAGGCGAAAAGAACCCCGGAGAGGGGAGTGAAATAGACCCTGAAACCGTGTGCGTACAAGCAGTCGGAGCCCCGCAAGGGGTGACGGCGTACCTTTTGTATAATGGGTCAGCGACTTACTGTCTGTGGCGAGCTTAACCGTATAGGGGAGGCGAAGGGAAACCGAGTCTGAACAGGGCGCATAGTCGCAGGCAGTAGACCCGAAACCGGGTGATCTAGTCATGCCCAGGGTGAAGGTGCGGTAACACGCACTGGAGGCCCGAACCCACTCCCGTTGCAAAGGTAGGGGATGAGGTGTGATTAGGAGTGAAAAGCTAATCGAACCCGGAGATAGCTGGTTCTCCTCGAAAGCTATTTAGGTAGCGCCTCGTATGTATCCTCTCGGGGGTAGAGCACTGTTATGGCTAGGGGGTCATCGCGACTTACCAAACCATTGCAAACTCCGAATACCGGGACGGACTGTACGGGAGACACACGGCGGGTGCTAACGTCCGTCGTGAAAAGGGAAACAACCCAGACCCACAGCTAAGGTCCCCAATTACCGCTAAGTGGAAAACGATGTGGGAAGGCACAGACAGCCAGGAGGTTGGCTTAGAAGCAGCCACCCTTTAAAGAAAGCGTAATAGCTCACTGGTCGAGTCGGCCTGCGCGGAAGATTTAACGGGGCTAAGCGGTAAACCGAAGCTTGGGGTGCACACCTCTGGTGTGCGCGGTAGAGGAGCGTTCCGTAAGCCTGCGAAGGTGGGTCGAGAGGCCTGCTGGAGGTATCGGAAGTGCGAATGCTGACATGAGTAACGATAATGCGGGTGAAAAGCCCGCACGCCGAAAGCCCAAGGTTTCCTTGCGCAACGTTAATCGGCGCAGGGTGAGTCGGCCCCTAAGGCGAGGGCGAAAGCCGTAGTCGATGGGAAACTGGTTAATATTCCAGTACCTCGCGTGAGTGCGATGGGGGGACGGAGAAGGTTAGGTCTACCGGGCGTTGGTTGTCCCGGGGAAAGGCGGTAGGTGGATCCCTTAGGCAAATCCGGGGGGTCAACACCGAGCACCGAGACGAGCCCTTCAGGGCGAAGTGACTGATACCACGCTTCCAGGAAAAGCCCCTAAGCTCCAGCTCACGCAGACCGTACCGAAAACCGACACAGGTGGGTAGGATGAGAATTCTCAGGCGCTTGAGAGAACTCGGGTGAAGGAACTAGGCAACATGGCACCGTAACTTCGGGAGAAGGTGCGCCTCCTTTGGTGGCCCATGCGGGCTGTAGCTGAGGGGGGCCGAAGTGACCAGGCCGCTGCGACTGTTTATCAAAAACACAGCACTCTGCAAACACGAAAGTGGACGTATAGGGTGTGACGCCTGCCCGGTGCCGGAAGGTTAATTGATGGGGTCAGCCGCAAGGCGAAGCTCTTGATCGAAGCCCCGGTAAACGGCGGCCGTAACTATAACGGTCCTAAGGTAGCGAAATTCCTTGTCGGGTAAGTTCCGACCTGCACGAATGGCGTAACGACAGCGGCGCTGTCTCCACCCGAGACTCAGTGAAATTGAAATCGCTGTGAAGATGCAGCGTTCCCGTGGCAAGACGGAAAGACCCCGTGAACCTTTACTATAGCTTTACACTGAACGTTGAGTTCGTCTGTGTAGGATAGGTGGGAGGCTGTGAAGTGCCGGCGCCAGCTGGCATGGAGCCGTCCTTGAAATACCACCCTGATGTGCTTGACGTTCTAACCTGGGCCCGTTATCCGGGTCGGGGACCGTGTATGGTGGGTAGTTTGACTGGGGCGGTCTCCTCCTAAAGAGTAACGGAGGAGCTCGAAGGTACGCTCAGCGCGGTCGGACATCGCGCACTGTGTGCAAAGGCATAAGCGTGCTTGACTGCAAGATCGACGGATCAAGCAGGTACGAAAGTAGGACTTAGTGATCCGGTGGTTCTGTATGGAAGGGCCATCGCTCAACGGATAAAAGGTACTCCGGGGATAACAGGCTGATACCGCCCAAGAGTTCATATCGACGGCGGTGTTTGGCACCTCGATGTCGGCTCATCACATCCTGGGGCTGTAGTCGGTCCCAAGGGTATGGCTGTTCGCCATTTAAAGTGGTACGCGAGCTGGGTTCAGAACGTCGTGAGACAGTTCGGTCCCTATCTGCCATGGGCGTTGGAGATTTGAGAGGGGCTGCTCCTAGTACGAGAGGACCGGAGTGGACGAACCTCTGGTGTTCCGGTTGTCACGCCAGTGGCATTGCCGGGTAGCTATGTTCGGAAGCGATAACCGCTGAAAGCATCTAAGCGGGAAGCGCGCCTCAAGATGAGATCTCCCGGGACACAAGTCCCCTGAAGGGACCATCTAGACCAGGTGGTTGATAGGCTGGGTGTGTAAGCGCAGCAATGCGTTGAGCTAACCAGTACTAATGACCCGTGCGGCTTGACCATATAACCTCAAGTGGCCTTGGACTCGACGACGCGTCGACAGGCCATCCACGCTCCCTACATCCCAGGTACCCCATGCGAGACGGTGCGGCTCCTCCTCCGGACGCCAGCACGCTCCAACCGTCTCCCTGGTGACATTAGCGTTGTGGAACCACCCGATCCCATCCCGAACTCGGAAGTGAAACGCAACAGCGCCGATGGTAGTGTGGGCTTCCCATGCGAGAGTAGGTCATCGCCAGGGTCTTTACCCCGAACCCCCAGGCCAAAAGCCTGGGGGTTCTTCTTTGCGCCAGCCCAAACCCACGCCCCGACAGACGCAGCCCCACCTGACCACCCGTCACCCCCACAAACCCGAAGACGGAAAGGGCGGTCTCCGCAGCCGGACAATACGCTGGATTCGCCACGTCGCACGGTGNCGGACCGGCGGCGCCGGCCGGAGTTTGCGGGGTCAGCGGTACACCAGCCGCCGCATCAGGAAGAAGTTGGCTGCCGCCAGCCCGGCCTCCACCACGGGTTTGGCCAGCCAGGCCCCGCGCAGGCCCAGGCCATCCTCGACCGCCACCAGCAGCACCGTGCTGAGCGCGGTCATCGCGCCCCACAGCAGCCAGAAGCGCACGAAGCGCTCCCAGCCCAGGCGGCTGCCGTCCTCACCGGCGAAGGTGTAGCGGCCGTTGAGCCAGAAGCCGAACATGGCACCGCTCACCCGGCCCAGCAGGTTGGCCGGCGTCGCCGGCAGGCCTGCGGCGGTGGTGGCCACGAACACGGCCCAGTCGATGGCCAGCTGCAACAGGCCGATGGCGACAAACTGGCTGCCCTGGCGGAGTAGCGGCATGTGCGGACCTGGCGGGGAGCAGGCTGCGATTCTAGGCCCGCATGCGCATGGTTTCGGTTAACGGTGGCCTGCCCGGCCGCACCGGACGCGCGTATAGAATGCCTTCCAGTTCTTCCTGGGACCGAGCATGAGCCTGGCATTGCACGTGGTGATCCTCGCCGCAGGCGAGGGCAAGCGGATGAAATCGGCGCTGCCCAAGGTACTGCAGCGCGTCGGCGGCCGGCCGATGCTGGCGCACGTGGTCGACACCGCGCGGGCCCTGCGCCCGGCCGGGATCCACGTGGTCCATGGCCACGGCGGCGAGGCGGTGCGGGCCGCCTTTGCCGGCCAGGACGACCTGCACTGGGTCGAACAGGCACAGCAGCTGGGCACCGGCCACGCCGTGCAGCAGGCCATGCCGGCCATCCCCGACGGCGCCGAGGTGCTGGTGCTGTACGGCGACGTGCCCCTGACCCGCCCGGACACGCTGCGCCGGCTGCTCGAGGCCGAGGGCCTGCTGCGCGTGCTGGTGGCCGAGCCGGACGATCCCACCGGCTACGGTCGCGTCATCCGCGACCCGCAGGGCAAAGTGAAGGCCATCGTCGAGCATCGCGACGCCGACGAGGCCCAGCGCCGCATCACCGTGGTCAACACCGGCATCATCGCCGCTCGGTCCGAGGCGCTGCGCCGCTGGCTGGGTGGCCTGTCCAACCGCAACGCGCAGGGCGAGTACTACCTGACCGACGTCTTCGCCCTGGCGGCCGCCGAGTACAACCCGGCGGAGATGGTGCCGGTGGACGACCCGCTCGAGGCCGAGGGTGCCAACGATCCCTGGCAGCTGACCCAGCTGGAGCGCGCCTACCAGCAGCGGCAGGTGCGCGAGCTGTGCCTGCAGGGCGTGCGCGTGGCCGATCCGGCGCGCCTGGACGTGCGCGGCCGGGTGCGCGTGGGCCGCGACGTGGAGCTGGACGTGGACGTGATCCTCGAGGGCGAGGTGGAGCTGGGCGACGGCGTGCGCGTGGGCCCGTTCACCCGGCTGAAGGACGTGCGCCTGGGGCCGGGCACCGAGGTGCGCGCGCACTGCGACCTGGAAGGCGTGGCCGCGGCGGGCGCGGCGCAGATCGGTCCGTTCGCGCGCCTGCGCCCGGGCACGGTGCTGGCCGAGGGCGTGCACATCGGCAACTTCGTCGAGACCAAGAAGGCGGTGGTCGGCCGCGGCAGCAAGGCCAACCACCTCACCTACCTGGGCGATGCACAGGTGGGCGCGGGCGTGAACGTCGGTGCCGGCACCATCACCTGCAACTACGACGGCGTGAACAAGTCCACCACGGTGATCGGCGATGGCGCCTTCATCGGCTCCAACTCCTCGCTGGTGGCACCGGTGGAGATCGGGGCCGGCGCCACCATCGGCGCCGGCTCGGTGATCACCCGCAACGCGCCGGCGGACGCGTTGACCGTGTCCCGCGCGCGCCAGACCACCATCGAGGGCTGGAAGCGGCCGCGGAAGAAGGACTGAGCGGACGCGCCCACGCGCTCAGACCGGCTCGGGCAGCATCACCGCCACGCACAGGCCGCCGCCGCCGCGGTTCTGCAGCGAGAGGCGGCCGCCGTGGGCCTCGACGATCTCGCGGGTCAGCGCCAGGCCCAGGCCGGTGCCATTGCGCTTGGTCGAGTAGAACGGCAGCAGCGCGTTCTGCAGCACCGCCTCGTTCATGCCCGGGCCGCGGTCCAGCACCTCCAGCCGGGTCCAGCCGGGCAGCCGGCGCACCCGCACCTTGACCTCGTCCCGCGCCGGATCGGCCTCCTGGCAGGCCTCGTGGGCGTTCTTCAGCAGGTTCAGCAGTGCCTGCTCCATCTGCGCCGGATCCACCCGCGCGCGCAGCTCGTTGGCCTGGCCTTCCAGCTCGAAACCGATCTGGCGCTGCAGCCGGGCCAGGAAGTCGTCCCAGTCCACCGCCTGCAGCTGCGGCTGCGGCAGCTTGGCGAAGCGCGCATACCCGCGGATGAAGCCCTCCAGGTGGCGGGCGCGGTCCTCGACCGTGGCGAACACCTCGCCCAGCCGCTCGTAGCGGCCGCGTCGCACCAGCTCGGCGCCGGAATGGGCCAGCGAGGCGATCGGCGCCAGCGAGTTGTTGAGCTCGTGGCTGATCACCCGGATCACCTTCTTCCAGGTCTGCACCTCCTGGCGGCGCAGTTCCGGGGTGAGCAGACGCACCAGCAGCAGCTCGTGGTGGCGGCCGTTGAGGGTGAAACGGCGCCGCGACAGATGGTAGACCTCCTCCTCGCGGTCGTCCTCCCCGCCGCCGGGCGGGCGCACGCCGAACAGGCTGTCGCCGCCGCGCGCCACCGCCTCGCGCAGTTCTGCCGGCAGCGCCGCGAGCACGCCCTCCAGGCGCTGGCCCTCGAGCTTGCGGCCGTCGTTGAACAGCTTGCGCGCAGCCAGGTTGGCGTAGACCACGCGGGCCACGCCGTCGCCGCCGTCGGCCCACAGCAGCATCGCCACCGGCGTGTTCTGCACCATGGTGTCCAGCAGCAGCTCGCGCTGCACCAGGTGCCGGCGGTGTTGGCGCAGCACCTCGCCCAGGCTGCGGTGCGCCTCCACCAGCTCGCCGACCTCGTCCCGGCCGGGCCAGTGCACGCCGAAGTTGAACTCGCCGTCACGGTAGGTATTGACGCTGCCGGCCAGGGCGCGCAGCAGCGCCCGCAGCGGTGCCAGCGCCCGGTGCAGGCTCCACCACATCAGCCCCAGCAGCACCGCCGCCGAGAGCATGGCCAGCAGCCAGCCACGGTCGATCCAGTAGGCGAGGGTCCAGGGCAACGCCGCCGCCAGCGCCAGCACCGGCAGCAGGCGCAGGAACAGGTGCAGGGTCAGGCTGCGACGGGACATGCGGTCAGGAGCTCTTGAGGCCGTGGCGCTCCATACGCCGGTACAGGGCCTGGCGGCTCATGCCCAGCTCGGCGGCCGCCTGGGCGATGACACCGCCGGCACGCTGCAGCGCCGCCTCGATCTGCGCGCGGTCCGGCTCGCGTGCCGGCGGCGGCCGCGCCGCGGTGCTCGGCAGACCGAGATCGTCCGGCTCGATGCGCGGGCCGCTGGCCAGCAGCTGGGCGCGCTGGATCACGTTGCGCAGCTCGCGCACGTTGCCCGGCCAGGGATGGCGCTGCAGCGCCGCGGCCGCGGCCGGCGACAGCGGCTTGCCGTCNCGGCCGAAATGTTCGGCCAGCGGCAGGATGTCACCGGGGCGATCGGCCAGCGGCGGCATCGCCAGCTCGATGGTGTTGAGCCGGTAGTACAGGTCCTCGCGGAACGTGCCCTCGCGGATCATTGCCGGCAGGTCGGCGTTGGTGGCGCTGATCACCCGCACCTTCACCTGGCGCTCNCGGTTGGAGCCCAGGCGGGTGAAGCGACCGGTCTCCAGCACGCGCAGCAGCTTCATCTGCCCGGCCGGCGGCAGGTTGCCGATCTCGTCCAGGAACAGGGTGCCGCCATCGGCGGCCTCGAACTTGCCCTCGCGCGCCTTGTTGGCACCCGTGTAGGCGCCGGCCTCGGCGCCGAACAGCTCGGCCTCGATCAGCTCGGCCGGCAGCGCGCCGCAGTTGAGGGTGACGAACGGGCCGTCGCGCACCGCCGAGTTGGCCTGGATGATCTCGGCGATCTTCTCCTTGCCGCTGCCGTTGGGGCCGGTGATCAGCACCGGCAGGTCGGAGCGGGCCACCTGGCAGGCCAGGGCGACGATCCGCTCGCTGGCCGGGTCGGCGAACACCGCCCCGCGCAGGTCGTAGCGGCGCGCCAGGTCGTCGCGCCGGCGCCGCTCGCCGAGGCGGCGCCGCTCCAGCTCGCGCCGTGCCTCGGACAGCTCCAGCAGGTTGTTGACGGTGGCCAACAGCTTGCCGTCCTGCCAGGGCTTGGCCACGTAGTCGGCGGCGCCGNCCTTGATCAGCTCCACCGCGCTCTCCAGGTGGGTCCAGGCGGTCAGCAGGATCACCGGGAGGTCCGGATGCCGTTCGCGGATGGCGGCAAACAGCGCCTGGCCCTCCTCGCCGGAGGTGGTGTCGGCGGTGAAGTTCATGTCCTGGATCACCAGGTCCACNGCCTCGCGCTCCAGCAGCACCAGTCCTTCCTCCGGGCCGGAGGCGTGCAGGGTGTGGATGTCGTGCAGCGAGAACAGCACCTCCAGCGCGGTGGCAACGGCCGGGTTGTCGTCGATGACCAGGATCGTGGACATGGGGCGGGCAGGTGGGAAAAGGCTGATCGTACCGGCTGGCCGCCGCGCGCGGGGCCAGCCGGTGCCCGGTCAGGCGCTGCGGGTGGCGGTGGCCGGCGGGATCGAGGCCGCGCGCCGGGCCGGGGGCAGCACCGCCAGCTGGCCCAGGCCCCAGAGCAGGACCGCGCCCACCGGCAGGTACCACAGCGGCAGCCGCGCCAGGTCGTACCTGCCCATCAGCACCTGGTTGATGGCGAAGGCCAGCACCATGCCCAGCAGGATGCCGACGGTGGCCAGCAGGAAGTTCTCGGTCTGGAAGTAGCGCAGGATCTGGCCGCGGGTGGCGCCCAGGGCGCGGCGCACGCCGATCTGCTTGGTGCGCTGCTGCACCCAGAAGCTGGCCAGGCCGATGATGCCCAGCGCGGTCACCAGCAGCAGGGCCACGCACACCGTGCCCAGCAGCCAGGCCATCGAGCGCGGGCCGCGGAAGTAGTCGCGGCGCATCTGCTCGAGGGTCCTGCAATCCTGGTCACGGATGATGCGGTCGGCGCCGCCGGCCTGCAGCACCTTGCGCGCCGCCTCCAGCACCTCCTGGCGGCGCTCCGGATCGGTGCGCAGCAGGTAGGTGCCGCTGCCGCCCATGTGGTAGTCCGAACGCAGCGGGAACACCATCGCGTACTCGCGCGCGCCGGGACCGCCCACGTTGTTGGGGCGCACCAGGTGCTCGACCACGCCCACGACCCGGGTGGGCCGCGCGCTCCAGCTGTAGAACTCCTTGCCGATCGGATCCTCGCCCGGGAACAGGCGCTCGGCCATCCTGCGGGTGATGATCGCCACCGGGATGGAGAAGTCGCNGCCGACCGCGTTCAGCAGCGGGCCGGAGTCCTGGTACTCGTCGGGGTTGAAGGTGCGCCCGGCCACCAGCTTCAGGCCGAGGGTGTCCATGAACTGTTCCTCGGCCAGGTAGGTGGTGGCGTTGAGGGTCATCTGCTGCTGGTCCGGGTCCAGGCGCACGCCGCTGTTCCAGGACGAATCGCCGTAGGGCACCTGGTTGAGGACGGTGGCGGCCTTGACCCCGGGGATGGCGCGCAGCGCCGCCAGGTCGCTGCGGGTGCGGGCGACCGCGTCCGGGTCGTTGCCGATGCTGCCGACGCGGATGCGGACCAGCTCGTCCTCGGCCACGCCGCTGACCTCGCTCATCTGGGCGACGCGGTCGCTGATCATGAACAGCGCGTTGCAGATGATGGCGCAGGTCAGTGCGATCTCCAGGACGATCAGGGCGGCGGCGGTCTTGTGCCGCAGCAGGGTGGAAAGGATGGGACGGATGTCCATGGGGCTTCTCCGGTGTGCGGGGCGGGCCGGTTACTGGCTCTTGAGCTGGATGGCCGGGGCCACCTGCATCGCCCGCCAGGCCGGCAGCAGGCCGGCCAGCAGACTGGCGACGATGGCCAGGACGAAGGTCAGCAGCAGCATGCCCAGGTCGAGGTGGGCCAGGGCCGCGTAGCTCTCCGGCTGCTGGCGCACGCCCCACAGGCCCAGCAGGGCCAGGCCCAGGCCCAGCACGCCGCCGGCCAGGCCGACGGTGCCGGACTCGACTAGGAACTGGGCGAAAATGGCGCGGCGCGAGGCGCCCAGGGCGCGGCGCACGCCGATCTCGCTGCTGCGCCGCAGGAACTTGGCCAGCAGCAGGCCGACGGTGTTGACCAGGCACACCAGCAGGAAGCCGAAACCCAGCCACAGCTGCATGATCACGTCCGCGGGCACGACCCGGTTGTAGGCCAGCCATTCCATGACGTTGCGCAGGCGCACGTTGGTCGGGCGCTCGAAGCGGCCGGCGGCGCGCTGCTGGTCGGAGTAGTTGGCCAGGTACTGTCGGAACTCGCCGGCGCGGTCGGGCGACTCCAGCTCCACCCAGTACTGGATCCAGGCGCAGGGGGCGTTGGGGCCGGTCGGGTCGCCGCCGGTGTCGTCCCAGCAGTCCAGGTTGCCGGTGCGGCGCATGCCCAGGTCCACGGCGGTGCTGAACGGCACGAACACCTGCTCCAGCTCGCCGTAGCGGTCGCTGTTCATGTCGTAGAAGCGCGGAGTCGGCCGCCACTGGTCGACCACGCCGACGATGGTGAAGTCGGTCTGGTCCAGACGCAGGGTCTGGCCCACGCTGTTGCCACCGCCGAACACGCGCTCGTTGAGCTCGCGCGAGATCACCGCCACGCGCGCACGCTGCCCGTCCTCGGCCGCGGTCCAGCCGGAGCCGTACAGCATCGGCACCTTGAACATCGGGAAGAAGTCGGCGCTGGTGAAGCGGCTCTGCGCGGCGAAGGGCGGCAGACCCTCGCGGTCGGGCGTGACCGACACGCCGCCGCTGGCCATCATGGCCTGGCGCAGGGCGCGACCCTCGCGCAGCAGGGCCTCGGCGTCGTAGCGGGTGAGCTGCTCGTGCGGCTCGCCGCCGGGGGTGTAGCCGGTGGTGCCGGCCACGTCCAGCTGCACGTAGAACAGACGGTCGCTCTTGGTCGGGATCGGATCCCCGGACAGGACGTGGAACACGGTCAGCGTGGTCATGCACGCGCCGATGCCCAGGGCGATGGCCAGAACCATCAGGGCGGTCAGCGCCCGGTCGCGGCGGAAGCTGCGCAGGGCCAGGTTGAAGTAGTAGGCGAACATGCGCACCTCCCTCAGGCGCCGGCCGCGCGCGCCAGGCGCGCCCCGGCCGGCTCCAGCGCCAGGTCGGTGGCCACGCCGTCGACGATGTGCACGTTGCGCTGCGCGCGCGCGGCCAGCTCCGGATCGTGGGTGACCATGACGATGGTGGTGCCGGCGGCGTTGATCTCCTCCAGCAGTTCCATCACCCCGCGCGCCATCTGCGAGTCGAGGTTGCCGGTGGGCTCGTCGGCCAGCAGCAGGCGCGGCTCGCCGGCCAGGGCGCGGGCGATGGCCACGCGCTGCTGCTGGCCGCCGGACAGCTCGGACGGGTAGTGGCGCATGCGCGAGGCCAGACCCACCTGGGCCAGCNCCTTCTCGATGCGCGCCCGGCGCTCGGCCGCCGGCAGGCCNCGGTAGCGCAGCGGCACGTCCACGTTGTCGTACAGGTTCAGGTCCGGGATCAGGTTGAAACCCTGGAAGATGAAGCCGATCTTGCGGTTGCGCAGGCGGCTGCGCTGGTCGTCGGACAGGCCGCGCACGTCCTCGCCGTCGAGCAGGTACTCGCCGCTGTCGAAGGTCTCCAGCAGGCCGGCGATGTTGAGGAAGGTGGTCTTGCCCGAACCGGACGGGCCGGTGACGGCGACGAACTCGCCCTCGCGCACGTGCAGGTCGAGCGAGCGCAGGGCGTGGGTCTCGACCATCGAGGTGCGGTAGATCTTGGAAACCTGTCGCATCAGCAGCATGGTGTGGGTCCTTCTTGCTTGTCGGGGCAACGGGAAAGGGAAGGGGGATCAGCGGATGGCCACGCGCTCGGCGTCGCCGAACTGGTCGGCGCCGGAGACCACGATGCGGTCGCCCTCCTTCGCGCCGGAGACGATCTCGACGTAGCCCAGGCTGCTGGCGCCGGTCTGCACCGGGCGGCGCTGGGCGCTGCGGCCCTCGACCACCCAGGCGAAGCGGCCGCCGCCCTGCTCGACGAACGGGCCGCGTTCGACCATCAGCACGTTGCGGCGGGTGTCCAGCACGATCCGCGCGGTCAGGCGCTGGTTCTGGCGCAGGCCCGGCGGCTGCCGGCCCTCGTCGAAGCGCAGGCGCGCGGTGACCTCGCCGTTGACCACCTCCGGGGACACGGCCGAGACCTTGGCCGGCCACGGCTTGCCCTGCGCGGTGACCTGCGCCGGCATGCCGATGCCCANGTCGCGTGCGAAGCTCTCCGGCACGCGGATCTCCACCTCGAACTCGCTCAGGTCCACCACGCTCAGGATCGGGGCGTTGACCGCCACGTTGGTGCCCTGGGCCACCTGCACCTGGCCGACCTGGCCGTCGAACGGCGCGCGCAGGGTCAGCAGGTCCACCTGGCGGCGCAGCTCGTCCACCACCGCTTTCTGGCGGTCGGCCAGCAGGCGCTTGTTGCGCGCGTCCAGCGCCGCCGCCTGGTCCTGCAGCTCGGCGTCCTGCAGGGAGGTCTCCAGGCCGATCCGGGCCTTCTCCAGCGCGTCGCGGGCACGTGCCAGCTCGTTGTTGGAGACCGCGCCGCCGGCGTGGCCGCGCTCCATGC
>JGI25328J35697_1000447_pt1 | contig 34656 bp, 48 predicted proteins | sample HigsolmetaAR203D_FD_35697 | JGI IMG/M metagenome (IMG submission 35697)
TCTCTGTATCTATACAGAGGCGCATTTCTTTTTCAGTAGGGTATTATGATTACTTTTTATGGGAGGGAGAAAAATATGTGGAAAATATTAAAAGAAGATGTNGAAGTCGTTTTTGACCAAGACCCTGCTGCGAGATCTTATTTAGAAGTGATCTTAACTTATTCAGGCCTTCACGCCATATGGGCTCATCGGTTGGCGCATGCGTTTTACAAACGGAAATTATACTTTATCGCCAGGGTCATTTCGCAAATAAGCCGNTTTTTCACGGGAATTGAAATCCACCCTGGTGCCAAAATCGGTCGTCGTTTTTTCATCGATCATGGCATGGGTGTCGTTATTGGCGAGACTTGTGAAATTGGCGATAATGTTACTGTATATCAAGGAGTTACATTAGGCGGAACAGGTAAAGAAAAGGGGAAACGGCATCCTACCATCAAAAATAATGTTCTCATTGCAGCTGGCGCGAAGGTATTAGGATCTATTACGATTGGAGAAAACTCGAAAATTGGCGCAGGTTCNGTCGTTTTGCGCGATGTTCCGGATAATTCGACTGTTGTAGGCATTCCGGGGAGAGTTGTTGTGCAAAACGGGAAAAAGGTGAGAAAAGATTTAAATCATAGAGATTTGCCGGATCCTATTTCAGATAAATTAAAAGAGCTTGAAAAAGAAATAGGAAAATTAAAGGCAGAATTAGATAATCTGAAAAAAAAGGAGGGCGTTCAATGAGTATCAAAATTTATAATACATTATCCAGGAAAAAGGAAGAATTTATTCCTTTAGAGGACAACAAGGTAAAGATGTATGTTTGCGGTCCTACCGTTTACAACTATATTCACATCGGAAATGCTAGACCAGCCATTGTATATGATACAGTTCGTCGATATTTGGAGTACAGAGGGTACGATGTGAAATATGTGTCGAATTTTACCGATGTGGANGATAAATTGATTAAAGCTGCAAATGATTTGGGCGAAACGGTTCCGGAAATTGCAGAACGATTTATTAAGGCCTATTTTTCTGATATTGATGCACTGGGATGCAAAAGAGCGGATGTTCATCCTCGTGTAACGGAAAATATGGAGACAATCATTGAATTCATCCAAGCTCTCATTGACAAAAATTATGCCTATGAAGTCGACGGAGATGTGTATTATAAAACACGGTATTTTAAGGAATACGGAAAGCTTTCGCATCAATCAATAGATGAGCTTCATGCCGGTGCCAGAATACAAATTGGCGAAAAAAAGAGAGATCCGCTTGATTTTGCACTTTGGAAAGCAGCAAAAGAAGGGGAAATTTCATGGGATAGCCCTTGGGGAAAAGGACGTCCTGGCTGGCATATTGAATGCTCCGCAATGGCAAGAAAATATTTAGGGGATACAATTGATATTCATGCAGGCGGCCAAGATTTAACTTTTCCGCATCATGAAAATGAGATCGCACAATCCGAAGCGCTTACCGGCAAACCTTTTGCGAAATATTGGATGCATAACGGTTATATTAATATCAACAATGAGAAGATGTCTAAATCACTCGGAAATTTTATTCTTGTTCAAGACGTTTTAAAGCAGTATGACCCACAAGTATTTCGATTTTTTATGCTGTCTGTACACTACCGACATCCTATCAATTATTCGAAAGAACTTTTGGATAGTACAAAAAACGGATTGGAAAGAATCCGCACCTCATATATCAATTTAAAGCATCGGCTGGAAAGTAGTGCGAATCTCACTGATGATGATGAAAAATGGCTGGAAGAAATCAGCCGGCTAAAGAAGGAATTTATTCATGAAATGGACGACGATTTCAATACGGCGAATGCTATATCTGTCATTTTCGATTTAGTGAAAAATGCAAACTATTATTTGGAAAGAAAAAACACCTCCGAAAAAGTAATTAAGGCATTTTTGCAGCTATTTAATGAATTTGGCGATGTATTAGGTTTGACATTTGATGTTCAAGAGCTGCTGGACGAAGACATTGAAAGGCTGATAAACGAGCGAAATCAAGCTAGAAAAGAAAGAAATTTTGCTTTAGCCGACAAAATTCGAGATCAGCTCAAGGAAATGAACATTATATTGGAAGATACGCCTCAAGGAACAAGGTGGAAAAGAGGATAAATATGATTGAGCTTGAAAAAATAAAAGAAGCACGGCAGCTTAACGGTCTTGTTTTAGCATATATGGGCGATGCTGTATATGAAGTATTTGTCAGGCATCATCTGTTATCAAAAGGAACTGTCAAACCGGGCCAGCTTCATAAATTGGCGAAGTCGTTTGTTTCGGCCAAAGCGCAGGCAGCGATTTTAAAAACATTAACTGACAACGGCTTTTTCAATGAAGAAGAGCTGGAAATAATGAAAAGAGGGCGAAATGCCAAATCAAACACGGTGCCGAAAAATACCGATGTACAAACATACCGATACAGCACGGCTTTCGAATCTTTAATCGGCTATCTTTTTTTAACAGGTGATCAAGATCGGCTAAACNACGTCATAGATGCTGCAATCGCTGCAACATACGAGAAAGGGGGAGTTGAACGTGGCGGATGAATATATATACGGGAAGAATTCGGTTATCGAAGCATTGAAATCGAACAGGGATATTAACAAAGTGTTTATTGCGGAAAATTCATATACTAAACAAGCGCAGCAAATTATAATGCTGGCGAAAAATAAAGGGGTAGCAGTTCAATTCGTTCCAAAGAAAAAGCTCGATCAGATCGTTTCGGGCAGCCACCAAGGAGTCATTGCGCAAGTTGCTGCATATAAGTATACGGATTTTGAAGATTTGTTCAAATTGTCTGACGAACGCGGGGAAGCGCCCTTTTTTCTGATTCTAGATGAAATTGAAAATCCGGCAAATCTCGGCTCGATTATGAGAACAGCTGATGCTGCTGGAGTACACGGCATTATTATTCCAAAGAACCGGGCGGTCGGTTTAACCAATGTAGTGGCAAAAACGTCAACGGGAGCAATTGAATATGTTCCCGTAGTCCGCGTGACAAACTTGGCACGCACGATTGACGAGCTGAAAAACAGAGGTATATGGATTTACGGCACTGATGCAAAAGGGGAAGACGATTATCGGACAATTGACGGGAAACTGCCCGTTGCATTAGTAATCGGCAGTGAAGGGAAAGGAATCAGCCGCTTAGTAAAAGAAAAGTGCGACTTCCTTGTGAAAATCCCGATGGTTGGTCATGTTACTTCTTTGAACGCCTCCGTTGCTGCCAGTCTATTAATGTATGAAGTTTTTCGTAAACGGCGGCCATCAGGAGAGTAGCCAATGGATATTTTATTAGTCGATGGATACAACATTATTGGTGCTTGGCCTGATCTGCAAAAATTAAAAGATGAAAACAATTTGGAGGATGCAAGGAAGATCCTGATCAACAAGATGGCCGAATATCAAGCATACACGGGGATGAAGGTGATTGTCGTTTTTGATGCTCATTTAGTGAAAGGAATTGAAAAAAAATATTTAGATAATCGCGTGGAAATCATTTTCACGAGAGAAAATGAAACCGCTGATGAACGGATTGAAAAGCTGGCCAAAACATTAAAAAATATTAAGACGAAAATTTATGTAGCAACATCCGACTATATAGAACAATGGACGATTTTTTCCCAGGGAGCTTTGAGAAAATCGGCGCGCGAGCTATATAACGAAGTGGTGTCTATTGAAGAAAGCATTCGAAAAAAAATTCAGCAAATTCAGGGCGAGCGCCCCGCTTCGAAGATTCGCCTTTCTTATGAAGTTGCCGAAAGGTTCGAAAAATGGAGAAGAGGAGATTTATCGTAATTTTGACATAAGTTGACGTTTATGGAAATCTTACAGTATAATATTTCTAATAATTGTATGCGCGGTCGGGGTGATTTGCATGAGTGTTCAAGACAACAAGGGGGAAAAAATAAAAAAATTGCAGAAGCTTGAAGATGAACAAATTGTAGAGCTCGTCCACAAAGGCGACAGCGCTGCATTGGATTTCTTGATCACAAAATACCGGAACTTTGTGCGGGCCAAGGCAAGATCCTACTTTCTCATCGGGGCGGATCGTGAGGATATAATTCAAGAGGGGATGATTGGATTATATAAAGCGATTCGTGACTTTAAAGAGGACAAGCTTACCTCCTTTAAGGCTTTTGCCGAGTTGTGCATTACCCGCCAAATGATTACTGCCATTAAAACTGCTACCCGTCAAAAACATATTCCTCTAAACTCGTATGTTTCATTGGATAAACCCATTTATGATGAAGAGTCAGATCGCACACTGATGGATGTAATATCTGGAGCAAAAGTAATGGATCCAGAAGAACTCATCATTAACCAGGAAAAGTTTGATGATATAGAATTGAAAATGGGGGAAATATTATCTGATCTTGAACGGAAAGTGTTGTCCCTTTATTTGGAAGGTCGTTCCTATTTAGAAATTTCAGAAGAATTAAACAGGCATGTAAAATCTATTGACAATGCCTTGCAGCGGGTGAAAAGAAAGCTAGAAAGATACTTAGAGCTGAGGGAATTTACTTCATAACTCATTGACATAAAAATTGCCATTATGTTACTGTTTAATAGAGTAAGTATCGGTAGGTGTAATATGAGGAAAAAAATAGTTCTAGCTTGTTCTCAATGCGGCAGCCGAAATTATTCAACGATGAAAAAGGCGACCGAAGAACGGTTGGAAATCAAAAAGTTTTGTAAAACGTGCCAAGCTCATACCACTCATCGGGAAACAAAGTAAATTGCACGATTCTTGGATTTCTGGAGGTAAACAAATGCAGCGCTTGACTGGATTTTTTCGAGATGTCGTAAAAGAAATGAAAAAGGTCAGCTGGCCGAAAAGAAAGGAATTGGTTCGCTATACGATTACGGTCATTACAACGGTAGCCTTTTTTGCTATATTTTTTGCTATTGTCGACTTAGGAATTTCTGAGTTATTAAGGCTTATTCTTGAATAAAAGCCTTTTATCCATGATATAATAGATATTATTCATAAGTCCGTCAGTAAACCCGGTAAACGGGTTTTTTCATTGCCTAAAAATGAAATGGGGAGGGAAGGACAAGGTCCTCTGATATGGAAAAGAACTGGTATGTTGTGCATACATATTCCGGCTATGAAAATAAAGTAAAAGCGAATTTAGAAAAACGCGTAGAGTCAATGGGCATGCAGGACAAAATTTTTCGTGTGATCGTCCCTGAAGAAGAAGAAATGGATATGAAAAGCGGAAAGAAAAAAGTGACGAAAAAAAAGGTTTTCCCTGGGTATGTTTTAGTAGAGCTCATCATGACGGATGATTCATGGTATGTGGTTCGCAACACTCCCGGAGTTACCGGATTCGTCGGCTCTGCAGGGTCTGGATCTAAACCAACTCCGCTTTTGCCGGAAGAAGTACAGGCAATTTTCAAACGCATGGGAATAGAAGAGGCTCGTGTGGAAGTTGATTTTGAATTAAAAGAAACGGTAAAAGTAAATGACGGCCCGTTTGCTAATTTCACGGGCGTTATCGAAGAAATCGATACAGATAGAAAAAAAGTCAAAGTTCTCGTCAATATGTTTGGGCGTGAAACACCAGTTGAACTAGATTTTTCCCAAGTTTCCAAATTGTAAAATGTAGAAAAACAAACTTGAAATCATTAATTAAAAATGGTAATATTTCTTAAGTCGATATGTCTCTGAAAGAGACTGAATGATGCATTAATCTTTCTCTCATTCATATAAAGAAGGATGTTGCATGAGTGGGAGGGTTTTACCCTATTACCACATCACGGACTTAAGGAGGTGTGTCTCGTGGCTAAAAAAGTGATTAAAATCGTGAAATTGCAGATTCCTGCAGGTAAAGCTAATCCTGCGCCGCCAGTAGGACCTGCTCTCGGTCAAGCTGGGGTTAATATCATGGGATTCTGTAAAGAGTTCAACGCTCGCACGGCTGATCAAGCTGGCTTAATTATTCCTGTTGAAATTACGGTATTTGAAGACCGTTCATTTACATTTATTACGAAAACTCCGCCTGCTGCCGTTCTTTTGAAAAAAGCAGCTGGAATTGAATCAGGTTCTGGTGAACCGAATCGTAATAAAGTGGCAACAATTAAACGCGATAAAGTTCGCGAAATTGCCGAAACGAAAATGCCTGACTTAAATGCAGCTAGCGTTGAAGCAGCAATGCGTATGGTTGAAGGCACAGCCCGAAGCATGGGCATTGTGATCGAAGACTAATCAATATGCATTGGTGTAGTAGGTTGCGAGTTTGTTTATTCAAGTTCGCAACCTTTATTCGTGGGAGGTTATTCCGCTAAAACCACATAAGGAGGAAAATGATATGGCAAAAAGAGGTAAAAAATATTTAGAAGCTGCAAAGCTTGTTGATCGTTCAAAAGCTTATGACGTAAAAGAAGCAATTGAATTAGTAAAGAAAACGAATATNGCAAACTTTGATGCGACAGTTGAAGTTGCATTCCGCCTTGGCGTTGATCCTCGTAAAAACGATCAGCAAATCCGCGGGGCTGTTGTGCTGCCGAACGGTACAGGTAAAACACAACGTGTATTAGTGTTCGCTAAAGGGGAAAAAGCAAAAGAAGCGGAAGCTGCTGGTGCGGATTATGTTGGCGACAGCGACTACATCAATAAAATTCAACAAGGCTGGTTTGACTTCGATGTTGTTGTGGCTACCCCTGATATGATGGGTGAAGTCGGTAAACTTGGACGTATTTTAGGTCCTAAAGGTTTAATGCCGAACCCTAAAACAGGAACGGTAACATTTGAAGTTGAAAAAGCTGTCAAAGAAATTAAAGCTGGTAAAGTTGAATACCGTGTAGATAAAGCTGGGAACGTTCATGTTCCAATCGGAAAAACTTCTTTTGACAGTGAAAAATTAGTTGAAAACTTTACAACAATCTACGATGCGCTATTAAAAGCAAAACCGGCAGCGGCAAAAGGCACTTACATGAAAAACGTTTCTGTAACGTCTACAATGGGCCCTGGAATTAAAGTAGATCCTTCCAGCTTTGTCGTGAAATAATAAACCGGTTTGACAAGCAGGATGTATTTTAGTAAAATAAAAATGTTGTGTAATTAAATAGAATTCATTTATACCGTAGACAGTAGGTGCCGAAAGGCTTAATATCCTACCGAGGTGTATGATATAGATTAAGCGGAACGTTTGCTTATTTGTACAATACCTCCATGTCTGCGGGCATGGAGGTATTTCATTTCACCGGCGGTATAAGTGTTCATTTTCAATTTGCAGGAGGTGTAAACAAATGAGCAGCGCAATTGAAAAGAAGAAACAGATCGTTGAAGAAATTGCAGCCAAATTCCGTGAAAGCGTCTCTACTGTTATCGTAGATTACCGCGGTCTTAATGTAGCGGAAGTAACGGAATTGCGCAAAAAACTTCGTGAAGCAAATATAGAGTTCAAGGTTTACAAAAATACGTTAACTCGCCGTGCTGTTGAACAAGCAGAAATTTCTGGATTAGAAGAAGTGCTGACTGGTCCAAACGCTATCGCATTTAGCACTGAAGATGTCGTGGCGCCTGCTAAAATTTTGAATGATTTTGCAAAAGAGCATGAAGCGCTTGAGATTAAAGCTGGCGTCATCGAAGGCAATGTTGCAACAGTTGATGAAATTAAAGCGATNGCTGACCTTCCATCTCGCGAAGGCTTGCTTTCTATGTTGCTTTCTGTACTGCAAGCTCCTATTCGCAACTTTGCACTTGCAACAAAAGCAGTTGCAGATCAAAAAGAAGAGCAAGGCGCTTAAAGCAAATTTTCGTATNAAACTATTAGCAATTTAAAACATAAGGAGGAAAAACAAATGACAAAAGAACAAATTATTGAAGCGATAAAAGAAATGACTGTTCTTGAACTTAACGACTTAGTAAAAGCAATCGAAGAAGAATTTGGNGTAACTGCTGCTGCTCCTGTTGCTGTGGTTGGTGGCGCTGGCGGCGGTGAAGCTGCTGCAGAAAAAACTGAATTCGATGTTATTCTTGCTAATGCAGGTGCACAAAAAATTAAAGTTATCAAAGTTGTTCGTGAAATCACTGGCCTTGGCTTAAAAGAAGCAAAAGAATTAGTTGACAACACTCCAAAACCATTAAAAGAAGGCGTATCTAAAGAAGAAGCTGAAGAACTTAAAGCAAAACTTGAAGAAGTTGGAGCAGAAGTTGAAGTTAAGTAAAAGCTGTTAAATAAATAGAAAAGCTCGCTGATTCATTGGCGGGCTTTTCTTTTATGTATGAATTTCTGCCCGTAGAAAATACTCCTAAAAAAGGGGTGCAGAAAATGAGCGAACATTATTTTTCGGAAAAACCGGAAGTGGAAAGCAATAGGAGAAAAATTGAGTGCACGTTGAGAAATCATCCATTTGCGTTCATGACCGACCGCGGAGTTTTTTCAAAACGGGAGGTTGATTTTGGAACGCAGCTATTAATTGAAACTTTCGCTGCTCCCGAAATTCCAGGAGATATTTTGGATGTAGGCTGCGGATACGGACCGATCGGATTGTCAATTGCAAAATCGGAACCCGATAGAATGATTGATATGATCGATATAAATGAAAGGGCAGTCGAACTTGCAGAACTGAATGCTCGAATAAACAACATTCAAAATGTCCGTGTGTTTCAAAGCAATTTGTTTGAAAAGCTGGAAGGGAAATGGTATGCTGCTATTTTAGCAAACCCTCCCATTCGGGCTGGAAAACAAGTCGTCCATCATATATTTGAAAAAAGCTTTGATCATTTAAAAGACCATGGAGAGCTTTGGATCGTTATCCAAAAAAAGCAGGGGGCTCCTTCCGCTAAACAAAAGCTGGAGACTCTGTTTCGTTCGGTAGAAGTGGCAGAGAGAAAAAAAGGCTATTATATTTTTAAAGCAAAAAAAGATTGACCTGCAATCCAGGATATGTTAACATTATAAAATGCCAATATATTAATTTCCATTTGTAGCTAAATTTTTTCTTGGATGTATAGAACTAATCCATTAAGGAAAAAATAATAAAATCAACTATTTCTGCGCAGTGGTTTTCTTTTTTCATAAAGAAAATCCTTTTTCTTTTTACTTGTAATAGTATTTATTTTATTATATAAAACATGGAATGCTATTTACAAGATATTATTATGCTGATTTGAGGGGTGACTCAGTTGACAAGTCAACTAGTTCAGTACGGACGACACCGCCAACGCAGAAGTTATGCGCGTATTAAAGAAGTGTTGGAATTACCTAATCTTATTGAAATCCAAACCTCTTCGTATCAGTGGTTTCTTGATGAGGGTCTTCGTGAAATGTTTCAAGACATATCTCCTATCGAAGATTTCACTGGTAACCTCTCGCTTGAGTTTATTGACTACAGCTTAGGTGAACCGAAATACTCCGTTGAAGAAGCAAAAGAACGCGATGTTACTTATTCTGCCCCGCTGCGGGTAAAAGTGCGCCTAATTAATAAAGAAACAGGCGAAGTGAAAGATCAAGATGTATTTATGGGCGATTTTCCGCTTATGACGGAAACCGGCACATTTGTGATCAATGGTGCAGAACGAGTAATTGTTTCCCAATTAGTCCGTTCACCTAGTGTTTACTACAGCGACAAAATTGATAAAAACGGTAAGAAGGGCTTTACAGCTACCGTCATTCCAAACCGTGGCGCTTGGTTAGAGTACGAAACAGATGCAAAAGATGTTATATATGTCCGCATTGATCGCACTCGCAAATTACCAGTTACGGTTCTTTTACGTGCCCTTGGGTTTGGCTCTGATCAAGAAATCATCGATGTGTTCGGAGAAAATGAATATTTAAGAAATACGTTGGATAAAGACAATACCGAAAGCCCAGAAAAGGCGCTTCTTGAAATTTACGAACGCCTGCGTCCTGGTGAACCGCCAACAGTTGAAAACGCAAAAAGCTTATTGATCTCCCGTTTCTTTGATCCAAAAAGATATGATTTAGCAAGTGTCGGCAGATATAAAATTAACAAGAAACTTCATATCAAAAACCGACTCTTTAATCAACGATTAGCAGAAACTCTAGTCGACCCTGAAACTGGAGAAATCATTGCTGAAAAAGGAACTATTATTGATAGAAGAACGCTGGATAAAATTTTGCCTTACCTTGAAAAAGGAATAGGNTTTAAAAAATTCACTCCTGATGGTGGAGTAGTTGATGAAGACATCACGTACCAATCTATTAAAATTTATGCTCCAAACGATCCGGATGGAGAAAAAATTCTCAACGTTGTTGGCAACGCAAACATTGATGAAAGTGTAAAAAACATTACGCCAGCAGACATTATTGCGTCCATCAGCTACTTCTTTAATTTGCTATATGGAGTAGGAAATACAGATGATATTGACCATCTAGGAAACCGCCGTCTTCGTTCGGTAGGGGAGCTTTTGCAAAACCAGTTCCGAATCGGACTTTCACGGATGGAGCGTGTTGTGAGGGAAAGAATGTCCATTCAGGATGCCAATACGATTACTCCGCAGCAATTAATCAACATCCGTCCAGTAATTGCGGCCATTAAAGAATTTTTTGGCAGCTCCCAATTGTCCCAATTCATGGATCAAACAAATCCTCTTGCAGAACTGACGCATAAGCGCCGTTTATCTGCATTGGGACCTGGCGGACTCACACGTGAACGAGCAGGCTTTGAAGTTCGCGACGTCCATTATTCCCATTATGGACGCATGTGTCCAATTGAAACGCCTGAAGGTCCAAATATCGGATTGATTAACTCATTATCAACATATGCAAAAGTAAACCGTTTCGGTTTTATTGAAACGCCGTATAGAAGAGTTGACCCTGAAACAGGGAAGGTAACAGACCGAATTGACTATTTGACAGCTGACGAAGAAGATAACTATGTTGTTGCTCAGGCTAACGTGCCAGTAGCAGAGGATGGAACGTTTTTAGAAGATAATATTGTTGCCCGTTTCCGCGGGGAAAACATAGTGGTGAAAAAAGACCGTGTCGACTACATGGACGTTTCGCCTAAGCAAGTTGTATCAGCAGCAACAGCTTGTATCCCGTTCTTGGAAAACGATGACTCCAACCGTGCATTAATGGGTGCGAACATGCAGCGCCAAGCTGTTCCTTTGCTTCAACCAGAAGCGCCTATTGTTGGTACCGGAATGGAGTATGTATCGGCTAGAGACTCTGGAGCAGCTGTCATCTGCAAGCACGCAGGCGTTGTCGAACGAGTTGAAGCCAACAGAATTTTAGTTCGCCGTTATGAAGAAGTGGACGGCCAAAAGGTTAAAGGTGATCTCGACGAGTACAAATTGTTGAAATTCGTCCGTTCCAACCAAGGAATGTGCTACAATCAGCGCCCAATTGTATCTGTTGGAGACGAAGTCGAGAAAGGCGAAATTTTAGCTGACGGTCCTTCCATGGAAAAGGGAGAGCTTGCTTTAGGCCGAAATGTACTTGTCGCCTTTATGACATGGGATGGATATAACTATGAAGATGCCATCATCATGAGCGAGCGTCTTGTAAAAGAAGACGTCTATACTTCCATCCATATTGAAGAATATGAGTCTGAATCCCGTGATACAAAATTGGGTCCGGAAGAAATCACTCGTGATATTCCAAATGTCGGAGAAGACGCTCTTCGCAACTTGGATGAACGAGGCATTGTCCGCATTGGAGCAGAAGTTAAAGACGGCGACTTGCTTGTTGGGAAAGTAACGCCAAAAGGAGTTACAGAACTGACTGCTGAAGAACGATTATTGCACGCTATTTTTGGAGAAAAAGCACGTGAGGTTCGTGATACATCACTTCGTGTTCCGCATGGGGGCGGAGGTATTGTTCTTGATGTAAAAGTGTTTAACCGTGAAGACGGAGATGAACTGCCTCCAGGTGTCAACCAGCTGGTGCGTGTATACATTGTACAGAAGCGTAAAATCTCTGAAGGNGATAAAATGGCAGGCCGCCATGGAAACAAAGGGGTTATTTCCCGAATTCTCCCTGAGGAGGACATGCCGTTTTTGCCGGATGGAACACCAGTTGACATCATGTTAAATCCATTAGGAGTACCTTCCCGGATGAACATCGGGCAAGTATTGGAATTGCACCTAGGAATGGCGGCTAAGAAGCTGGGCATTCATGTTGCAACTCCGGTATTCGATGGTGCGACAGAAGAAGATGTATGGTCAACAATTGAAGAAGCTGGGATGGCCCGTGATGCGAAAACGGTCCTTTACGACGGCCGCACTGGGGAACCTTTCGATAATCGCGTGTCTGTCGGAATCATGTATATGATCAAACTGGCGCACATGGTTGACGATAAACTGCATGCTCGTTCCACAGGTCCATACTCGCTTGTTACACAGCAACCGCTCGGCGGTAAAGCACAGTTCGGTGGACAGCGGTTCGGAGAAATGGAGGTTTGGGCTTTAGAAGCCTATGGAGCAGCATATACATTGCAAGAAATCCTTACTGTAAAATCAGACGATGTTGTCGGTCGTGTAAAAACATACGAGGCAATCGTAAAAGGCGAAAATGTGCCTGAACCTGGAGTTCCTGAATCTTTCAAAGTATTAATTAAGGAGCTTCAAAGCTTAGGACTGGATGTTAAAATTCTCTCAAGCGATGAACAAGAAATCGAAATGAGAGAATTGGAAGATGAGGTAAATTCCACCCAGTCAGATGGCCTCTCTTTAACGACTGATACAATCGAAGAGGAAATTGTTGATAAAGAAGAAAAAGATGCAGTTGCCAAAGAGTAAAGGAATTTTTTGCTACGGAAGATAAAAAGGGAGGTAGGCCCCTTGCTGGATGTAAATAATTTTGAGTATATGCACATCGGTCTTGCTTCACCTGATAAAATTCGTTCATGGTCATATGGTGAAGTGAAAAAACCAGAAACGATCAACTATCGTACTTTAAAGCCTGAAAAAGACGGTTTGTTTTGTGAACGTATATTCGGTCCGACAAAAGATTGGGAATGCCACTGCGGAAAATATAAACGGGTTCGCTATAAAGGCGTAGTATGCGATCGATGCGGTGTTGAGGTTACGCGAGCAAAAGTGCGTCGGGAGAGAATGGGGCATATCGAACTTGCTGCCCCTGTCTCTCATATTTGGTATTTCAAAGGGATTCCAAGCCGTATGGGACTAGTTCTTGACATGTCACCTCGAGCATTGGAAGAAGTTATTTATTTTGCCTCTTACGTCGTGACAGATCCTGGGGACACACCACTTGAAAAGAAACAGCTTTTATCTGAAAAAGAGTATCGCACATACCGCGAGAAATACGGAAATGCCTTCCAAGCATCAATGGGTGCGGAAGCAATTAAAAAATTATTGCAAGATATCAATCTTGATAAAGAAGTAGAAGCGTTAAAAGAAGAGCTTAAATCTTCTCAAGGCCAGCGGCGCACAAGAGCGATTAAACGCCTTGAAGTGATGGAGGCATTCAGAAATTCCGGGAATGACCCTTCATGGATGGTGTTGGATGTACTTCCTGTCATTCCGCCTGAATTGCGGCCGATGGTTCAATTGGATGGCGGACGCTTTGCAACTTCCGATTTGAACGATTTGTATCGCCGTGTTATTAACCGAAACAATCGTTTAAAAAGACTGTTGGATCTTGGAGCGCCAAGTATCATCGTGCAAAATGAGAAACGGATGCTTCAAGAGGCTGTTGACGCACTTATTGACAATGGACGCCGTGGTCGTCCAGTTACTGGACCGGGAAATCGTCCACTGAAGTCACTCTCTCATATGCTGAAAGGAAAGCAAGGACGCTTCCGTCAAAACCTGTTAGGAAAACGGGTTGACTACTCTGGACGATCCGTTATCGTTGTCGGCCCAAATCTGAAAATGTATCAATGCGGTTTGCCAAAGGAAATGGCACTTGAGCTCTTTAAGCCTTTTGTCATGAAGGAGCTTGTTGAAAAAGGGCTGGCACATAACATTAAAAGCGCCAAACGGAAAATTGAACGCGTCCATCCTGAAGTTTGGGATGTGTTGGAGGAAGTCATTAAAGAACATCCGGTTCTGCTTAACCGGGCACCGACTTTGCACAGATTAGGAATCCAAGCGTTCGAACCNACGTTAGTCGAAGGGCGNGCCATTCGTCTACATCCGTTGGTATGTACAGCCTATAATGCTGACTTCGACGGTGACCAAATGGCTGTTCACGTTCCGTTATCGGCAGAAGCACAAGCAGAAGCAAGGCTGTTAATGCTTGCGGCTCAAAACATTTTAAATCCGAAAGACGGAAAACCGGTTGTTACGCCTTCACAAGATATGGTGTTGGGGAACTATTACTTAACAATGGAACGTGAAGGAGCGATCGGAGAAGGGAAAATTTTCAAAGATCCTGATGAGGCGCTCATTGCCTATCAAAACGGCCATGTACATTTGCATACACGAATTGCAGTACATGCCGGTTCCTTAAAGAACGAAACATTTACAGAAGAACAAAATAAAAAGCTTCTGATCACAACGGTAGGAAAATTAATATTCAACGAAATACTGCCGAATTCGTTCCCGTATATTAATGAGCCGTCAACTAAGAACATTCAAGAATGCACGCCTGATAAATATTTTGTTGATCCGGCACAGGTAGATGTGCGGGAGCACATTAAAAACCAAGAAATCATTCCGCCATTTAAAAAAGGAATTTTAGGAAAAATTATTGCCGAAGTCTTTAAGAGATTCCATATTACTGAAACATCGAAAATGCTTGACCGCTTAAAAGATTTAGGCTTTAAATATTCGACTAAAGCCGGAATTACAATCGGTGTTTCTGATATTGTTGTGTTGGCGGAAAAAGAAGCAATTTTAAAAGAGGCGCAAGCTAAAGTTGACAATGTCTTGAAGCAATTCAGACGCGGATTAATCACTGAAGATGAGCGGTACGATCGTGTTATCTCTATTTGGAGTGCTGCTAAAGACACCATTCAAAGCAAGCTGATGAATTCATTAGATAAGCGGAATCCGATTTTCATGATGAGCGATTCAGGAGCTCGCGGAAATGCATCTAACTTCACNCAGCTTGCGGGAATGCGCGGACTGATGGCTAACCCTGCTGGACGAATTATTGAGCTTCCNATTAAATCGAGTTTTAGAGAAGGTTTGACAGTGTTAGAATACTTCATCTCGACCCATGGTGCCAGAAAAGGTCTGGCAGATACAGCATTAAAAACTGCTGACTCCGGTTATTTAACACGCCGCCTTGTAGATGTTGCGCAAGATGTGATTATTCGTGAGGAAGACTGCGGAACAGACAGAGGAATTTTAGCGAGAGCGCTGAAAGACGGTTCAGAAGTTATCGAAAAACTCGAGGAACGGATTATCGGACGATATGCAAGAAGATCGGTTATTCATCCTGAAACGGGCGAAGTGCTTGTCAGGGAAAATGAAATGATTACCGAAGACATAGCAGCTCAAATTNTCAATGCAGGGATAGAAGAAGTTTGGATTCGCTCTGCATTCACATGTAATACAAGACATGGTGTATGTAAAAAATGTTATGGACGGAACTTGGCTACCGGCACTGATGTCGAAGTAGGCGAAGCGGTAGGAATTATCGCTGCTCAATCGATCGGAGAGCCGGGTACACAGCTGACGATGCGTACTTTCCACACCGGTGGGGTTGCCGGCGACGACATTACCCAAGGTTTGCCGCGTGTTCAAGAATTGTTTGAAGCCCGTAATCCAAAAGGGCAAGCGGTTATTTCAGAAATTGACGGGGTAGTTGCTGAAATTAATGAAGTGAGAGATAAGCAGCAAGAAATTGTCGTCCGCGGTGAAGTGGAAACACGCACATACACGGCGCCATTTAACGCCCGCTTAAAAGTAGCTGTGGGGGANCGTGTAGANCGCGGCCAAGAAATTACGGAAGGTTCAATAGATCCAAAAGAATTGTTGAAAGTAAAAGACATTTTAGCCGTTCAAGAATATTTGCTTCGTGAAGTGCAAAAAGTGTACAGAATGCAAGGTGTGGAAATCGGCGATAAACATATTGAAGTAATGGTGCGGCAAATGCTGCGGAAAGTCCGTGTCATCGATTCCGGCGATACGGATGTTCTGCCGGGAACACTCCTTGACGTTCATCAATTTACAGAAGCGAATAAAAAGGTGCTTTTGGAAGGAAAACGCCCTGCAACAGGACGGCCGGTATTGCTCGGTATTACAAAGGCATCGCTTGAAACGGAGTCCTTCTTGTCTGCCGCATCATTCCAAGAGACAACACGCGTATTAACGGATGCGGCCATTAAAGGAAAACGGGATGAACTGTTAGGCTTGAAGGAAAATGTTATTATCGGTAAGCTTGTTCCGGCTGGAACNGGAATGCAGCTCTATAGAAAAATAAAACCGGTCATGAATAAAAAATCCGTTGACGAAACGATTTCGGTTGAATAATTGTCGGGGAAAAGATGGATGCCGTAAAATGCACAGTTGACATCCATCTTTTCCAATGTTAATATTATCAAGGTGTGTAAATATCACCTGTCACTTTGGAGGATATGAAATATGTCTTATGAAAAAGTAGCACAGGCTGAAAAGATTATTATTGGTACAAAGCAAACAGTGAAAGCTCTGAAAAATGACACTGTAAAGGAAGTTATCATTGCAGTGGATGCTGACCCGAAAGTAACAAACAAAGTGGTTCAGCTGGCTGAAGAGAAAGAAGTTCCTTTAATTAAGGTCGATTCTATGAAGAAGCTCGGAAAAGCTTGCGGAATAGAAGTTGGAGCGGCAGCTGTTGCAATTATAAAATAAACATTGTTTTTGTAGATTTCTGCAAAAACAATTGTTTTTACCAAATTATGAACCGCCTGGATGTGTGGGTTTGAAAAAACGTTTGAAGGGAGGAAATGTATATGCCTACAATTAACCAATTAGTGCGAAAAGGCCGCACGCGCAAAGTAGTAAAATCAAAATCTCCTGCGTTAAACAAAGGATACAACAGCTTCAAAAAAGAACANACAAATTTATCTTCGCCGCAAAAACGNGGNGTATGTACACGTGTTGGAACAATGACACCTAAAAAACCAAACTCAGCTCTTCGTAAATATGCACGTGTCCGCTTGTCAAACGGAATTGAAGTAACAGCTTATATTCCGGGGATCGGACATAACCTGCAAGAGCACAGCGTTGTGCTAATCCGCGGCGGACGTGTAAAAGACTTGCCTGGTGTCCGCTATCATATCGTACGCGGAGCTCTTGACACAGCTGGAGTTGAAAACCGTAAGCAAGGCCGTTCCAAATATGGAACGAAACGTCCTAAAAACTAAAAGATAATATAATAAATACAGAATGAAGGGAGGAATTTAGTGATGCCACGTAAAGGACCTGTACCAAAACGTGACGTACTACCAGATCCAATTTACAATTCAAAATTAGTAACTCGTCTNATTAATAAAATCATGATTGACGGTAAAAAAAGCAAAGCGCAAAAAATTCTTTACAATGCATTTGATATCGTAAGAGAACGAACTGGCAAAGATCCAATGGAAGTGTTTGAACAAGCATTGAAAAATATTATGCCAGTATTAGAAGTTCGTGCACGCCGTGTAGGGGGCGCAAACTACCAAGTACCTGTAGAGGTTCGTCCTGAACGCCGCACAACTTTGGGTCTTCGCTGGTTAGTAAACTATGCCCGCCTTCGTGGTGAAAGAACGATGGAAGAACGTCTTGCGGCTGAAATCATTGACGCAGCAAACAACACAGGTGCGGCAGTGAAAAAGCGTGAAGATACACATAAAATGGCTGAAGCGAATAGAGCATTTGCACATTANCGCTGGTAATAAACATAATATTTATCAATACCCATGAAGGAAGGAGAAATTACCCGATGCCAAGAGAGTTCTCCTTAGAAAAAACTCGCAATATCGGTATTATGGCGCACATTGATGCTGGTAAGACGACAACNACTGAGAGAATTTTGTTCTATACAGGCCGCATTCACAAAATCGGGGAGACTCACGAAGGAGCTTCCCAAATGGACTGGATGGAGCAAGAACAAGAACGCGGTATTACCATTACATCTGCCGCTACAACAGCTCAATGGAAGGGACATCGGATCAATATTATTGATACGCCAGGGCACGTAGACTTCACGGTTGAAGTTGAACGTTCTTTGAGAGTCCTAGACGGAGCAGTTGCAGTTCTTGATGCTCAGTCTGGCGTTGAGCCGCAAACGGAAACAGTTTGGCGCCAAGCAACAACATACGGAGTGCCGCGCATTGTATTTGTTAACAAAATGGATAAAATCGGCGCAGACTTTTTATACTCTGTCAAAACACTTCACGATCGCTTAGAGGCTAACGCACACCCTATTCAGCTCCCGATTGGAGCAGAAGATCAATTTGAAGGTATCATTGACCTTGTGGAAATGAAAGCATATTACTATCTGGATGATCTAGGTACGCGTTCGGAAGCTCGTGAAATTCCAGACGAGTATAAAGAACAAGCAGAAGAGCTGCACACTCGATTGATTGAAGCAGTTGCAGAGCTTGATGAAGAATTGATGATGAAGTACCTTGAAGGAGAGGAAATTTCCGTTGACGAGCTGAAAGCAGCTATCCGTAAAGGTACTTGTAACGTTGAGTTTTATCCTGTTTTATGCGGCTCAGCTTTTAAAAACAAAGGCGTGCAGCTAATGCTGGATGCGGTAATTGATTACTTGCCATCGCCAATCGATGTGCCACCGATAAAAGGCGTCATCCCTGATACAGAGGAAGAAACAGTTCGCAAATCAAGCGACGATGAACCATTTGCTGCATTGGCGTTTAAAGTAATGACAGACCCATATGTAGGAAAATTAACTTTCTTCCGCGTATATTCAGGAACATTAAGTTCCGGTTCATACGTATCCAATTCCACAAAAGGTAAACGTGAACGGATTGGACGTATTCTACAAATGCACGCAAATCACCGCGAAGAAATTCCAATGGTATATGCAGGTGATATTGCTGCTGCAGTTGGTTTAAAAGATACAACAACTGGAGATACTCTATGTGATGAAAACCATCCGGTTATTTTAGAATCGATGGAGTTTCCAGAGCCTGTTATCAGAGTTGCGATTGAACCTAAATCAAAAGCAGACCAAGACAAAATGTCAACAGCATTGCAAAAACTATCTGAAGAAGACCCAACATTCAAATCGCATACGGATCCGGAAACTGGCCAAACAATTATTGCCGGTATGGGCGAACTTCACCTTGACATTATCGTTGACCGTATGAAACGTGAATTTAAAGTTGAGTGTAATGTCGGTGCGCCACAAGTTGCGTATCGCGAAACATTCCGCTCATCCGCACAAGTTGAAGGTAAATTCGTACGTCAATCAGGCGGACGCGGACAATACGGTCACGTTTGGATCGAATTCAGTCCAAATGAAGAAGGAAAAGGATTTGAATTCGAAAACGCAATTGTCGGTGGTGTCGTTCCACGCGAGTACATCCCAGCGGTTCAGGCTGGTTTGGAAGATGCAATGCAAAACGGTGTGCTTGCAGGCTATCCGTTAATTGACATTAAAGCTAAACTTTTTGATGGGTCTTACCACGATGTTGACTCAAGTGAGATGGCGTTTAAAATTGCCGCTTCACTTGCCCTTAAAAATGCTGCTCAAAAATGTAACCCGGTACTCCTTGAGCCAATTATGAAAGTTGAAGTAATTGTACCTGAAGAGTACATGGGAGACATCATGGGTGATATCACTTCACGCCGTGGACGTGTGGAAGGAATGGAAGCACGTGGAAATGCACAAGTTGTAAAAGCAATGGTTCCACTTGCTGAAATGTTTGGTTATGCAACCGCACTTCGTTCCAATACACAAGGACGCGGTACATTTACGATGCACTTCGATCATTACGAAGAGGTGCCTAAAAACATTGCAGAAGAAATTATCAAAAAAAATAAAGGCGAATAATTGATTTTCAACCATTGTTCAAGTATAAATACTTATGTAGCCCTTGGATGCGGATGCACTTGCGCCGCCTCCAAGTATTCTATATATTTATTTAAAATGAAACATATTTTTTTAAGGAGGAAAAATTACTTATGGCTAAAGCGAAATATGAACGCTCTAAACCACATGTTAACATTGGTACAATCGGCCACGTTGACCATGGTAAAACTACTTTGACTGCAGCTATTACTACTGTTCTTGCAAAACAAGGTAAAGCTGAAGCTCGTGCATATGATCAAATTGACGGTGCTCCAGAAGAGCGTGAACGCGGAATCACGATTTCAACTGCACACGTAGAATACGAAACTGACAACCGCCACTATGCACACGTTGACTGCCCTGGACACGCAGACTATGTTAAAAACATGATCACTGGTGCTGCTCAAATGGACGGCGCTATCCTAGTTGTTTCTGCTGCTGACGGTCCTATGCCGCAAACTCGTGAGCACATTCTTTTATCTCGCCAAGTAGGTGTGCCTTACATCGTTGTATTCTTAAACAAATGCGACATGGTAGACGACGAAGAATTACTAGAACTAGTTGAAATGGAAGTTCGTGACCTTCTTTCTGAATATGACTTCCCTGGCGACGATGTACCTGTTATCAAAGGTTCTGCGCTTAAAGCACTTGAAGGAGATGCTGAATGGGAAGAAAAAATCATTGAATTAATGAACGCAGTTGACGAATACATCCCAACTCCAGAACGCGATACAGAAAAACCTTTCATGATGCCTGTTGAAGACGTATTCTCTATCACTGGTCGCGGTACAGTTGCAACTGGTCGTGTAGAACGCGGCGTTGTAAAAGTTGGTGACGAAGTAGAAATCGTTGGTTTAGCTGAAGAATCTAAGAAAACAACTGTTACTGGTGTTGAAATGTTCCGTAAGCTTCTTGATCAAGCTGAAGCTGGAGACAACATCGGTGCTTTACTTCGCGGTATCGCACGTGACGAAGTAGAACGCGGTCAAGTTTTAGCAAAACCTGGTTCTATCACACCGCACAAAAAATTCAAAGCACAAGTTTACGTTCTTTCTAAAGAAGAAGGTGGACGTCATACTCCATTCTTCTCTAACTATCGTCCACAATTCTATTTCCGTACTACAGACGTAACTGGAATCATCACTCTTCCAGAAGGCGTAGAAATGGTAATGCCTGGAGATAACGTTGAAATGACTGTTGAACTCATTTCTCCAGTTGCGATTGAAGACGGTACGAAATTCTCTATCCGCGAAGGCGGTCGTACTGTAGGTGCAGGATCTGTTTCAGCTATCCTTGACTAATTGAAAAAAGCGAGTCGAATAGGCTCGCTTTTTTTATTATAAATATGAAGTCTGCAAAGCTTTAACTTTTAAAGAAACAACACTAAATTTTATAGGAAATCCTGAATTTTTCTTGCATTAGACACCTGTTTTTTATATAATGTATAACGTTGGTCTTTGACTGCGATGAAGCGGGAGGTTGCTGATACACCCGGCCGCTTTGCCATGGCGGGCGTACAGGAAATTCTCGTGGAGAATTGTCTATGGAAAGTAGGCGAAAAGGAGGGAAAATAATGGCAAAACAAAAAATTCGAATTCGATTAAAAGCGTATGATCACAGAATCCTTGATCAATCTGCCGAAAAAATTGTAGAAACTGCAAAACGTTCGGGAGCAAATGTTTCTGGTCCAATTCCGCTACCGACTGAAAAAACAGTTTATACAATTCTTCGAGCAGTGCACAAATATAAAGATTCTCGTGAACAATTTGAAATGCGTACACATAAACGTTTAATCGATATTGTCAACCCTACACCGCAAACGGTTGATGCGTTAATGCGTTTAGATTTGCCTTCTGGTGTAGACATTGAAATTAAACTGTAACGATAGATTAAAACATTTGAAATTTAGGAGGTGTGACTCATGACCAAAGGAATCTTAGGAAGAAAAATTGGAATGACGCAAGTATTTGCAGAAAACGGTGAATTAATTCCTGTTACTGTAGTTGAAGCATCCCCAAACGTCGTTCTTCAAAAGAAGACTGTTGAAACAGACGGCTACGATGCGATTCAACTNGGTTTTGAAGACAAGCGTGAAAAGCTTGCAAACAAGCCGGAAAAAGGTCACGCTGCAAAAGCAAATACTGCTCCTAAGCGCTTCATTCGTGAAGTTAGAGGTGCTAATGTAGACGAGTATGAAATTGGTCAAGAGGTTAAAGTAGACATTTTTTCTGCTGGGGAACTTGTTGATGTGACAGGTATTTCTAAAGGGAAAGGATTTCAAGGTGCGATTAAACGTCACGGACAATCACGTGGCCCAATGTCTCACGGTTCACGGTACCACCGTCGTCCTGGTTCAATGGGAGCCATTGCACCAAACCGTGTTTTTAAATCAAAAGAACTTCCTGGAAGAATGGGCGGTGAACGCGTAACCGTTCAAAATCTTGAAGTTGTAAAAGTAGATGCTGAACGCAATCTTCTTTTAATCAAAGGGAATGTTCCGGGACCGAAAAAATCATTAGTTATTATTAAATCTGCAGTAAAAGCGAAGTAATTTCAACAGGAAAGGAGGAAACGGAAAAATGCCGAAAGTTACGTTATATAACCAAAACGGATCAGCAGTTGGCGAAATCGAATTAAATGATTCTGTTTTTGGTATTGAGCCGAATAAACACGTATTATTTGAAGCTGTCATTATGCAAAGAGCTTCTCAAAGACAAGGCACTCATAAAGTAAAAAACCGTTCTGAAGTTAGTGGCGGTGGCCGTAAGCCATGGCGTCAAAAAGGTACAGGACGCGCACGTCAGGGATCCATCCGTTCACCTCAATGGCGCGGAGGTGGGACAGTATTTGGACCAACACCTCGCACATATGCATACAAATTACCGAAAAAAGTCCGCCGCTTAGCAATCAAATCAGCTTTATCTTCTAAAGTTCAAGAGAACAATATTGTTGTATTAGAAGATTTAGTGTTGGAAGCTCCAAAAACGAAAGAAATGGCTGGAATTCTCAAAGGGCTTTCCGTTGACAGAAAAGCGCTGATTGTAACAGGAGACGAAAACGAAAATGTAATCCTGTCTGCACGCAATATTCCAGGTGTAACAGTTGTTACGGCTAATGGAATCAACGTGTTGGATGTGTTGAGCCATGATAAACTTGTTATTACAAAAGCAGCGGTGGAAAAAGTAGAGGAGGTGCTTGGATAATGAAGGATCCTCGAGATATTATTAAGCGCCCCATCATCACTGAACGTTCAATGGATCTAGTAGCTGACAAAAAATATACATTCGAAGTAGATGTGAAAGCAAACAAAACAGAAGTGAAGGACGCTATTGAAAAAATTTTCGATGTCAAAGTTGAAAAAGTCAACATTATGAATTACAAAGGAAAACTTAAACGTGTTGGCCGGTTCAGCGGTTTGACAAATCGCCGTAAAAAAGCAATCGTGAAATTAACGGCAGACAGCAAAGAAATCGAATTGTTCGAAGCATAATTTTGAAAGTGAAGGAGGGAAACTGAGATGGCGATTAAAAAATATAAACCAACCTCTAACGGTCGCCGCGGCATGACAGTATCTGATTTTGCTGAAATCACTACTGACAAGCCGGAAAAGTCGTTGCTTGCTCCGCTTCATAAAAAAGCAGGACGCAACAACCAAGGTAAGCTAACTGTTCGTCATCAAGGCGGAGGCCATAAACGTCAATATCGTATTATTGATTTTAAGCGCGATAAAGATGGAATACCAGGACGCGTTGCTACTATTGAGTACGATCCAAACCGCTCCGCAAACATTGCATTAATTAACTATGTTGACGGAGAAAAACGCTATATTCTGGCTCCTAAAAACTTAAAAGTAGGAATGGAAGTAATGTCAGGACCTACAGCTGATATTAAAGTTGGAAATGCACTTCCTCTTCAAAATATCCCAGTAGGTACTGTCATTCATAACATCGAATTAAAACCAGGAAAAGGCGGACAATTGGTTCGTTCTGCAGGTACTTCAGCTCAAGTGCTTGGTAAAGAAGGAAAATATGTATTAGTTCGTTTAGCTTCTGGTGAGGTCCGCATGATTTTGGCAACTTGNCGTGCCACTGTCGGCCAAGTAGGGAATGAGCAGCATGAATTAATTAATATTGGTAAAGCAGGNCGTTCCCGCTGGTTAGGCAAACGTCCAACAGTTCGCGGATCTGTTATGAACCCTAGCGATCACCCGCACGGTGGGGGAGAAGGAAAAGCACCTATTGGTCGTAAATCTCCTATGACGCCTTGGGGTAAACCGACTCTTGGGTTTAAAACTCGCAAAAAGAAAAACAAATCCGATAAATTTATCGTTCGCCGTCGTAAAAAATAACGGGGTTGTTCTACGGTTCATCAGAACCGTAGCGCAATCACGAAGGGAGGTAACATTATGGGTCGTAGCTTAAAAAAAGGACCATTCTGCGATGATCATTTAATGAAAAAAATCGAAAAATTAAATGAAACTGGAAGCAAACAAGTCATCAAAACTTGGTCTCGCCGTTCAACTATTTTCCCATCTTTCATCGGTCATACCATTGCGGTCTATGATGGAAGAAAACATGTTCCGGTATACATTACTGAAGACATGGTAGGACATAAGCTTGGAGAGTTTGCTCCAACTCGTACTTACAGAGGCCATGCCGGCGATGACAAGAAGACAAAACGCTAATATGAGAGGAGGATTTTAGGATGCAGGCTAAAGCTGTTGCGAGAACAGTACGAATTGCTCCTCGTAAAGCTCGTTTAGTTATTGACTTNATCCGAGGAAAGCAAGTTGGTGAGGCAATTGCCATTCTTCGCCATACACCTAAAGCTGCTTCACCAATTATTGAAAAAGTGTTAAAATCGGCTGTTGCAAATGCAGAGCATAACTATGACATGGACGGAAACAATTTATATATTGAAAAGGCTTATGTTGATGAAGGACCAACTTTGAAACGCTTTAGACCACGTGCACAAGGTAGAGCGAGCCAAATCAACAAACGCACAAGCCATATTACGATCATTGTTTCGGAAAAAAAGGAGGGATAATTAGTGGGTCAAAAGGTAAATCCAGTCGGTCTTCGAATTGGCATCATTCGTGATTGGGAATCGAAATGGTATGCAGAAAAAGATTATGCAGACCTGTTACATGAAGACCTCAAAATTCGTGAATACATTAATAAACGTTTAAGCGATGCATCCGTTTCCCGCATTGAAATTGAACGTGCGGCAAACCGTTTAAATATCACTATCCACACAGCTAAGCCAGGAATGGTTATCGGTAAAGGTGGTACAGAGGTCGAAGCTTTAAGAAAGGCTTTGAACCAACTAACTGGCAAACGTGTGCACATTAATATTTTAGAAATTAAAAAAGCTGATTTAGATGCAAAACTTGTTGCGGAAAATATTGCACGTCAGCTAGAAAACCGCGCTTCGTTCCGTCGTGTTCAAAAACAAGCGATCCAACGTGCAATGCGCGCAGGTGCATTAGGTATTAAAACAATGGTATCNGGCCGTCTTGGTGGTGCAGATATCGCACGTTCTGAACATTACAGTGAAGGAACGGTACCGCTTCATACTCTTCGNGCAGACATCGATTACGGAACTGCAGAAGCGGATACAACGTACGGAAAATTGGGCGTAAAAGTTTGGATTTATCGTGGAGAAGTTCTTCCAGCTAAAAAGAACAATGAGGAAGGAGGCAAATAATTATGTTAATGCCTAAACGCGTAAAATATCGTAGAGAACATCGCGGNAAAATGCGCGGACGTGCAAAAGGCGGCACTGAAGTTCATTTCGGTGAATATGGCATTCAAGCTCTTGAGCCTGCTTGGATCACCAACAGACAAATTGAAGCAGCACGTATCGCGATGACGCGTTATATGAGACGTGGCGGAAAAGTTTGGATTAAAATTTTCCCGTCTAAACCATACACGGCTAAACCTTTAGAAGTACGGATGGGTTCCGGTAAAGGGGCACCTGAAGGCTGGGTTGCCGTAGTGAAGCCGGGTAAAGTATTGTTCGAGGTTGCGGGTGTTTCTGAAGAAGTTGCACGTGAAGCACTGCGTCTTGCATCTCATAAATTACCAATCAAAACAAAATTTGTAAAACGTGAAGAAATTGGTGGTGAATCAAATGAAAGCTAAAGAAATTCGTGATCTAACCACTGCCGAAATTGAACAAAAAGTGAAATCTTTAAAAGAAGAATTGTTTAACTTGCGCTTCCAGCTTGCGACTGGTCAGCTTGAAAATACTGCCCGCATCCGTGAAGTACGCAAAACGATTGCTAGAATGAAAACTATTATTCGCGAAAGAGAAATTGCTGCAAACAAATAATCGTGAGAGGAGGTTTGCCAAATGAGTGAACGCAACAAGCGCAAAGTTTATACTGGACGCGTCGTGTCGGATAAAATGGATAAGACNATCACTGTTCTTGTTGAAACTTATAAAAAACACCCGCTTTATGGAAAACGCGTGAAATATTCTAAAAAGTTCAAAGCTCATGATGAGCAAAACAAAGCGAAAGTCGGCGATATCGTTCGCATTATGGAAACTCGCCCGCTATCTGCAACAAAACGTTTCCGTTTAGTTGAAATTGTAGAAGAAGCAGTTATTATTTAATTTGGTTCGGATGAAAAAAATTCCGAAGGGAGGTCACGAACATGATTCAACAAGAATCTCGTTTAAAAGTTGCTGATAACTCTGGTGCACGTGAATTGTTAACAATTAAAGTTCTTGGCGGATCTGGTCGTAAAACAGCAAATATCGGTGATATTATTGTCGGTACGGTTAAACAAGCAACACCAGGAGGCGTTGTTAAAAAAGGTGATGTAGTAAAAGCTGTTGTTGTGCGTACAAAACGTGGTGTGCGCCGTCCTGACGGTTCGTACATTCGTTTTGACGAAAACGCATGCGTCATCATCCGCGAAGACAAAAGCCCGAGAGGTACTCGTATTTTTGGACCGGTTGCGCGTGAACTTCGCGATAAAAACTTTATGAAAATCGTTTCTCTTGCTCCAGAAGTACTTTAATTATGAGTTTGGCTTACCAAGGAGGTGTGTAATCGATGCATGTTAAGAAGGGTGACAAAGTAATGGTGATCGCCGGAAAAGATAAAGGAAAACAAGGCGTGATCCTTGCAGCATATCCGAAAAAGAACCGCGTGCTTGTGGAAGGCGTGAACATCGTGAAAAAACATGCGAAGCCTTCTCAAGATAATNCACAAGGCGGAATTATCAGTAAAGAAGCGCCTATTCATGTATCAAATGTAATGCCATTAGATCCAAAAACAGGTGAACCGACTCGTGTCGGTTATAAAATTGTGGACGGCAAAAAGGTGCGTGTAGCAAAAAAATCAGGTGAAATTTTAGATAAATAATTTGGAAGGGAGGTCTATTTATGAACCGCCTTAAAGAAAAATACGTAAAAGAAATCATACCTGCACTAATGAACAAGTTTAACTATAAATCTGTTATGCAAGTTCCTAAAATCGAAAAAATTGTCATCAATATGGGCGTCGGTGATGCAGTCCAAAATGCGAAAGCGCTGGACAGTGCTGTTGAAGAATTAACTCTCATTTCTGGTCAAAAACCTGTAGTGACTCGTGCNAAAAAATCCATTGCCGGCTTCCGGCTTCGTGAAGGAATGCCGATCGGCTGCAAAGTTACGCTTCGTGGAGAGCGTATGTACGATTTCTTTGACAAATTGATTTCCGTTTCTTTACCACGTGTGCGCGACTTCCGTGGTGTATCTAAAAAATCATTTGATGGCCGCGGCAATTATACGCTTGGTATTAGAGAACAACTTATTTTCCCAGAAATTGATTACGATAAAGTAAATAAAGTAAGAGGTATGGATATCGTAATCGTTACAACAGCAAAAACCGATGAAGAGGCTCGCGAGCTATTAACTCTGTTCGGCATGCCGTTCCAAAATAATCGCTAATTTAGATTGGAGGCGAAAATGTGGCTAAAAAGTCAATGATTGCGAAACAAAAACGCAAGCAAAAATTTAAAGTGCGTGAATACACACGCTGTGAACGCTGCGGCCGTCCGCATGCAGTCATNCGCAAATTTAAGCTTTGCCGTATTTGTTTCCGTGAACTTGCTTACAAAGGTCAGATCCCTGGCGTGAAAAAAGCTAGTTGGTAGTATCGATAAATGGGAAGGAGGTTATTTATAATGGTGATGACAGATCCTATTGCAGATATGCTTACTCGCATTCGCAATGCGAACATGGTTCGTCATGAAAAACTGGAAGTTCCTGCTTCCAAAATTAAACGGGAAATTGCTGAAATTTTAAAGCGTGAAGGGTTTATTCGCGATTATGAATATATTGAAGATAATAAACAAGGTATTTTGCGCATTTTCTTAAAGTACGGGCCTAACAACGAACGTGTTATAACTGGCCTTAAACGAATCAGCAAACCAGGCTTGCGCGTTTATGCAAAAGCTAATGAAGTGCCACGTGTGTTGAATGGATTAGGAATAGCAATCGTTTCGACTTCTCAAGGCGTTTTAACTGATAAAGAAGCGCGCGCGAAGCAAACAGGCGGAGAAGTGCTCGCATACGTTTGGTAATTTTTTAACACGAAATGGAGGTGTCATTCATGTCACGTGTAGGGAAAAAACCGCTTGAAATTCCTTCAGGTGTCACTGTTACGATTAATGGAAATACAGTAACAGTAAAAGGACCAAAAGGAGAATTAACCCGTACATTTCATCCAGATATGGATATAAAAGTTGAAGATCAAGTATTAACTGTTACTCGTCCATCTGACAATAAAGAGCACCGTGCTCTTCACGGGACGACTCGCAGCCTTCTTGCCAATATGGTTGAAGGTGTTTCCAAAGGCTTTGAAAAAAGTTTAGAACTGATCGGGGTCGGATACCGTGCATCAAAATCAGGAAANAAACTAGTATTGAATGTCGGATACTCTCATCCAGTCGAATATGAACCTGAACAAGGCATTGAAATCGACGTTCCTTCTCAAACAAAAATCGTCGTTAAAGGTACAGATAAAGAGCGTGTTGGCGCAGTCGCTGCAAANATTCGTGCGGTTCGTCCGCCTGAACCATATAAAGGAAAAGGCATCCGCTATGAAGGAGAATATGTGCGCCGCAAAGAAGGTAAGACTGCTAAGTAATGCCGCATAAAGAAAGAAAGGAGTGACGTAGATGATTACAAAACCTAGTAAAAATGCGGTTCGCAAAACTAGACATGCACGCGTGCGTTCAAAGGTTTCCGGTACAGCCGCTCGCCCGCGTTTAAACGTATACCGCTCCAACAAGCACATTTATGCTCAAGTGATTGATGATACAAATCACCAAACGCTTGTGAGTGCTTCTACTTTGGATAAAGAGCTTAACTTGGAATCAACTGGGAATGTAGAAGCTGCTCAAAAGGTCGGCGAACTTGTTGCAAAACGTGCGCTTGAAAAAGGTATTAAATCTGTTGTGTTTGACCGTGGTGGATATTTATATCATGGACGTGTGAAGGCTTTAGCTGATGCAGCTCGCGAAGTTGGCCTTGAATTTTAATNGACAAAGGAGGGAAAAGTGATGCGTCGTATTGATCCAAGCAAACTTGAACTTGAAGAACGTGTTGTTACCGTAAACCGTGTTGCAAAAGTAGTAAAAGGTGGCCGTCGTTTCCGTTTTGCTGCNCTTGTTGTTGTCGGAGACAAAAACGGTCATGTAGGTTTCGGAACTGGTAAAGCGCAAGAAGTTCCTGATGCTATCCGCAAAGCAATTGAAGATGCAAAGAAAAACTTAATTGAAGTACCAATTGTAGGTACGTCCATTCCACACGAAGTAATCGGTAAATTCGGTGCAGGAAAGATTCTCTTGAAACCTGCTGTTGAAGGTACGGGGGTTATCGCTGGAGGACCTGTCCGTGCAGTACTTGAATTAGCAGGTGTNCACGATATCTTATCTAAATCTTTAGGCTCCAATACACCGATTAATATGGTTCGGGCAACAGTTGACGGGTTAAAGCAGCTGAAGCGTGTAGAAGATGTTGCTAAACTTCGTGGAAAAACGGTTGAAGAACTGTTAGGATAAGGAGGGAAAGACAATGGCAAAAAAATTGGCGATTACCCTCAAAAAGAGTGTAATTGGTCGTCCTGAAGACCAAAGAATAACCGTTAAAACATTAGGCTTGCGGAAATTGCATCAAACAGTTGTTCATAATGACAATCCGGCAATTCGCGGAATGATCAATAAAGTGTCACATCTCGTNAAAGTGGAAGAACAATAATCAAATAAGGAGGTGCCAAGGTTATGAAGCTTCATGAATTAAAACCGGCAGAAGGTTCTCGTAAAGAGCGGAATCGTGTTGGTCGCGGTATTGGTTCAGGTAATGGAAAAACTGCTGGACGTGGTCAAAAAGGACAAAATGCCCGATCTGGCGGTGGAGTTCGNCCTGGATTTGAAGGCGGTCAAACTCCTCTATTCCGTCGTTTGCCAAAACGTGGGTTTACAAACATTAACCGCAAAGAATATCAAGTTGTGAACTTGGACAAATTGAATCGTTTTGAAGACGGTACGGAAATTACTCCAGAGCTTCTTTTGGAAACAGGTGTTGTAAGCAAACTGAAAGCAGGTATTAAAGTGCTTGGAGACGGTAAATTAGAGAAAAAATTAACGGTTAAAGCACACAAATTTTCTGCTTCAGCAAAAGAGGCAATTGAAGCCGCCGGCGGTTCTGCTGAGGTGATTTAATGTTCAAGGCAATCTCCAATTTTATGCGCGTGGGTGACATTCGCAATCGAATCTTGTTCACCCTTCTTATGCTGGTAATTTTCCGGATCGGCACTTTTATCCCTGTCCCGGGTGTGAACGCAGACGTACTAAAAGCACAAGACCANTTGAACGTATTTGGCGTTTTGAACATTTTTGGAGGCGGGGCATTGCAAAACTTCTCCATTTTAGCAATGGGGATTATGCCTTACATTACTGCTTCAATCATTGTTCAGCTTCTGCAAATGGACGTTGTACCGAAATTTACAGAGTGGTCGAAGCAGGGTGAAGTAGGCCGCAGAAAGCTTGCCCAATTCACGCGTTATTTAACAATTATTTTAGGATTTATTCAAGCGCTGGCAATGTCATATGGCTTTAATAATATGGCCGGCGGTCTGTTAATCATAAACCCTGGCATTGGAAACTATTTGTTGATCGCACTTGTTTTAACTGCGGGAACAGCCTTTTTAATGTGGCTTGGTGAGCAAATTACCGCAAAAGGCGTTGGGAACGGTATTTCTATTATTATCTTTGCTGGGATTGCTGCCGGCATTCCAACGGCAGTAAACCAAATTTATGCTCAACAATTTGCGGATGTTGGCGATCAGCTATTTTTAAGAATTGTAACTGTCGTTTTGCTTGTTCTTGCCGTTTTATTAGTAGTTGTAGCTGTTATTTTCGTTCAACAAGCATTCCGAAAAATTCCGATTCAGTATGCAAAGCGGCTTGCAGGTAGAAGTCCGGTTGGGGGACATTCAACGCATCTCCCATTGAAGGTTAACTCTGCTGGAGTCATTCCAGTCATTTTTGCAGTATCGTTTATTGTTACCCCCACTACGATTGCATCGTTCTTTGGACCAAATGATGTAACAAGATGGATTCAAAAAANATTTGATTACACGCAACCTATCGGGATGATCATCTACGTTGCATTAATTATCGCTTTCGCTTATTTCTATACATTTGTTCAAGTGAACCCGGAGCAAATGGCTGAAAATTTGCAGAAGCAAGGCGGCTATATACCGGGTATAAGACCAGGAAAAAGTACACAAGAGTACGTAACGAAAATTTTATACCGTTTAACATTTGTCGGTTCTATTTTTCTAGCAGTTGTCTCAATACTTCCTGTCTTTTTTATAAAATTTGCTGACTTGCCTTCTTCAGCACAAATAGGTGGAACAAGTCTCTTGATCGTTGTCGGTGTCGCTTTGGAAACTATGAAGCAGCTTGAGAGCCAGCTTGTCAAACGTCATTACAAAGGTTTTATGAANTAAGAGGTTGTGGGGCGATGAATGTCCCATTCCCTCGAAAAGCGTTTGAGGGGGAGAGTCCATGAATTTAGTATTAATGGGGCTGCCTGGGGCAGGAAAAGGAACACAGGCTGAAAAAATTGTTGAAAAATACAACATCCCGCATATCTCAACAGGAGATATGTTCAGAGCAGCTATAAAAGATGGAANCGAGTTAGGGTTACAAGCGAAGTCTTATATGGATAAAGGCGAATTAGTGCCGGATGAAGTTACGATTGGTATTGTTCGGGAAAGATTAGGCAAGAATGATACTGATAAAGGCTTTTTATTGGATGGTTTTCCGCGCACCGTTGCTCAAGCGGAGGCTTTGGAGCAAATTTTAAAAGAGCTTAATAAAGAAATTGATTATGTTATCAACATTCATGTTGACCAAGAAATTTTAATGGAACGGCTAACAGGACGAAGAATTTGCAAAAATTGCGGTGCAACGTACCATCTTGTATTCAATCCGCCAAAAGAAGAAGGAATTTGTGATAAGTGCGGAGGAAATTTATATCAACGAGCTGATGATAACGCTGAAACCGTTGGAAACCGTTTGGAAGTGAATTTGAAGCAGNCGAAACCGCTGCTTGATTTCTATAAATCTAAAGGCTATTTGAAAAATATTGACGGTCAGCAAGAGATTAACAAAGTATTTGAAGATATTTGCAACTTGCTTGGAGGCTTGGGTGAATGATTATTTGCAAAACAAAGCGCGAAATTGAAATTATGCGCGAGGCTGGACGGATTGTTGCTTTAACTCACCAAGANCTCCAGAAATATATTCAGCCTGGTATTACAACAAAAGAACTGGACAGNATTGCTGAAAAGTTTATACGTGAACATGATGCAATCCCCTCATTTAAAGGGTATAATGGTTTTCGCGGCAGTATTTGCACTTCCGTGAATGAAGAGCTTGTTCACGGAATACCTGGAGACCGTGTATTGCGTGATGGAGATATTATTAGTATTGACATTGGTGCGAAATACAACGGCTATCACGGGGACTCTGCATGGACTTATCCTGTCGGTACAATTTCCGAAGAAACACAGAAATTGCTTGATGTTACAAAAGAATCTTTATATAAAGGATTAGAAGAAGCAAAACCAGGGGGAAGACTTTCGAACATTTCTCATGCCATTCAAGTTTACGTCGAATCTCACGGTTTTTCCATTGTTCGTGAATACGTAGGTCATGGCGTAGGGCAAGACTTGCATGAGGATCCTCAAATTCCGCATTATGGTCCACCGAACAAAGGGCCAAGGCTGAAGCCCGGTATGGTTTTAGCGATTGAGCCTATGGTCAATGCGGGAAGCCGTTATGTCAGAACGTTAGCTGATAATTGGACTGTCGTGACTGTAGATGGCAAAATGTGTGCTCATTTTGAACATACAATTGCCATTACTGATACAGGTTATGAAATTTTAACAACACCCTAAGTGAAGGTGATGTGCGTGAGTGATCCTGAGTCGAGTCCGCAAATAGGTCAGTTTGTCTTGATTACGAAAGGGAGAGAAGCTGGNAAATATGCGATTGTCGTGAAAATTCTCGATGATCGATTCGTATTGATTGCCGATGGAGAAAAGCGAAAGTTTCATTCTCCAAAGAAAAAAAACATCCATCATCTTGAATTTTTTGATTGCGTATCTCCGGAAGTTCAGAACAGTATATTGGAAACTGGCCGTGTGACAAATGGCAAACTTCGATATGCAATAAGCCGATTTGTCAATGAACAAGTTACTGATTTGAGGAAGGGAGACAATTGAATGGCGAAAGACGATGTCATTGAAGTAGAGGGTACCGTTGTTGAGACGTTGCCTAACGCGATGTTTAAAGTAGAGTTGGAAAATGGTCATACCGTGCTGGCTCATGTTTCTGGAAAAATTAGAATGCATTTTATTCGTATTTTGCCGGGTGATAAAGTAACGGTTGAATTATCACCNTATGATTTAACCCGCGGAAGAATTACGTATCGATATAAATAATTTGCACTCCGGATTATTAAGGAGGTTGGATAAACATGAAAGTAAGACCATCAGTGAAACCTATATGCGAAAAATGTAAAGTCATTCGCAGAAAAGGAAAAGTTATGGTTATTTGCGAAAATCCAAAACATAAACAAAAACAAGGTTAATTTTTGAAGGAGGTGCTCATATTATGGCGCGTATTGCTGGTGTAGATATTCCACGCGATAAACGCATTGTCATTTCTTTAACTTATATTTACGGAATCGGTCGTTCAACAGCTCAAAAAATTTTAGCTGAAGCTGGAGTTTCCGAAGATACTCGTGTTCGTGATTTAACAGAAGAAGAATTAGGAAGAATNCGTGACATTGTCGACACTTATAAAGTGGAAGGAGATCTTCGACGGGAAGTTTCTCTAAACATTAAGCGTCTCATTGAAATTGGCTGCTACCGTGGTATCCGCCATCGCCGTGGTTTGCCTGTTCGAGGCCAAAATACGAAAAACAACGCACGTACTCGTAAAGGACCGCGCCGTACGGTTGCTAACAAGAAAAAATAAGTAAAGGAGGTAAACTGTAAATGGCTCGTAAAACAAATACTCGCAAACGCCGCGTAAAAAAGAATATTGAGACAGGCATCGCACATATTCGATCAACCTTTAACAACACGATTGTCACTATTACTGATGTGCACGGCAATGCAATTGCTTGGTCAAGTGCCGGTGCATTAGGATTTAAAGGTTCTCGTAAGTCAACTCCGTTTGCTGCAC